>ERZ773077.549-NODE-549-length-28209-cov-7.513035_pt1 | contig 28209 bp, 29 predicted proteins | sample MGYA00580612_ERZ773077 | MGnify/ENA primary metagenome ERZ773077 (study PRJEB29015, sample SAMEA2737971) | human oral metagenome | biome: human oral; feature: human-associated habitat; material: dental | place: China | collected 2021 ...
GCCCATGGCGAGGAGGAAACACCTGTTCTCATTCCGAACACAGAAGTTAAGCTCCTCAGCGGCGATAATACTGCGTAAGTGGGAATCTAGCACGGTGCCGGATTATATAAAAACCATCCGAAAGGGTGGTTTTTATTTTTGGCTGACGTGTTCAGTGTCTAGCACAAGCTATTTGTTGGCGGTGAAAATACAGATTGTTTTATAGTACTTAGGATATTTTTTATGAGCTGAGCAGGCCTGGGGATCGTTGCTGCGTGTCGTGATAGCTTGGTAAATAAAATAACGCTCTTTCGAGAGCGTTATTTTTATATTCTCGGATCTCGCAGAAAACGAGAATTGTATTTGTGGTGAACCTCGTAGTTTTGAAGGTTCAAACAGGTGCATATCTATAATATCGCACCAGACGAATAAACGCAACGGTTTTTATATCATAATTTCGTAATTTGTAACCATTGACATTTTGTCTCGTTTGTGCTAATATAAAAGAGTACATATAACATATGTGAGATAAAGCGAGGGTTTACTTATCTCTTACAGAGGTAGGCGAGCCCTTTTAATATTGCCCGGAGCGGGCGGGAGATAATAATATGGCAGGAACAAAAATCGGCGGTATGAAAGCAGCTAAAAAGAACTTGGCCAAAGACCCAAATTTTTATGCAAAAATTGGCCGTAAAGGCGGACAAAACGGGCACACGGGCGGTTTTGCTGCTAATCCGCAGTTAGCTCGTATCGCTGGCGCTAAAGGCGGCCGCATTAGCCGCCGCGGTAAGGCGAAAACAACTGTTACGCAGGATGACGTTACGCTCGCAGCGTAAAACTAGCTGACTATACAAAAATGCACTTCCGCTACGGAGGTGCATTTTTAGTTTTATGAGTAATCGGTAGTTATGAATTAGTTGATCAAATTTCGCATCAAGCAGACTATTCAAGCCAGCGGCGCAGCTGGCATAGTTTGGCTTGGTTTACTCGCCAGGAACGGCCGCAGGCGAGACAGGAATATTTGTTGGCGCTGGATTGCAGGCCAGCAGCTTGGCAGTGCGGGCATTGCGAACGGGCATGTAGCCAGTCGCGATAAGTGTCGAGGTCGTTTTCAATTAGCTCGGCGTCAATTGTGGTAGAAAACCTAGCGGCTGCTTTGATGGCTTCTTGCCAGGCGGCGCGTTCCATAGCGATTAGCTCAATATCGCGCGAATAGCCAGTGTGGTTTAGCAAGGCGTGGCCATATTCGTGGATCAGCCGTTCGCAAGCATGAGAATCTGCCGGATTGTAGTGAATAGCGCAAGCGCGATGATTCCAACGAAACATCTCACCCTGAATTAGGGTGAGATGCGCGAGGTGCGGCACTGACAAAGCGTCAGCGCTTATTTTTTGCGAGAGCCAAGTAATCTTTGCCATAGTAATAGCATCCGTAGACAACCGCTTCCTCGGGATGGCGCGCTTGAATAATCTTTGGACATGGAATGTGCGGCGGCAGATGTGAAGTTAAAATATCGCGCAGGTAGTCTCCGTACCGTTCAAAATAAGTACCGACGCTACCGCCAATGATGATAATATCAGGCTGAATTATCGGAATGACAGCCAGAAAACCGCGCGAAATACGATCAGCGATTTTCTTCCAGGTGCGTTTGCTGGTGATGTCGCGAGCAAATTTGTGATAGGCGTCGACAATGGCTCGTCCAGAGGCAAAGCTTTCCCACGAGTGGATTTTGCCGCCATATTCGACGAGCGCGCGGCCAGCTTCGCTGTAGCGCATGCCCGGGTCGATGTAGCCGTTAGTGCAAACGCCAGTACCGATGCCAGTACTAACTGTGACATAAAGCGAACAGTTAGGGATTGTTCGTAAAAGCCGCGTTTCGGCGAGCCCAGCTAGGTTGGCATCGTTTTCGATGAGCACCGGTACGCCTGGCAGCAGGTCTCGCAGCAGGCGGGAAGCATGAAAATCTGCCCAGCCGAGGTTTTGGCACCATACAGCAGTACCGTTCTTGATGATACCAGGTAGAGCGATAACTATAACATCGACTTTTTTGTCTGAATAGCGTTCGCGGACTACGCGTTTTAACTCAGCGACATAAGCTTTTGGCTCCTTGGGAGTGGGAAATTTAAGCGGTTTGCCCATGTGCCCGTTATCGGCAAAAGAGGTGACGAGCGTCTTTGTCCCGCCAGTATCGATTGTTACTATCATGAATCTATCGTATCACAGACGATAGTATAGCGTATAGTTGATATTATTGCAGAAAAGGTGTATAATATAGAAAAGTAAGGTAATTATGAGAGGATAACAGTAAAGTGGCACATCGTAGCGAGAAAGGTTCAGTGATTGGTTTTGTGCTGGTGGGGACGGCGCTAGCAGCGGCGTTTGTTGGCGGCGTGTACATGGTGCGCCATTCGGGCGAATTGAATTCGACAGATACGCAGCAAACGGCACAAACGTCTCAATCTGAAACTGCCAAAAACGACCAAAAAACTCAAAACGAGCAAAGCAGCAACACTGCGCCAGCGCCAAAAAAAGATACAAACCAGAGCAATACTGAAGCTAATAAGCCTAAGGAAGACGAGAAGAAAAAAGACTCGCTTGCTGATACATTGAAAAAGCAAGAAGACAAGAACAAAAGCAGCAACAGCTCGGATCCAGCACAGAAGTCGAATGCTGGCGCGGCCAGCCAGAGCGATCAAAAAAGCGCGTCGGACACATCGAGCGCCTCTACTAGCAGCAATTCTAGCAATTCGACTCCGGCTTCCAATTCCAACTCCAATTCCAGCGCTTCTAGCACTGTTTCTGGCGGCTCTAATAACTCGGCAACAGGTTCGTCTGCTGCTATTAACAACAAGCTGCCGAAAACTGGCCATGAAGCCAGCAGCTTGCCAAAGACTGGTCCGGTTGACGATATGCTAGCGGTTGTAGCTGGCGCCGGCTTGCTGGGGCTGGGGGTTGCTTACGTCAAATCGCGCCGCCTCATCTAGACATTAGAGGTCGGATAAGGTATACTGGTAAGTGGCTGAGTGCGCATTGTTTTGTGTTGCTCGAGAAATATTAAATTTAAGAAAGGAGAATTGGCAGAATTTACCCGAATCCTGGGTGTCTGCTGATGACGTATTTATGGCAAAGGCCACGATTACGATGGACGACCTCTTGGCGGGCGACAATGCGAAACAGCTAGTTGCTGGCGAGATGGTGACTGGGCACGTTTTAAGCGTGCGAAAACACGAAGTATTAGTAGATTTGGGCGCGCAAGGAATTGGTTACGTACCGCGCCGCGAGGTCGGTTTCGGCCGCCAATTGAATGTCGGCGACGAAGTGTCGGCAAGCGTGATTGATTCAGAACTTGATAACGGCTACAGCCTGCTGAGTTTGCGCAAAGCAGCCAAAGATCGCGGCTGGGAAGAAATTCAAGCTCACTTTGATGCTGCTGAAATTGTTGAAATTACGCCGTACGACGCGAACCGCGGCGGACTGCTGGTCGAGTACGAGGGTGTACGCGGCTTCTTGCCGGTATCGCAGTTGAGCGCCGAGCATTATCCGCGCGTTGGCAGCGCCGACAAGGACGAAATTCTTGCCCGCTTGAACGCTCTGGTCAGCCGGCCGATGAAAGTGCGTATTTTGGACTGCGACCGCAAGACTAACAAATTGATTTTCTCCGAGAAAGAGGCTATCAAAGACGGCTTGGCAGCACGTTTTGCTACGCTGAAAGTCGGCGATACGGTCAAAGGTGTAGTCACGGGCGTTGTCGACTTTGGCGCGTTCGTTAACGTTGATGGTATCGAGGGGCTGATTCATATTTCAGAAATCAGTTGGGAGCGCGTTGGCAATCCGAATGATTACGTTAAAGTCGGCCAGTCGGTTGAAGCTAAAATTATCTCGATTGACAAAGACCGTTTGAGCTTGAGTGTCAAGCAGCTGACCAAAGACCCGTGGCTTGATGAGGTTGAGAAGCTTGAAAAAGGCCAAAAAGTCGAAGGTACAGTCACGCGGATTACACCGTTTGGCGCCTTTGTCCAGATTAGCCCGGCTGTTGAGGCGCTAGTGCATATCTCGGAGCTTGGTAGCGGCAACGATGTTGATCCCGAGAAGGTCTTTACCTTGAACGAGCGCAAAGAATTCGTAATTCTCGACATTGACCGCGAAGGCCGCAAAATTAGCCTGAGTTTGGGCGGCAAGAAAAAGAAAACCAAGTAACAGCCCGCGCATCTAGCGGATAATTGTTCCGATAAGCTGCGGGTAGAAAGGAGAAATATGAGCCAGCCAGAGAAAGTTCTGATGATTGCCGATTCTATTACCGTTGGAGAATTGGCCGAGGCTCTGAACTTGCCAGTAACGCAGCTTGTCGGTGAATTGTTCAAAAACGGTATCGTGGCGACAATTAATCAGCGGATTGATTTCGAGACGGCGCAAATTATCGTCGAGGAGTTGAAAATTGCCGTGCAATTGAAGCGAAAAGAAGTTAATTCTGCGCCAGTGCAACATTTGCACAAGCCGTCTGCCAAGGCATCGCTGCGGCCGCCGATTGTAGCAGTGATGGGGCATGTTGATCACGGTAAAACTACGCTGCTAGACACAATCCTCGGCATGAAAACCGTAGCTAGCGAAGCGGGCGGAATTACCCAGCATATCAGCGCTTATCAGACCAAGCGCGGCGACCGCGTAATCACCTTGCTAGATACGCCAGGACACGAGGCTTTTGCGGCGCTGCGGCAGCACGGCGCGGTGTTGACCGACGTGGTAGTGATTGTGGTGGCTGCTGACGACGGCGTAATGCCGCAAACGGTCGAAGCGATTAAATTCGCCCGCAATGCTAACGCCAAAATTGTTGTAGCTATCAACAAGATTGACAAGGACGGCGCTAACGTCGATCGCGTCAAAGCGCAGCTGGCTAGCGAATACCAGCTGAATCCAGAGGAATGGGGCGGCGACACGATTATGGTGCCGATTAGCGCTAAAACTGGCGAAAATATCGATAAATTGCTAGATATGGTGCTGCTAGTGGCTGATATGGAGGAGTTGAAAGCCGATACTGACGTTCCGGCTGAGGGTTTGGTGATCGAGGCGCACATGGAAAAGGGCCGCGGTTCGGTGGTTAATCTGCTAGTCGAGCAAGGCCAGCTGAAACCGAGTCATTTTCTGGTTGCTGGCACATCATACGGCAAAGTGCGCACGCTAGCTAATTTCCGCGGCGAGGCGCTAAAATTAGCTGGTCCGTCAACGCCAGTAACAGTCACTGGGTTCAAGGAATTGCCGCAGTTTGGTGATGTCTTCACTGTGGTGAAGAATGAGAAGACTGCTCGCGCCCGGGTAGAGCAGGCTAAAATTGAAGCAGAAAGGCAAGCTGCCAGCACTAACGTCACTGGCGCCGATTTGCTGAAAATGATGACTCAAAAGCACGACAGCGAAGAGTTCGACGTCATCGTCAAGGCTGATGTGCAGGGTTCGCTAGCCTCGGTGATGGATAGTTTGCGGCTGGTTGATACGGGCGGCGCTATTGACCTGCGAATTATTGGCAGCGGCGTCGGCAATATCAACGAGAGCGACGTGCGTTTGGCCGATAGTTCAAATGCTATTATTTACGGATTCAATGTCGAAATACCGCCAGCGGTTAAGCGCTTGGCGAGCCGCGATCACGTGCGGGTGCGTACTTACAAAGTGATTTACGAACTGCTAGACGATGCTCGCAAAAATATGGAAGCTTTGCTGTCTCCAGAGGTGGTCGAGACGGAAGTTGGCGTATTAGAAGTTAAAGGTATCTTTCGTACTATGCGCGACGAAGTGATTTGCGGCGGCGAAGTAATCAGCGGCAAAGTAGCGCCGAATTTGCTAGTGCGCGTCAAGCGCGGCGGCGAGCAGCTTGCCGAGGTAGAGGTAGCTAACGTCCAGCGCCAGCAGCAGGAAGCCAAAGAAGTGTTTGAAGGCGAGATGTGCGGCTTGAGCCTGCGGACGCAGAAGAAACTGCAGCTGGCTATCGGTGACACGCTGGAATTCTTTACCCGCGAATTGGTCAGGCGAACACTGAATTAGTAAATAAAATAACCCCGGTCGAAAGAGCGGGGTTATTTATTAGAGCAAAGTGCGAGCGGTCAAGCTAGATTAACGGTTTTTGCGCGATACTATGTAAGCATACAGCGCGTAGCCAAGCGACCCAGTACCAGCTAGGCCGGCTAGCTCGCTGATACCAGTTTTTGGTAGTTGGTTTGGCGCGCTAGCGTTGTTAGATGGGCTGTTGGCTGTGTTTGTTTGTGTAGTCGTGGCGGCAGGTGTGGCGTTGGAGTCTGCGGCGGCTGTTGGCGAGGACTGTTGGTTTGTAGGTGCTGGATTAGCTGGAGCCGCTGGCTTTGATGGTGTAGCCGGTGTATTAGGTGTGTTCGGCTTTGTGTCGGGCTGGCTCGGCTGGGTAGGTGTAGTTGGCTTAGACGGCTCTGTTGGTTTGACAGGAGTCGATGGTTGCTGCGGAGTCGGATTGTTGGGCTTGTTTTGGTTGTCAGGTTTGGAAGGCTGCTGCGGCGTTGGCTTCTGGTCGTCTGGCTTATTTTGACTTGGATTGGTCGGCTTGGATGGCTCTTGCGGCTGTGGTGTTGGTTCGGACGGTTTGTCCGGCTTATTATTTTGGTCGTTTTGAGCGGCTTTGATAGTAAAAGTTTTGGTGCAGCCGTCGCTGGTGACAGTTTCATCTTTGCCATTGACTGATACAGTGACGAAAGCCTTGGCGGTGTAATTGCCAGGTTCGAAACCGTTGAACTTAGCTCCGGCAGTGTTGTAGACCTCTTTGCCGTTGGCGTCGTAGACGCGGTAGACAGTGCCTTTGTAAGTAGCACCGTTATAAGCGGCGTATTTGACAGAGAATTTGTAGCTGTCGCTGGCGATATGGTCGATACCTAGCGATTCGCAGCGGTAAACTGGCTGCTGCGTTTGGTTGGTAGCTGGCGCGTTATTAGGCTGATTGGCGTTTAGGGCGCTAGCAACGCCAGCAGCGCTGACCGCTACCACGGCGATAGCAGAAAGGCCGGCAAATAGCTTCATGATATAACTCCTTTTTAATTATTATTTGATAATCGGGCTGGTAATGTTCATATATGAATATAGCAGCTACAAATCTGGCAGGCAAATTAGTATCAAATCATGATATTCCATGGGGTTGCCCGCCCCCGACAGAACAGCTACCTGGAATGGTAGAATTCCGTCGAGGGACGGGGAGTAGTGGATGATTGAGAGTGGCTAGCTCTGGCGGAACGTCTTGACGCCGATAACGGCGCCAGTGGCTCCTGCAGCGACGGCGACGGCGGCGGCGATGAACGCCGCCCAGCCAGATGCGATGGCGGCGATGACGGCCGCGACGGCCGCGATGGCGGCGGTAATGCCGCTCAAGAGGGCGCGCTGACGTGCCCTCTTGGCGGCCTTCCTAACCTTCTTGGCGGCCTTCCTGGCCGCCTTGTCGGTGGGGGTGGTAACGGTGGTGGCGGTCTCCGCCGCACCCGGCAGCGCCGCCGGGAAGTTGCCCCACGTGGGGGTGGTACTGTCCTGTGCTGGCGGCTGGGTGGTCGCCGGCACGGGGTTGATTCCCATGATGGCACACGCGGCACGCAAGAGCGCGCCTGATTTCACGGCTGGGTTGTCCCAGCCGTTGGTGGACATCTCAAAGAGGGCGTAGGCCGTCATGTCGGCCCCCTGAAGGGGGCCATTGGCCTTCTTCTCGTCGAGCTTCCGCTCGACGAGAAGCCTAGTCCGCCAGGTATCAATGTTCGGCGCCTGGGCGTCGAACATCGGCTTCAAAGCGTCAACGACGCTCTGAAGTGTGGCCGCCTCAAGGGCGGCGGTCTGTGCCGGCGGGGGTGGTGCCCCCGCCGGGGTGGTGGGTGGTGGTGTGGTCATGTTGAGCTCCTTCCGAGCTCGGGGGCGCGATGCGCCCCGGTGGACAATTACCACCGCTACCGTCTCTCGACAGCAGCGGCGATTAACCGACGATTTGCTTCTATCGGCTAGTCGCTGCTGCTGTCAAAATCCTGTTGCCTCTAACTTCCTAATTTTTTTACTCAATCAATCATTACTACGTATACTGCGCGAGCTTCGGAGCTAATCGCTCGACAACGCTTCTAGCGCAGCACGCTCCTGGCGAAAATCGTAAGGAATGTGCTGCGCTCGACGCGCGAAACTGCGGCAGTATATCGAAATAGCATGAATTGATGCTAATTGCATGCCGAATTGTCAAAATACCTCAACTTCCCGTTTAGGGCATCGCGCGACTTCCACCTCGTGCTGAGCTGACTACCTGTGATTGTATCACAAAATTGTTAATATGTCAATAATATCTATGCAATTCATTTTGATTATCCACAAAGACTTGCATTTATTCTAAATAGAGTCTATTATAAACAGTAAAGTAGAATAAATTCAATACATAAAAAGGACAATAGACATGTCAGGGCGACATAAAGACATTGAAAAATCTCAACAGTCTGGCGGAGAGACTATAGATTTTAAAGATTTCGCGAAAAGAGCCCTCCAAGACGATTTTGTCAGAGATTTGTATGGAATGGCTATAGTTGCTAGTGACGGTTTAGACGATAGGGATGAGAACGGGTTAAATTCGCGCGATAGGTTTGAGCAAAAGTATAGTCAGATTAAGAGAGTACTTGATACTGCTAGATCTGGTGATGTAGAAGAAAATGATGCGTATGATAACAGTGAGACTCTTCAGGATTTTGCAGAGTTTGCTGGTCGGTACTTTAGAGGTTTAGACGATACAGATAAAAAAAACGTAGATGAAGTTATAAAAGCATACAAAACGCTGATTGATGTAATGAAAGCTCGGGCGGATGTCGATGATAGCAGAAAAATATTTGAAGAGCTAGAAGAAGGATCCCCTGGATACATGGGGGCGAAAACACAGCTAGAGCTAGATGATGTAATTTATGATGGATTACTGGAGTCTATAGGTGTAGATGATTTAGATGCGGAATATAATGGCGGTCAGCTTACTGCTCAGTCAAGCCAAGGTCTTGCTCCTACACGTCAGTCAAGTGCTAATCCCAGGAAGATAAAGATAAATCCTGATGCTCCTCGCCCAGCAAACGATGGCCCTGAAACCGGTACCCCAGCAAACGATGGCACTAACCAGCCAGGACAAAATCGCAACCGTCAACCAAACCCAGAAAAACTTCCGTTCTTTGAGGATCTCGATAGGTACGCTCGTCTTTTGGCTGCCGAGGAATCTAAAGGCGGCAACAGAGGCATCATTAGCCGTATTTGGACTAGCCGAGAGAATAGGCGGCGGGCAGAGCGCCTCAGCTACATGCGCGACGTAGAGGATGATTTGCGAGAGCAGGTCATGGAGCATTTGTCCGAGAAGGTCAACGCTAAGCGCCAGAGAGGCGAATATAACGGTACCGACGACGAAATTGCGCAGCAAATGTCCGACGAGATGTTTGATGAGCAACGCAGAATATTCGGCATGATACAGCGGAAGAAGAATGAGGCCTTGGAAGAAGAAGCTGGTAAGTGGCATAATCGCGTTTTGGCGAAGTTGGGTAGCTTCATCGCTGCTAGAGGCTCCAAGAAGAAGAGCAATCTGAAAGCTGGTGCGGTTGGTTTTGCGCATGGCGCCGTCAAAGGTACGGCAGTTGGCGTAATTTCAGGCCTCTTTGGTGCTGTTTGGCCAATATCAATGGCTGCTGGCGCGGTCGCCTCGTTCGCTGGCGATGCTGCTATTAGGCGCGGTGTTCGCTTGGACACTATGCAACAACGCCGCAAAAAACGCGGGATAAGGGAAGTTGCTGGCGATGATGAATTTAGTCAGATTAAAGAAGCGGCTGGTAGAATTGGCGGATTACAAGGTCAACAGCATGTTGCCGACGAATTGTTTAAGCGAACCCGTAAAGCGACCGAAAAAGACCGAGATAAAATATCGAGAGAAGTCGAGCAGCGAATAAAAGATAACGGGGTGGCTCTGGCTCTCGGTAGGCTTGCTGGCGGTGCTGTCGGCGGACTTGGCGGCCGCTGGGTTGGTCAGCAGCTCCACGATCATACGCCGGTAGGCCATATGGCCGATAGTTTGCGCGATAAAATAACGGGTGATAAGGCTGAGGCTGCTGCAGCTTCTAGTTCAGGAGGCGGTGGTTCGGGTGGTGATCCGGGTGGTCCGCCGCCAGCACCAGAAGCTGCAGCACCGACAGAAACTGACTTCAGCGGTTACGCTGATAAATACCCGTGGGACTGGGCGGCTGATCAATTTGGCGAAAATAACGCTATATCTAAGTTGTATGAATTAGCTGACGCTGCAGCGCAGAATGGCCACAATATCCAGTGGCATGGCTACGGCGATACCCAATGGCTGTCGATAGACGGCAAGAGCGATACGCAGTCAGTCTTGGAGATTTTGAACAATTACAAATGATCCGATGGCATAAATAAAAAGGAGGGATAAATAAGTGTTTAACGTTGACGATAATTTGCTAGCGGCAATCGGCTATAACGTCGCGACGCTGTCAGAGGAGAAGAAAAATCAATATCGGCGCGAGATATCCGAAGAGCTCAATCAACGGGCTTCTGCAGAAGTCTTGGCGCGATTGTCCAAACAAGAAGCGCTAGAATTCGAAGATGTCAACAGTAATCCAGATCGGACGCGGCGCTGGCTGGCTGAGTTTCACGGCGATTATGCTAGCCGCCAGGATTACCAGGCTATCCGTGAATTGTTCGAAACCGACGAAGATGCGATGAGTTTCTACGCGTCTGCGCTGTGGATGCGTTATGCTGTGCCAGATTACGGTAAAATCATGCAAGAAGTCATGAATGAATACGTCGAAGAATTAGCCGATATGCGCCGCGCTGTCAATGAGCAGCTCGGTATTGCGTAGCAGCACTATAATCGGTATACTAAATGCATAGGCAAGAGGGGGTGAAATGTTTCAATTAGACGATAAGTTTCTCGAAGAGGTGGGTCTGGGCAGCTTACCAGACGACCAGAAAAAACTGTTTCTCGACCACTTTCGCGAGCAGCTAGAGCTGCGTGTTGGTTTGCAGCTTAGCGAGGGTTTGAGCGATATGCAGCTGGCGGAGTTTGAGAGTTTTATGGATCGCGATATGGTGCGGGTGACGTCCTGGCTGGACGCTAACGCGCCGGATTTCGAAAATGATCAGATTTATGTACAATTGAAAGCTAATGCGCCGGCTAATGTGCCGCAAAATGCGATACTAGCAGAGTACGCATCGCTGAAGTGGTTGGGCCAGCATCGTCCGAACTATCGCGAGGTGGTGATGCAGACGGTCAAGGCTCTCAAGGGAGAAGTCATCGCGAATCGCGATATGATTCTTCTAGGCGACGCGGGAGCATAGACTACGGCCGCGGTTGCGGATTTAGGTGTTTGCGATTGCAATTGTCACGGTTGATGGTTGCGACTATCTTTGTAGCGGGTAGCCGCGCAAGAAAGCGTCGGCACTGATAGTTTTGCCGCTCGGGGCGATAACCTCGCTGATTGAAAGGTAATTACCGTCGGCACATTTGATGTCAAGCGGTGTTTCTGTTTTTTGGGTGATGCAGGCTTTGGTGATGATCAGATCGTATTGGCCGATTTTTAGGCGCGAACGCGGATAAGTTAGGTGAGCGCGGATTTTGGCCTCTATTTGGTCTGCGGTTAACTGTTGCGGATCGAGGCGGCTGTCGTCTTTGCTGAGTAGCGAGCAATAGGTAGCGCGGCTATTGTCTTGCGGTGTTGGCTGCAGTATACCGTTTATGATGTCAGGCAACTTCTGCGTTAATAATTGCGCACCGAGCTGGCCGAGGGTTTGATAAAGCTCGGGCTGGGTTTCGGTAAAGTCTAGCGGGTAAGTTTCTTGGTGGTATATCGGGCCGGCATCCATCGCTTGTTTTAACTGCATGATGGTTACACCGGTGGTTTTATCTCTGTTGGCAATAGCTGATTCGATGGGCGACGGGCCGCGGTATTTTGGTAGCAGCGACGGATGAACGTTGATGATACCAGGCTGGAATAGGTCGATGATTGTTTGCGGGATAATCTTGCCGTAGCTAACCAAGACGCCAGTTGGCCGCGGCGTAATATTTTTTATATCACTTATGATATCTTTTAGCCGGTTTGGCTGCCAGACTGGAATGTGGTGCTGGCTAGCGAATTGTTTGACGGCAGGCTGGATAAGCTTGTTGCTGCGGCCGCGGCGGGAGTCTGGCTTAGTGATGACGGCCACGATATTAAAACCGGCTTCAACGAGCGCGCGCAGGCTATATAAGCTAAAGTCTTCGGTGCCGAAGAATACTATTGGCTGGCGGCTAATCCCAGAGGTCGGCGTTGTCTTTGACATATCTTTCGTAGTCGAGCGGATCGAGCTCGCCCTCGTCGTTTAAGCGGTAAAAAGCCTGGTGATCGTCGCGAATGTGGTCGACGAAAACAATGCCGTTGCAGTGGTCGATTTCGTGCTGCAAGACGCGCGCTAGAAAGCCATTGGCCTTGATGCGGATTTCGTTGCCGTCGATATTGATGGCTTTAACGCGGATTTTGCTGTAGCGGGGAACTTTGCCATAAAAATCCTTGACGCTGAGACAGCCTTCGTAATCATAGGTGATTTCACCTTCGTACTTGACGATTTCTGGATTGATTAGCGGGATAAATTCTTGGTTGTCTTTGTCTTCGAAATCGGCGCGAACGATAACGACGCGCTCGAGGTGGTCGATTTGCACGGCAGCCAGGGCAGCGCTAATTTCGTGCGGCCGGGAGTTCTCCCAGTCGATACTGGCATCAGTCATATCCTTGATAAGCTGGCGGGTTTCGTCGGAGACGACATGAACTCGCTGCGATTTCTGGCGCAGGTGCGGATTTGGCAGGGTAATGATAGCTTCTTTCTTCACAACTTTATATTATAACAGATTTGCCGGATCGATGTCGTATTGCCAGTGTGTTCGGGGTAATTGGCTGGCGATGGCGAGCAGTTTGGCGCGGTTAGTTGACTTGACGACGATTTGCCAGCGGTAAGTATCGCGAATACGCTCGTAGAAGGCTGGCGTCGGCCCGAAAATAGTAATGTCAGGATATTCGCTGCGTAATTGAGCGGCGAATTTTTGGGCGTTGCGAATGGCGGTGGCTTCGGTTTTGTAAATGCAGGTTAATTTGAGGAGGTAAACAAACGGCGGAAAAATGCCGCGGCGGCGTTCGGCTAGTTCGCTGGCGTAGAAGCTGGCATAATCCTGGCGGATACCTTGGGCAATGGTCGGGTTTTGCGGCTGATAAGTTTGAACGATAATTGATGTCGGCTGATCGTTCCGCCCAACTCGGCCGATAACTTGGGCCAACAGCTGAAAGGTGCGTTCGCGAGTGGTGAAGTCGGGTAGAGCCAGGCCAGCGTCAGCCTGAATGATACCGACAGACGCCAGGCGGGGCAGGTCGAGGCCTTTGGCGACAACTTGGGTGCCAATGATAATATTGATATGTCCGTCGTAGAGTTCTTGATAGCGCTGATTGAGGCTATTTTTGCTGGTAATATCGCCGTCGAAGCGGGCGATGGCGGCTTGCGGGAAAAGCTTTTGCAGTTCGCTCTCAATTAGCTTGGTGCCGATGCCCTTGTGGACAATATCAGTGCTGTCGCAATCAGGGCAGGCGGTGGGCACGCGTTCGCGGTATCCGCAAATGTGGCAAATTAGCGCGTGCCGGTCGGCATGTAAAGTCATTGGAATAAAGCAGCGCGGGCATAAAGCGCTCCAGCCGCAATTCTGACAAAGAGTGGTGCTGGCGGTGCCGCGGCGATTGTGGTAAATTAACGTTTGTTTGTTGTTTTCGAGATTTTGGTTGATAGTATTTATTAATAAGTCGGATAGAAAACGGTGGCGCAAAAAGCCGTTTTTCGATGTCATATCCACAACGTTTATAGAGGGAGTGATGATATTTGGGTTGGCGCGGGCTGGTAAATTGATGATGGGCCGGCCAGTTTTGGCAGCGAGGTAATATTCGCTGACCAGCGGCGTGGCTGAACCTTGTACTACGGTAGCATGGTGATACCGGGCTAGAATAGCGGCTGTCCGCAAGGCAGAGTAGCGCGGCGTTTGGTCTTGTTTGAGTGCTGGTTCGTGAGCTTCGTCGATAATGATTGCGCCTATATTGTTAAATGGCATAAACAAGGCTGAGCGCGGACCGATAACGATATTTGGCTGGGTAGCATTGAGTGCTTGCAGCCAAGCGTGGTGGCGCTGGGCTTCGGTTTGTTGCGAATGGGTGGTGATGAGGTTGGGAAAAGAGTGTTGAAATTCGGCGATTAGCTGGGCGGTTAAGGCAATTTCTGGAACAATTACGATGACAGATTTGCCAGTAGCGATTAGTCTTTTGGCGTATTCAATGTAGACGGCGGTTTTGCCGCTGCCAGTGACGCCGTGCAGAATAACGGTGCCGCTTTTGGTGTTTAGCAGGTTGTCAATGGCGGCCGACTGGTCTTTGTTGAGTACAAAATGTGTTCTATCTCTTCGTGTTGTTGCAGTGCTGTTTGGGCTTAGAGTGCGGCGTTTCTTGGTGAGGCCGCTTGGCAAGATGGTTTGTAAAACTAATGCCAGATGAGCGATGTAGTAATTACTCATCCATTGTGCAGTTTGCAACAATGGGTGTGGTAACGGGGGTAGATCGAGGATTGTTGTAATTTCTTTAGTAGCAAAATCAGGTTTAGTTGTTTTTTTTACAACTATACCGGTGAGCAATTGCTGACCGATTGATATAATGACAACAGCGCCGATAGCCAGAGGTTGCTGGCTGCTGTAAGTGAATACGCAAGCGTCGGCTTTAACGATTTTGGTGGGCGCTACTTCATAATAATGCATCGCCTAATTATACCTTGTCTACGGCAATTTAACACGCTACTATAAGCATATGTATTTCGAGAGTAGATCGCAAGCGGGAAAGATTTTGGCTGATCAATTGGTAGCCAAATATCGCTACGAAAACTGCGCTGTGGTAGCGCTAAGCAACGGCGGCGTAGTGGTGGGCGAGCAAATTGCGGCGCAACTGCACTGCGTGTTGATGTTGTTGGTATCGCAGGATATCGAGATACCAGGCGAAGGAATGAATTTTGGGGCGGTGTCGCAAACTGGCGATTTCACATATAATGATGAATTTTCGGCAGGCGAGATTGATGAGTATACGAGCGAATTTCACGGTTATTTGGCTGAGAAGAGACGTGAAACGTATAGTAGTCTCAATCGCTTGATCGGCGATGGCGGTACAGTCGATAAAGATATGCTGAAAGATCGTGTGGTGGTGCTGGTGTCGGATGGCTTTGCTAATACTGCTAGCGTTGGAGTGGCTTTGGATTTCTTGAAGCCGATTAGGATTCTGCGGTTGGTCGTAGCATCGCCAGTAGCGTCGGTGGCAGTGGTTGATCGACTGCACATTACTGCTGATGAGCTACATTTGCTGGATGTTAAAGAGAATTTCTTGGGAGTTGATCATTATTATGAAGATAACAATGTACCAACACTACAGCAATCAATTGATAAGATTAGCCAAATCATATTGAATTGGCGATAAATGGTCTTGAATTGGTTATGAAAAGAATGTAGAATAAAAAGCAACAGAACAAACTAAACTGGAAGAAAGGGGCTTGGCTAGATGCTTGATGTATTCATTACCTCGCGGGTGCGTCGTAAGATAGTTGTCGTCTATGCCAAATATCCAGATTTTCGGACGCATGTCCGCGGTTTGGCCAAGCTGATCAAGGAAGACCCCGGTAATATCCAGCGCGAATTGCGCCGGCTGGAAAAGGTCGGTTTTTTGCATGCCGAAAAGCAGGGTAATACACGGATTTACTCGACTAATAAACAATTCCCGATTTTCAAAGAATTGCAAAGTATTGTCATTAAGTCGCAGCAGCACGCTAATAGCAATCGGCCGAAACGTACAACTTCCGAGATTAGTAGATGACCTTATTCGAGCAGATTTTGACGGCGCGCGGTCTCGTGACGCGGGCAGCGCGCCAGGCTTTTTTGCAGCCAGATTATATGGCGGTGAAACATGATCCGTTTTTGCTGCCGGACATGAAGAAGGCAGTGGCGCGGTTGAAACAGGCGCGGGAGCAGGGCGAAAAAATCGTCATTTACGGCGATTATGATATTGACGGACTGAGCGCTACGGCGCTGCTGCTGGATGCGTTTGGCAAGTTTGGTTTTGAGGATGTCGACGCTTTCATTCCGAACCGGTTCGTTGAGGGCTATGGTATGACTATGGGCGCGGTAGACAAGGTGCGCGATATGGGCGCAGATTTGATCGTGACAGTGGATACCGGCAGTTTGTGTCATACGGAAATCGCGTATGCCGCTAGCTTGGGAATTGATACGGTGGTGACAGATCATCATAACGTGGCCGAGACGCCGCCGCCGAGCGTGGCAGCGGTGAATCCGAAATTTCCAGGACATACTTATCCATTTCGTGATTTGTGTGGTGCGGGTGTGGCGTTCAAGTTGGTGCAGGCGCTGCAGACTGAACTAGATGGACTGCCTGACGGCTATGAAAAATGGCTGCTCGATTTGGTGGCGCTGGGGACGGTGTGCGACATCGTGACGTTGGCAGATGAAAATCGGGCGAATGTCTATTGGGGTCTGGAGGTGTTGAAAAAACAACAACGTCCAGGACTGAAAGCGTTGATGGCGGTGGCGGGTATTGAACCAGAGCAGGTTAATGCCAGGCATTTGGGATTCGGCTTGGGGCCGCGGATGAACGCAGCGGGTCGGCTGGAGACGGCGCAGCACGCACTAGATATGCTGACAGCTCGCGACGGGCTGGCGGCACTGGAGGCGAGTGAGAAGTTGGAGGAATTGAACACCAAGCGGCGTGGTATTCAGTACGCGATTTTTGAAGAAGCGTGTGTGCAAGCAGAGGAGCTGGAGAATGACCGTGTGCTGGTAGTCAGTAGCGACGGCTGGAATCACGGCGTGATTGGTATCGTGGCGTCGAAACTGGTGGAAAAATATAAAAAGCCGGTGTTTATCATTGGCGAGCGCGGTGAGGAGGCGACTGGTTCGGCACGCAGTTTTGGCGATTTTTCAGCGGCCGATGCCGTGCGGGCGGCTGACGACATCATCATCAAAGGCGGCGGGCACGGAGCAGCGGCGGGCGTGACGCTGGCGACTAAAAAAATTGGCGATTTTCGCCGGCGGGTGAATGAGTTTTATGATTCGCTGCAGCTTACAAATCAAGAACAATATTTATTGCCGCGGGCTGATGTAGAAATTGATGATTTTTCGGAAATTGACGAGGATTTGGTGGAGAATTTGGCGAAAATGGAGCCGTTTGGCAATGGCAACCCAGAGCCTGTAGTAAAAATTACCACAGCGAGCATGCTGAGCGCGCGACGAATGGGCGCGGATGGGCAGCATGTTAAACTGGCGCTGCGTGATAAAAATGGTAAAGTGTTGCAGATGCTGGCGTTCAACGCGCCAGAGGAATTCTTCCGTGAACCGGGTGATGAGGTGGCGGCGTGGTTCCAGCCAACCATTAATGAATGGCAGGGAGTGTGGACGGTCGAGGGACGGCTGCTGCATATTATTTTGCTGGATTGATACTTGGCTGGGTAAAATTTTGCTTGTCTGCTTTGCAAAAGTATTCCTCATCTGATATAATGCATAACGATATGGTACGAGTTACACGTAAAGACGAGAAAGAGGCGAATGAAAACGTTCTTCGCCGTTTTAACCGCCGGCTTTTGCAAAGCGGCGTGATGCAGAAAGCCAGAGCGTCAATGCGCTTTGAAAAACCGATTAGCAAAACGGTACGGCGCAGCAGGGCAATTGTTCGCCGTATGCGCAAGGCGGAAAAGACGCAGAAGTTGCGTTTGGGAGTTCGCTAGCTAATGGCGCTGAAGGCGCGAATTAAAGATGAAATGAAAGCCGCTTTACTTAGCGGCGATCGTTTTGTTGGCGAGACGCTGCGTAATCTGACGGCAGCAATTCTGGATGAAGAGGTTAAGCTAGGCAAGCGCGATGAAGGCTTGAGCGATGAAGAAATCGAAAAAGTCGTTGCTCGCGAAGTCAAAAAACGCAACGAATCGGCTAAAATCTACCGCGATAACAACCGTCCAGATTTGGCCGAACCAGAAGAGCGGGAAATTGAGATTCTGCAGGCATATTTGCCGAAGCAGCTAGATGAAACTGAGCTGGCGGCGATTATCGAGGCGAAAATAGCCGAACTTAGCGTAACTGGGCCGCAGGCAATGGGCCAGGTTATTGGCGCAGTTAAAAAGCAAGTTGGCAACGCGGCGGATGGTGCGGTGATTGCTCGTATTGTAAAACAAAAGTTGGATTAACAGAAAGAAGGTATCATGATTGTATTTTTTGGCCCGGCTGGCGCAGGTAAAAGTGTCCAAGGGCAAATGCTGGCAGCGCGCAATGGCTGGCGCTGGTTGAGTGCGGGCCAGCTGCTGCGCGACACGCGCGATCCCGAGCTATTTGCGCAGATGCGGACTGGCGGCTTGGTTGATCCAGAAAAGGTGAATAAACTAATCGGTGAAGCGCTAGGCCGAGCCAAAGATATTGATCGCGTGGTGCTAGACGGTTATCCGCGGCAATTAGCACAAGCAAAATGGTTGATTGAGCATCGTCCTGAGCATGGCCGGGACGTTGCGTTGGTGATTGTCTTGGAGGTGCCGCGTGCTGAGTTACTGCACCGCCTGAAGGTACGCGGCCGTATCGACGATACGCCCGAGGTAATTGATGAGCGCTTACGGATTTATCGGCACGAGATGTATCCAGTTCTTGATTATTTGACAGAGCACGGAGTTAATATCGCGCATCTGGACGGAACAGGTACGGTTGGGCAGGTTCACGATCGGATTATGGAGGAGCTGCAAGCATGCAGGATAGTTTAATTACTGGCGAGAAAACTCCTGAGCAAATTCAGGCTATGCGCGATGGCGGCAAGAAGTTAGCGCAGATTTTCCAAGACATTCGCGATTATATTCATGCTGGTATGAGCGAAAAGGATGTTGATGCGTTCGTCGACGGCAAGATAAAAGAATATGGCGCTTCGGCTACTTACAAAACAGATGAGGTGAACTTCCCGGGAGTTATTTGTATCAGTACTAACGACGAAATCGTGCATAGCCCGGCGAGCGATTATATCTTTCAAAAGGGCGATGTGGTGAGTTTTGACTTGGTGATTACTTATAAAGACATGAAGACGGATAGCGCTTTCACGATGGTGGTTGACGATAAGCCGAAAGGCGCAGTCAAACACCTGTTAACGACCACCGAGAGAAGTTTGTATGCCGGGATTGATGCAATTAAAGGCGATGTTCGTACTGGCGACATCGCAGCTGCGATTGAAAAAGTTTTGAAAGATGGCAAATTAGGAATTATCCGTGAATTAGTTGGGCACGGTGTCGGTTTGAAAATGCATATGCCGCCAGATGTGCCGAACTACGGCCGCAAACACACTGGCGTACTGTTACACCCGGGCGATACGATTGCTATCGAACCGATGGCGACGCTGGGCGGCGAGAAAATTGTTACTGATAAAGATGACGGTTGGACGATTCGTACGCGCGATGGTAGTTTGGCTGCACACTTTGAACACACAGTTTTGATTACCGAAAACGGCGCTGAAATTATTACGCAGTTGTAAATAACTATACGGGTTATGCTATAATATCCCTATATGCAAGAACAATCTCGATATGCAGTTGGTATAGATGTCGGAACTACGATGATTCGGTGCGTGGTCGGGCATGTAGATACGACGACTGGCACGCCGACAATCGTTGGCGTTGGCGAATACCCGAACAGTGGTATGCGCAAAGGTTCGGTCTCGAACTTGAACGGACCGTCCGAGGCGATTGATAAGGCTTTGGGCGATGCTGAACGAATGAGCGGTTACCAAGTCAATGATGCGACTGTTAGTATAAATGGTTCGCACATTATGAGTACGCGTACTGACGGTATGATTGCCGTTGGTATGGCTGACCACGAAGTTAACGAAGACGATCTTTATCGCATAGAAGATGTTGCAACGACTGGCAAAGTGCCAGCTAACCGCAAAATATTGAAAGTCGTACCGTTTAGCTACACGATTGACGGGCAGGGCGGAGTTAAGAACCCGCTAGGCATGACGGGCACGCGCCTCGAGATTAGCGCTAATGTAGTGTCGGCGATGGCGCCGTATGCAGTAAATCTCGAAAAGGCAGTTGAGGGCGCTACTGTGCGGCCGAATGACGTGGTGCCGTCGGTAATGGCAGCAGCTAAGGCTGTACTAGACGATTCTCAGATGGAAAATGGCGTGGCGGTGATCGATCTTGGTGGGGCGACTACTGGCGTAGCAATCTATGAAGAGGGTGATCTGCAATATATTGGCGTGGTACCGTATGGTGGCATTAATATAACGAACGACTTGGCGATTGGACTGAAAATTGATCCAGAAATAGCTGAAGAAGTAAAGCTAAAACATGCATCGGCTACTAACCGTAACAAATCTAGCAAAGTTTCGATTAAACACGATGGTGAGAGTCTAGAATTTGATATTGCCGATATTGATGAAATTGTTGAGGCGCGGTTAGAAGAGATTTTTGAAGCGGTTAACAAAGAATTGAAGAAAGCTGGTCGTGCCGGACGCCTGCCGAGCGGTGCTGTCCTAACGGGCGGGACAGCTAATATGAAAGGTATCGTTGAGTTTGCCAAAGCCCAGCTCGGCGTAGCTGTTCGTAAAGGTAAAGCTAAGGGTTATGGCGGCGTAGTCGATAATGTTGATAAACCTGAATTTGCGGCGGCAATTGGCTTAATGTTGGTTGATATTAATCCTGACGGCTATCATAGTGCTGCGGTTGATTCTAGCAAGTCGGGCAGTAAAGGCGGGCTTTTCCGTTCGCTATTTAACAGGTTTCGGCCATAGGTGATATACTAGAAATAAGATCCAGAGAATAAGGGGTAAGGAGTTGTAATGCCAGAGGTAAAACCGAGCGAAATCCAAACATTCGCAAGCATCAAAGTCGTTGGCGTCGGTGGCGCCGGCGGTTCGGCGGTTAACCGTATGAAAGACGCAGGGCTAAATGGCGTCCAGTTTATAGCTATGAATACAGACGCGCAGGCTTTGCATAATTCAAAAGCCGATGTCAAAATTCACTTGGGCCATAATACCACGAATGGTTTGGGAGCTGGTGCCGATCCAGCCGTTGGTGAAGCGGCAGCCCGCGAGTCGATTGATGAAATTCGCGAATCGCTAGAGGGAGCCGATATGGTGTTTGTGACGATTGGTGCTGGTGGTGGAACCGGCTCGGGAGCGGGTCATGTGGTAGCTGAAGTAGCGCGCGATCTCGGTATTTTGACTGTTGGCGTGGCTACCAAGCCGTTTAGCTTCGAAGGCGAAAAGCGCCGGGCTAATGCTGAGTGGGCAATTGCTCAGTTGGGCCGGCAAGTCGATACGCTAATTTCTATCCCGAATGATCGGCTGCTGCAGACTATTGATCGTCGAACGCCACTGCTTGAGACTTTCAAGATTGCCGATGATGTACTGCGCCAAGGTGTGCAGGGTATTTCAGAGCTGATAACTGAGCATGGTTTGATTAATCTCGACTTTGCCGATGTTAAAGCCATCATGAGTAATGCTGGATCAGCGTTAATGGGTATCGGCCGGGCTAGTGGTGAAGGCCGGGCGGCACAGGCAGCGCAGCAAGCAATTGAATCGCCGCTGATTGAAGTATCGATTGATGGTGCTAAGGGTGTACTCTTTAACGTTACTGGCGGTTACGATATGAGTATGGCGGAAATTCAAGAAGCTGCTGAGATCATTACGAGTGCTGTTAGCCCAGATGCTAATATTATATTCGGTGCTACATTGAAGCCAGAATTAGAAGACGAGTTAATTATCACCGTGATCGCGACCGGCTTTGATAATGCATACTACCAGCAGCAGGCAGAGGAATTGACGGCGCCAGTAGAACAAGCACCGGCTGCTCAAACGCAATCAATTAGCGAAGCTGTCGATGACATCGATATGGACTTGTCACATCAGTCGGCAGCAGCACAATTTGCTAGCGAGGATACAGCAGATATATGGGGCAGTTCGGTTGATGAGGATGACGAAGACGATACGCCAGCCTTTTTGCGGCGTCGCCGAAAAAATAAGCACAACGACGAGGACTAAATGAAAGGGATTAAAATCGGCAACAGCCGCGTGCTAGAGTCGAGAGAGTCGGCTGACGGTATTACGATTCGCCGCCGCCGAGAAACCCCCGATGGCAAGCGTTTTACGACGTATGAGCGAATTGAACGTCCGAATTTGGCAGTTATTAAATCTAGCGGTGCCCGCGAATTGTTTGAGCGGGCCAAGTTAGCCAATTCTATCCGTCGTTCAGTTGGTAAGTTCTTCAAATCGGAAGTTGAACTGGAGGAAATAATCGATGCCGTGGAAGATCGCGCGCATAGCTTGGGCGAGAGCGAAATTGAATCTCGTTTGATTGGCGAGTTTGTACTTGACGAGCTAGCAAAACGTAACGAAGTCGCATATGTGCGCTTCGCTAGCGTATTTCAAAAGTTCAAGACGTTGGATGATTTCGTCAAAATATTAGAGCAGCGCCGCCAGAAAGGGCAGGAATAATGCGGGTAGTCGTAGTGTACCGGACGGAAAGCGATTACGCGCGCCGAGTTATAGATTTTTTGCATGACTTTAATCGGCAGACAGGGCACACGATTGAGGAAATTGACCCAGATTCGGCTGAGGGCAGTGATTTTTGCCGGACGTACGATATCGTTGAATATCCGACTATTGTCGCCTTGAGCGCCGATAGCCAGATGCAAAATATGTGGCGCGGGCTGCCTCTGCCAACAATTAGCGAGGTAAGTTTTTATGTTTGAGAAGTTGCGCAAGCGGCTGCCAGGTAAAGAACCAAAGCGCCGGCAATTGGCGGCGCTATTGATGCTGGTTGGTAGCGGCTTGGGCTTGTTGGCTTCGTTTGTATTATCGATTGAATCGCTGACGCTCGCTAAAAATTCGCATGCCGTGTTGAACTGCGACTTGAACGCGGCGATGAGTTGTTCGACGGTGGCGAACCATTGGTCGGCGGCGCCGCTTGGCTTTCCTAATAGTTTTATTGGTATGATGACGCTGCCGGTGATGGTGACAATTGCGGTGGCGCTGCTAGCGGGCACGAAGTTTCCGAAGTGGTTTATGTGGGGCGCGCAGCTTGGTGTGGTGGCGGGCCTGCTGTTTGCTGGCTGGATGTTTTATATGAGTTATGTTGAGATTGGTGCGTTGTGTCCGTGGTGTTTGACGCTGGACGCGGGTATGCTGCTGATTTTTTATGGACTAACCAGGCACAATGTTTTGAACAAAATTATTGAACACCGCGGGTTGCGACGGTTTGTCGATCAGGGTTACGATACGCTAGTATTGGCCTCGGTGGCGGCGCTGGTGATTATGGCGATTTTAGCGAAGTTTGGCAGTCAAATTATCTAGGAAACAATTGAGTCCTTATGTTGCTTATGCTAAGATAGTGTTAGGATAAGCTGCTTTTGCGACAGTCGGGAATAAAATATGAATATTAAGGATGACCAACTTGGACTAAGAATACGGCGCAGTAGGACGACTCTGGTGTACGCTATACTCGGTATATTTGTTTTGTTTTTTAGTGCCATTGCTGCAGTGAAGTGGTTGACTCGTCAGACTGAAGCGCTGATGCCGGCGGAATCTTCTGCGAAAGTAAAGGTCGACCAAGTTAGCTATCGTTTGTATCAATCGTCGGGTAATGACGCCCCTGGTGCTCCGCTAGCGACTGATAACGCGGCGGCGACATTGACGCAGGTTGGCTCTAATTTTCGTATGCGAGTAGGAGTGGAGAACAAAGATGAGCCAGTGGTGCTTGCTAATCAATTTTCGTCTGGGTACTACCATGCTTGTGTCATTGCGTCAGATAATAAACTATATTGTTGGGGGCGTAATCATAGAGGGCAGCTGGGGAATAATAGTATGGTTGATTCAAGTAGGCCTGTGGCTGTTAATATGACTGGTGTTCTGGCTGGAAAAACAATAAAACAAATATCAACAGGAGCTTACCATACTTGTGTTGTTGCTTCTGACGATAACGCATACTGTTGGGGTGAAAATATGAAGGGCCAACTTGGAAATAATTCTACAGCCAATTCGTCCGTTCCTGTTAAGGTTGACACCAGCGGTGCTCTGGCTGGAAAAACAATAAAACAAATATCAACCGGGCATTATCATACATGCGCTGTTGCCTCCGACGATAAGATCTATTGTTGGGGTGAAAATAATAATGGTGAATTGGGTAACGGTTCTACTGTCGACTCGCGTGTCCCTGTGGCTGTTAATATGACTGGTGTTCTGGCTGGAAAAACAATAAAACAAATGTCGGTCGGTACTTATAATACATGTGTCATTGCCTCTGATGACAAGGTTTACTGCTGGGGATCTAATGCTTATGGCCAAGTAGGCAACAATTCTCTTACCGACTCTAATGTTCCTGTAGCGGTTAATACTACAGGCGTCTTGGCTGGAAAAACAATTAAACAAATATCAGTCGGACACCATCGCGCTTGTGTTATTGCTTCTGATGATAAGATGTATTGTTGGGGAAATAATATGGGCGGGGCGCTTGGTAATGGCTCTACTGCTGACTCTCATATTCCTGTGTCTGTTAATATGTCAGGCGTTTTGGCAGGCAAGGTTATTAGGCGAATATCGATAGGTGCCTTTCATACCTGTGCATATGCCTCTGATAATAAAATATACTGTTGGGGTAGTAATAATTATGGACAGTTAGGCAATAATTCTACAGCTAACTCCGGTGTTCCTGTGGCTACTTATATTTTCAAGAAAGAAAATATTCCTGCTAGCGCTATGAAGCTCCGCGCTCAATATGTCAAGAAGACTGCGGCTACGTGCCAGGCAGTGGCAGCGGGTTGGCAGGATGTGACCAATAACTCGGCTTTGGCATACTCGGCGTCTGGCCCTAATAACGGGACGGCAATTGCGGCGGCAGTAAATGATCCGATTCTATCAACTACTAGTGTCGGCTATAGTCACCAATCAATAGTTCGCCCAGGTAGCGATACGCAACTGACTTTCACGAACAATCGTGGTATTAATTCTGGTGAGACGGGCCTGTGGGATTTAGTATTGACTGATAACGGTTTGGAGCGTAACACTAGTTATTGTATTCGTTTGGCGGCTGATACAGCAGCGGCTCCAGGGACGAGTATTGACACATATTCGCAGTATCCGGAATTTAAGACAGCGGGCGGTTCGCTGGACGTTCGATTTGCAGACGCTACTAATGCCACATTAACTAACCCGACTACTGTATTTTCGGCGGCAATGACCAGTAGAACGGCAAGTACCACGACTGCGAAATTATCTAATAATTCGTCGCAGCAGCTTGAGGTGGCAAATAGCTTATCGACGACGGGCTGGAGCGTTTCATTGGCGGCAACTGGCGGCCCAACTGCTAAATGGACACAGACTGGCAGCGCAGCAAATTATGCGTTTAATAGTACTAATGTAGACCAAGGACAGTTATCGGTTGACTTATCATCAAGCGCCTTTACAGCGTCTGGTTCGACGCCGCTGGGGCAGGCCTGTACGACGGCTGGTTTGTCGTATGGCGCGGGCGGTGCGTTTGTAGCTGGTACGGCGTCGGCTAACGCGATTACGCTGGCGACCGCCTCGAGCAGCAGTGGTTTGACTTGCTTGTTTAAATTGCAGGATATTTCCTTGAAGCAGACTATTCCGGCGTATCAGAAGCCAGGCACGTATACATTGCCAGTAACAGTAACGGTGGTGGCGCAATGATGAAGATGAAAAACATAATAAGAACTGGGGTAGTTGTTGTATTTTTAACAGTAATAATTGGCATGGTTTTTAGTAGTAAAGCTGCTCTGGCGATAACTTCAGCGGATTCGACTTTTTCGCAGGTAATTCGTGAAATAGACTGCTCTCATACAGTTTACAGCAGAGCAGTTGGTCAAGTGAATGATGTGGAGTGCGACGTTTTTGCGCCAAAATACGACCATTCGGTAATTAAAGATAACGGCTATCCAGTGATTTATGGCGTGTATGACGCGGTGCATACGGTTATTGATCCGGTGACGGGCGTGCATAAGCTAGCGATTAAGTTTGCTGGACGCATGTTTACCTTGGGGGTTGATCCAGAATTGACGGTTAATGGCAATGCTTGGGTACTTGATTTGTCTAAATGGCCAAAGATGCATCCTGGCGATACGACACTGGTGCTTGAGCATAGTAAGACTTATTTTGGCGATATCACTTCCTCGACGCAGGCCTATGGATCAGCTCTGCAAATTAATCATGCAACACTTTTTGCAATTACTATTCCGCCGAGGATCTTGCCGCCGACGCCACCACCAGTAATTCCACCACCAGCAGTTCCAGCTGTTTCGTCCGTCGTTAAAGACATAAAATCTGGTAAAAAGTTGGCTAATACCGGCGTAAATATGTGGTTTATAGTAATAATTGCGTCGGGAATGATCATCATTGCGTTCATACTGCTGATACGTAACAGACGAGGAGGCGGTCATGAGCCGTAGGAAATTAGCGGATGTTCGGAGGTGCGAAGGAGGGTAGATAGTAGCACTGTAATGGACAACGAAGTAACGAAAATAACGTAAAAGAAAGGATACGATATGAAAAAACTAATAGCAAACGTAGCTTTGGCGGTCGGTGTAGCTGGCGTAGTCGGTTTGGCGGGTACAGCGGTGTACGCGGCGACTACAGCGACGTCAGAATTGAGCCAGACGATTAATGCTGGCGTGCTCAGTACCGATATTCGTGATACTGGCGATAGCGTAGTGACAAATCCAACATTTGCCATGAATGCGACTACGGCGTCGACTTCTGCCCAGACGACGACTGGTACATTTGGTGCTAATGATAAGCGCATCGCTGTCGATAACCCTGGCGGCGCTAATAATGGCTGGACGCTAACATTGAACGCTACAACTCCTGGTACAGGAAAATGGACGAGCGGCAGCAATACATATCAGTACAACGGTAATGCTACGACTGGACAGTTGACGGTTAATCCAGCTGCTGGAACGCTGACATCAATGATCGGTGCTTCCACGGGTATTACACTGGGTTCGCAAGCAGCATTTTCCGGCACTTCTCCAGTAACGCTGATTAGCGCGGCGGCTGGTTCCGACGATGTTTGGCGCGGTTATGTGACGGGTGTCGGCTTGAGCCAGGCTATTCCAGCTGGACAGGCAACAGGTACTTATACTTTGCCGATGACTCAAACTGTGGCCGCTATCTAAGATCTGGCGCAGTTATATCAATGAAAATTGGGCGCTCTTTCGGGCGTCTGATTTTCATTTACGTGGACTATTTAGTTTTTGGAGGATCGGCGGGGTATTGGTATAGCCATGAGCGTCTTGGCTTGGTATAATAAATCATATGATTTTAATGAGGAGAATACGGGGTATAGTTTCATGCTGGCGCAGGCTAGCGGTAATGGCGGTTGCGGCAGGTGTTTTATGGCCGTCGTCGGTTCTGGCAGCAGGAATTGGCAGCCGCCCGGCGAATCCTAATCCAGACAATCCGCGGACGCAGTCGATTTTCATCTACGACTTAAATCGTGGTGCTACAAAATCCGATCAATTGATAATCAGTAATGGGCTTAATGAGAAAGCAGATATTGAAGTGTATGCTGTCGATGGCACTGTTACAGCAACTGGTGATATGACCTGCAAACAGCGGTCTGAAGACAAAAAAAATGCTGGAAATTGGGTCAAATTAGCAAAAAACGAGGTTTCTTTGTTGCCAGGCGAGTCTATGCCGGTGGATTTTACAGTCAATGTGCCGGATAAAGCTGATGTCGGCGAACATAACGCCTGTTTGGTGATTCAGCGTAAAACTGATCCGACAGCTGCTAAGCAGGGTGGTATCCAGCTGCAGACACGCCAAGCAGTGCGGATGGCGATTACTATTCCAGGCAATATTCACCGCGACGTGACGATCGATAAATTTGCCGTCGATAATCATAGTAAGCAGCTTTATAATATCGCTATCAAAAACTCTGGTAACGTTTCAGCTGATGTCGATGTCAAACTGACGGTCAAAGATACACTCGGTAATGTCGTTTATAAAAACGGCGGCGAATATGCGGCAATTGCTGAAGAAGTGCGCCAATTTCGTTACGAAAGTAACCTACGTCCGTTCTGGGGTGGTAAATATAAAGCCGAAGTGTCAATTGCTTACAACAAAAAGGCCGGCGAATGGGGCGTTAGT
>ERZ773077.550-NODE-550-length-28200-cov-5.511103_pt1 | contig 28200 bp, 39 predicted proteins | sample MGYA00580612_ERZ773077 | MGnify/ENA primary metagenome ERZ773077 (study PRJEB29015, sample SAMEA2737971) | human oral metagenome | biome: human oral; feature: human-associated habitat; material: dental | place: China | collected 2021 ...
TTATTCTCTCCACAAGTCACTTCAAAAACGACCTCTATTGGTTGACCATCTTTAGTACCGTTAGGAATATTAATGTTTTGCACTAGACCATTGCTATCTAGCGTTACTTCTCCTGTTGCTACATATCCACTAGCAACTAGCTTTTTAATCTCGATTTTTAACGGCGTTTCGGTAGTTGAAGCACGGACTATCTCTCCGTTATTGTACACGTCCAAATAGACCTTACAGTTTGCTAGATTTTCGTTCAAATAACTTCCTTCTATTCTTGCCGAAGCAGTAAGAGAGTAAGATTGCATATCCTCAATGGCGGGAAGCCATTTATCCGTTACTGCTTCACTAACAGCCATATAAGGCTCAGCTATTTTGAAATGAGCGTTACCCGTTGAGATTAAAGCAAAATTATTGTTTCCGAAAAATTCACCTTCTTCATCACTGTTAATTAGCGTTTCTTTTTCAATAACAATCCACTTATTCTCACCTTTCGGAACTTCTAATAGCGGAACCGAAAAAAGTAAGCTATACTCACCATTTATTGCTATTCCTAAGCTAATTATCGTGTTGTTTCCACTATCGGAAAAAACATATACAGGTATTCTCAGGACATTTTTTTTACCTTTTGCAAAACCTCTTAATTTCGTTTTAACAATAAACCCTTGAACATCATTGCTAGCGTTCGGCAATACCTCTATCGAATTTTGGTTGTTGTAATCTTTTTTATTGAGTTTTAATTGCGTAGTTCCAACTGGTTTAACAACATCTAACGTTGAAAATCTAGTTCCAATTAGTTGGTTAAATGCTGGTACTTTTCCGTCTTTGCCTTTTAGTTCTGGTTTGCGAAGGTCAAAAATTTTGTTAGTTTCTTCTTGTGTGATCTGACGTATTCCGTCAGCTCCAATAGTAAGATCATTGACTAATTTTTTTGTTTCGTCTTTTGTTAAGAACTCTTTCTTAATGCTACTTTGAATGCTGTCACGCATTTTAGTGAAGATATTTTGAGTCGTCACCTCTCCAGCTTCAAATTGTTGTCTGAAAGTTTCATCTGACAATATCTGTGTAATAAACGCTTTGTCAATAAGCGCCGTCTTAATTTCCGCATAATTTAGGTGCGCCTGAATTGCTTTAATTAATTCAGCTTCGGTAATGATAGTCTTAAGACGCGCAATATCAGCCTCAACTGCGTCTAATATTTTAGTTCTAGTAACTGCTGGAACAGTGCCATCTTTTTCAAACAAGGCTTTTTTAACCTCGACCCCAGCTTTTGATTGTTCTTCAAGGGTTTTCATTTTTTCTTCAATAGCTGTTCTATCTTTTTTTAGTAACTCAGCTAAATTTTTCTGAATTTTAAAAGCATCAACTCTGCTTTCTACTTTTACTGTTACGACTTCATCAATAATGCTAGATAATGCACTTCCTAGACCTTGTTGAAATACCCCAAATCCTATAGTTTTTAATTTTTTAGACATAGGAGAAAAAGTATATTTTGTAATTTTTTTCTTAACATCTAAATTAAATTTTTCGTGGAAAATCGTTACTGTATCAAACATTTTGACAGGTGTATCTACTCCAATAACATCTATTTCAATACTATCTTCTAGAACATCGCAAAGTGTATTTTTGTAGTATTGTTTAGCATAATTTAACAAACTAGCTTCGTCTACCACGTCTTGGTCATTTACTTCTAAATTACCTTCGTATATGTTTTTATACTTATTAATTAATGGACTATCAACTGTTACAGATAAGACTTTATCTTGTTCTCCATCATTTTGTGAATTGATAGTTTTTGTGAAGTGAATTCTAGTTCTTAAATCTTTTGTTGATTTCTTTTGTTGATAAGTTTTAAGATTTTTTTTGTACATGAACAAGGCTTCATTGTTATTTCCACCATTCGCTAGTAATTTAATTGAATATTTATCGCGTACTAAATCTCCACCCCATTGGCCTAAAATAGAGTGTTTATCCCTGAATAAAGCGGTCGCTACAGTTACATTTTTTAAATTTAAACTATGTCTTGCTGCAATGTCAGAATAAAAAGTAAAATTGTGAGGTCTAATAATACTACTTACTAAACTTCTCATTACTCTGTTCCCGTCAGCCTCTGACACACTTAATTCGCTAATAGAATAATTATTCAACAAAGTTGCGACTTGATTTGCATAAACAGTAATGTATCCGTGATGTCTTTCTACTTCAAAAATTATAAACTCTTGTTCTCCGTGGAGGTCATCAGCCAAAAGTAAAGTTTCCTCTGTTAACCTTTCCCATAATGGTTTATTGGTTGGAAATTTGAAACTTAATTGATAAGTGTTATTTCTTTCTTGGACTATATTATCATCATAAGAAAAATTAAGAGGGAAGTTTCCCTCTTTTAAATAGATCACATGCGCCACCTCCAATTGCCGTGTATTTTTATACTTGTTACATTTCCGCTAGTAGTGACTCCGTTAACTCCTGGTTGTATTTCAAAAAAAGCACCTCTAACACGAATAGAATTTTTCACGTTGTTATTTTTATCATATACATTTTGTTTAAGATGCCTACAATCAATACGCGCTTTTTCATCTAGTTTTAACACCATAGTTTGTGAGCCAATAGTCAAACTTACTTCTCCATTACCTTCAATTTCTATAATAGGCTCTGAAAAGACATTTCCTATATTATTAACCGTGCCACTTCTTGCAAGTATTGTTAATCCACTATCTAAAGAATACCTAAAAGGATAGAATATTAATTTAATAGAAACCAACCATCTATGTAGACCGTTTTTTGCATATTTAATATCAATTAAATCTGCAAGGAACTTTGAATTTTTTAAATAATCAAACTCTATCACATTCTCAAAATTTTTAAGTATTTTTTCTAAATAAGTAACTTTGTCAAAGTCTGATACAGAAATTTTAATAACGCGTTCTGAACTTTCATATCCTTCATCATGTATTATGTACTTACCATTTGCACCGTATATATTGCCTTCTTCTGCTATTCGCTTTTTAGCGACTCGAACCTCTCCAATATCTGTTACTACATAGTTGGGAGACTCTAATGGAGTATTATTAATTTTAATCATTAGATACCCTCCCTTCTAACAAAATTCATTTGTCTATCGTATGAGTTTTTTGCTAATATTTCACCATCTAAATATGTGTTTGTATCTTTATTAGAAATTTTTTCTAGTAAATCCTGGACAATACCTAGAGCATTAACTACATCATCATTATTATTACTAAAATCAAAATCAAAGTTTGATTTAGTAGTAACATCTAAATCTTTTGTCACTGAACTTTTCAACTCAATATCAGTAATTTCACTTGTGAATCCTTTGTTAATCTCACCAGCAATATTACTTACTATTTTCTTAACTGTTGCGAATTTATCAGTAAGTCCCTTGCCTAAACTGTCCATAATAGCATTACCTGCAGGAATAAGGAGTTTTCTATCATATTCAATCGGCCCTTTGTGGTCTCTAATCCAACCAGCTATACCACCAACAAACTTTTTTACACTTTCCCATGTAGATTTTAGACCGTTTAAGAATCCTCTCATTATCGCACTACCGATATTCCATAAATTTATATTTTTCAACGAATTGAAAATACTTTTAACGTTATTAACCAAAGTAGTAACATTTGTTTTAAAAGTAGTCCATGCTCTCTGTGCTGCGCCTACTAAACCATTGATTATTGTTGTTACAGACGTTTTGATAGTATTCCACGTCGTTATGGCTATTGTTTTTACACCGTTTATAAGTGTGTTGAAAAATGTTTTAAAACCTTCCCAAATTCCTTTAATAATAGCTACTAATCCAGTAACTATACTTGAGATTATTGTTTTAATGCCTTCCCAAATAGTTTGAGCTGCTGTTTTAATACTTTCCCAGATAATTCTTACATCTTCTTTTAATTGTGTGAAGTTTCCGGTCACTAAATCTATTATGAAAAGTAAAGCACCCAAGAATATTGTTTTAATAAATTCCCAGACGCCTTGAAATACCATTTTTATACCTTCCCATATTTGAGATAGTGTATTTTTTAATCCGTTCCATAAAGTTGTGAAAAACTCAATAAATGGCTGTACTATGGTCATTATAGTAGTTTTAATTAATTCCCAACCGATTGCAGCTGCTTCACTAATACTAGTCCATAAGCCTGTAAAGAACTCGCTAACTCCTTGCCACGCTTGTTTTAGAAAATCAACAAATCCTTGCCAAATCTGTTTACCAGCCTCTGTTTTTGTGAAAAACCACACTAAGGCAGTAACCAACGCTGTTATCCCGACGATAATTGCCGTGATAGGATTAGTAGCTAACGCTAAATTGAATGCTACGACTGCACCTTTTGCTGCGTTAAGAGCAATTACTAATCCTGTAAATAAACTTTTTATAGTGCCTATAATCTTTAAAGCAATAAATCCAGCTAAAAGTCCTGCCAAAGCGGTTTTGACAAGAGATGATGCTACTGTGCTTTCTCTTAAAAATCCTGTGAATTTTTTAATCCACTCGGACACTTCTTTTACTATCTTGCTTACAAATTCAAATGCAATTCCTAGTGAACTAACACTACTTTCAGTTTCATTAATTCCTAGTAAATCACCAATAAGCTCACCAACGATTGAACCAACATTTTTTATCGCTTGCCAAATATTTTTAAAAGCTTCTCTTATATTATCAGCAATATTAACAATCGTTGTAGCTGTTTCTTCTTTAATTCCTAGAGCTTCCATCAAGTCAATACCTTCTTGTTTTGACATTGTTCCAGTAAGAACTTCGATGAAAGACTCTACAGCAACAGACACTTGATCCAAATAGCCAATTATTTTAGATACTATTTCTTCACCTAGTATTCCTTCTAACTGTTCAGTAAGACCTGAAAACGCACCTATTATCAAGGTCGGTAGACCTTTTAAAATATTCCCAACCATAGGTAAGAAGTTACCTACTAAAAATGTGCTTGTAGTTTGGGCTAAAGCATATAAAGATGGTCTTATTTCTTGACCTAACGATAAATTTCCTAGTAAATTAAGAAATGATGCTTTCATCGCATTAAACGAGCCTTGTAATGTGGTTGATGCTTCTTTTGCGGTTGTTCCAGTGATGTCTAACTCTTTCTGAATAACGTGAATAGCCTCATACACATCTGCTAAGTTGTTTATATCATATTTAACACCTGTTAATTTTTGAGCATCAGCTAAAAGACGTTCCATTTCCTTTTTAGTACCACCATAACCTAATTTTAAGTTATCCAGCATTGTATAGTTTTGTTTTGCGAATCCTTGATAAGCGTTTTGGATAGCCTCCATAGATGTTCCCATCTTGTTGCTATTGTCAGCCATATCAACCATTGCCATGTTAGCTACTTTTGCTGCTTTTGCGGTGTCTCCACCTAAAGACTGGAGTAAACTAGCACTAAATCCTGTTACGTTCTCCATGTAAGCATTGGCTGATAATCCTGTGGTTCGGTAAGCTTCATTTGCATATTGTTTAACAGTTTCTGCGTTATTTTTAAATAATGTTTCAACACCACCTAGAGATTGTTGGAGTTTTCCGCCTTCAAACAACGATGTAGCGAATAATTTACCAATCCCAGCAGCAAGAATAGCATTTTTAATCGTTGAAATTAAGCTGTTACCTGCGCTCTGTCCAGCACTTTTTACTTCTCCATCTAACTCTTTAGAAATCATTCCTGATATTCCTTTAGCAGATGGCATGATTTGAACGTATGCTTTACCTAAATTAGTTGCCATATTATCCTCCTCCCTTTAATATTTTAAGTTTCATTTTTTCAAATTCCTCACCAGTATTAAATGACATTCCTTCTTTTTCTCGAATAGGCTTATTGATGCTGTCAACAATAGACTTAGGTTGATTTCTACCTTTTTGACCATCTTTTGTCTTAGACCACACTAAAATACTTAATCTATCTACAATAGATGCTAATAATAAAGTATCCATACTCACGCGTTGTCCAGACATTTTTAATTTAATTCGTGAATCATCCCTTAAACCATCACAAAAAAGAGCCACCGTTAAAGGTGGCAATTCTTTGTAATTATAAATGTGATAAGTTTCAGCTAAATCACAAATAACAGCATCTTCATCAATTTTCAACATACTAGCAAGGATTACTATTTTTTTAGTTTTTGTTGAGCTTTAAAAATATCCTCAAGTTCTGCTGTTATTTTTTCAGGGGCGATAATACCGTCAGTATCTCTTAAATGATTTTTTAATTTTTCAACCTGTTCTTTTCCTAAAAGTAATTTCAACACTTTTGGAAGTAATAAAGGATTAGTATCAACTTCACCAAGCACCTCTACGAGTTCATAGTTATTTAAGTTTTTCTTTGGGATAGAATACGCAAATCCACTTTTAGTAACTCCTACTAAATTTTCCATTAATTGTTACCTCCTAAGCTGTGCCTTTTTTAATATATTCATAGTGAGTGTTTCCATCACTATCAGGAAACGCGTTTAATGTTGTTTCATATCCAACCATATCAGAATCAGTATAAGAAATCTCACCGACTTCCGTTACTTTTCCATTAGGGATTACAATACGTTTTAAAACGCCACCTTTTAAAATTATTTCAACGACAACTGCGTGTTGTTCTAATTCTTTACTATTAGCTTTAATTGTGATACCTGTTGTTAAGTCTCCAGAAACGTTGTCTTTTCCGTATATTTCTTTTAACACATCGATATTTAAAGACTCTATTAAAGTGTATGTGAAAGTATCTGTTTTTTCAGTTTGCACTGTATCAACTATATCTCCACCCCACGCTTTTAAATTCTCTGTACTGGCTGTATTTTCGTTGACTAACCCGTCTTCCGAAACATATCCTAACGGTTTAAACGCCGCATTTAATTTACTTGTCGCATCTGTAGGAAGTGCCGTTCCTAAAGGTGCTGAAAATATAGCTCCACCTATCTTAGGTTTTGCTGATGTTACATTATTTACATCTGCCATCTTTTATCCTCCTTAATAATGATAGATATCAAAAATTGCTTGATAACGGTATCTTTTCGTCTCTGTATCTGTGAAATTATAATCACTATTTAACTTAACTCTTGAGACTTCTGCTACTGTTATCAAGTCATACATTAGATTTTTTATTTTTTCATTTAATTTTGCAGCATCAAATAACGATGCTCCGTAACTCTGAATTGCTATTGTTGATGAGTTTAAAAAATTTTCTCTGGATCCTCCAGTTTTTTGAATTAAAATAAATTGTTCAGGCAAGTTTTTTTGATGCTCAAATACAATGGGAATATCTAATTTTGTTGATAAGTAATTTTTAACAATAAGTTCAATCATTATCTTAACGCCTTTAACAAAGTATTATTTTTATTATTATCTCGAATAGCTTTTCGAGATTTTGTCTTAATACTTATGTTAGCCCTATTTTTTCCTGTAAATGTACTGACTTCATATCCATCTCCCGCTCTATCTTGTATTGCTTTAGCTTTTTCCTTAAGTAAAGCAACCATTTCAGGACTTTTCATAAGTTCAGCTACTCCAGCGCGGTTTAACATGAATTTTCTATTCATAATGTTCTACCATTACTTTTTTGTGCCAACTTAACGGAATCATGGATTCAATACCTTCTTGTGGTATCCCTACAGTTCTCCAACGTTTACCGAAGAATATTACTTCTTTATTTTCCCAAACGTTAGTGTCGCCTTTTGGAATACCTAAGGTATATTCAGCTTTCTTTCCTGTTAAATTTACACTGTTTGTAATATCGTCTGTAGATGCAGGAGAAACTAATACATTTTTAACAGTAATTTCTTTTTCTTCAAAAATAGGACTATTAAAATCATCAACCCCAGTTTGTATTGTACCAATTAACAAAATATCGATACCTTTAATTAATCCCATATAAATCAATTACTCCGTATCTTTGTTTCTTAAACCCTAACCTTTTAAGTTCACTATCTTTAATAAACAGCCCCCCTCCAGGAACTAAAAAAGAGCCTGATACAGAATAACCAAGAGCAGACTCAGCATACTGAGTCATAGGCTCTTGATTAGTAGAAGTCATAAGAGTTCTTGCCACAATGTCAACTACAACAGACTTAACAAGATAGGAATAACTTTCATCCTTAACTAATAAATCTAAGTCTTTGTTAACTTTTTTAGCCTCTACCCTTAGCACATGAGATACAGTATTTAACAGAGCGTTAGCTCGACTTACCTCATTTTCTTCGAGATTTCTCCATAAATTTTTTAAATCATCAAGTGTAGCAAATTTCTCAAGTGTAGTCATGTTACACCTCTATTCTTCGTCAGATTCCCCTAACTTAGTTTTTTAGTCGGAACTTTAATTTCTTCTACAAGCTCCCAATCTCCTGATAGTTCACTTTCTGTTAAGATTTCTACTTCAGTTTCTTTATGTCTGTATTTATACATAGAATACCTCCTACGCTTCTACTACACGTGCAAATGCTTTTTCATCAAGGATACCCCATCCGATAAATGCTTCAGCACGTAAGCAAATTTCGTTGTATGCTTTCAAGTCACGCCCCGTTCCATCAGGATCTCCGTATTCAATAATTTCCATAGGAATATTTTCAGCATAACCCCATTTAAATCTATTTTGGAAATCACCCACAATAGCGTGGTCTGCTTTCCCTGTACTATTTTTAACAGTTAAAGTTTTGTTAATATCTAATTCCATGTTAAAGAAGTTTGTAGGGCGTTGCCCAAACTTAAACTCAGGATACACAACGTTATCAAACTTATCTTTAACTTTAGACATTGCTTGACCAGCTACTGGCGACATAGCAATACCAGTTACCTCATTACCATTAGTTACAATTGTTTGAACAGCAGTATCAATATTATCATCAATTTTAGCCTCTGCGTAAGTAACCACATTACCTGTTACAAGTCCATCAAATGAGTTAGTTTCTTTGAAAGTTGCATCAGTTAAGCCTTTTGGCTCTAAACCGTGAATTGCAGCAATATCAAAAGCCTCTGCCATCTTTTTAGCAAATCCGTCTGCGTAATGTTTTAAGAAATTTAATTTTTTCTCATCTGATGCGTTCATAAATTCATCTGTAATGCGTGCTTGATATACAAATTTTAAAGGTTTAATCACTTTAGAAGTAATTACAGCTTTCCCAGCTCCTTTTAGCTCTCCTTCTCCTACGATTTGAGCATTACCTTCTAAATTAAAAATAAATTGTTCAGTACCATTAAATGGAATTGGTGTTTGATTTGATAATTTAGCAAGAGTTGAGCGACCTTGCACTTTACTCATAATATCTGTTACTAATTCTGGACTAAATAATGTCCCTTTTTTCATTGTATTTGTTTCTGTCATATTTTAAATTCTCCTTTTTTATTTTAAATTTTTTACCACGTCACGCCATGCGGCATCAATTCCATTGCTTACTGTAGGCTCTGTGCTTGCTAGTGGCTGTGTATAGTTATTTACTGTTACTAATGATGCTAGACGTTCAGCATCCTCATTCAAACTTTCCTCACTATCTCCTTGTAGTCTATCTGCTAAATCAAAAGGCAATCCGTATTTAATAGCGACTCGCTGTTTAAGTGCTTTAGTTTCCCAGCCACTAACACTTTTTTCAAGTTCTGCTATTTTATTAAGATTTGTACTTTCACTTTCTTCTTTAGCTGAGATAGTTTGTTTTAAATTTGTATTTTCCGTCTCTAAGTTTTTAATCTTTTCTGCTAAACTGTCATAATCTGCATACTTAGATTTTTCACGATCTAATCGTGATTTAATAATTGCATCTAATTGTTCTTGTGTTTCAATTACTTTGAATTCTGTCATTTTGTTCTCCTTTTATCCGGATTTCCCGTCCGTTCGGTAATTTAAGCATTAATAGCTTATCCTTTGTTTCTTCTTAGGCTTAATCGAATGACAAGCCCAATGTGCAAGCAATGCACTATCCAATAACGAAATGTCCATGTCATCAAATTGAGATTTATAACCAAATCCACCATTACTACCAATGTTTCTCTTTTCGCAATTAGTAGCAACTTTTCTAAGTGATGGTTGACCGTTGTGACAAATAGACTTTTGGAAAATTCCTTGTTCAAAGACTGAGTTAGCAGTTATTATTTCTTTAACCGTTGGTAAGATAATGTTCTTAATTTTGTAATCTTTTAATTCTTCCTCGAGCATCTTCTGACCTCCAGCGCCATCAACAACAATATTTTTAACATCTGCTTGTTTTAAGAAATTAATAATCCACATGTTCCCGTTCCTTAAACTTTGGCAATCGATGGTCTCAATAAAAATACGGTCATCATGAGTCTTAACCGCAATGCTCATGCTTACGTTAGCCCCATCATTACCGTATTTAATACCAACACATAATTTTCCTTTAAACTCAACTTTTTTCTCAATCTTCATGCTATCCCATTCTTTTTCGCTGATAACAGATTTTTGAGAGAATGTCGGCCAATAACCCAAACGTTGAACATTATGGTCTAGCTTATCTTCTCCTAACTCAGCTTCTATCTTTCTTTCTGTTAAGTGATAACCTAAAGATGGATTTGAATTATACCAAGCCTCCATATCGTTTATTTCTCGTTCAGTATCAACCGACCATTCAGCCCAACCAGAATACTTACTTTTTCCAAATAAACAAGCCTCGCGATATTTAGTAAAAACAGTACCGATAGAAACTGGTGTAGGAGGTGTCCCACACATTATAGTCATTGGATTTTTACTGTCTGTGACCGTATATTTCAAGGCCGATTCTTGCTCTATTGTATATTCCTGTGCTTCGTCAATTATCATAAGGTCGAACCCTTCACCAAGACCACCGTTCTTAGTTCGAGTTCTGAACTGAACTACACCGCCAGAAGAATAAAGTTCAATTCTTTCTTGTCCTTTTGCACGAATAGAATTAAAGTCCTCTCCGTCAACATATCCCATTTTCTCAAGATATTTTTTCACCTTCTCAAATGAAGAGTGAGAGGTACTTATTCTATGCGCTGTATGCAATATATTTAAACCTTGATGTAATGCCCATATTTCAAGAATATAGACAATCTCAGTCTTACCATTACGACGTGGTAAAGAATATCCAAACTTTTGATGAGTCCAAAGTCCTTCGTTATCTACTGCCATAATAGGCTTTAGTAAATTCAGCTGCCAATCATATATTTTTAGACCTGTTTTTTCGTATAGTTTAACAGCTTCTTGATAACGGCTTTCGTTATAGTCTAATATTACCGATTGTGAAGGAGTTTGAATACCAAACTTTGTCATTTAGCGCTCCTTTCCAATCTACCTAGTTTAATGCCATACGGTAGGGCAAATTGTTGACTTTTATTAGTTTTTATATTATAATAAAGGTAAATAAAAGAGATATTGGACGTCTTCCCCCCAGTTTTTTTGGAGGATGGATCAATATCTCTTTTATTTTTTAAATTTTTTTGTTACTACATCTTCTATTACATCATTATTTATTAATATAATGTTTTCTACCCAATTTCTATAAGGATTTTGATAAAGTCGGTTTAACCTACTATCTATCTCATTTCTTGTTAATCTAGATTTTGTATAGTCTAAAACAAAATTATTCGCTTGTTTTTTCCCTTTTTTTATAGCTGTATCAATATTGTTGTTCCCATTATTAGTGATTTCTTTCAAATCATAATTTACATTATTTATTCTAAAATCAGAACTTGGAATACGTTCTGGAATATAGACTTTCGGATTTAACTTAACTTCCACACCAAATTTATTAGCGATCTGATGCGCTATTTTGTTTTCTTTTTCAGAATAATCTAAGACAACATTTTTTCCATCAACAAAATACTTAGTCCCGTTATACTCCCAATATTTAGCTTCTCTAACTTTAGGTTCTTTATAATTTTTTAACCATTCAGCTTTGACACTTGTATAAGGTAATTCTTTTGTGTATTCTTTATTGTCATACTTTATTTTCTTAGTATGAACATCTTGCCTAACACCTTTTTTAGGGATATACTCAACAGTACAACGGCAGTTTTGATGCCGTCTATATACATCTTTAGGTACATCAGGATATCTATATGTACCCACTAAATTTTTACACCATTTACAACACTTACCGGTTTCTTTTCTAATGATTTTAGGATTCATGCCGGATTTATAATGAAATTCAGCATTTTTCCTAACCATATCATCAACAACAGATTGACTGAAATTGACAATAGGAGATCCTAAAAGCCATTTAGATTTTTCAAAATCTTCTTGAATTAGTCTACTAACCAACCCATTTATTCTACTTTGATTTACTTTAGGAATTTGTACATCCAAACCAATTTTAGCTTGTTTATTCAAGATAGTTTGAACCATTCTTCCGCGTTCAGTAATGAGCCTATGATTTTCTTTTAATCTATCATTAAGTATTTTTTCTATAACATTTGCCGGATTTTCTGTAATGTGCAAATTAAAAGCAGTAGCAAGGATTTCTCCTAAAGCCACTGCATAGTCATTTACATCCTTATAGGAGGTAGCTTTAATATTTAGATTTTTTAAGCGCTTCTCGAATGTTTGAGTAATGCGTTCCAGTAAATCGTTATTCATTTACTTGCTCCAAAACTTCTGTTTTGTTAACCATAGCCGTTGCCTCTTGTTTACTCATCCCAGTAGAGGTTAAAAGTAAAATAGCATTTTCTTTAGAAAGCACTCCTTTTTGATAGTTACTTAAAAGTGATGTAATTTCATAAGTGGATATTATCCTGTTTTGTTGCTTATCATTAGATTTTTGTTCAACTTCTTCAATTTTAGGCGTAGCATTCATATCACCTTTGATACCAGTTAAATCTCTAATCACATTAGAATCGATATATCCAGGCAATGCTTGATTAAGTTTAATAACTCCATCTCCAATTAAAGTAAGCATATTAGCGTCTGCTTCAAACAACGGCTCCCATTTAGGTTTAGTGTCTATAAATCGACCTCTATTGTATTTGAAATCATCTCTCAAACAACAAGCAACGTAAGCAACGTTTAAAAGTCCACTTCCTAGTGAACGTTGCGCTTTTCTTCCTGCAAGCCTTAAATTTTCATGAGATGCTTTAATTGCCTCAACTGATGATGGATTATCGGAGACGAAACCTAAATCATCAAGTGTAAGTCCTGTTTCTCCAGCGAATAAAGCTGCAGCTGTTCTTAGCTGTTCAGTAAAAGGAGACATTGACGGAGTAGTGAATTGACCTACTGTTGGTTTATCTCCATCTGAACTTGATGTAATTTGTAACATACTAGATATAGTTGCTTTCCATGTTTCAAGAGGTTCTGCGTCTGGATCCATTCCTAAAATATATTTCTGAGGGAATGAATAGAACTCGGCTGTAATATCTGCACGCTCTAGCGTTCTTTTAGCTAGTTTTTGATAATACATTCCAGAACGTGTTATTCTTGACCTACCAAAAGGCCTTACACTATCCGGTGCATGAATAACAGGCACTAATAACGGAATACCTGCTGTATTTTTAATAACTGTTTCTTGATTATTTTTTTTATCGATAATAACAGTCTCATTTTCTGTAAAATAAGCCTCCAGTAATGGTCTGCTGTTTTCGTCTCTTTTTAAAATTGCATATCCTTCTGTAAGGAGTCCTGTAATTGGATCTAATATCCCAGTCGCATTACTAGCCTCAATAACTTGTAAGCGAGGTGTGTCCTCTCCCACTTTTGAAATGTACACAAAGCTGCATGATGCAATTAATGATGATAGAATTACACTATCAAAAAAGATATCTGGATTATTTTGTTTGAATATATCATTAACTTTAAAATCATCATTTTCAAACTCACGAAATACCAATCTGTCAGCAAGGCTATCTACAGCCTTTGTACACCAACCTAGGACCGACCTATATTGATTTCTTAGTTGAGGTGGAATGGTTATTCCAAATTGTTCATCATTAAATTTCATGGCATATTGCTTATATCTCAAGTCTACACGAGAATTAGTCAATGCTAACTTTTTTCGTAAGTAGTTTAATCCTTTATATTCCAATATTTTTGCTCCTTTCTATAGGTTAAAATTTTCGCGCGAGAAAAAATGTACAGTGACGGCGTGAAGGTCGGCCGAAACTTTGGGGAGGGTCTAACCCCCCTATAAAAATTAAAATTTGTTATTTTTGCTTTTATTTACCTTAAATCGTTGAAAAAATGGTATTTTTTTGTCAAAAATTAGTTATTTTCGTTATTTTTACCGTTTTTTTTTTTTTCTTTTAACCTTTATATTTTGTCCAATCAATCATTTGAGGTAAGTTTCTGTTGCCTATCACATCTTCTTTAGCCTCTTTCCCCACATTAAACAATTTATCTGACTTCTGACGGTTGCAAAAGAAATGTGCTAACTGTAGATTATTTATATCTGAGGGATGCCCACCTTTTTTTACCGGAACTACATGGTCAATCACAGGGCTTAAGGGATTAGGGAACTTTAGCTTTTTGTCCACTGGTTTACCACAAATCCCACAACATTGCTGTGTCTTTAATATCCGTTTTTTATTCTTCTCAAATGCGGAACGGTGCGCCCCGGTCTTATCTGCTCTCACGGTATTTTTCCTTTCTACCCCCTTGGGTATTATTTTTATATAGGGGGGTATAAAAAAAGACAATCTCACGACTGTCTTTAAAAAATATGAATTGAATTTAGGTAAGGATTAACTATTTCTATTGCTTGTGTTCTTGTTTCGTAAATTAAAAATTAAAAATATGTTGGAGACATCTTATAAAAAAACTCCCTTACCTAAAATTCTACATTACCATTATACCATTTCTAAATATACTTGTGCATACTTATTCATACTTCCCCATACTTTTTTATACTTCTCCGTACTTTTTGTATAAATTGGTTATATAAATCTTTTCTAAAGCCTCAGAATGCTTATTTGTCCTTGTGCTTCGTGAAATATCCATAATGTGTTCAACCTTATTCCATTCTAAACATTCGACGTATCTCAGTTGCAATAATAGTCTTAGCTCTATATTTTTTATTTGATCTATGCTTTTCATTACTTCTAATTTAAGATTTAAATATTCTAAATTCTTATCAATGATATATCTTTTATGTTCGTCAGTCTTATCAATCAGACTTTCCCAACTGTTCTGGTTACCACCTTTTATTTGTTCTTTTGCATAATCTATTGCTTTAACACAAGATTTTTTATGCTCATCTGCTTCTAAACAACGTTGTCTAGAATCAATCATTAATTGGATATAATTAATATTTTTTAAATAATTTATCTTTTTAAATGCTGTTTTTTCTTGTTTATCCATTCTCTCCAACCTTTCTAAGTGCCATCTCTCCACTTGAAGCCTCTATCAACGTATAAGTGCCGCAATCCTCACATCTAACGCAATATAGATTTTTTTCTAAACGATTCTTTTCTACAAGGCAAAAATCTAATTGTCCTGCACATCTGTAACAATAGTGATTAGTGTTAGGTGATTTTCTGTATCTGTATCTTTTTAATCTTTCGTAATTGATTTGCATTAAATCTCAACTCCTAACTCTTTTAACCTACTATCTATCCACTTTATTTCTATGTGTATACATTTTATAATATTTGCTTTTAAAAAACCTTTTAATTCATTTAGATAAACTTGTTCTTTATTTAAACCCTCTATTGTGAATGGTATTTCTGAATTTAACACTCCTTCTAATTTTCTTTTTTTATTTATTAATTGTTGCATTTAACAAAACACCTCTATTATTTCATCTCCAAACTCATCAATACAAGCTCGGGTTATTTCTTTTGATTTGAAGTAAGGTAATTTAAGGAATGAATCACAATGTTTATTAGTAACCACATAAATTAATTCATCTTCATAATGGTAACCCATGTAATGTTTACCTTCATTCTCATTACTCCAATCAGGCTGCCAATCTCCTTGCTGTTCTTTCGCCCAACATTTTATTTTTTTAATTAATGCTCGTTCACGTATAAACTGTTCTGCTTCTTCTTTGGTATCAAACAACAGCCCTATATCATATAAATATTTATGGTGGTCGTCGGGGTCGAAAACTTTATGTAATATTTTCCCTGTATAGTCATCGATATAATACATCGTTGTGTCTTCCTCTGGATAACTTATCTCATAAGATTTCTTTTGTAACTGTTCTAATTCTTGTTTTAATTCATCTATTTTTCGGCTTAACTCTTGTATCTTTTGTTCTTTGTTCATTTTTATACCTCCTAAAATATCCCCGCTGCAAAATCAACTTCCATATATCTGAAATCCTCTATCTCATTAATCTTAATAGGTTGACCTACTACTTTAAACATTGTTTCTTTACTTAGATTATCTCTTCTTTTTACACAGATCATTAATTTTTGGATAGTGATTTTGTCAGTTATAAATTCCAACTTATCTCCGTTTTTCATCTTGATTATTAGTTTATACATCACTCCACCAACTCCTTATTCTCGTAAATATTGCCTATGACTTCCAACGTTTCTGCTATGTCATCGTCATCATAATTACTTAAATATCCCATACTCCATCTGCTATTCCATCTGCTATCTATTGACTTTAGAACAAACGCACAACTGCTTTGTTTATATTGAATAATACAATCCCAAGTGCCATTGACAGTTACTATATCACCCTCGTAGATATACTTTCCGTTTTTATCTTTTAGTCCTGTATTTTCCATTAACTCTACTTTATCAAAAGAAAATATAGCTGCTCCGCCTCGAAATCCAATACCTACATCGTAAACTGATACTTGTTTATTGTAGAAATCTATCATTTCTACTTCTCTAACTATATTCAATTCCTTAATATATACTTTTGGTTGCAACATTTTTTATCCTCCTATATGTAAAATTGCTATTACAACAGTCTCAAAAGCTGTTCCTCGACCTTTTTCATAAGGTTTAAGTCGGCTACCATTTTTTATATACTTAATGTCTATAACGTATTCGTTCTCTTTTAAATCATTTTTGATAAAATCATTAATTTTATCAACTAAAGACTCTACACCACTTGTTATTTTTACTACTCTTTTAATCATTAGTTTATTTCTCCTACTTTAATCTTTTAACTTCTTTGAACGTATTAATCTCTTCTTCTACCTTTTCCAATACAGCTTGTTCTTGTTTAATTTCCTTTGAACTAGCATTAGGTCTAGTTACATAGTACTGTAAAGCGTGCTTGATAATTTGCATATCTCTATACTTTACATATATTGATAGTTTGCTCATTCGCTACCCTCTCTTTCGCTTTTTTAAAATATTCAGAATTTATCTCAAATCCTACATAACTTAAATTCGCTTCTTTAAATGCTATTAAACTACTTCCACTACCAACGTGTGTATCTAATATTTTAAATCCTGGCTGACAATATTTGTTGACTAACCAACGATATAAATTTACTGGTTTTTGAGTTGGATGTATTCTTTTTTCGTTTAATTTCTTGTTTCCTTGTTGAATATGTCCTTCTTCTATTGATTTTCCTTGGAACATTCCGTTCCACATGTAAGTCACTTTTCTAACGCTATCATGTAAGCTGCAGTATGCTAATTCACAATCACTAAAACTTGATTTCCCGTTGACTTTATCCCAAACAATTCTCCCTGGCCCAAAATTATATATTTTTGAGAAGTAATTAACACCCCATATTATTTGATGTTTACTCACCCTGAAGAGTTCGTCAAAATATTCTTTCGTCGGTAGTTCCCAGGTATCGGTTTGTTTATACAAGCGCTGAACTCCGATAGGGCTTATTTTTCGCCCGTAAAATTTTCTTTTTTCTGGCCCACTAAAATATGGAGGATCTACTATCGCTATATCGAAGTAGTTATCTGGATAATTTTTTAAATATTTCATACAATCGTCATTTATAAATTTTTGTTCCATTCCAATTACTCTTACCCTCCTACTCCGTTTTTCTCTGCTGTTCTTTTTGTATGTTCTGCTTGTTCTCTATCTAGTTCTTTTACTATTTTTTCTAATCTTTCGTTTTGTGTTTTTAGTTCTTTGTTTTCTTTTTCTACTTTGTCAATTTCTTTTATAGAAATCTCCATTACAAGAAGACAACCCAATATAAGACCTATCAACACAAACGGAATTACCATTAATGCATCTTTCATTCCTTACCCTCCTATATCCTTTGGTGTACATCCTAATACGTCCGCCAATCTCTTCAACGTTTTAAATCTTGGACTTAATCTTTCTCCAGTTCTGATTAATTTAATCACGTTAAAATGTACTCCAGAAACTCTATGCAATTCTTTGTCAGTTATTTTTATTTGATCCATTATTTTTTGTAGGTTGGTCATAATTCATATCCCTTTACATACACACCACAAATTGAATTGTACCTTTTTTCACTGACCAACTTACTTACATGTGAATCATCCTTCCAAAATTTCAGTTTAGTCATTTGGTCAATAAATGCTTTTGCCAAATTATCCACATCAGGCTTTTTAGTGTAATAATCACCATCTACTTTATTTTTCTCTAACGGAAAGCACCATATTATTTCAACTCCAATAGGAGCATTTAACATCTTACTAGGAATGTGACTAATCAATCCTGTTTTGAATACTTCTTTAGCTTCTTTCAAATTATGCGAATCAAAAATAATAGGCTTACCATTTTTCACTGAAATAATTTTATCCTGATGAGTCACTGTCGGAATTTTTTTTAATGGTGCAAAAAATTCAAATTCCATAATTCAATTTCACTTCCTTAACTCCAATTTAATTTTTTACCATTTTCATTTTTCTTTTTTTTCGACATAGGCGGGAAGTACAGGACAATGTACGTACAGACAGGGGGTGGTTTTTAAACCCCCTGTACTGTCGGACACTTGTACTGTCGGACACTTTCCGTCACCACCTTTATACCTTTATGGTATATAGCTGTCGCGTCGCACGTCACGACACAAATTTTCATGTCGTAAACCTGTCGGACACGACTGTTTTTTTATGTCGTGTCGCAAGAAATTAGATTTCGTCACGACTATCTTTTGTCTGTCGTGTCGTAATTTTTTTTATAGTTTTTGAGTCCTTATCATACCTAAATTTTTTACTATTTTCTAATTTTCGCTCAACTGTTCTTACACTGACATTCATATAATCAGCGACCATTTGTTTAGTTGCTTCTTCATCTTCAAACACGCAATTTTCGACCGCCAATTCGAACGCCATCATGCTATCTTTTTGACTTTCATTTGCTTGTTTTTGGCGTCCTGACTTGTTTTTTGAGTACTTATTGCCTTTGTCAGAATCGACCTCTATATCGGCCAATACGCCCACCTCATCAATCGTATGAATTGGATAACTAAACCACATATTGACAGGTTCAAACTTGGCAAACTCTCTGAGTGTACCCTCAACACGCCACGCTGTTTGCTGTTTAACCTTAGCTTCTAACTCTTTGGCTTGCGCTCTAACTTCCATTAAATGACCGCTAAGACTTCTTTCAGCGTGAAATTTCATAGCCTCATAGTCGTAATGGTCATCCATTCCAATTTTAGTCTTGTAGTATTCATTGTTTAACGTTCTTATTCTATCTTCATAGAATTTAACTAATGCGTCGTTTAATTGTGTTTTCAACAAAGTTTCTGGAATCTCCAATTCAACCAAGTCTAGTAACGCGTCGGGATCTCTTGCAAACACTCCACTACCACTGGCCCTATCCATTGATTTTTTACCGCCTTGTGCACCTTTTGAGTGATGGTGGCAATATATTACTGAGCATCCTAATTCAGTAGCGACCTTGTCGAATTGGTTGGTAAAATGAGCCATCTGGTCGGCACTGTTTTCATCTCCAGTAAGTACCTTATATATTGGGTCAATAATAACCGCTGTATAATTCTTCTTATACGCCCTTCTGATTAATTTTGGAGCTAACTTATCCATAGGTACAGTCTTACCTCTTAAATTCCATATATGAACGTTATTTAAGTTGTTGGCGGGTAAATTTAATTTAGCGTAAACATCCTTAAACCTATGTAAGCAGCTAGCTCTATCAAGTTCTAAATTGACATATAGTACTCGCCCTTGCGCGCATTCCCAATTTAACCACTTCTTACCTTCAGCAATCGCTATTGCCATTTCTATTAAAGCGAAACTCTTACCAGCTTTTGAAGGTCCAGCAATAAGCATTTTGTGACCTTGTCTAAGCACTCCTTTAATTAATTCAGGCGCTAAGTCTGGCATATTGTCCCAGCACTCCTCTAAATTTTCGGGATCTGGTAAATCATCGTTTAAATCTTCTATGTACTCGAACCATTCATCCCAACTACCTTTACCAATATTAGTATCGATTAAAAACTGCTTGCGTCCATTTCTCATCACACCTGGCATACGGCTAAGTCTTGACGGATTCTTATTTTGCGTATCAACCGCTAATCCGTTCTTGGCACACACTTTATATAAGTAATCAACACGCTTTTGGTATTCTTGATAGTCTCTAGCTTCAATTTTAACTATTGCGTGAACTGACTTACCACCACTATGGACTAAGCAAGCAACAGGCAATTCTAACTCGCGAATAATAGCGTTTTGTTGTGAAATACTTGTTTGGTCACTTTCCACAAGTGCATATCTATATTCAGTTACATTGTCATTCTTAACACCTTTTCCGTCTAATGGATTAAATCTTATCCACGCTCCAGCTTCCGGATTATAATCGCCAATTACAAATCCTATATCATCTTTATATTTGTGCAATTTCTCTATCAAATGACCCGCTGTTCTGTCAAAACAACCTTTTTTAGGTTTGTGTAAAGTCTTTCCGTCTTTATCTTCTAAAGGATAAGTTTCAGTCACATATCCAACATTTTCAGTACTTTGAAATAGCGTTTCTAAATAAGTGATTAATTCCTGACTAGGATTCCAATTAAATGGTTCTTGAATTTCCTTACCTTCAATCCAACTTTTATCAATAAATTTATAATCATTATCAATCTTTATTTCATCATCCCAACCTAACTCGTGGGCGTTTTCTGTGTTAAAATATATAGGCTCGTATCCTCTATCGACTGCCATTTGATATACAGTTCCACCAGTTACTGGCGTTCCTGAACCATTGAAAGTATTCCATTTTCTAAGGCATTCACCTTCTTTATATCTAATATCATTTTGGGACCATAAGTCCCATTCTTCAACAGTGTGGCCTTCGTATTTAAGAGCCATACCAACATTTACCCATTCTTGATAATCAAGAGTAGCTGGGTTGATATATTCTAATAATTCTATTAAATTTGATTTATTTTCCATTCTAGCTCCTCTTAATTAAATATTTGGTCTGTAATCTTTCGCAATAATACCTCTCGGAAGTCTCCAACCATTAGCTGCAATTCTTGTTATCATTTTATTAGCTTCGTCAAAACTCCAAGAACCAACTTTTCTAAAACCTCTATTTTCTAACAATCTAATTTGTTTAGGTGTAGCAAGTCCTGCGTCTTGTCGTTTGATAATTCTGTCTATTAACAATTTAGCTTTTCCGAAATTCTCAATAGTATCAGCATTAATCCCCATTTTTTCTAGTGTTTCTACTTGCTTACTAGATGGTGGCCCTTGTTCGCTTATAAAACTTGGCACATAATTAGCAAGGTCTTCATCTGCAATACTCATTTCAAATTGTAATGGATCTACTAACTTACCTTTTTTACGGCGTTGTTCAGCTAACTGTTTGGCAAGGCTCGCTTCTCTATCTTGAATTACTTCCTCTGCTGCTTTAATTTCAATTTCTTCTAAATCAACCGCATTACCAACTTCCTTTTCACTAAGCTCAGTCATTTTTTTAGCGACCTCTTCATTTTTTGCTATTAAATGAGCGGGTCTACATAGTTCATGTTTTTCAACATGCCACAAGAAATCTAAAAGTAATAAATTTTCTTTTCCTGGATGTAACCTTGTGCCACGTCCTACCATTTGAGAATACAAGGCCCTTACCTTAGTTGGTCTTAACACAATAACACAATCAACGCTTGGACAGTCCCAACCTTCTGTAAGTAACATAGAATTACAAAGAACGTTGTATTTATCATTGTCGAAATCTTCTAATATTTGCGCTCTATCTTTACTGTCTCCGTTAACTTCTGCTGCTTTAAACCCTTTTGAATTAAGAATATCTCTAAACTTTTGACTAGTTGCCACTAGCGGTAGAAATACTACCGTTTTTCTATCCTTACAATGTTTAAGCATTTCATCTGCTATTTGGTCTAAATAAGGATCAAGTGCATTACTCACATCACTAGCTTTAAAATCTCCGTTTTGAGTAGCAACTCCGCTAAGGTCTAGATTTAATGGAATTGTTAAACTTTGCATTTTGCTTAAGTATCCTTCTTTGATAGCATCCACAATTTTATACTCATAAGCTAGACTTTCAAAATAAGTCCCCAGATTCTGCATATCACCCCTATCTGGAGTCGCAGTAACCCCTAATACTTTTGCCTTGTCAAAATAATTAAGTACATTCTGATAGCTGTTAGAAATACAGTGATGGGCCTCATCAATTACAATAGTGTCAAAATAATCATTGCTAAATTGGTTAAGTCTTTTCTCACGTTGTAAAGTCTGAACACTTCCGACTGTTACTCTAAACCAACTGTTTAAAGATGTGCTATCAGCCTTTTCTAACGCTGTATTTAATCCTGTACTTTTCTTTAGCTTATCGCTAGCTTGTTCTAAGAGTTCTCCTCTATGTGCTAATATTAGAACTCTATCACCTTTTTTAACTCTATCTTCTATTATTTTGGAAAATACAATAGTCTTACCGCACCCAGTGGGAAGTACCAGGAGCGTCTTTTGAACGCCCCTTTCCCATTCTTCTTGAACCTTAACCCTTGCTTCTTCTTGATAAGGTCTAAGTTTCATCTTTAGAAACCACCTTGACCGTTATTTCCTTGATTCCAAGAATTGTTAGCTTGTTGCGGTTGGTTGAAATTAGGTTGTGCAAAAGGATTTTGAACATTAAGCACTTTCGTAATATCTACTTCATCTTTGTATATCATGCTTTTTACTTCGTTATACTGATTCCCGTTATGCTCTCTAATTCCTACTTTACATACTCCCGTAGCGCCAATTATTTGATTCCAAGGCATTCTTAATGGTTCACCTTTCTTCTTAAGTCCAATAGCTCCAAAGAACGCTGAAAGCAACCCTTCTACTGAACTATGTAAGAATAGATTATGTTTCAGAGTAGTTTCACCTTCATTAGCTACTATTTTCACACTAACAATAGCTTTAGGACAACTAGGTAATTTCCCGTTTGGATTAGTAGGTGTGTGCTGCGCTCTGTCATATCCTGCGACAGTAAATTGATATAGTCCAGGAGGCAATAATACGAACTCACTATCTGCTACTATCTCCGAATCCCAGTCTAATTCTCTTTCAAAGTTGTTATAATTTGTATTGTTATTCATCATTTTTTAAAATTCTCCTTAGTTTATATTTGTTGTTTTAATTCTTTTAATAATTGTTTTAAACCTTCCCATTTAGGGATAATATATCCAGTTAAATATCCTTGCTCGTTGTAAACACTCATTGGTGTTCCTTTTGGAAAATAGCCTTTGTTTTCAGTAACAAGTTTAATATCTTCTTCCGTGATATTATCCTGCTGCATTAAGTCCCATAATGCTTGAGGGATATAATCTGGTTTTTCTTTTATAAATGGATCTATTAAATCTTCAGCAGGTGTATTCTCAACCTCTTTAACAATATCTCCGAAATCATCCATTACTTTTTCTTTTTGAGTTTTTTCAACTTTTGGTGCTTCTAAATCACCGTTATATTTAGGTTGCTCAAATTGTAATTGTTCAGTTTGTTGTTGTTTAACTTCTTTTTGAACCGTTTTTTGTGGTTCTTCTTTGGGTTCTGTTTTAAAAATATGAGCTATTCCGCTAAAATCAAGTGGCAACTCCCCAGGTAATGCGTGTCTGTTCTTAGCATCCCATGCAGCAGCGTGTTCTGTGTACATTACGCGCTGACTACCTTGAGCTTTTTTCTTTGTTGAACCTTCTTGTGCAATTAAAAATGTTTTATAGTTGCAAAATAGAACCATATCCGCCCATTCTTTCACAAGTGGCGCTGTTTGAGAACTTGTTTTCTTACCTAATTTAAGTTCATATTTATCGTAAGCCCCCATCTCGTCTGGCAATTCAAATTTTCTAATCTGAGCATGTGCTGTTAACACAACATTAATTCCAATCTCAATTAAATCTTGTAATTTATTTAAGAAACGCCCCATTTCTTCTTTTGCATATACATATCCATTCCCATATCCAAAATCTTCAATACCTTTTTTGCCGTGCATAGCGCACAAGTTATCGACACATAGCGATTCCGCCCAGTCAATAGTGTCTATTACTAATGTTTTACATACAGTTGGGTTTGCCTTAATAAACGCTATTTGATTGTTTAGCATCACCCAACTTGTAGGCTTATCTAACCTAGCGACGTCCATATTATCCGTTGAGCCTTCTGTATCAATAAATAATGGTTCTGGAAACTGTGCAGCAAGTGAACTTTTTCCTATGCCTTCAGTTCCATAAATTACCACTTTTTGAGCTCTTGCTCGTTTACCTTTTGTGATTTTCATTAAAAACTACCTCCTGTATTGTTCGCCCATGACGGTGTTTCTACTTTTTTATTCTTAACATATCCATCTTCTATTATTATTTGGCACTCTTCACCAGTGCTTACTCTTGTTGCTATTGCTTGTAAGTGATTTTCTTTTAACCAGTTACCAAAATCTTGTAACGTCTCTAAGTCCATTTGTTCTAATTTGTCCATTAAAACAAACTCACATTGTGGATTAATCTTTCTAACAATAGCAGTTGCCACTATAAGTTGCTCTGAACCACTCATATTGTCCCAAGGTTGGTCCTTGTAAGTAATTACACCATTTTCTACGCTAAGGCCTTCTAGTGGTAAATTAGCACCATTTAGTAAGTCTATTTTTTCTTTTCTTAAATTCTCGATAGAGTTTGTTAAATCTTCATATTGATTTTTGTATTCTTCCGCGTCCATTTCAGCACGCTCTCTATCTTGATTAGCTCTAACTTTTCTATTGATTTCTTCAATATTTTCAATACTTCTTTCTAGTTCTTCTGTGCTTTCATCAATTAAATCAATAACGTCAGTATTCGCTATTTCTATATCATTATTAATGGTTGCTAAATTATTGTTTAATTCTAGTAATTGTGCTTCAAGTTCAGCTTTTTTATTTTCAGCAAATGATTTTCTAGCGATTAAATTCTCCAAATTATCGCGTTTGCGTTGATTTTCTCCGTTTCTAGCTAGGATTTCTTGTTGTTCTTTAATTAATTCAGAAGCACTTACTAATTCATTTCCAACTTCTTTGTAGAACGGTTGTTCTTCTGCAAAATGTTTCTTTTGGTCTCTGATTTGACCGACTGTGCGACGCTTATTGTACAGCTCTAATTCATCTTGTTCTAACTTGAATAATTTCTCTCCTAAATCATCAACTGTGTTTAATAAGGCTTTAGTTTTGTCTTTTGAGTTCATTTCCATAAATTTTGGTAGATTAATGGCAAACTGCTCAACAAAACTATTTAATAAGTTTTGTCCTGCTTTCTTACCGCTGGGATCTATTACTTTTAGTTTCCCGTCTTCTCCCTTGCGTTCCACTATTAACCCGTTGTCTAACTCAATCTTAATAATTGGTGGAACTACACTGCCTTCTCTTAATGGTTTAGACGGCTTATAAGCATTTCCGCCCAAGGCCCACGCTATTGAGTCCAGGACACTTGTTTTACCTTGACCATTTCTACCACCAACAACTGTTAGTCCGTCAGCTGTCGGCTCTATCTGAACTGCTTTAACTCTTTTTACATTTTCTATTTCTAATTTATTAATTTTTACCATATATCATATCTCCTAACCTATTTATTAAATCTTGAACAATCTCTTTTGGAACTTGCTCACCATCAAGAACAACACACTTAATCTTCTTCTCCTGGATAAGCTCTTGTTCTTGTTCGTTCAGCATATCTTTTAACTTGTCTATGGTTGCTATTTCCTCATAATCGTTTAATAAATCCTCACCATTTTCATCAATTAATTTAGCAGTAATGTTTTCACCAAGTAATGAACTTAACAAGAATGTTGATTCTTGAATTATTTTTTTAATATCAGTAACAGGATCATCATGTTTTTTACACAATCTAAAATACCTTTTACCAATATTCCAATACCATGATGCTTGTTCATGTGTCATATTATTAGCTTCGTTTACTATATCTTTTAAAATATATCTAGTTTCAAGATGTAAACTAACGGCTATCTTTTCTTCTCCGTTAATAATTACAGGTATATTTCTTAATTCTAATTTGTAATGTTGCGGATTTGGTTTATTTATTTCATCTCGCATTCCTTGCAATTTCTCCTTTTTTATGTTATTTTATAATTGAATTTTTAATTAAGTAGCTGTTGTTTTAACGGCTGCTTTTTTTGTTGGATAAACAGGTTTAATAGGTTTCACCTCATCAAATAAATCTCCAGGTGTGATGTGTAAGTAATCACACAATTTATTTATCGTATCAAATTGAATACCTTTGCTTCTTCCATAAAATATACTATTTAAAGTGGGTCTGCTTATTCCGGTATCTAGTGATACTTTAGACACCTTTAATTGCCTTTCAGCCAGCAATTCCCACAATTTGATTCTGTATTGTTTCATAGCTATTTCTCCTTAACAAAACTACCATCTATCATTTTGCCCTTGCGCATTGAAATTGTATTGTAAGCTAATTCTATGCACTCCGTGAGTTCTAAATTGTAAGATTTAGCTGTAAAATCTAAGAATTCTATGTATTTAGCGAGTTTCAAATCCACATTATAAGCATTTTCCGAAATGAAACACGCGTAGATGCTGAAATCAAATTTTTTAAATTCCATTGTATAAAGTTTGTAATTAAATCGTATAATCGGATGATTTTCTCTCAACTCAATCTTTCTAAACAGTTCATACGGATTCTTAACCCTCATTTGTGTGGCAATAACTAAGGTAACGTATATATCGCCAATAGCGTCTTTAATTTCCTCTAGCGCACCTTTATTGCCGTTCTCATAACTTTCTATTGCCGTTTGTAATTCTAAGCACTCTTCTGATGATTTAAGTAGTTGTTTAGTCAATCGCCCTTTTTCAAACAAATTTCTATCTTCCGCCCATTCTATTATTGGCGCAAAATAATCATAATGTTGTAATTTCAATGTTTTACCTCCTATTCAAAATGTTTCTCAAATCGCTTATCAAACCCGCACCATACACTGCCAGTTACAAAAATATAAACTGCAAATAATATTTCAAACTCAATTTTTGTCATTACTAACGAACAGATGAATATAATTGTAAATGTCCAATAGATAAGATTAAGCGTTCTTTTTTGTAAATGTTTGATCATGAGTTATGCTCCTTTCAATTTATTTAAATTTAAATCTATATCTAATATCTTCTTTCACTATTAATAACTCAATATGAAATAAATAAACGGAACATGTAATACTATTGCCCAGGTGACTATCTCTAAAGTTCTTTTTTTCGTTTTCTGAGCGTAAATATTTAAACATAAATTTATTAACATAAGCACCACATATATACATTTAAATTGAACGTTCATTTCCATTTATGCTCCTTTCATTAACTTCTTTGATATGTGCTAGATATCTTAAATTGTATTTTCTTTTAAAAACTTATTTACTTCACTTTCTAAGTAAATATACTGTCTACCAACTTTAGTCGGTCTTAAACCTCTTTTATTCAAGTCTGATAAGGTATCAACTCCGATTCCTAAGGTTTCACATAGTTCTTTTTGGTTATATCGTTTATCTTGCTTTATTTCATCTTGTAAGATGTCTTTAACTACTTCGCGAACTGCTTTTACTACCTGCCTTTCAAATTCTTCACTGAACATTTAATCACTCCTTTCTTTTTTATTATTTTTCAAGAACTATATTCTTGCTATTACTTAAAAAAAATATCGTTAGCCTCTTCTTTAGTTAATGCTAAGAATTTTATTAAAAGTAACATTTCGCTTTTTTTAAATTCCCTGTCTTGAATTTCGTTGATTTTATCGGAGAAACTACTAACTGAGATATTTAAATAATCAGCACATTGCTTATAAGTTTTTCTTTCAGTAGTTCCTTCAACTGATCATATACTGCTTCAGATGTTTTCAACTTATTTCTGCTTACCTGTTTTTCCAGCTCTTCTACAAGCTGCATGGTCATTTTCATTCCTA
>ERZ773077.552-NODE-552-length-28155-cov-8.184982_pt1 | contig 28155 bp, 29 predicted proteins | sample MGYA00580612_ERZ773077 | MGnify/ENA primary metagenome ERZ773077 (study PRJEB29015, sample SAMEA2737971) | human oral metagenome | biome: human oral; feature: human-associated habitat; material: dental | place: China | collected 2021 ...
AAGCCCAAATCCATATCGAAAAAGGAAATGTTTTTATAAGGCAGCCTGAAAAACTTTCGGCACCACCGGAAAACCAGGCTTCGGCTATAATTCGCGCTTTTTGTTTCGGCGGAATTTCACCATGACCCACATCCACATCATCGGCATCGGCGGCACCTTTATGGGAGGGCTGGCCGCGCTGGCCAAAGAAGCCGGATTCACCGTTACCGGCTGCGACGCCAAAATGTATCCGCCCATGAGCACCCAGCTCGAAGCGCTGGGCATCGCCGTGCACGAAGGCTTCGATGCGGAACAACTCGACCATTTTGCCGCCGATATTTATGTGATCGGCAACGTCGCTAAACGCGGTATGCCCGTGGTCGAAGCCGTTTTGAACCGCGCGCTGCCCTACACCTCCGGCCCGCAGTGGCTGGCGGAAAACGTGCTGGCCGGACGCTGGGTGCTCGGCGTTGCCGGCACCCACGGCAAAACCACCACCGCCTCCATGCTCGCCTGGGTGCTCGAATACGCCGGACTCGCCCCCGGCTTTCTCATCGGCGGCATCCCGCAGAACTTCGGCATTTCCGCCCGCCTGCCGCAGGCGCCGCGTCTTGATCCCGCATCGCAGTCGCCGTTTTTCGTGATCGAAGCCGACGAATACGACACCGCATTTTTCGACAAACGCAGCAAATTCGTCCACTACCGCCCGCGCACCGCCGTCCTCAACAATCTCGAATACGACCACGCCGACATTTTCCCCGACCTTGCCGCCATCCAAACCCAGTTCCACCATCTCGTCCGCACCGTGCCCGAGCAGGGCCTGATTGTATGCAACGGCCGCGAAGGCAGCCTGAAAACCGTATTGGCACAAGGCTGCTGGACGCCCGTCGAATACTTCGGCGGCGACGGCAGCATCTGGCAGGCAGGCGAAGCCGACGCAGACGGCGCGTTCGACATCCTGTTAAACGGCCAATCAGTCGGTCGCATCGCCTGGGATCTGATGGGCGGCCACAACCGCCTGAACGCCCTGGCTGTTGCCGCCGCCGCCCGCCACGCCGGCGTGGATGTGCAGACCGCCTGCGAAGCCCTGTCCGCCTTCCAAAACGTCAAACGGCGCATGGAAATCAAAGGCAGCGTGCGCGGCATCACCGTGTACGACGACTTCGCCCACCACCCCACCGCCATCGCCACCACCGTCGGCGGCCTGCGCCAGCGCGTCGGCAGCGCGCGCATCCTCGCCGTGCTCGAACCGCGTTCCAACACCATGAAACTCGGCACCATGAAAGCCGCCCTGCCCGCCAGCCTGGCCGACGCCGACCAAGTGTACTGCTACGGCGGCGGCGTCGATTGGGACGTCGCCCAAGCGCTCGCCCCGCTCGGTGCCAAACTCCACGCCGAAAACGACTTTGAGCGCCTGGTCGAAACCATCGCCCGCAACGCGCAAAGCGGCGACCACATCCTGATTATGAGCAACGGCGGCTTTAACGGCATCCACGGCAAACTGCTGGCACAGCTTGCCGGACAGGCAGCCTGAAAAGCCAAAAGCAGCCTGAAAGCCCAAAGGCAGCCTGAAAAGCCAAAGAGTCCGCAGAAGCTATCTGCTCAAGTTCTCGTAAACGGCAAAGCCGATAATCAGGACAAACAGCACCGCCAGCAGCAGCATAGGTTTGGATATCGGCGTCCTGACCATATTAGGCGCAAAACCCACGCGCTTTTGGGCGCGGCGGCGCAGAAAATGCGGCAGCAGCAACACGCCCGCCAGGTAAACCATCAGAATGGCGGCATAGCCCTTGTCCTGCGCCCCCGGGATGCTGCCGATAAGCACCAGACACGCTGCGAATCCCAAAGCAACGCCGGCTGCAAAACCCCACACCCGCATCACCTGCGGCCAGTGGATCGGCAGTTTTTGATAATGGTAGAGACTGCCGCCGGCTAAAAAAGAAGACTCGGTTTGTATGATTCTGGCGCTATACAAAGGGATCACCGGCACAAACGCCAGAATAATCCAATAAGTTGTCAGGTAGGTGCCGTCGGGCTGATAGTCGCACTCACCGTAAAACGTTGTGCCGAAGCCGTTAATAGAAGACATAATTCCCCATTCTGAAATTCAAGTTTGAACACCTTTACAGGCAGCCTGAAAGCGCAAAAGCGGCGATTTTAGCCGATTCGCCGACACAGGCACACCAATACGCATAATGCCGGCAGCCTTCGCGTCCCACTGCCCGGACAAATCCTTCGGCAGACGCAAGGCAGCCTGAAAATAAAAAACACATGAACCCCACCACCACCGTTTTTTCCATCGACTACGAAGCGCGCGGCATTGCCCGCCCCGAAGGCAAAACCACCTTTATCCGCCATGCGCTGCCGCAGGAGCGGGTGCGCTATCGGGTCGGCACCGCCAAAGCCGCGTTTGACGAAGCCGACGCGCTGGAAATCCTGCAGCCTTCACCCGAGCGCCGCGCTGCGGCCTGCCCACACTATCTGGAATGCGGCGGCTGCGCGCTGCAGCATGCGTCTTTTGATGCCCAGGTCGCCTTCAAACAGCGGATTTTTGAAGAACAGCTCGAGCGCATCGGCAGACTGCGCCCCGAAACCATATTGCCGCCGGTTTACGGCACACCGTGGCACTACCGCAGCCGCACCCGTCTGAATACGGCGGACGACGGCCGCGGCGGCCTGCTGCTCGGTTATCAGGCCAAACGCAACCGGCGTATTGTCGCCATCGACAGCTGTCTGGTGCTGCCCGAGCAGGTTTCAGGCAGCCTGAAAGATTTGAACGCGGCGCTGCAGAAGCTGCACCGCGCCGCGCCCGCCGCCGGCATCGAAGCGCTGGAAATCTGCGCCGGCGAACAGGCAACCGCCGTCAATATCCGCAGTCGCAAGCCGCTGCCCGCCGCCGCGCTGGCGGCGTTTGCCGGCAGCCTGAAAACCGGCTGGCAGCTGTGGCAGCAGCACGGGCGCAATCCGCCGCAGCCGCTCTCGCCCGATGCGCCGCCGCTCGGCTACCGCCTGCCGGAGTTTGGTTTGACCATGCCTTTCCGGCCGGGCGACTTTACCCAAATCAATCTGCCGCTGAACCGGCTGATGGTGGCGCGTGCTTTGTCGCTGCTGGATGTGCGGCCGCATGAAACGGTCATCGACCTGTTTTGCGGGCTGGGCAATTTCAGCCTGCCGCTGGCGCGCCAAGCGGCGCGGGTGCTGGGCGTGGAAGGCTCGCGCGAACTGACGCGCCGCGCGGCAGACAATGCCCGCGCCAACGGCATCGGCAACGCCCGTTTCGTCTGCGCCGATTTGTTTGACACCGACGAAACCGTGGTCAAAAGCTGGGGGCGGGCGGACAAAATGCTGATCGACCCGCCGCGCGCCGGCGCTTATGCGGTGGTGCGGGCGCTGCACGCGCCGTTTCTGCCGCAGAAAATCGTTTACGTTTCCTGTAATCCGGCCACTTTCGCCCGCGATGCGGCGGTGCTGGCGGCCAAAGGCTACCGCCTGCGCTCGGCCGGCATCGTCAATATGTTTCCGCAAACCGCGCATGTGGAAGCGGTCAGCCTGTTTGAACTGGGCTGAAACGCGCTGCCGTTCGGCGCTCCGTCGAGCATGACGGCGCCGGCGGTCTTCTTTATCATGGCCGCATTCGGCAAAACTTTCAGGCTGCCTGAAAGCCGGATAGCGAAATTAAGATTGTTATAGTATAATGCCACGAAACGCGTTTCGCGTCCGCGGCAGCCTGAAAATGTTAATCCGCAAGGAGAGCATGATGAAAGCAAAAGCTAGTGCTGCCGCACCGTTGCGGCGGCGAAGGAGCCGGCGATGAACGGTTTGGACCGCAATATCGGCTCGCTGCTGGAGAGCATCCCGCTGGCGCCGCAATGGGTTAATTCGCTGCTGCTGTTGGCGGCGGTGGTGTGCGGACGGCTGGTGTGGCTGCGGCTGCGTTTTCGCCAGCATCCCGAGTTTCCCATCGAAGAAAAACGCCGTTTGGTGGTGGTCAGCCGCAATATGGCTTTTCTGGCGGCGGTGTTCGGGCTGTTTTTGATTTGGGCGGCGCAGATTCAGAGTTTCGCCCTATCGATGGTGGCGCTGGCCGCCGCTACCGTGCTGGCAACCAAAGAGCTGATTATGTGCCTTTCCGGCAGCCTGCTGCGGGCGGTGAACAAGCAGTATTCGGTGGGCGACTACATCGAAATCGGCCATCTGCGCGGGCGGGTGGTGGACATCAATCTGTTTTCCACGCTGATGATGCAGATCGGCCCCAACCCGCACATCGGCAATATGTCGGGCAAAACGGTGTCTTTCCCCAACAGCCTGCTGCTGAGCCAGACCATCCAGCGCGACAACATTCTGGGGCGCTACGTCGTCCACAGCTTTGATATTCCGGTGCCGATCCGCCTGGATTCCGACGCCATCGTGCCGCGGCTTTACACCGTGCTTGACGCCTACTGCGCGCCCTATGCCGCCGAAATCGGCCGCCATCTGGAAGAAGTCCAGGCACAAAAGCTGTTTATCACCCCCGCCGTGCAGCCGCGCATCGGCCGCGTGCCGCACGACGACAAGGTTTATATCCTTGCCGTGCGTTTCGCTTCGCCGGTGGGCAAGCGCGCCGAAATCCAGCAGGCGGTGCTCGACGAATTTATCCGCGTGCAATACCGCCTGCTCAACGGCATCGGCGACACGCCGGCCGACAGTTAAACCCGTCTGCGTTTTCAGGCTGCCTGAACGCCGCAGGCAGCCTGAAAGCGTTTTTTCCGCCGCCATCAGGCAGGCACCCGGTCTTTCAGGCTGCCTTAACCCCTTTTCCCGCGCGCACGTTTCGTGCCGCGCTTTTTGTTTCCATCACATTTAACAAGGAGTTTTGCCATGTCCCGATCCGCACTCAAACTCGGCCTGGTGGCCGCGCTATTTTCAGGCTGCCTTTACGCCGCCCCGCCCGCCGAACCGCTGCAAGTTGTCAGCAGCTTCAGCATTTTGGGCGACGTGGCCAAGCAGATCGGTGGCGAGCGCGTCAGCGTCAGTTCGCTGGTCGGCCCCGACCAAGACGCCCACGCCTACCAGCTCAACAGCGGCGATGCCAAAAAAATCGCCACCGCCAAACTGGTGCTGCTCAACGGCCTGGGCTTGGAAAAAGCCGATGTGGTGCGGGCGGTCAAACAAAGCAAAGCCCAATACGCCGAAGCCACTGCCGGCATCAAACCGCTGCCGGCCGAAGAGCATGAGCATGAGCATGAGCACGAACACGGCCATGATCACGAGCATGAACACGAAGGCCACGACCACGGCCACCACCATCACGGCCAGTTCGACCCCCACGTTTGGCACGATCCGGTTTTGATGCAGAAATACGCCGCCAACGTCGCCCAAGCGCTGATGAAGGCCGACCCCGCCGGCAAAGCCTATTACCAGCAGCGCTTTAAAGCCTATTCGCAGGAATTGGTCAAACTCGACGCCTACGCCCGCCGCGAGTTTGGCGCCATCCCCAAAGCCAAACGCAAAGTGCTGACCGGCCACGACTCCTTCTCCTACCTGGGCAAACGTTACGGCATCACTTTTCTGGCACCGCAGGGCGTCAGCACCGAAGCCGAGCCTTCCGCCAAAACTGTGGCCGCCATCATCCGCCAAATCCGCCAGCAAGGCGTGAAAGCCGTGTTTGCCGAAAACATCAAAGACAACCGCATGATCGAGCGCATCGCCCGCGAAACTCAGGCCAAAGTCGGCGGCAAACTCTATTCCGACGCCCTTTCCAAAGGCGCGCCGGCAGCAACCTACACCGAACTCTTCCGCTATAATGTGCGCACCCTGTCCGGCGCCATGAAGTAAACCGCCCGCAGCCCAAACAAGGCCCGGACCAAGCCGTCCGGGTCTTTATTTGTTTTCAGGCTGCTTTTTTCATTTGATTTTCAGGAGCTTTTATGATGTCTGCCAAACTCTTTTCCCTGCTGCTTGCCGGCACCCTTACCCTCAGCCTCGCCGCACCCGCTGCCGCCGAACTGCGCCGCCACTCGGGCGAACAGCCCCGCCAAACCCAAGCCCACCAAGGGCGGCAGGACGGCAGCAGCATCCAACGCGCCGTCGTGATCAAAGAAAACGACACCCGCCGCGGCATCGACGCCGAAAATGCCTGGATTGCCAAAAACCTGCCCGGCCACCAAAAAATCGGCCAAGCGCTTGTTCAGGGCGAAGGCGGCAAAGGCATCTACGACCGCATCGACCTGCAGGCTCCCGATGGCAGCCGGCACAGCATTTATTTCGAAATCAGCAGCTTCTTCGGCAAAATCAACGGCAAGCTTATGATGTAAACCAACAGGCAGCCTGAAAAGCGTTTTTCCCTTTTCAGGCTGCCTGAATTTTTCCTATTCCTTTTTATTCCCACAGGATTATCCCCATGAAAGGCATCATCCTTGCCGGCGGCTCCGGCACCCGTCTCTACCCCATCACACGCGGCGTTTCCAAACAGCTGCTGCCCGTGTACGACAAACCGATGGTCTACTACCCCCTGTCCGTGCTGATGCTCGCCGGCATCCGCGACATCCTCGTCATCACTACCCCCGAAGACAACTCCGCCTTTATCCGCCTGCTCGGCGACGGCAGCCGCTTCGGCGTGCGCATCAGCTATGCCGTCCAGCCCAGCCCCGATGGTCTCGCCCAAGCCCTGATCATCGGCGAAGAATTTATCGGCGGCGACAACGTATGTCTGGTACTGGGCGACAACATCTTCTACGGCCAGTCCTTCACCCAAACCCTGCGCCAGGCCGCCGCCAGAGAACACGGCGCCACCGTTTTCGCCTACCAGGTGCGCGATCCCGAACGCTTCGGCGTCGTCGAGTTTGACCAAAACTTCAAAGCCCTATCCATCGAAGAAAAACCACTCAAACCCAAATCCGACTGGGCGGTAACCGGCCTTTATTTCTACGACAACCGCGTGATCGACTTCGCCAAACAGGTCAAACCCTCCGCACGCGGCGAACTCGAAATCACCGCCGTCAACCAAATGTATCTCGAAGACGGCAGCCTTTCCGTGCAGCTGCTCGGCCGCGGCTTCGCCTGGCTCGACACCGGCACCCACGAGAGCCTGCACGAAGCCGCCGCCTTTGTGCAGACCGTGCAAAACCTGCAAAACCTGCAAGTCGCCTGCCTCGAAGAAATCGCCTGGCGCCAAGGCTGGCTCAGCACCGCCCAACTCGAAGAACTCGCCCGGCCGATGGCGAAAAACGAATACGGCCAATACCTGCTGCGGCTGTTGGACGGCAGGCACTAACCCGCTTTCAGGCTGCCTTTACCCCCAAAGGCAGCCTGAAAGCGGCAAATGCAAGACACAAGTGGCTTACCCACCCCGACAAAAGGCAGCCTGAAAAACCATCCCACCCTTTTCAGGCTGCTTTTCCACTCCGCCAAAGCAGCCTGAAACCTTAACAGCCCGTTTTCAGGTAGACTCCCGCCCGCGAAATACCAAAGGACAAATCTGTGAACATCCTTCTTACCGGCGCCGACGGCCAAGTCGGCCGCGAACTTGCCGCCCGTCTGCGTCATCGCGCCAACCTGCTTGCCGCCAACCGCGCCGCCCTCGACATCACCGACCGCAACGCCGTGTTTCAGGCTGCCTCATCCTTCCGTCCCGACCTGATTATCAACGCCGCCGCCTATACTGCCGTGGATAAAGCCGAGAGCGACGCCGACACCGCCTACGCCGTCAACCGCGACGCCGTGCGCCATCTGGCCGAAGCCGCCGCCGCGCACGGTGCCGCCGTTCTCCACATTTCCACCGACTACGTTTTCGACGGCGCCGCCGACGCCCCCTACCGCGAAACCGACCCCGTCAACCCGCAAAGCGTTTACGGCAAAAGCAAGCTCGCAGGCGAAGAAGCGCTGGCCGCCTGCCCGCGCCACATCATCCTGCGTACCGCCTGGGTGTTCGGCGCGCACGGCGGCAACTTCGTCAAAACCATGCTCCGCCTCGGCCGCGAGCGCGACAGCCTCGGCATCGTTGCCGACCAATACGGCGCGCCCACCCCCGCCGCCGCTATCGCCGACGCCCTCGTTGCCATCGCCGACGCCGTCCGCCAACCCGATTTTGCCAACTGGGGCATCTACCACTACTCCGGCAGCCCCTACACCAGCTGGCACGGTTTTGCCGAACGGATTTTTCAGGCTGCCGCCGCCCAAGGCATCCTGCCCGCCGTGCCGCAGCTAAATGCCATCGCCACCGCCGACTACCCCACCCCCGCCCGCCGCCCCGCCAACTCGCGGCTGGACTGCGGCAAAATCCAAAACACTTTCGGCATCAAACCGGCCGACTGGCAGGCGGCGCTGGCCGATTTGAAACCTTACCAAACAAGCATTTAAAACAAGATTGGAACCCACCGCATGAACATCCTTCCCACCGCCCTGCCCGATATAAAACTGCTCGAGGCGCAGGTTTTCGGCGACGAGCGCGGCTTTTTTATGGAAACCTTCCGCGACCAATGGTTTCGCGAGCACGTCTGCGATCGCGGCTTCGTGCAGGAAAACCACAGCAAATCCGCTATCGGCGTGCTGCGCGGCCTGCACTACCAGCTGGAAAAACCGCAAGGCAAGCTGGTGCGGGTGGTGGCCGGCAGCGTGTTTGACGTTGCCGTCGATCTGCGCCGCTCTTCGCCCACTTTCGGCCGTTGGGCGGGCGCGGTGCTGTCGGCCGAAAACAAGCGCCAGCTGTGGATACCCGAAGGCTTTGCCCACGGCTTTTATGTGCTGGAAGACAATACCGAATTCGTTTACAAATGCACCGATTACTACCACCCGCAGTCGGAACACTCGCTGCTGTGGAACGACCCCGCGCTCGGCATAGACTGGCCGCTTTCGGGCGAACCGCAGCTTTCCGCCAAAGACCTGGCGGGCAAACCGCTCGCCCAAACCGCTTTGTTTGAATAAGCCATGAAACTCATCATTCTCGACCGCGACGGCGTGATCAACCAAGACCGCGACGACTTCGTCAAATCCGCCGACGAATGGGTGCCGCTGCCCGGCAGCATGGACGCCATCGCCTTTCTGACCCAGGCCGGCTACACGCTGGCAGTGGCCACCAACCAGTCGGGCATCGGCCGCAAGTTTTTCACCATGCAGACGCTCAACGAAATGCACGCCAAAATGCACAAGCTGGTGCAGTCGGCCGGCGGCGAAATTAGCGGCATCTGGTTCTGCCCGCACACCAACGCCCACAACTGCGGCTGCCGCAAACCCAAGCCGGGCATGATTAGCGATATTCTCGAGCGCTTTCAGGCTGCCCCTGCCGAGAGCTGGATGGTGGGCGACAGCCTGCGCGACTTGGAAGCGGGCGCCGCCGCCGGCTGCAAAACCGCACTGGTGCTTACCGGAAAAGGCAGGAAAACCCAGGCCGAGTCGGCCGACAAACTGCCGCCCAATACGCTGGTATTCGACGACCTGCTGGCTTTTTCGCAGTTTCTGATTAAGGCACCGGCCGCGGAAACGGCGTAAACGCAAAACGCGGCAGGCAGCCTGAAAAGCGGGTGCGCCTTGTCCGGCGCCAGGGTGTGTTGGCATTCGGCTTGCGAAGCGGTTTTTTGAGTAAAAAATGCCCGAATACAAGGAAAAAAGTGCAGCAAGCTTGGACACCTTGCGAACATTTTTGACGCGGCAGGCGGGTATTTTTTGCCAAAAACACCGCCGCAATGCCGATTGCCAACACACCCTTTAGAGCACAAACTTAAAACCCGCCGCAAAATGCCGTACAATCGGCATCTTTTGCTTTTCAGGCTGCCTGAACGACGCCGTCCGCCGCGGCAAATAAAGCCGTTTTGCCTGTTCAGGCTGCCTGTTTGATTGGAAAGTTATCTTTTTTATGCTGCTGTTACGAAACCTGGTTTACTGGCTGATTTTGAGTGTGAGTGCGATTGTGATGTTTGCCTTCGTGCTGCCGGCGATGCTGGTGCCGCAGGGGGCGAACAAAATCGGCCGCGCGTGGGCGCGGCTGCTGCTGTGGTCGCTGAAAAACATTGTCGGGCTCAACTACCGCGTCGAAGGGCGCGAAAACATCCCCGCCGAGCCGGCGATTATCTGCTCCAAGCACCAGAGCGGCTGGGAAACGCTGGCGCTGCAGGAAATCTTCCCGCTGCAGGTGTATGTGGCGAAAAAAGAGCTGTTCAAAATCCCCTTTTTCGGCTGGGGGCTGAAAATGGCCAAAACCATCGGCATCGACCGCAAAGCCGGCGTCAAAGCCACTTCGCAGCTGATGGAGCAGGGCTTGGCGCGCAAAAAAGACGGCTTTTGGATTGCGATCTTCCCCGAAGGCACGCGCATCAAACCCGGCGAGCGCGGCCGCTACAAAATGGGCGCGGCGAAAATGGCGAAACTGTTTGAAATGGACATGGTGCCGGTGGCGCACAACAGCGGCGAGTTCTGGCCGAAAAATTCCTTTCTCAAATACCCCGGCACCGTTACCGTGCGCATCGGCGCGCCGATCCGCTGGCAGCAAGGCAGCGAAACCGAGCTGATGGCCGAGTGCGAAAACTGGATCGAAAGCCAGCAGGCCGAAATCGGCGGGCAGGGTCCCTTCGGCTCCAATCCCGCCTGAGCCATGCCCGTTTCCCACCGCTTATCCGACGGCAGCGAGCTGGTGCTGCACATCCGCTGCAACACCCGCCGCAACATCATCCTGCGCCCGCACCCCGCCGGCGGGCTGCACATCGGCATTCCGCGCTGGCTCGGCATCACCGAGCTGCGCCGCTGGCTGCAAGAGCACGAGCCGCTGCTGCGGCAGACGCTGGCACGCGCGCCCGACAGCCCGAAGCAGCCTGAAAGCATCTGGCTGGCCGGCGACAAGCTCATCATCGAGAGCAACGCCGCCCATACCCATATCCGCCACGACGGCAGCCGCCTGCTGCTGCCGGATACCGCCGACACCCGGGCGCTGCTGCGCGGCTATCTGCGCGAACAGGCGCCCGATTTATTGTTTCCGCTGTTTGCCGAACGGCTAAGCAGCCTGAAACTACCGGCCACGCCGGTGCGCCTGTCCGATGCCCGCAGCTTCTGGGGCGTGTGCCGACCCAGCGGCATCGGTCTCAACTGGCGGCTGGCCGGCGCGCCCGCCTGGGTGCGCGACTATGTGTGCGTGCACGAACTGTGTCATATCCGCCACCCCAACCACAGCCGCGCCTTCTGGCAGGAAGTCGCCCGCCACACCCCGCACACCGCCGCCGCCAAAAGCTGGCTCAAAGCCCACGGCTGCGAACTTTTCGCCTGCGGCTAGGCAGCCTGAAAGCGGTCAAAACCGGTTTTCAGGCTGCCTGAGCGCCCAACAAAGGTTTTCAGGCTGCTTTCGCCGCGCCTGGCGCTTAACGCCGGCAGCCGATTCCCGTACAATCCGCGTTTTGCGGCCGCCGTGCCTTTTTTTCCGTTTCTGTTAGGACCTTATCCGCGTGAACAAACCCACCCGCCCCCTGATTCTTCTGCCGCTGACCGCCGCTCTGGCGCTGGCCGGCTGCAACAAAAACGACAGCGCCAACAAACCGGCCGAAGGCAGCTTCGTGACCAAAGTCGAAGTAGTTAAAGGCAACGACCGCGTCGGCATGCTGCTGCCCGATTTTGCCGAATTGGTGGCGCGCGAAGGCGGCTCGGTGGTCAATATCCAGGCGCTGCGCGAAGAAGGCGGCGAAGGCAACAGCGACGGTAGCGCCGAAGACCCGTTTTCCGACTTTTTCAAACGCATCGTCCCCAACCAGCCTGAAGACGGAGACGGCGACGATGCCAACTTCGGCTCCGGCGTCATCATCAGCGCCGACGGCTATATCCTGACCAACGCCCACGTGGTCAAAGGCAAAACCAATATCAAAGCCACGCTCAACGACAAGCGCGAATACCACGCCAAACTCATCGGTGCCGACGACAAATCCGACATCGCCCTGCTGAAAATCGACGCCGAAGACCTGCCGGCCGCCAAAATCGGCAACCCGAACGAACTCAAATCCGGCGAATGGGTGGCTGCCATCGGCGCGCCCTTCGGCTTTGACAACAGCGTAACCGCCGGCATCGTTTCCGCCAAAGGCCGCACCCTACCCAACGAAACCTACACTTCGTTTATCCAGACCGACGTTGCCATCAATCCCGGCAATTCCGGCGGCCCGCTGTTCAATCTCAAAGGCCAGGTGGTCGGCATCAACTCGCAGATTTACAGCCGCAGCGGCGGCTTTATGGGCATCTCTTTCGCCATTCCCATCGACACCGCGATGAACGTTGCCGAGCAGCTCAAAACCGACGGCAAAGTGCAGCGCGGCCAGCTTGGCGTGGTGATTCAGGAAGTTACCCACGATTTGGCCAAGTCCTTCGGGCTGGACAAACCCACCGGCGCACTGGTGTCCAAAGTGCTGCCCAACAGCCCCGCCGCGGCCGCCGGCCTGCAGGTGGGCGACATTATCCGCGGCGTGAACGGCAAGGAAATCGTCTCCTCCGGCGATCTGCCGGTGATTGTCGGCAGCACCGCACCGGGCAAGGAAGTCAAACTGCAAATCTGGCGCCAGCGCGCCGAACTTGAAGTCGGCGTAACCCTTGGCAGCACCGGCGATATCAGCCAGTCGGCCGCCGGCAAGCCCGAAGCTGAAGTATCGGGCGCCGGCAGCGAAAACTTCAACCTGCCCGAAGCCGGGCTGGTGCTCAGCGCCGAAGCCGACGGCCGCATCATCATCGTGCGCACCGACGGCGCCGCCGCCCGCGCCGGTCTGCAGCGCGGCGACGTGATCCGCGAAATCGCCGGCATGGCGGTGCACAGCCGCGAAGAAGTCAGCCAGGCCTTTGCCAAAGGCGGCAAAAACCTGCCGGTGCTGATCCAGCGCGAAGGCAACACCCTGTTTTTGGCGCTGGTGCTGCCCTAAACCGCCGCCGCCCCACCCTTTCAGGCTGCCTGAAACGCAATCCCGCCCCGTTTTCCCATTCCAAACACCATGACCGACCGCACCCTGATTCTGGCCTCTGCCAGCCCGCGCCGCCGCGAGATTCTCGAAAACCTCGGCTATGCCGTGCGCACCGGCGCCGTTCCCATCGACGAAACCCCGCTTGCCGCCGAAGCCGCCGAACCCTATGTGCTGCGGATGGCGCAGCAAAAAAACCGTGCCGCGCTGGCGGTGCACGGCGACAGCCTGCCGCTGCTGAGCGCCGACACCACCGTTGCCCTCGACAGCCGCATTCTCGGCAAACCCGAATCCGCCGACCACGCCCGCAGCATGCTGCGCGCACTCTCCGGCCGCAGCCATCAGGTGCTGACCGCCGTCTGCGTGCACTACCAGGGGCGCGAACACAGCATCGTGCAAAGCAGCGACGTGCGTTTCAAAGCCCTGTCCGACAGCGAAATCGAGCGCTATATCGCCGGCGGCGAACCGATGGACAAAGCCGGTGCTTACGGCATCCAGGGCGCCGGCGGTATTTTCGTCTCCCACCTTGCCGGCAGCTTTACCGGCGTGATGGGGCTGCCGGTATACGAAACCGTGCGCCTGCTCCAGCACTGCGGCGCCGCTGTACCGCCCTTTGCCTGAAGCCGGACGCACAGGCAGCCTGAAAACTTTTCCCCGCACACACTATGGACATTCTCACCCGCCTGCACAATCTGCCCGCCGGCCGTTTTCATTACCGGCTGCTGCTGTTGGTCGGCATCGGCTGGCTGTTTGACGCGATGGACACCGGCATGGTGTCCTTTGTGCTGCCGGTACTGACCAAACAATGGCAGCTCACGCCCGCGCAGAGTGCGTGGATAGTCGGCATCGCCTTTGCCGGCATGGCGCTGGGGGCGGTGGTCGGCGGCCGCGCGGCCGACCGCTTCGGCCGGCGCAATGTGTTTGCCGCCTCGATGATGGTGTACGGCGCCGCCACCGGCCTGTGCGCGCTGGCGCCGGATGTGGACAGCCTGCTTGTCTGGCGTTTTGCCGCCGGCATCGGGCTGGGTGCGCAGCTGCCGGTGGCGGTGTCGCTGGTGAGCGAATACGCGCCGCCGCAGCTGCGCGGGCGCTTTATCGTGCTGCTGGAAAGTTTTTGGGGACTGGGCTGGCTGGCGGCGGCGCTGGCGTCTTATTTCCTGATTCCGCGCTACGGCTGGGCCAGCGCCTTTGCCCTCGGCGCGCTACCGCTACCCTATGCGTTGTGGGTGCGCACGCGGCTGCCAGAATCGGTGCCCTATCTGCTTGGCCGTGGCCGCGTGCAGGAAGCGCACGAAATTGTCTGCCGCATGGAAGCGGCTGCCGGCAGGCAGCCTGAAAGCCGCGCCCTGGCCGCCGTGCCGCCCGCCGTCGAGCCGCCGCGTTTTGCCGAACTGTGGCGGCCGCCCTTTGCCCGCCGCACGCTGATGCTGTGGCCGGTGTGGTTCGGCATCGTCTTTTCCTATTACGGCATTTTTACCTGGCTGCCCAAGCTCCTGGTCGGCCAAGGGCATACCGTCGTCCAAACCTTCGAATACATGCTGGTGCTGATTACCGCCCAGCTGCCCGGCTATTTCGCCGCCGCGGTGCTGGTGGAAAAAATCGGCCGCAAGGCAACGCTCGCACTGTTTCTCGCCGCCTGCTCGCTGTGCGCGTGGCGCTTTGGCGGCGCCCAGTCTGCCGATGCCGTACTGGCGTGGGGCGCGGCGATGTCCTTTTTCAACCTCGGCGCCTGGGGCGTGCTCTACACCTACACGCCCGAACTCTACCCCGTGCGCTTTCGCGCCGCCGGCTCGGGCTGGGCGGCAGCGGCCGGACGGCTCGGCGGCATCGCCGCGCCCTCGGCGGTGGCGCTGCTGCTGCAAAGGCAGAGCGGTTTTGATGCCATTTTCGCCATGTTTGCCGGCGTGATGGCGGCGGTGGTGGTGCTGATTCTGGTACTGGGTGAAGAAACCCGCGGCCGCACGCTGGAAGACATCAGCCACCAGCCTTAAGCCTTTTGCCGCCGGCAAGGCAGCCTGAAAACGCCCGCCGCGTTTTTCAGACTGCCTTGCCGTCTGTTTGACCCGTCTGCGGCTGTGGCAGATTTGCCGCTTTTGCCGCCAAAGCGCCGCCGCCGGCACACAGATGCTTTCAGGCTGCCTGATGTTCGGCTAGAATGCCGCAATTTTGTTTTTCCGCCCGTGCGCGCCCGGCCGCGCCGCCACCAAACCACCGACTGCCCAAACACAAACGCCATGTTCAACTTTATAAAAAACATCTTCAAAGGCAAAGACGAGAAGCCCCAATCCGCCCCGAGCGATCCCGCCCCCGCCGCGCTTGCAGACGAAACCGCCGCCAACACCCCCGCGCAGCCTGAAAACCGCGCCGACGATGCGGCAGACGGCTCCGCCATTGAAACCACCGCCCCAGAGCAGACAGCAGAAGCTGCCGATGGCGAAACCGACACCCCAACCGCTGCCGTTGAAACGGCTGACACCGATACCGCTGACACCGAAGCAGAACCCGTCATCCCCGCCGAAGACCGGCAGCCTGAAAGCCCTGCCGCCGATAGCGCATCATCAGAAACTCCCGTTCCCACTACCGGCGAAACCGCCGCTTCCCCCGCATTCAGCAACTGGGCGCACCCCGATTACAACGCCGCCGCCGGCATCAACCGTCCGGTACGCAGCGACAACGCCGCGCAAACCTGGGCCAACCCGCAAACGCTGTCGCGCAACAATACCGTGCAGACCGAAAGCCGGCCGCAGGCTGCCGATACCGCCGTTCCAACCCCGCAGCCTGAAAACGGTACCGGCGACGATACCACCGCCCAAGCGCCAAGCGCCGCCGACAACCAGCCCGCAGCCGCCGATATTGCCGACACCAAAGAAAACACCGCCGCCAAGCAGCCTGAAACAGAGCAGCCTAAAGCCAAACAGCCCGAATCCGAAACCAAGCAGCCTGAAACAGAAACAAACCAGCCTGAAAAACAAGGCTGGGCGGCGCGACTGAAACAGGGTTTGAGCAAATCGCGCGACCATATGGCCAAGTCGCTGGCCGGCGTATTCGGCGGCGGCAAAATCGACGAAGACCTGTATGAAGAACTCGAAACCGTGCTGCTCACCAGCGACATGGGCATCGAAGCCACCGAAGAGCTGATGGAAGAAGTGCGCCGCCGCGTGTCGCTGCGCGGCTTAAGCGACGGCGCCGAACTGCGCGAAGCGCTCAAAGAAGCGGTGTACGAATTGATCAAACCGCTGGAAAAACCGCTGGTACTGCCGGAAAAAGGCCCCTTTGTGATTATGATGGCCGGCATCAACGGCGCCGGCAAAACCACTTCCATCGGCAAACTCGCCAAATACTTCCAGCAGCAGGGTAAATCGGTGCTGCTGGCCGCCGGCGACACCTTCCGCGCCGCCGCCCGCGAGCAGCTGCAGGAATGGGGCGAACGCAACGGCGTAACCGTAATTTCGCAGGCTTCGGGCGACTCGGCCGCCGTCTGCTTCGATGCGGTGGAAGCCGCCAAAGCACGCGGCATCGACATCGTTTTGGCCGACACCGCCGGCCGCCTGCCCACCCAGCTGCACCTGATGGAAGAAATCAAAAAGGTCAAACGGGTGCTGCAAAAAGCCATGCCCGACGCGCCGCACGAAATCATCGTGGTGCTCGATGCCAATATCGGCCAGAACGCCGTTAACCAAGTAGCCGCCTTTGACGACGCGCTGGGACTCACCGGCCTGATCGTAACCAAGCTCGACGGCACCGCCAAAGGCGGCGTGCTGGCGGCGCTGGCAAAAAACCGCGCGATACCGGTGCGCTACATCGGCGTCGGCGAAAAAATCGACGACCTGCGCCCTTTCGACGCCCGCGCCTTTGTCGATGCCCTGCTCGACTAATCTTAAAAAAGCAGCCTGCGTAGCGAAGCGAAGTTGCGAAGCTAAAACCGCAAAACAGGCTTTCAGGCTGCCTGATTGGAAAACCCTTACCCCTATGGCAAAAAGCGCCCCTTCTTTCCGCCCTACCCTACCCTGGCTGCTCGCGCGGCCGGTGCGTTTTGTCGGCTTCGGCTTCGGCTCGGGGCTTGCTCCGGTTGCCCCCGGCACCGCCGGCACCGTGCCGGGCGTGGTGCTGGCTGCGCTGCTGCTGTGGCTGGGCGTCAGCCCTTTTTGGCTGGGCATGCTGTGCGTGCCGCTGTTTTTCATCGGCATCTGGATCTGCAACGAAACCGAGCGCGATTTGGGCGTGCACGACTACGGCGGCATCGTCTGGGACGAAATCGTCGCCATGATGCTGGTGCTGGCCTTTACGCCCGACGGCTGGCTCTGGTGGCTGGCGGCCTTTTTGCTGTTTCGTTTTTTCGACGCCGTCAAACCGCCGCCCATCCGCTGGTTCGACCGCCGCGTTTCCGGCGGCTTCGGCGTGATGCTCGACGACATCATCGCCGCCGTATTCAGCATCATCATCATCGTTTTGTTTGACTGTATTACCGGATAATCCCGCCATGTATGAAGACGAAATCCGCATCCGCGTCGAACCCAACTATATGGCCGCCGAGAGCAGCGCCGCCGCCGAACGCTACGCCTTTTCCTACCGCATCACCATCGAAAACCGCAGCGACTACACCCTGACCCTGCGCAAGCGCCACTGGGAAATTACCGATGCCCACGGCAGCATCGAAAACATCAGCGGCACCGGCGTCATCGGCGAACAGCCGGTGCTGATGCCCGGCGAGAGCTTCGAATACCAAAGCGGCATGCAGCTCACTACCCCGTGGGGCAGCATGCGCGGCAGCTACGAATTTGAAAACGACCTGGGCAGCCGCTTTACCGTCGATATACCCGAAACCGATTTGAAATCGGATACCGTGCTGCAGTAGGCCACCGCCGTTTCATTCGTTTCATTACCCTTTCAGGCAGCCTGAAAACCCTGAAACCGGCTTTTCAGGCTGCTTTTTCCTTTGCAACTACGGAACCGCCATGAATTTCAGAACCGCCATTTTTCCCGTTTGGCTGCTGGCGCTGGCCGGCAGCGCCGGCTCCTTTAGCGGCCAGTACCTGCTGGGCATGAACCCTTGTGTGATGTGCATCGAGCAGCGGCTGGCCATGCTCGCCGCGCTGCTGGTAAGCACCCTGCTGCTGATTCTGCCGCCGCGCTGCCGCCGCGTGCAGCTGCTATCCGGCCTGATTACCGCCCTGCCCGCCGCCTTCGGCCTGTATGTTGCCGTCAAACAAAGCCATCTGCAGACCCTGCCCATCGGCGCCCAGCCTTCCTGCGGCGCGCCGTGGGCCTTCCGCCTGCGCGACTGGCCGCTGTTTGACTGGTTCGAACCGGTTATCCGCGGCGACGGCGCATGCGGCGAAGTCTATACCATGCTCGGCATCCCCCTGCCCTGGCTCGGCGCCGCGCTGTTTTCGCTGATGCTCGCCGCCCTTGCCTTCGGCCTACTGCGCGGCAAAAAGCGTTAAACCGCCGGCACCAAAACTTTCAGGCTGCCTTCGGATCAAGGCAGCCTGAAAGTTTTTATTGATACCGATGCCGTCAAACCGCCTACAAGCAGCCTGAGACCTTTGCAAAACCTAAAATAAAATAAGAAATAGTTAAATTATCGTCATTCCCGCGCAGGCGGGAATCTTGGCTGAACTTAATCAATAGATTGTTTTTCCAATAATTTTTGAATATCAAACAAGATTCCCGCCTGCGCGGGAATGACGGCATTTTTTATTTTTCAGGCCGGCTTTGGGATTTTGCAAAGGTCTCAGCCTGAAAGCCCAAGCCCACGCCTATTCCGGCAGCGCGGCCGAACCCATGCGGCGCAAGATGATATTGGTTTTGCTGCGCAGGCGCGGGTCGGACGGATTATCGGCGTAGCGCAGCGGCGCGGGAACGCGGGCGGCCAGCTGGGCGGCCTGGGCTTTGCTCAGGCGGGCGGCGTCGGTGTGGAAAAAGCGCTGCGCGGCGGCTTGGGCGCCGTAAACGCCGTAGTCCCATTCGATTACGTTGAGATACAGCTCGAAAATGCGGTCTTTGTCGGTGGTGGCTTCCAGCATGGCGGTGATGGCGGCTTCTTCGGCCTTGCGCCAGTAGCTGCGTTTTTCGTTGAGAAACAGGTTTTTCGCCAGCTGCTGGCTGATGGTGGAACCGCCGGCGCGCACTTTGCCGCTTTTTTCGTTGCGGCGCATGGCGTTTTTGATGCCGTTCCAGTCAAAACCTTCGTGGCCGGCGAAATTGGCGTCTTCCGACGCAATCAGCGCCTTTTTCAGATTAACGGAAATATGCGGATAGGCCGTCCAGCGGTAGTCGAGCCGCACTTCGGGGCGGGTGTCGGCCAGCTGCGCCATGCGCATGCGCATAAAGGCAGTTTGGTGCGGGGCAACGGCGCGGTAGCTGATAATGCTGCCATAGACATAAACATTAAACAGCACCAGCGCCAGCGGCGGCAGCACCAGCAGTCTGAACAGCCATTTCATTGCGACAACTCCTCGCGCAGCGCGGCGATAACCGGCGCAGTATCGGCACGAAAACCGCGCCACAGAAAATAAGATTCGGCAGCCTGCTCCACCAGCATGCCCAGGCCGTCGGCCGCAGCGGCGGCGCCGTTTTCGAGCGCCTGGCGCATAAACGGCGTCGGCTGCGCGGCATAAACCAAATCATAGGCCAGCAGGCAGCCTGAAAAAATATCGGCCGGCACCGCAGGCGCTTCGCCTTTCAGGCTGCCTGAAGTGGCGTTAATCACAATATCGAAACGGCGGCCGGCCAGCGCGTTTAGCGGCAGCGCTTCGACGGCAAACTCATCGGCCAGCGCCTGCGCCCGCCCGGGGCTGCGGTTGGCAATCAGCACGCTTTCAGGCTGCCCCTGCAGCAGCGGCAGCACAATGCCGCGTGCCGCGCCGCCGGCACCGATAATCAGAATCCGCCGCCCCTCCAGCGCTACGCCGAGATTGTCCGCCAAATCGCGCACCAGGCCGGCGCCGTCGGTATTGTCGCCGCGCACGCGCCAGGCTTTGCCGCTTTCAGGCTGCGCGGGCAGGCGGATAAAGGTATTGACCGCCCCCGCAGCATGGGCGCGCTCGCTCAATTCGTCGGCATAGCGGCACGCCCATTCTTTAAACGGCACGGTGATGTTCGCCCCCAGGCCGCCTGCGGCAAAAAACGCATCCACGCCGGCGCGAAAATCACTTTCGCTATCGGACAGCGCCAGCGCGCGGTAGTCGATGTCCTGCCCCTGCTGCGCGGCAAACAGGCGGTGGATGCGCGGCGACTTGCTGTGCGCAACCGGCTGGCCGAACACGGCAAATTGCGCAAAATGCTGCGTTTGCATGCGGACTCCTTATGGTTTGGTTTTCAGGCTGCCTGAAGCATGTGCATGATCAGGCGGATCAGGGTGTCTTTCTGCTTGGGATCGGATTCGGCGACGAGCAGGGTGAGCGCGGCCAGGCCGGTGTCGTTGATGACGGCTTCGCCGCGTGCGTTAAACAAACGCCCGTTGCGGTGCAGGAAATCGGCAAACAAAAATGCGCTGCTGCGTTTGTTGCCGTCTGAAAACGGATGGTTTTTGACGACGAAATACAAAAGATGCGCGGCTTTGCTTTCGATGCTGGGATAAGCGGGTTCGCCGAATACGGTTTGCTCTAAATTACCGAGTAAGGCTTCAAGGCCGCCGTCGCGCTCGCGGGCAAACAGTTCGGTGGCTTCGCCGCGCGCCATCAGCTGTTGTTTAAACTCCGCCAAGGCGGCGCGGGCTTCTTCAACAGTAGGCAGCTCGCCGCCTGCTTGGGCTTTAGGCTCGCTCAACAAGCCTTCATCGTATTGTTGCAGCCAGAGAAAGGTTTGCGCATAACGGCCGATAATATCGACCAGGCCGCGTCCGCTCTCAACGGTTAATTCGGGCGAAGCGGCGGTTTTGCGGATAAGGGCGACGGCCTGCTCCAATTCGGCGGCGTTTTGCTGCAAACGGCTTTGGTTAAGCGCGTAGCCTTTGAGCAGGTAGTCTTTCAGGCGGGCGGTCGCCCAAATGCGAAATTGCGTGGCATAACGAGACTTAACGCGATAACCTGTTGAAATAACTGCATCCAAATTGTAGTGCTTAATTTGGCGCGTAACCTTGCGGCTGCCTTCAGTTCGAACTACCGAGAAATCCTCGGTAGTTGCCTGCTCGTCCAACTCGCCTTCGGCATAGATGTTTTTCAAATGCAGACTGATGTTGTCGGCACTGGTATCAAAAAGCTGCGCCATCTGCGCCTGCGACAGCCATACGGTTTCTTGGCCGAAACGCACTTCCACCTGCGTTTGGCCGTCTGAAGTCTGATAGATTTCGATGGGATTATTCATGGTTCCGACCTTTTTTCAGGCAGCCTGAAAGCCGTTTAGAAACACCGGCAGCCAAAACAGCAGCAGTCGTGCCGTTTTATGTTTTCAGACGACCCTGCACAGCAAAGGCCGTTCCCGCCTCAAGCACGCGGGAATGACGTTTCTGAAAGCGCAGCTTCAACGAAGTGAAAACCTGTTCAGGCTGCTTTTTCCTGCGTTTTCAACAGCGGGAAACCGAGCTTCTCGCGCCCTTCCACATATTTTTGCGCCACGCTGCGGCTTAGGGCGCGGATGCGGCCGATGTAGGTGGCGCGTTCGGTTACGGAAATCGCGCCGCGTGCGTCGAGCAGGTTAAACGTATGGCCTGCCTTGAGTACCAGCTCGTAGGCGGGCAGGGCAAGCGATGCGTCTTCCAGCGCGAGCAGGCGTTTGGCTTGGGCTTCGTAGCCGTTGAATTGGTCGAGCAGCCAGGCGGCGTCGCTGTATTCAAAGTTGTAGGTGGACTGTTCGACTTCGTTTTGGTGGTACACGTCGCCGTAGGTGAGTTTGTCGCCTGTGGGCGTAATCGTCCAAACCAAGTCGTACACGTTTTCCACACCTTGCAGATACATGGCCAGGCGTTCGATGCCGTAGGTGATTTCGCCGAGCACGGGGGCGCAGTCGATGCCGCCGACTTGTTGGAAATAGGTAAACTGGGTGACTTCCATGCCGTTGAGCCACACTTCCCAGCCCAAGCCCCACGCGCCGAGCGTGGGGTTTTCCCAGTCGTCTTCGACAAAGCGGATGTCGTGGACTTTGGGGTCAATGCCCAGCTCTTTCAGGCTGCCTAAATACAGGTCTTGGATATCGGCGGGCGCGGGTTTGAGCGCGACTTGGAATTGGTAGTAGTGCTGCAGGCGGTTGGGGTTGTCGCCGTAGCGGCCGTCTTTGGGGCGGCGGCTGGGCTGCACGTAGGCGGCAAACCACGGCTCGGGCCCGAGCGCGCGCAGGCAGGTGGCGGGGTGGGACGTGCCGGCGCCCACTTCCATGTCGAAAGGTTGCAGGATGGCGCAGCCCTGGTTTGCCCAATATTGTTGCAGTTTGAAGATGATTTGCTGGAAGGTAAGCATGGGTTTTCTGCCTTGCACGGTCGTCAAAACGGCGCATTTTACTGTGCGGCGGGGGGATTGAACAGCCGCGCCGCTTTCAGGCTGCGTGGCGCGCCGGCTGCGGCGGAAAGTGTAAATTTGCGCCAAGCTTCGTATATAATGGCGCCGATTTTCAACACCCGCCTATTAAGGAAACAGACATGGATCTCGAACAAAAAGACGAAGACCGCAAAAAACGCCGTGCCGCCATCCCTGCCGCCGCCGAAGAAGGCGACAAAACCCAGCGCTTCGGCCTGCTGCTGAGCTTGGGCTTTGCCACCCTGACCGCGATTGCCGTATTGGCGCTGGCCTTTGCCTTCAGCGGCGACGATGAAGGCGACAGTGCCGAGAGCGAGCAGGCTTCCGCCGTTGAAATGATGGAAGACGAAGCGGCCAGCATCGCCACCGCCATGGCCGAAACCCAAACCGAAGGCATGACCGCCCCCGCCGACACCGCTTCCGAAGCCCAAACCGGCGATGCCGCCGACAGCGCCGCCAACCCCGCCGAAGTGATTCTGGCGCCCGAAACCCAGGCTGCCGGCGAAGCGAAAACCGTGGTGGAAAACGGCATTGTCAAATTCTACTTTGCCACCGGCAAAGCCGAGCTGGCGCCCAATTCGCTGGACGCGCTTAAAGACGTGGCCGCCGGCGTGAAAGAAGGCAAAAAAGCCGTGGTTTCCGGCTATACCGACAGCACTGGCAACGCCGAAATCAACGCTAAACTCTCCAAAGAACGCGCCTTTGCCGTGCGCGACGCCCTGCTGGCCGCCGGCGTACCCGAGAGCAGCATCGAACTGCGCAAACCCGCCTCCGATACCGGTAGCGGCAGCAAAGACGAAGCCCGCCGCGTCGAAGTCATACTGGAATAAACCCCGCAACCAAGCAGCCTGAAAACCCGATACCGGTTTTCAGGCTGCCTGATTTGAAGCCCGCCTTTCGGCCTTGTCGGTCTGTAATTAAAGCATCGCAGTTTTCAGGCTGCCTGGTTTGCCAAACCAAAACTGCGACTGCATCTGCCGCAACCCGCCCCAAAGGCAGCCTGAAAACCTCCGACACCGCTCGGAATCCGCCCAAACGGCGTTATTCCCGCGCAGGCGGGAATCTTGTTGCAAAATCGGGCTTCGGACGGCTTTTTTCAGCATGGTCAAATATCAACCCAGATTCCCGCCTGCGCGGGAATGACCTTATTGGAGATTTTATGGCGCATCAAACCGCTTCAGACACGGATGGCCGGCAGACCCCAAACCAAGCCGCTGCCGTGTCTTTCACTATCCGCCCCGCACACGCCGACGAAGCGCCGGTGCTGGCTGCCATTGAAGCCGCCGGTTTTCCGCCTGCCGAAGCCGCCAGCCTTGAACGCATCAGCGAACGCCTGCGCGTGTTTCCCGAGCAGTTTTTTGTGGCCGAAGCAGACGGCCGCGCCGTCGGCTTTATCAACGGCTGCGCGTCTGATGCGCCCGATTTGCCCGACGCCTACTACGCCGATGCCACCCTGCACCGCCCGCACGGCCGCTATGCCGCCGTTTTCGGCCTAGTGGTGCTGCCCGAATACCGCGGCCGCGGCATCGCCGCCGCCCTGCTGCGCCACTACACCGACACCATGCGCGAGCGCGGCAAAGCCGGCGTGATTCTGACCTGCAAAGAACATCTGGTCGATTGGTACGGGCGCTTCGGTTTCCGCAACCACGGCACCGCCGATTCCGAACACGGCGGCGCCACCTGGTACGATATGAAATACATTTGGGCACCGTAATGCCCAAAGGCAGCCTGAAACCCGCCCGCCCCGTTTTTCAGGCTGCCCCGCCCTTTGCAAACCCCTTTAAGGAAGCCCCATGAGCACACTACTCGCTCTCTCCCCGCTCGACGGCCGCTATGCCGCCTCCGCCGAAGCCCTGCGCCCCGTGTTTTCCGAATACGGCCTGATCAAAGCCCGCGTGCGCGTGGAACTCGAATGGCTCAAAGCGCTCGCCGCCGCGCCGCAAATCAGCGAAGTGCCGCCGTTTTCCGCCGCCACCCTTGCCGAAATCGACGGCGTAATCGCCGGTTTTTCGGCGGCCGACGCCGAAGCGGTCAAAGCCATCGAAGCGACCACCAACCACGACGTTAAAGCCGTCGAATACTGGCTCAAACAGCGCTTTGCCGCCAACGCCGAAGTGAGCGCCGTAAACGAATTCATCCACTTCGCCTGCACCAGCGAAGACATCAACAACCTGTCCCACGCCCTGATGCTGCGCGAAGCGCGCGATGCCGTGCTGCTGCCCAAATTGCGCGAACTCACCGACAAACTGCGCGCGCTGGCGCACGATCTGGCCGCCGTACCGATGATGAGCCGCACCCACGGCCAGCCCGCCACGCCCACCACGCTAGGCAAGGAAATCGCCAACGTGCTCGCCCGCCTGCAACGCCAGATTGCGCTGCTGGAAAAACAGGAATTCCTAGGCAAAATCAACGGTGCCGTCGGCAATTACAACGCCCATCTGGTTGCCTATCCCGATGTCGATTGGGAAAACCACTGCTGCCAATTCGTCGAAAAATCATTGGGTTTGAGCTTCAACCCCTACACCATCCAAATCGAGCCGCACGACTATATGGCGGAACTGTTCCAAACCATCGCCCGCACCAACACCATCCTGATCGATTTCAACCGCGACGTTTGGGGTTATATTTCATTGGGTTACTTCAAGCAGAAAGTGAAAGAAGGCGAAGTCGGCTCCTCCACCATGCCGCACAAAGTCAATCCCATCGACTTTGAAAACTCCGAAGGCAACCTCGGCATGGCCAACGCCGTGCTCGGTTTTCTCGCCGAAAAACTGCCCGTATCCCGCTGGCAGCGCGACCTCACCGACAGCACCGTACTGCGCAATATGGGCGTCGGCGCCGGCTACACCCTGCTCGGCTTGAACACCTGCCTGCGCGGTCTGAACAAACTCGAAGCCAACCCCGCCGCCCTCGCCGCCGATCTCAATGCCACTTGGGAACTGCTGGCCGAGCCCATCCAAACCGTAATGCGCCGCTACGCCGTACCCCAAGCCTACGAGCAGTTAAAAGCGCTCACACGCGGCAAAGACGGCATCACGCCTGAAACCCTGCGCCAGTTTATCAACGGCCTGGCGGTTCCCGACGAAGCCAAACAGGCGCTGCTCACACTCACCCCCGCCGGCTACACCGGCAAGGCCGAAGAGCTGGCGCGGCGCATCTAAGCTGCCTGAAAAACATGAAATAAAAATGGATTATTTTTGTTATAGAGTAGAGAGCACTATGAAAAAAATCGGTATGCTGATTGCGGTAGTATTGGCTTCTGCCTGTGCTGGAACCGGAAATATCCGCAGTGAAGACGAAGCCCTTGCCTTGGTAAGGAAGTCGATTGTGAAAAACCGACTTACCGCGCTAAAAGAAGAATGTTATGTTTTTATTGTGGATGACAAGCCGTCGTCCTATGAAATTGATGTTCGGGAAAAACATAACCGGGAATGCGGAGGCGACCCCAATACGGCTCCCCGCCTGTTTGGCTATGTTGTGGATAAGAATACGGGTAAAATGAAGACCGACGGTTCTGTGCCGGATGAATATACCGGTGAATATAAAGACATTGATTAACTTGACTAAGGAGTATTGTAAGGCATCCGGGCAGGCAGCCTGAAAGCCGCTACCCCAAACAAAAAAAGGCAGCCTGAAAACCTTGACACGGGTTTTCAGGCTGCCTTTGGGCTTTGGGGAGCCGAATCAGTTTTCAGGCTGCTTTCGTTCGGCATTACTCTTTACCGATCCGATATTACCGCCAAGCGCCGCAAATATTTTCAGGCTGCCTTTTCCAACAGGCAGCCTGAAAAGCAAACGGCGCATCAGAGCCGGCTAGACGTCGTAAGTGCCCATCACCGAAGCACTCGCCAACACATGCCCCTGCATCGCAAAATGCAGGTCGTTGAAACGGAAACCGCGCGGCAGGTTCAGCTTCGTATCCAACGCATACACAATCAGCTCGTAGCGATGGCGGCAGTTCGGCGGCGCCATCCCGCCATAGCATGAGGCCTCTTCAATCTCAAATTTGCCCAACACACTCGCCCAACTGTTCGCCCCCTGCACATAATCCTTGGCCGACACACTCTCGTTTTCTGCCACCGAAGTACGCTCCAAATCCGCTATCAGCCAATGTATCCACACAAAACCGCTGGCGGTAATGGCATCCTTGTCTTCCAGCACCACGGCAAACGACTGCGTGCCCTCCGGCGCGCCGCTGATTTCAAAAGGAATCGAATAAGTCGGCATGCCGTTTTCACTAAACTGACTGCCGCGCTTGCCGTATTAGTCGGCAAATTCGCCGTTGATGATGGCGGAGGTGGTAACCTGCATGGGGACTCCTGTATTTTCGGGGTGAAGGGTATGGGGATTTTAGCGGGAAAAGGCCGTCTGAAAACGGGGTTTTGGTTTTCAGACGGCCTTTTCTCAAGATTTTAGTTTGGCTGATGAATGCGCTCTCCTAAATAATATAACCCATAAAAACTAACTATGATTAATTGCCAAAAGAAAAGAAAAAACAAAAAAAATAAAAATACATTGCCAATAACAGGAAAATATAAATTCTTAGATATTAGAATTTTACAAATACTAGGAATAGCTTTTAAAGAAAACGCAGTTATAACTATAATTAATATGCTTTCTGACGTTAAAAAAGAAAACATTAATGTTAAGTATCTTCTTCTACTTAAGCGGATTTCTTCCACCCCTCCATTTCTACTAATTTTAATTCTAGGTGAAGGAGAAGCCATAAGTTCATCTAAGTCCTTTTTATCAAAAGTTGCAATAGCAGCTAAAGCCGCGATAAAAAATCCTGGTAGGATTTGTATAAAATTTATCAACATGATAAATAAATCATGCATTTCTGCATATTCCATAAATAACAAAACAAAGACAGTAGATAGTATTGATAAACCTATCGGTAAGTGCCAGTCAATACTATTTTTCCTTGAGTCTTTGATTGCCAAATATGCAAATACTCGGAAAATAAATTTATAACTGTTATTAGTAGACATTATGGCAATATTAACTTTTTCATTTCGCTTAAAATTGGATCACAAAACTTCTCATATGAAGACAATAATTCAACGTCGCTATTAATATAGAAATTTTGTCCTATAATATGCGTTAGAGATCCTGATATATCAAAATCAATATTTTTTTCAGGTCTATTTTCATCTGCCCCTAAAACAATTTTAGCAGAACCATATTGAGATTTCTTGCTAGAGAAAAGATTTTTGATTTTATCCCATTTGCTTTTTATGCCATCTAAACCAGAAGCTGAAACTTCCAGCACTTTTCTTTTTTCAGTAAAATATCCATTTTGATCCAATGGAGTTTGATATTCTCTTTCATCGATCAGGAAAATATTTTTTACTCGGCCATGATTAATCATGTCAATAAAGTCTTGGTTAGCATGTACTCTATATTCAAATTTATAATCTACATTTATTAATAAAGGATTTCCTTTTGTATCACAAGCTCCACTAGGATCTGTTTGCTTAAATTCATCTGGAAACTTATCTTTTACATTTTTCTTTATGACTTTGTTAAAAAATTTAACAATATTGCTAATTGTTAAGCCATTTGCTGCTTCTACCAACATGAGTGCTGTATCCAAAGGATTTTCAGGTAACTTAATAATTACATGACTAGAAAAATCCTGCCCTTCTAGATCATTGGGGTTCTTTTTAATTATTCTACGAGTTCGCCCTGATCTATTTTGTCCTGTAAAGATAGGATCAGATAAAGTTCTATTAGAGATATTTAATAGAAACTCATAGATAATTACATTATTAAGGTGTTCAATCTTGAAATCAGAACAATAAAATGTTACCTGCGAATCCCATAAGGTTAGA
>ERZ773077.555-NODE-555-length-28093-cov-33.399280_pt1 | contig 28093 bp, 24 predicted proteins | sample MGYA00580612_ERZ773077 | MGnify/ENA primary metagenome ERZ773077 (study PRJEB29015, sample SAMEA2737971) | human oral metagenome | biome: human oral; feature: human-associated habitat; material: dental | place: China | collected 2021 ...
TCAATACACTCTTAACCAACCTGAGCCACAGTGGAATTCAAAAACAACTTCACAAATTTTGTGGCCGGTTAATGCAGATTTCCTTAAGAAACAAGGGGACAAATTCGGTCAATCTACTGACCCATCTTCTATCCTTTACAATGGACCATTCTTGATGAAGTCTATCACTGCTAAGTCTGCTGTTGAGTATCAAAAGAATGAAAACTACTGGGATAAGGAAAATGTCCATGTCGATACTATCAAGTTGTCTTACTTTGATGGACAAGACCAAGATGCCCTTGCTCGTAACTTTAAAGACGGCGCCTACACAGTAGCTCGTCTCTACCCTACCAGCTCAAACTATGCTGGAGTAGAAAAAGACTTTAAGGACAACATCTACTTTACTGCACCAGCTGCTACTGTAAATGTGATGAGTATCAACCTTGACCGCCAAGGTTACAATCACACAAGTAAAACAACGGATGCTCAGAAGTCTGCTACTAAGAAAGCCATTCTTAACAAAGACTTCCGTCAAGCTTTGAACTTTGCTATCGACCGTAAGTCTTATTCAGCACAGGTCAATGGTGAAGAAGGTGCTCCTTACGCTGTTCGCAATACTTTTGTACCGCCAACTTTTGTTCAAGCCGGTGATAAATCTTTTGGTGATCTAGTCGAAGAAAAAGTTGCAGCCTTGGGTGACGAATGGAAAGGTGTTCAACTTGAGGACGGTCAAGACGGACTCTATAATGCTGAGAAGGCAAAAACAGAGTTTGCAAAAGCAAAAGCTGCCTTGCAAGCAGAGGGAGTTGAATTCCCAATCCATCTAGATCTTCCAGTTTCTCAAACATCGAAACCATTGATCAACCGTGCTCAATCCCTTAAGCAATCTGTTGAAAAGGCTTTGGGATCTGAAAATGTGGTGGTAGATATCCAACAAATGTCAGAAGATGACCTCTTCAATATTACTTACTACGCACCAAATGCTGCCGCTGAAGATTGGGATATTTCAATCCTCGTTAGCTGGGGTCCTGACTATCAAGATCCATCAACATACACAGACATTCTGAAAACTTCAGCAGCTGAAACGACAAAAACCTACCTTGGCTTTGAAGGAGCAGATAATGCTGCAGCTAAGCAAGTTGGTTTAGATGAATATGATCGCTTGGTAGATGAAGCTGGTAAAGAGACTTCAGATGTTGCTACTCGTTACGAGAAATATGCAGCGGCTCAAGCTTGGTTAACAGATAACTCTATTATTGTTCCATTGATGGCAAACCAAGGAGCGGCACCATTTATCTCACGTATCGAGCCATTCTCAGGCGCTTATGCCCAAACTGGTAATAAGACAAGTTCTACTTACTTCAAACGTCTTAAAGTTACAAATGATGTAGTAACGAAGAAAGACTACGAAGCAGCTCGTAAGAAATGGCTGAAAGAAAAAGAAGAGTCAAATGCGAAAGCACAAAAAGATCTCGAAAGTCATGTAGAATAAATCGTTCACTAGAACTTTCTCTAATAACGAGAGAAAGTTCTTTTGAAATTTAAAGGAAACGATAAATGAAAAAATACATTTTTATGCGTATTTTACGCTCACTTGTGTCGATTTTCTTGGTAACGACCTTGACCTATACTATTATTTATACAATGGTTCCGAGAAGATTGATTTTCAAACAAGACCCGAACTATAATAAGATAGCCACAACCGAAGATAAAAAGACAAACTATGAAAATACAGTCTATGAGCGGATGGGCTATGTTGACTACTATGATACAAAAGAGTTGCAGGAAAAAGCCAAGAAAGAAAATGAATCTGTAACGACTGAACCGACTGAAGAGAACAAGAAGATCTATGAATCCTATATTGAGAAACTTGGCAAAGGTTGGAAATTGTATCAATTCAAAGAAAGCAAGGAATTCTATGCTGTTCGTGAGGTTCCAGTTTACGAGCGTGTCATTGAGTTTTACGCAAATCTGATTCAGATTGACCATCCAAATGTGATTCAAGATGAGGAAAATCCAAATCTCGAGCGCTATATCCGAATCGAAAATGACCCTGCTATTGGTTGGTCTGTCGTCGGATCTGGTACTCGTCATAAATACCTTCTATACTTCAATGGTCAGTTCCCATTTGTTCACCAAAACTTTGTTAGCTTGAACCTAGGAAATTCTTACCCTACTTATGCTAATACCCCTGTACTTCAGGTTATTTCGCAAGGGCAAGGTCAGACTAAATCATCAGAAGTTCAATTCCCAACTGGTAAGAAAACTTCTTCCGTCAATATTTACTCTCGGACTTACAAGACACCAAGTAAGGCTGACTCTCAGGATATTGCCAAGTATGGTAAGGGAGATGCCTATACTGCAACTAAGAACAACTATCAAAATCCATCAATGATCACCAGTTCAGCTATTATTGGTCTGATTGGTGTAGCTCTTTCTTATTTGATTGCGGTTCCACTTGGATCATATATGGCTCGTTTGAAAAATACTTGGTTTGATAGTATTTCAACAGCTGCCTTGACCTTTATGATGTCCCTACCAACGATTGCCCTTGTCTACATCGTTCGTCTGGCTGGTTCTACTCTTGGACTTCCAGATTCTTTCCCGATTTTGGGAGCAAGTGATTGGCGTTCTTATGTTCTACCATCTCTTATCCTTGGTCTTTTAAGCGCGCCGTGGACAGCTGTCTGGATCCGTCGTTATATGATCGACTTGCAATCTCAAGACTTTGTTCGCTTTGCCCGTGCTAAAGGTCTTTCTGAGAAAGAAATTTCTAACAAGCATATTTTCAAAAATGCCATGGTACCATTGGTATCTAGTATTCCAGCCTCTATCGTTGGTGTCATTGCCGGTGCGACTCTGACAGAAACAGTCTTTGCCTTCCCTGGTATGGGTAAAATGTTAATCGACTCTGTTAAGGCATCTAACAATTCAATGGTGGTTGGCCTTGTGTTTATTTTCACCTGTCTTTCAATCTTTGCCCTCTTAATTGGTGATGTTTTGATGACAATGCTTGACCCACGTATTAAATTAACATCTAAAGGAGGTAAATAATGGCTACAATTGATAAAAGTAAATTCCAATTTGTCAAACGTGACGATTTTGCCTCTGAAACGATTGATGCTCCAGCCTATTCATACTGGCGCTCCGTTATACGTCAATTCTTGAAAAAGAAGTCAACGACTATCATGTTAGGGATTCTAATTGCCATCGTGTTGATGAGTTTCATTTATCCCATGTTCTCGAAATTCGATTTCAATGATGTCAGCAAGGTAAATGACTTTAGCATGCGTTATATCAAACCCAATGCTGAGCACTGGTTTGGTACAGACAGCAATGGTAAATCTTTGTTTGACGGTGTGTGGTTTGGTGCGCGGAATTCTATCCTGATTTCCATTATTGCAACAGTCATTAACTTGATTATCGGAATTATTGTCGGTGCTATCTGGGGAATTTCCAAAGCAGTTGATCGTGTCATGATGGAAGTTTATAATATTATTTCAAATATTCCATCCCTCTTGATTGTCATTGTCTTGACCTACTCTATCGGTGCAGGTTTCTGGAACTTGATCTTTGCCATGACCATCACTGGATGGGTAGGGATTGCTTATACAATTCGTATTCAGATTATGCGTTACCGTGATTTGGAGTATAATTTGGCTTCCCGTACTTTGGGAACACCAACTCTTAAAATTGTTACCAAGAATATCATGCCACAGTTGGTGTCTGTTATCGTGACCACGACTTCTCAAATGCTTCCAAGCTTTATCTCTTACGAGGCCTTTCTGTCCTTCTTTGGGCTTGGTCTTCCTGTGACAGTACCAAGTTTGGGACGCTTGATTTCTGACTATTCACAAAACGTAACTACCAACGCTTACCTTTTCTGGATTCCATTGACAACCTTGATCTTGGTATCCCTGTCCTTCTTCGTAGTTGGTCAAAACTTAGCCGATGCAAGTGATCCACGGACACATAGATAGGAGTAAATATGACAAAAAATAAAAATGTAATATTGACTGCTCGCGATATTGTCGTGGAATTTGACGTTCGTGACAGAGTATTGACCGCCATTCGCGGTGTTTCCCTTGATTTAGTTGAAGGGGAAGTTCTAGCTTTGGTTGGAGAATCTGGATCTGGTAAATCTGTTTTGACAAAAACATTTACTGGAATGTTGGAAGAAAACGGCCGTGTAGCCCAAGGAACGATTGATTATCGGGGAACTGATTTGACCGCTCTAAAGAGCAACAAGGATTGGGAACCAATCCGCGGTGCTAAAATTGCGACTATTTTCCAAGATCCCATGACCAGTTTGGATCCGATCAATACCATCGGAAGTCAAATTACCGAAGTAATCGTCAAACACCAAGGAAAAACAAGCAAAGAAGCCAAAGAAATGGCAATCGACTACATGACCAAGGTCGGTATTCCTGACGCTGAGAAGCGTTTTGAAGAATATCCATTTCAATATTCAGGCGGGATGCGTCAACGGATTGTTATCGCGATCGCCTTGGCTTGCCGTCCAGATATCCTGATCTGTGATGAGCCTACAACGGCCCTTGATGTGACGATTCAGGCGCAGATTATTGACTTGCTCAAATCATTGCAGGCAGAATACCATTTCACGACTGTCTTTATCACCCATGACCTTGGTGTTGTGGCAAGTATTGCTGATAAAGTGGCGGTTATGTATGCTGGCGAGATCGTTGAATATGGAACAGTTGAGGAGGTCTTCTATGATCCAAAACATCCATATACATGGAGCTTGCTGTCTAGCTTGCCACAGTTGGCTGAAGCAAATGGTGAACTTTACTCGATTCCAGGTACACCACCTTCACTGTACACTAGCATTAAAGGGGATGCTTTTGCACTTCGTTCTGATTATGCTATGGCCATTGATTTCGAAGAAAAAGCTCCTGCCTTTCAGGTTTCCGATACGCACTGGGCTAAGACTTGGCTCTTGCACGAAGATGCACCAAAGGTTGAGAAACCAGCCATTATCGAAAATCTTCATGATAAAATTCGTTCAAAAATGGGCTTCAATCACTTAGAGGCTTAGGAGGAAGGAAATGACTGAAAAATTAGTTGAAGTTAAAGATTTAGAAATTTCCTTCGGCGAAGGAAGTAAGAAGTTTGTAGCTGTAAAAAATGCGAATTTCTTTATCAATAAAGGAGAAACATTTTCCCTTGTAGGTGAGTCTGGTTCTGGTAAAACAACCATCGGCCGTGCTATCATCGGCTTGAATGATACCAGTGCAGGTGACATCTTATACGAAGGAAAAAAAATCAACGGGAAGCAATCTAAAGCTGATGAAGCTGAATTGATTCGTAAGATTCAGATGATTTTCCAAGACCCAGCAGCCAGCTTGAATGAGCGTGCTACGGTTGACTATATCATTTCAGAAGGTCTTTATAACTACCATCTTTTTGAAAATGAAGAAGATCGTCAGGAAAAAGTTAAGAATATCATTCGTGAAGTCGGTCTCTTGGCTGAGCATTTGACACGCTATCCTCACGAGTTTTCTGGTGGTCAACGTCAGCGGATTGGGATTGCTCGTGCCTTGGTGATGGAGCCAGATTTCGTCATTGCGGATGAGCCAATCTCTGCCTTGGACGTATCTGTTCGTGCGCAAGTCTTGAACCTTTTGAAAAAATTCCAAAAAGAACTTGGCTTGACCTATCTCTTTATCGCCCACGACCTATCGGTAGTTCGCTTTATTTCAGATCGAATTGCTGTTATCTATAAAGGTGTTATTGTTGAGGTTGCAGAGACAGAAGAGTTGTTTAACAATCCTATCCACCCTTATACGCAGTCGCTATTGTCTGCTGTGCCGATTCCAGACCCAATTCTAGAACGCAAAAAGGTCTTAAAGGTTTACGATCCAGAGCAGCATGACTACTCAGTGGATCAACCTAGTATGGTTGAGGTTCGTCCTGGACACTATGTCTGGGCTAATAAGGCAGAAGCGGACCGTTATAAAAAAGAATATAAATAAAAAAGAAGCTGTAGAAGCATGGAATTGAATGTTTCACAGCTTTTTTATTGTTCTTTCAGGAAATTTACGGAAAGATAGCGCAATCGATTGCACACAGAAAAATCACTCTTTTCTAGCTATTATTCTACAAAATATAGGAAAAATGCAAAAATATTTTCTATAAAAGCCTTTACAAAATAAAAAATAGTGGTATAATAATACTATACAATGCAAACGATTTCATCAAGGGGTGGTTTGTGTAAAATATAAGGAGGTCTGGATGATGAAAGATTCATTCAAAAACATTTTTAGCTTTGAATTTTGGCAAAAATTCGGTAAAGCTTTGATGGTGGTTATTGCGGTTATGCCCGCAGCAGGTTTGATGATCAGTATTGGTAAGTCAATTCCGATGATCAACCCTGAACTAGGTTTTCTAGTGACTACTGGTGGCGTTTTAGAACAAATTGGTTGGGGGATTATCGGAAACCTGCATATCCTCTTTGCTCTCGCTATTGGAGGTAGCTGGGCGAAAGAACGTGCTGGTGGTGCCTTTGCGGCAGGTTTATCCTTCATTTTGATTAACCGTATCACTGGGGTTATGTTCGGTGTATCAAGCGATATGCTGAAAGATTCTAAAGCAGTGGTTAGCACTCTCTTAGGAGGAAGCATCAAGGTTTCTGATTACTTTATCAGTGTCCTTGAGTCTCCTGCTTTGAATATGGGGGTTTTCGTCGGAATTATCGCTGGTTTTGTCGGAGCAACAGCTTATAACAAATACTACAACTTCCGTAAATTGCCAGATGCTTTGTCATTCTTCAATGGTAAGCGTTTTGTACCGTTCGTTGTTATCTTGCGTTCAGTAATCGTAGCAATTGTTTTGTCATTTGTATGGCCAGTTGTTCAAACAGGTATCAACAACTTTGGTATTTGGATTGCTAACTCACAAGATACTGCTCCAATCTTGGCACCGTTCTTGTACGGTACTTTGGAACGTCTCTTGCTTCCATTCGGTTTGCACCACATGTTGACGATCCCAATGAACTACACACAACTTGGTGGTACTTATGAAGTATTGACTGGTGCTGCTAAAGGTACTCAAGTATTTGGTCAAGATCCACTCTGGTTGGCTTGGGTAAATGACTTGGTTGGTACTAAGACAGCTGATCCTACTGCTTACCAAAACTTGCTTGATACAGTTCACCCAGCTCGTTTCAAAGTTGGACAAATGATCGGTTCATTTGGTATCCTTATGGGTGTTGCCGCAGCTATTTACCGCAATGTTGATGCTGACAAGAAACATCAATACAAAGGTATGATGATTGCGACTGCTTTGGCAACCTTCTTGACAGGGGTTACTGAACCAATCGAATACATGTTCATGTTCGTGGCAACTCCACTTTACTTGATTTACTCATTTGTACAAGGTGCTGCCTTTGCTATGGCGGACATTGTTAACCTTCGTGTGCACTCATTCGGGTCTATCGAATTCTTGACTCGTACTCCAATGGCTATCAATGCTGGTTTGGGTATGGATATCATTAACTTTATCTGGGTAACAGTTCTCTTTGCAGTAATCATGTACTTCATTGCGAACTTCATGATTCAAAAATTCGATTATGCAACTCCAGGACGTAACGGTAACTATGAAACAGCTGAAGGTTCAGAAGCTGCTTCATCAGAACAAGCTGGTGCAAAAGTAGCTGCTTCTTCTCAAGCAGTGAATGTCATTAACTTGCTAGGTGGCCGTGCTAATATCGTTGATGTTGATGCATGTATGACTCGTCTCCGTGTGACTGTTAAGGACGCAACAAAAGTTGGTTCTGAAGAAGAATGGAAAGCTGAAGGCGCTATGGGCTTGGTTATGAAAGGTCAAGGCGTTCAAGCAATCTACGGACCAAAAGCTGACGTTCTTAAATCTGATATTCAAGACTTGTTGGATTCAGGAGAAGTGATCCCTGAAACTTTGCCAAGTCAAAAAGCTGAGTCTGCAGCTGCAGCAGTTAGCTACAAAGGCGTAACAGAAGCAATCGAAACAGTTGCTGAAGGTGAAGTTATCAAGTTGGAAGATGTGAAAGATCCAGTTTTCTCACAAAAAATGATGGGTGACGGATTTGCAGTTGAACCAGCAAATGGCAAAATCTATTCTCCAGTAGCTGGTAAAGTGACAAGCGTCTTCCCTACAAAACATGCTCTTGGTCTCTTGACTGAAGCTGGTCTTGAAGTGCTTGTTCATATCGGTCTTGATACTGTTAGCCTTGAAGGCAAACCATTTGAAGTACATGTAGCAGAAGGACAAACAGTCGCTGCAGGTGATCTTTTGGTAACAGCAGATTTGGCAGCTATTAAAGAAGCAGGTCGTGAAACAGCAACTGTTGTTGTCTTCACAAATGCTCCAGCTATCAAATCAGTAACAGTTGAAAAATTCGGCAAAGTCGCTGCTAAGACAGTTGTGGCTAAAGTAGAATTGTAAGATAGAAAAGAGAAATCATGGCAAAATTCCTGACTTTAAATACTCATAGTTGGATGGAAGAAGAGCAAGAAAGCAAGCTAAATCAGCTGGCTGAGCGGATTCTCCAAGAAAAATATGATGTCATTTGCCTGCAGGAAGTCAATCAATTAGTGGAGTCTGAACAGGTTGTTCAGGCTCCCTTCTATTATGCGGTAGATGGCGCCATTCCGATTCACCAGGACCACTATGCTTTGCTTCTGGTTGAGAAACTAGCTGAGGCAGGTATGGACTATTACTGGTCTTGGGCCTATAACCATATTGGTTTTGATATTTACAATGAAGGGGTCGCAATTCTGTCTAGAAAGCCCCTGAAGGCAAGAGAACTCTTGGTATCTGATGTCAATGATCCAAGTGACTATCATACGCGTAAAGTCTTGCTGGCAGAAACAGAGCTCGATGGTCGGCCTATCACGGTTGCTTCTTGTCACTTATCTTGGTGGGATAAAGGCTTCCAAGGAGAGTGGGCTAAGTTTGAATCTGAGCTCTTGCAAGTTGAGACTCCTCTTGTCCTCATGGGAGATTTTAACAATCCCGTTGATTACGAGGGTTACCAGCATATTCTTCAAAGCCCGCTTGCTCTTCAGGACAGCCATAAGGTGGCCGACCAAACGATTGGTGCAGCAACGGTTGAAGGCGATATCGCTGGCTGGGCAGGAAACAAAGATGCTCTAAAAATTGACTATATCTTCACAAGTAAAGATTTCAATATTGAAAGATCTGCTGTTGTTTTTGATGGGCAACGTGGTCCAATCGTTAGTGACCATTTTGGCTTGGAAGCTCAAGTTCATTTCTAAGCTTATCTGAACAGTAGAAATAAACTAAAAATCGCTTTAAATGTTTGTTTTGTTTAAACAGCATTTGAAGTGATTTTTTGCTTTTTAGAGGAAAAGTGTAAAGAAGTCTAGAACCAAGAAGTTCTGCTGGTTAAGATAGGATAATCTTGCTATTTCATGCCTCAGACGGAGGTTTTTTTGTTTAATTTTGTTACAATAGACATGTAAGGAAGGGAATAGCTATGTGGAAAGTTCAATTATTCATCTTTGTTGAAGCGATTCTATTATCAATGGCCTTGGTTACCATGCTGGCCGCCGATTTTTCGCGCGTTGTTCTCATTATGCTACTCTTTCTCTTGTTTTTATATTATTATTTCGGCAAACAGAGAGGCAATTCGCTATTGGTTGCAACCATGATTGTCTTCTTTTTCATTGTCATGCTCAATCCTTATGTTATTGCTGCTGTCCTTTTTGCATTGATTTACGGCATGATTGTGGCCTATCCTTATCTTTACAAAGAAAATCAAGAGACCCATCTTTTCTTTGAAGATGCGACCGAAGTTCGAGCTGAAAAAAATCGTTGGTTGGGGGATTTGCAGCATTTTTCAAAGGATGATTGCCAGTTTCATGATATTAATCTCTTGAGAATGATGGGAAAGGACACCATTCACTTAGAGGATGTCATTGTGGTCAATCATGATAATGTGATTGTGATTCGTAAGGGCTTTGGGGATACCAAGATTGTCATCCCTTTAGATGTAGAAATCCAGCTTCAGATTAACACTTTGTATGGAGATTTGAATTTTTTAAATCATCCGACACGCAAGCTGCGCAATGAAACGATTTCTCTGACGACGCCTGACTATAAGCGGGCCAGCAAAACTGTAAAAATTGTCTTGGTCAGCTTTTTAGGAAATGTGGAGGTTGTTAGAAAGTGAAAAAAACAAGTTATTTGGTCATTTTCCTCTATACTTTCTTTGTTTTAGGGATTATCTTTCATTACTTTTTTAATCTTTTTAATTTAGAATGGCAAAAGCTGCTGAACAATCTGGAACTGCTCCAGTCTTTTACCTTTTTTGTTCTGGTTTTGGGCTTAGCGCTGACTATTTTCTTGGCTGCTGCTGCGCACTTCCTTCAGCACCTGTCTCTTTCTCAAGTTCAAAAGAATTTAAAAGCTATTTTAGAAGGCAGGGGCATACATGAAACTGGTCAGGCAGAATTGGATGATTCTTTCGTCCACTTAAAAGAAAAGTTGGATAGTTTAACCGAAAATTTGCAGAAATCTGAGAATCAGGCCTTGCAGGCGGAAGAGAAGATTATTGAAAAAGAACGCAGGCGGATTGCTCGCGATTTGCATGATACGGTCAGTCAGGAGTTATTTGCTGCTAATATGATTCTCTCAGGTGTCGCTGGAAATGTGGAGCGTCTGGATAAAGACAATCTCCAGCAGCAGTTAAAGGGAATTGCAGACATTCTAGATACAGCGCAAAAAGATTTGCGGATATTACTCTTACATTTACGTCCGACAGAGTTGGAAAATCGGACCTTGGTAGAGGGCATGAATGTATTAATCAAAGAGTTGACAGATAAGTCAGACTTGACTGTCCAGTTTAAGCATGAGGTGGTCAGTCTGCCCAAGCAGATAGAGGAGCATATTTTTAGGATTATCCAAGAAATAATTAATAATACCTTGCGTCATGCTCAGGCCAGTCGTCTGGACATCTATCTCTATCAGACACCAAATAGACTCAAGCTCAAGGTTTCTGATGACGGAATCGGCTTTGATCCAGCTAGTTTGGCTGATGTGAGTTATGGTTTGAAAAATATTGAAGATCGAGTGCATGATATGGCTGGAACCTTGAAGATTCTAACGGCTCCCAAAAAAGGAGTTTCTATCGAAATCAGTGTTCCATTGTTAGAAGGGGAAGAGGATGAGAATATTACTAGTGGATGACCATCAAATGGTCAGATTGGGCTTAAAAAGCTTTTTTGAATTACAGGACGATATCGAAGAGGTGACAGAGGCTACCAATGGTAGAGAAGGTGTCGAAAAGGCTCTGGAAAGCCGTCCAGATGTGATTATGATGGACATTGTCATGCCGGAGATGAGCGGCATTGATGCCACCTTGGCTATCTTGAAAGAATGGCCAGAGGCAAAGATTTTAATTTTGACTTCCTATCTGGACAATGAAAAAATCTATCCTGTGTTGGATGCGGGTGCTCATGGCTATATGTTGAAGACTTCTAGCGCGGATGAAATTCTCCACGCCGTCAGAAAGGTTGCAAAGGGTGAATTTGCCATTGAAACAGAAGTCAGCAAGAAGGTTGAATACCATCGAAATCATATAGAGCTTTATGAGGATTTGACAGCGCGGGAGCGGGATATTTTGGGGCTTCTAGCCAAGGGATATGAAAACCAGCGGATCGCTGATGAGCTCTTTATTTCCTTAAAAACGGTCAAGACGCATGTGTCCAATATTTTGTCTAAGCTGGAAGTGAGCGATCGAACCCAAGCAGTCGTCTACGCTTTTCAGCATCACCTTGTTCCGCAAGACGATTTTTAATGATATAATAGAAAAGATTAAATTGAAAGAGGAAAATATGAAGGCAAAATTAAAATATAAGGCGAAAAAAATTAAGCTTGTTTTCTTTGATATCGATGATACCTTGCGGGTCAAGGAAACGGGCTTCATCCCAGAGTCGATCAAAGATGTATTTAAGCAGCTGAGAGAAAAGGGAATTCTGACAGGAATTGCTTCTGGTCGTGGTATTTTTGGAGTTGTTCCAGAAATTCGTGACTTGGATCCTGATTTTTTTGTTACCTTGAATGGGGCTTATATTGAAAATAGAAAAGGCGAAGTCATTGCGAAAACTGTCATTCCGCAAGAGTGCGTAGAATCCTACATTGCTTGGACCAAGGAAGTAAGTATTGATTACGGTTTGCTTGGCAGCCATGAAGCGGCTTTATCCGTTCGCAATCCGATGATTTCGTCTGCGATTGATATCATTTATCCAGATCTGGCTGTCAATCCTGATTTTTACCAAGATCATGAAATCTATCAAATGTGGACTTTTGAGGATGTAGGTGACAGTTTGCAGTTGCCAGAGGATTTGGCCAAGTCCCTCCGTATGGTCCGCTGGCATGAGCATTCATCGGATGTCGTATTGAAAGAAGGTTCAAAGGCATCTGGTGTTGCCAAGGTCGTGGAGCATCTAGGTTTCCAGCCAGAAAATGTCTTAGTTTTTGGCGACGGACTCAATGATTTAGAATTATTTGACTATGCAGGGCTCAGTATTGCTATGGGAGTTTCCCATGAGGAATTGCAGAAAAAGGCTGATTTCGTCACAAAAACGATCGAAGAAGACGGCATTTTTGATGCTTTGGAGCAATTGGGCATGGTGGAGAAAGAATTGACCTTCCCACAGCTTCATCTTGACGAGCTGGAAGGACCAGTGGCAAAGATCAAGACAAACCATGGTGAACTGAAGATTCAACTCTTCCCTGAGCAAGCGCCCAAAACAGTTGCCAACTTTATCGCCTTATCAAAGGATGGCTACTATAACGGAGTAATCTTCCATCGAGTTATCAAAGATTTTATGATTCAGGGGGGCGATCCGACGGGTACTGGCATGGGCGGAGAGTCGATCTATGGTGAACGCTTTGAAGACGAGTTTTCACCCGAACTTTATAATATCCGAGGCGCTCTGTCAATGGCGAATGCCGGACCAAACACTAATGGCAGTCAGTTTTTTATTGTCCAAAATAGCAGTCTTCCTTATTCAACCAAGGAATTGACTCGGGGAGGATGGCCAAAGCCAATCGCGGAAGTTTATGCTAGCCAGGGCGGGACACCGCATTTGGATCGACGACATACTGTGTTTGGGCAGCTAGTAGATGAGGCTTCTTATGAAGTTCTGGACAAGATCGCAGCAGTTGAGACAGCTTCAATGGATAAACCGCTTGAGAATGTTGTTATTGAGACGATTGAGGTTATAGACTAATGAAAATCGGAGATAAGTTAAAGGGCAAAATTACAGGGATTCAGCCCTACGGTGCCTTTGTCGAACTAGAAAGCGGTCTGATCGGGCTCATTCATATTTCTGAGATTCGGACGGGCTATATTGACAATATTCACGATATTTTAAAAATCGGGGATCAGGTTCTCGTGCAGGTGGTGGATTATGATGAGTTTTCTGGTAAGGCCAGCCTGTCAATGCGGACTTTAGAGGAAGAAAAACATCGTTTACCGAGACGACATCGCTTTTCAAATGATCGTTGTAAAATTGGTTTTGCGCCCTTAGGAAAGCAAATGCCAATCTGGATTAAGGAAGCCAAGGCTTTTCTAAAAGAACAAAAAGATTAGAAAAAAATCCTACTCATTTGAGTAGGATTTTTGGTAGACTCTTTTCACGATTAAGCGTCAAATTCATAGAGGGCAGTAGACAAGTAGCGTTCTCCGTTATCAGGTGTCAGAGCAAGAACTTTCTTACCAGCTCCTAGTTTTTTCGCGACTTCAATGGCTGCAAAAATAGCTGCAGCAGACGAAATTCCCACTAAGAAGCCTTCCTGACCACCAATATAGCGTCCCAATTCTAGCGCTTGCTCAGAAGTCACGCGGACAATGCCATCGTAAGCTTCTGTATCCAATGTCTCGGGAATGAAGCCAGCTGAAAGTCCTTGGATTTTGTGTGGACCAGGTTTTTCTCCAGAAAGGATAGCAGATTCGTCTGCTTCGACTGCATAGACTTGGATGTTCGGATTTGCTTTTTTAAGAGCATGAGAAACACCAGAGATAGTTCCGCCAGTTCCGACACCACCGACAAAGGCATCCAGTCCAGTTTCACCGAAAGCAGCGACAATTTCTGCTCCTGTTGTTCGTTCGTGAACTTCTGGATTGGCTGGGTTGTTAAATTGTAGCGGCAACCAGCCTTTGCGCTCTTGGGCGATTTCTTCTGCCTTGGCAATAGCTCCTTTCATTCCTTCGCTACCTGGAGTCAAAACTAGCTCTGCTCCATAGGCTTGAATAATCTTGCGGCGCTCCACACTCATGGTTTCTGGCATTACAATGACAACCTTGTAGCCTTTAGCAGCCCCAACCCATGAAAGACCAATACCGGTATTTCCGCTGGTTGCTTCCACGATAGTGTCGCCGGGCTTGATAAGGCCATCGCGTTCAGCCGCCTCAATCATGCTGAGAGCAATCCGGTCTTTGACAGAAGAGCCAGGATTGAATGCTTCTAACTTGACATAAACCTCAGCTGCTCCTCCAGGAACGATATTATTTAGTTTAACAATTGGCGTTTTTCCAACTAATTCTGTGATATTTTGATAAACGTTTGCCATTTTTCATACCTCAATACTTTAATGAAACTAGTATAAGACGAAAGCGGCACTTTGTAAAATATAAAAAAGCTATGACCACGATAAAAATTCTTTATCACTCAGCCTAGCTTTTTCAATTATTCAACTGTTAAGGGAATTTCAACCTCGCGCAAACCTTGATCATAAATTTGGATTTTGCCATTGAAGAACTCGATCAATTTTCGCTCTAGTGGTTCTTTTTCCTGCTTGTCGATATAAATGGTTGTGGCAACTAGATCTGTGAATTCTGTGTCGAATTCGATCAAGTTTTCAGCTTTTAAAAAGTTATCAAAGTTTTGGTACTGGCTGTAAGACATTTTGAGGCGCAAACCAGCTTGTTCCTTGATTTCGATCAAACCGATTTCTTTGATTGCCAAGGCGACGCTGCCTGCATAAGCCCGAATGAGTCCGCCAGCTCCTAGCTTGATCCCGCCAAAATAGCGCGTGACCACAAAGCAGACATTGGTCAGTTGGTGATTTTCCATGACACCGAGCATAGGAACGCCCGCTGTACCGCTGGGCTCCCCGTCGTCACTGGTTCGTTTGATTTCACTTTTCTCCCCGACGATAAAAGCAGAGCAATTATGAGTAGCTTTATAGTGCTCTTTTTTGATGGCAGCAATAAAATCTCTAGCATCCTCTTCTGAGTAAACGCGCTTTGCATGGCAAATGAAACGGGATCTTTTAATTTCTTCTTGGGCTTGGCCATCTTGTCTAATTGTTCTATATTCCATAGTTTTATTGTACACAAAAAATTAAATTTTTCCAAAAGTTTTACGAATAAAAAAGTATGTTAGAAAGAAAAGATTGCTTAGGTAGGATATTTACAAAGGATCAGCTCAGTCCTGAGCTGCGCTCACAGGCCCATCAGCTGCCCAGTATGCGAGAGGAAAGGAGGAAATTATTTTGCGGCCGCTGCGGCACTCAAGTGGACAAAGAGCATCATCAGCTGCCAGTCAATGCCTATTATTGTAGGGAGTGCTTGATTTTGGGGCGAGTCCGGAGTGACCAAGAACTTTATTATTTTCCGCAGGAAGATTTTCCTAAAAATCAGGTACTCAAGTGGCAGGGACAATTAACGACCTTTCAAGAGAAAGTTTCTCAGGGACTGTTAGAGTCAGTCGCTCAAAAGCAGAATAGCTTGGTTCATGCGGTGACTGGGGCAGGCAAAACGGAGATGATTTATCAGGTGATTGCAGAGGTGGTTGATCGCGGAGGTGCCGTTTGCCTGGCCAGCCCTCGGATTGATGTCTGTTTGGAGCTTTATCGTCGCCTTAAGCTAGATTTTGCTTGCCCCATTTCGCTTTTGCATGGCGAATCCGAGCCCTATTTTCGCAGCCCCTTGGTCATCGCCACCACCCATCAGCTTCTTAAATTTTATCGAGCCTTTGATTTACTGATTGTGGACGAAGTGGATGCTTTTCCTTATGTGGACAATCCTGTGCTCTACCATGCCGTAGATCAGTCGGTCAAGGAGGAGGGAACGACAATTTTCTTAACTGCCACTTCGACGGATGAGTTGGATAAAAAAGTCCAAAAAGGAGAATTAAAGCGACTCAGCCTCCCTCGCCGCTTCCATGGCAATCCTTTGATTGTGCCCCAAAAAGTTTGGCTGGCAGATTTTCAAAAATATTTAGCGAAAAAGAAATTGCCGCCTAAACTGGAAAAATATATCGAGAGACAGAGAAAAACAGGCTTTCCTTTGCTGATCTTTGCCTCAGAAATCAAGAGAGGTCAGGAATTTACACAAGTTTTGGAGGAGAATTTTCCAGCGGAAAGAGTCGGTTTTGTAGCTTCAACAACTGAAAATCGTTTAGAAATCGTTGAAGAGTTTCGGAAGCGAGAAATTACCATTTTAGTCACGACGACCATCTTAGAGCGTGGTGTGACCTTTCCCTGTGTGGATGTCTTTGTTCTGGAGGCCAACCATCGTCTCTTTAGCCGTAGCGCCTTGGTGCAAATTTCTGGTCGAGTGGGGCGTAGCATGGATAGACCGACGGGAGATTTATTCTTCTTTCACGACGGCACTACACGTTCAATCGAAAAAGCGATTCGTGAAATCAAACTGATGAACAAGGAGGCTGGCCTATGAGAAATTGCCTGTTATGCAACCAAGCAGTCGAAGAAAATAGGACTTTTTCTTCCTTGATTTTATTGCAAAAAGAAAAAAATACAATTTGTAATCATTGTCGAGCAGGATTTGAAGCTATTTCCTCTATTCATTGCCCACGCTGCTGGAAGGAGGGAGAGGCGGAAGTCTGCTCGGATTGTCAAACCTGGGAAGCGCAAGGCTATTTAGTTCAGCATCAGGCCTGTTTTCTTTATAATGAGTTGATGAAGGACTTCTTTAGCAGATACAAGTTTCAAGGGGATTATCTTCTAAGATTTGTTTTTGCGGAAGTTCTCAAAAAAAGTCTCAGAAACTTCAAAAAATATACTTTAGTTCCTATTCCGGTCAGTCCTGAAAAATACCAAAGTCGAGGTTTTAATCAGGTAGAAGGCTTCTTGCAAGCTGCTGGTTTGCCTTATAAACATTTGCTTGAAAAGCAAGATGTACTTGCTCAATCTAGCAAAAATCGTCAAGAACGTCTAAAAAGCCAGCAATGTTTTACATTGGCAAAAGATGTCCTCCTACCAGAAAAAATTCTACTGATAGACGATGTGTATACGACTGGAAAAACCTTGCAGTTGGCTCGAGAATTATTGCTGGAAGCAGGTGTGAAAGAAGTTTTGACATTTTCACTCGCAAGATAAGAAAATATTTGCAAAAAAGGAATGAAAGCGTTATAATGATATTGTAAATAAAACATTTATGTTTAGAAAGAAGGTACTTATATGCTTAAATATAGTATCCGTGGTGAAAACCTAGAAGTAACTGATGCTCTCCGTGACTACGTAGTTTCTAAACTTGAGAAGATTGAGAAGTATTTCCAAGCGGAGCAAGAACTTGATGCACGGGTCAATTTGAAAGTGTACCGGGAGAAGACGGCGAAGGTCGAAGTAACCATTCCTCTTGGCTCAATTACCCTTCGGGCAGAAGATGTTTCACAAGACATGTACGGATCTATTGACTTAGTTGTCGATAAGATTGAACGTCAAATTCGTAAGAATAAGACAAAGATTGAAAAGAAAAATCGGAGCAAAGTTGCAACTAGCCAGTTGTTCACTGATGCTTTAGTAGAAGACGCTAATACAGCATCTTCAAAAGTAGTACGTTCTAAGCATATTGATTTGAAACCAATGGATCTAGATGAAGCTATTTTGCAAATGGATTTGTTAGGACATGACTTCTTCATCTACACAGATGTTGAAGATAATACAACGAATGTTATCTATCGTCGTGAAGATGGAGATATCGGTTTGTTAGAAGTAAAATAATGTAGAAAGAGAGTGGAACAGAAATCGGTAATTCGTTAGAATTCGATTTCGTCGTCCCACCTCCGCACAGTTGAGTAGGGCTAGGGCTGTAAAAGCTGATGAAATCAGCGTAATAGAGCTCACTCAACCACTGCATTTTGCTCGATAATCCAAAAACAATTGAGAGGCTAGGACTTTTGTCCCAGCCTCTTTTGTTGAAGACAAAATTCTTGCTTATTCTACTTCAAAGAATGTTTGTAAATAAAGAAATTCTATTTTATTTTTATAGCTGTCCTATGGTATAATAAAGGGATAAATGTTAGGTGGTAGGTATGGCTAAATTAATTCCTGGTAAAATTCGAACGGAAGGAATTGCCCTCTGTGTCAGCAAAAAAGTCGAAATTCTTGAAGTTAAGGATTCCTTTTTATACACGCGCGTGGATCAGTACAATCTACGTTATAGTCTAGATGATGAGGCGGTTTTCTGTTCCTGTGATTTTTTTCAAAAGAAGAAGTACTGTGCCCATCTGGCTGCTTTGGAATATTTTTTGAAAAATGATCCGGCGGGTAAAGACCTGCTAGCAAAGATGACAGAAAAGGAGTCTTCCAGTCAGGAAGCTCAGAAGTTGGTTTCTTTTGGTAGCCTTTTTTTGGATAAGATTTTGCTAGATAAATCCAGTCAACAAATCCGCTATGAGCTATTGGCGACCGGCCAGGAAGATACTTACACAGGACAATTCTTATGGAGTCTGCGGATTCGTCGATTGCCAGATGAGCGTTCTTATGTGGTGCGTGATATTTTGTCCTTTTTGAGAACCTTGGGCAAGGGTGGCCATTATCAGATCGGCAAGAGCTACTATGAGCCTATTCGCATGGAGAATTTTGATGAGGCCAGTCAAGATTTGCTAGAATTCTTACGAGGCTTGGCAGCGGATTATAAGGGGCAGGATTCTCCACTAGTCTTTCCCAATGCTGGGCGGCACGTTTATTTTCCAGCCAGTCTTTTTGAAGAAGGTGTGACTCGCTTGATGAATCTCACGTCATTTCGTTTAGAATATAGCTTCTATGATTATGCTGAGGTCTTTTTCCAAGACTTGCATGAAGAGGCGGAGATTTATCAGTTTGAGGTGCAAGAGCGGGAAAACTACTTTGAACTGCTGATATCAGAAAAGAATTATAAGCTGCTCTATGGAGGCCAATTTCTCTTTCATAATCAAACCTTCTATCAATTGACAACTCGGCAGACCAAATTAATCAAGACTTTACAAGAATTGCCGATAGAGCAGGAGCGCGTTAAGCGCCTGCAGTTTGATGTATCTGAGCAGTCCAAACTGGCAGTGAGTTTGGTCGAGTTTAAAAAGGTTGGCCGTGTGACAGCACCTGAGCGCCTGCTCATTCATGACTTTACCGTGGATTTCAATTTTAATTTGGGAGTGGACAAGCAAGTATTACTGGATCTTGTCTTTGATTATGGCAGTCAGACCGTAAGCAGTCGTGAGGCGCTAAGAAAGCTTCCTTTTGCCAGCAATTTTGAACGGGAACAGCGAGTTTTTAAAGCAATGCTGGAGGCAGGTTTTGCGGATGATTATATCAGTCAGCGTCCGCCATTACGGCCTGAAGAAATTTACCGTTTCTTCTCCGTTCTGATTCCGCGCTTTAGAGCACTAGGCAATGTCTACTTGTCAGATGAGCTGCAGAGTCTATCTCAAACAGCACCTACGAAAGTTTCCATCAGTATGAATGGTGGGCTCTTGGATATTGGCTTTGATTTTACTGGTATTGATCAGTCTGAAGTCGATGATGTTCTAAATTCGCTGATGAGTCAAAAGGATTACTTTATCAGCAAGACGGGTCAGGTCCTGATTTTTGATGAGAATAGTAAGCGAATCAGCCAGACTTTGCAACAATTGCGAAGCAAACATTCTAAAAATGGGGTCATCCAAACGCATAGTCTGGCCGCCTACCAACTCTCTGAATTGTTCAAAGATCAGGAAAGAGTTGACTTGTCGCAGGATTTTCGCCAGCTAGCTTATGATTTGACCCATCCTGAGGATTTTCCTCTGCCTAAGCTGAAGGTTCAGGCAGAGCTTCGAGATTATCAGGAGACGGGTGTAAAATGGCTATCCATGCTGAATAAATATGGATTTGGTGGTATTCTAGCCGATGACATGGGCTTGGGAAAGACCCTTCAGACCATTTCTTTCTTGACTGCTCATTTGACCAAGTCTAAGAAAGTCTTGATCTTAGCACCATCCAGCCTGATTTACAACTGGAGTGATGAGTTTGCCAAATTTGCTCTAGACCTAGATGTAGCTGTTGTGTATGGACTGAAAAATGTCCGAGATGCTGTAATCGCAGAAGATCATCAGATTACGATTACCAGCTATGCTTCTTTCAGACAAGATGTTGAGGAGTATCAGGGGCTTCATTTTGATTATTTGATATTGGACGAAGCACAGGTCATGAAAAATGATCAGAGCAAGATTGCTCAATATCTAAGAGCTTTTGAGGTGGACCGTGCCTATGCTTTATCTGGCACGCCGATTGAAAATCATCTTGGCGAGCTTTGGTCTATCTTCCAGATTGTCCTTCCGGGCTTGTTACCGAGCAAGAAAGCTTTTTTGAAGATGTCGGCAGAAACGGTTGCCCGCTATATCAAACCCTTTGTTATGAGGCGCAAGAAAGAAGAAGTCTTGCAGGAGCTTCCTGATTTGATTGAGGTTTCTTACCGTAATGAACTCGCAGACAGCCAGAAAACGATTTATCTAGCCCTGCTCAAGCAAATGCAGGAGCGAATTCTCCATGCAACGGAGGAGGAAATCAATCGCAGCAAAATCGAAATCTTGTCTGGGCTTATGCGACTCCGTCAAATCTGTGATACTCCTAAGCTTTTTATGGAGGATTACGATGGAGAAAGTGGTAAGCTGGAAAGTTTGCTTGAGCTGTTGGAGCAGATTCAAGGCGGCAATCATCGTGTTCTGATATTTTCACAATTTCGTGGAATGTTGGATATTATTGAAGAAGAGCTGGGTCAGATGGGGATGGAATCCTTCAAAATCACAGGCTCAACTCCAGCAAAAGACCGACAGGAGATGACAAAAGCCTTCAACCAAGGAGAAAGGTCAGCCTTTCTGATTTCCCTCAAGGCCGGCGGTGTCGGTCTCAATCTAACTGGTGCAGATACCGTTATTTTGGTGGATCTTTGGTGGAATCCTGCGGTAGAAGCCCAAGCTATTGGTCGGGCTCATCGTATCGGTCAGGAGCGGAATGTCGAAGTTTATCGCATGATTACGCGAGGAACCATTGAAGAAAAAATCCAGGAATTGCAGGAGACTAAACGAAATCTGGTTTCAACGATTCTGGACGGGGCAGAGTCTCGCTCCAGTCTTTCGCTGGAAGAAATTCGAGAAATTCTTGGAATTTCATCTGAATCGCTTGAAAAAAAGTTTGAATAGTTTATAATAATGAAGAGTTGAAAGGATATGCTATGACAAATACCAAATTTCCTATAATCGCTGATGACGAAATCATGTTGACAGAAATGCCGCACATGAATTTGTACGATGAGTTGGATCTGATTAGCAACATTAAAGGTGACTACCAAGACCGTAATTATTTAGAATGGATGCCGATTGTCGAGCCAGAAAAGCCTGCTCGTGTGGCTCCTGCCAAAACTGTAAGTGAGGCTAGGAAGAAGCAAGTCCCAGTTACGGACTTTAAGAAGCCGATTGACAAAAATGATCCAGCTATCCGCTATGCTGAGCAGGCGCGAGAGGAAGCTCGAGCTGATCTGAAGAAAAAACGTTCAGCTGCTTATTTGACGAGCAAGCTCCCAAATAAAGTTCGTAGTCGGAAGGTAGCACCTCCTCTTGATGGGAATCCAGTTAAGCCGACAGCACCTTTCCAAAAGGAAAATTCAGGTGAGCTAACGAAGTTCAGTAACAAGCTCAAGCAAGATAGCTACATACTTGCGGATATTCAGCCTCAGGCGATTGTAGAGGCGCCAGCTAATCAAGAAAAAAAGCAAAAGAATAACTACGATTTTCTCAAAACCAGCCAAGTCTATAACAAAAGCAATAAGCGAGAAAAACACAATAAGCATAAAAAAGCGCAGGAATTAGACATTACCAAGTTTGGTTCAGATGTTCCAGGGCAATAAGGCTTCAGTTCTTAAAGATTTAAGGAGTAATCATGACAAAAACCTATCATTTTATCGGGATTAAAGGCTCAGGTATGAGTGCTTTGGCTTTGATGTTGCACCAAATGGGTCATAAGGTTCAGGGCAGCGACGTTGATAAATATTATTTCACCCAGCGAGGTCTGGAGCAGGCTGGCATTTCTATCCTGCCTTTTGATGAAAAAAATATCCAGTCAGATTTTGAAATCATTGCTGGTAATGCCTTCCGCCCAGATAACAATGTAGAAATTGCCTATGCAGACGCCAACGGTATCAGTTACAAACGCTACCATGAATTTTTAGGTGGTTTTATGCGTGACTTTGTCAGCTTAGGTGTGGCTGGTGCCCACGGGAAAACTTCTACAACGGGCATTCTTTCACACGTTCTGTCCAACATCACGGACACTAGCTATCTGATTGGAGATGGTACTGGACGCGGTTCTGCAAATGCCAAGTATTTTGTCTTTGAATCAGACGAGTACGAGCGCCATTTCATGCCTTATCATCCGGAATATTCAATTATCACCAATATTGACTTTGACCATCCAGATTATTTCACCAGCTTGGAAGATGTTTTTAATGCTTTCAATGATTATGCTAAGCAGATTAGCAAAGGTCTCTTCGTTTATGGAGAAGATGAGCAACTACGCCGTATTACTTCAAATGCGCCGATTTACTACTATGGCTTCAAGGAAGAGGGCAATGATTTTGTCGCTCATGATCTCTTGCGTTCTACCAGTGGTTCAGGCTTTAAAGTTTCCTTCCGAGGGCAAGAGCTGGGTGAGTTCCAGATTCCAAGTTTTGGCCGTCACAACATTATGAATGCGACAGCGGTCATCGGCCTCCTCTACATTGCAGGCATTGATTTGAATCTAGTAAGAGAGCATCTCAAGACCTTTGGTGGAGTTAAGCGCCGCTTTACTGAAAAGATTATCAACGACACAGTCATTATTGATGACTTTGCTCACCATCCGACGGAAATTATTGCGACTTTGGATGCAGCTCGTCAGAAGTATCCTAGCAAGGAAATCGTAGCTATCTTCCAGCCGCACACCTTCACTCGGACCATTGCTCTCTTGGATGAATTTGCAGATGCCCTCAATCAAGCCGACTCAGTCTACCTAGCTCAGATTTACGGATCTGCGCGTGAGGTGGATAAGGGCGATGTCAAGGTCGAAGATTTGGCTGAAAAGATTGTGAAGCGGGCCAAGGTCATTGACGTGGACAATGTTTCTCCACTTCTTGACCACGATAACGCAGTTTACGTCTTTATGGGAGCTGGAGATATCCAGACCTATGAATATTCCTTTGAACGTCTCTTGTCCAATCTGACCGGTAACGTTCAGTAGGAGGAGACTTGATGGAAGCACCAATTCGAATCAGGCAGGCCGACTTGAGCGATTGGGAGGCAATTCTTGAAATCGAGCAGCTGAATTTTCCAGCAGTAGAAGCAGCTAGCGCAGAAGTTCTCAAAGAGCGGATTGAGCAGATTCCAGATACTTTTCTGCTAGCAGAGCTGCATGGTCAGCTGGCGGGCTATATTGTTGGACCAGCTGTTCCAGCTCGATATCTGACGGATGGCCTCTTTAGCAAGGTGGGTGCTAATCCTCCAGAAGGTGGCTTCATTGCCGTCCAAAGTCTGTCCGTCCATCCTGATTTTCAGAGGCAAGGAGTCGGAACCTTGTTGATTGCAGCTCTCAAGGAAACAGCTGTTCAGCCAAACCGCCAAGGCATTAGTCTACTTTGTCCTGATGAGCTGATACCTTATTATGAGATGAATGACTTTGTTCATGAAGGAATTGCAGACTCGAGTTACGGTAGTGCTGCTTGCTCTCATATGATGTGGGAAAATCCCGATTTTAAGGAGAAAGAATGATTATCCGTCAAGCTCAAATGGCTGACTTAGATGCCATTTATGCCATTGAATTGGAAAATTTTAGTCCAGAAGAGGCTATTAGTCGTGAAATATTGGCCAAACACATTGAAACCATTTCCTCAACTTTTTTGGTTGCAGAAAAAAATGGCAAGATTCTAGGTTATCTGGAAGGACCTGTTCGACCAGAACGGCATTTGCACGATGTTTCTTTCACACAGGAGATTGAGGACTACCATTCTAGCGATGGTGGCTTTATCTCTCTGACTAGTCTGTCTATTTCTAAAGAAGCGCAGGGTTTAGGTGTAGGAAAAGCCTTGTTGGAAGCTATGAAGGAAATTGCGATTGCAGATGAACATCACGGTATCAATCTTACTTGTCATGATTATTTGATAGCCTACTATGAGCAACATGGCTTTGTCAACGAAGGTCGTTCAGCCTCAACGTATGCAGATGAAGTATGGTTTGATATGGTTTGGGAAAATCCCCAGATTTGATTTCATAAATAATATAGCTTTAAAAGTCAGATATGATTGCATTTATCTAACTTTTAAGATATAATGTTAAGGATTATGAAGAAGGAGGTCAAGTTTTTGACTGAAAATTCACAGGATAAGGAAAAGGCACTGAGTTTTAAAGATAAAATTTTGAGCGAGTTGGCTGCTGCCAATGGAACCCAAAATCACTCAGCTCAGCAAGAAGCCCAGCCTCTCTTAGACAAGGAAATGAAATTGGCAGAGAGCTTGGAGTCTCTCGTTTCAGCTGTTGAAAAATCTCATGAAGTTCTAAAGAAAGAAACTTCAGTAGAGGAAGAGTCCGTTAAGCTTCAAGTAGAAGAAGCGACGGAACAAGAGAAGTTGGAAGTTGATAATCAGGCTGATGTTCTAGAAAATATAGTTCGCAATTCTACAATCTCAGAAACCCCATCAAGCGTTGAGGGACTGGCGCAAACTGAACTTGCTAAATCAGCGAGTGCAGAGTCTGAAGAAGTCCAATCTTCTGCGGTCCAGTTTAGAACGTATCAAACTGAATCAGTAGCAGCTACAAGTGAGACAAAAGACTTGGGGTTGCCAGAATCAAGCACTACAGATAAACAGCAAATCGAAAAAGACTTTTCTGCTGTTGAACAGACTTTAAGTCGTAGAGATGTCGGTCATGGAAAGAAGCGCTCACGGGCAGCTCGTACCAATGGCAGTGCAAAGAAAAAGCGTAAAAATGGCTTAGCAAATCGAATCGTCATGACAGTCTTGGTAATTGTCTTGTTGGGCTTAGGTGTTACTGGTTTTGTAGGGTATAACTATGTTAACTCTGCGCTTAAGCCAATGGATGCTAGTTCGACAGAGTATGTGACAGTGGAGATTCCTGCTGGTTCCAGCACTAAGCAAATCGGAGAAATTCTGGAAAAGAAAGGTCTGATTAAGAACGCTCAAGTTTTCAACCTCTATTCAAAATTTAGAAGCTATGGTAATTACCAATCTGGTTATTACAATCTCCAAAAGAGCATGGACTTAGACACGATTGCTAAGCAGTTACAAGAAGGTGGAACAGATACACCGCAGCCACCAGTTCTTGGTAAGATAACGATTCCTGAAGGATATACGCTAGAGCAAATCGCAGAGACAGTCACTGTCAATGCGGCTGCAACTGCCAACAAGAATACTAAAACACCATTCAGTAAGGAAGAGTTTCTGAATAAAGCACAAGATGAAGACTTTATTGCAAAAATGGTTGCAAAATATCCACAGCTTTTAGCAACGTTGCCAAGCAAGGATAGTGGTGTTAAATATCGCCTCGAAGGTTATCTTTTCCCAGCTACTTACGAATATGGGAAAGAAACCACGGTTGAGGAACTGATTGACCAAATGTTGGCTGCTATGAATACAAATCTATCTCAGTATTATTCAACACTTGAGTCTAAGAATCTGACAGTCAATGATGTCTTGACACTTGCCTCTTTAGTCGAAAAAGAGGGATCAACTGATCAGGATCGCAAAGATATTGCTAGTGTCTTCTATAACCGTTTGAACCAAAATATGCCGCTTCAGAGCAATATTGCCCTTCTTTATGCGCAAGGAAAACTTGGTCAAAAGACGACTCTCAAAGAAGATGCAGAAATTGATACAAATCTTGATTCACCTTATAACGTTTACAAAAAGCAAGGTTTGATGCCTGGTCCAGTAGATAGTCCAAGCTTGTCTGCTATCGAAGCTACCATTAATCCAAGCAAGACAGAATACTTGTATTTTGTGGCAAATGTGGAAACAGGGGCTGTATATTTTGCAAATACCTACGAAGAACATGCTAAGAATGTGGAAGAACATGTCAATAGCAAATTAAACCAATCAGGTGAAAGTTCTAACTAAATTATGTGGTTTTCCACATAATTTTGTTTTATCAAAAATAGAAAGAAGAGAGAAAATAAAATAATGGCTGAAAAAACCTACCCTATGACCCTTGTAGAAAAGGAAAAATTAGAACAAGAATTAGAAGAATTGAAATTGGTAAGACGTCCAGAAGTAGTGGAACGCATTAAAATTGCTCGCTCTTACGGGGACTTGTCAGAAAATAGTGAATATGAAGCGGCTAAGGATGAACAGGCTTTTGTTGAAGGACAAATTTCAAGCCTAGAGACGAAAATCCGCTATGCTGTAATTGTTGACAGTGATTCGGTTGCTAAAGATGAAGTCGCCATCGGTAAAACTGTTACTATTCAAGAAGTCGGTGAGACTGAAGAAGAAGTTTATATCATCGTTGGTTCAGCTGGTGCTGATGCCTTTGCTGGAAAAGTTTCAAATGAAAGTCCAATTGGTCAAGCATTGATTGGTAAGAAAACAGGTGATACTGCAACGGTTGAAACACCAGTTGGTAGCTATGATGTCAAAATCCTAAAGGTTGAAAAGACAGTCTAAGAAAGGTCGAGCATGCTCGGCTTTTTCTTTATCAACTTATGCTATAATACTAGGACAAGCAAAGGAGATTGTATACATGGTTTTATCAAAAAAGCGAGCACGTCATGTCATTGAGGAGATTATTGCCCTATTTCCTGACGCTAAACCGAGTCTAGATTTTAGAAATCACTTTGAGCTCCTCGTGGCAGTCATGTTATCGGCCCAGACGACAGATGCTGCAGTCAATAAGGCTACTCCAAGTCTATTTTCAGCGTATCCAACTCCAGAAGCTATGGCAGCAGCATCCGAGGCAGATATCGCCAAGCACATTTCTCGCTTGGGACTTTATCGAAATAAAGCTAAGTTTCTGAAAAAATGTGCACAGCAACTCTTAGAGCAATTTGAGGGACAAGTGCCACAGACTCGTACGGAACTAGAAAGTCTGGCAGGTGTGGGGCGCAAAACAGCTAATGTGGTTATGAGTGTAGGTTTTGGCATTCCAGCATTTGCAGTTGATACCCATGTCGAACGCATTTGCAAACATCACAATATTGTCAAGAAGTCAGCTACCCCTTTAGAAGTTGAAAAACGTGTCATGGACGTCCTTCCGCCTGAACGTTGGCTAGCTGCCCATCAGGCTATGATCTATTTCGGTCGAGCTATTTGTCATCCAAAAAACCCAGAGTGTGAAGACTATCCTCAGCTGTACAATTTCGATCATATTTAAGATGAAGTTTTAAAATACCACTGTTTATTAGGCGACGAACGCTTCAAGGGCCGGAAAAGTCTGTTGCTCGAATTGAGGGCATACTTATCAGATTTCTCTGGGACGCTTCTATAGAGGTTAAAGACAAAAGGGAGAGGCGAGTATAGGTAACCTTTCCCTTTTGGTTGTTGTATTATCAGTGATTTTGGTGTATTAGGGAATAAATTTGTAAAAAAAGTAAAAAAAGTTTCAAAAAAGTGTTGACAAGATATTGGATAGGTGATATACTGATATAGTTGTCGCTTGAGAGGGCGACAAAGACCTTTGAAAACTGAACAAGACGAACCAATGTGCAGGGCACTACAACTTTAGTTGTAGTACTGAACAATGAAAAAAACAATAAATCTGTCAGTGACAGAAATGAGTGAGAACTCAAACTTTTAATGAGAGTTTGATCCTGGCTCAGGACGAACGCTGGCGGCGTGCCTAATACATGC
>ERZ773077.556-NODE-556-length-28088-cov-7.706168_pt1 | contig 28088 bp, 29 predicted proteins | sample MGYA00580612_ERZ773077 | MGnify/ENA primary metagenome ERZ773077 (study PRJEB29015, sample SAMEA2737971) | human oral metagenome | biome: human oral; feature: human-associated habitat; material: dental | place: China | collected 2021 ...
GCCCGAGGGCGGCCCCCCCCGCGTGAGCGTCCTCATGGCGACCTACAACGGCGCCTCCCACGGGGGCCGTTGGCTGCGCGAGCAGGTCGAGTCCATCCTGGGCCAGCGGGGCGTCGAGGTGCACCTGGTCGTCTCCGACGACGGGTCCACGGACTCCACGGTGGATCTGCTCACCCGCTGGTCGGCCTCGGACCCGCGGATCCGGCTCCTGCCGCGGCGGCAGGGGGAGCCGGGGGTCGCGGGAAACTTCCTGCACCTGTTCACCGCCCACGACCCCGACGGGTCCTTCGTCGCCTTCAGCGACCAGGACGACGTGTGGCATCTGGACAAGCTGTCCAGCCAGCTGGAGCTGATGGGGAGCCGGGGCGCGGACGTGGTCTCCTCCAACGTCATGGCCTTCCGGTGCGACCGGGACGGCTCCGTGCGCGACCGGCACCTGATCCGCAAGTCCGGCCCCCAGCGCCGGTGGGACTACATCTTCGAGGCCGCGGGGCCGGGCTCGACCTACGTCTTCTCCCCCGATGCGCACCGCCGCCTCGTCGGCGCGCTGGCGCGCCTGGATCCGACGGGGGTCGACGTGCACGACTGGTACCTCTACGCCCTGGCGCGCGCCCTGGGCGCCACGTGGGTGATCGGCGAGGAGCCGACCCTGGAGTACCGCCAGCACGACTCGAACGTCCAGGGGGCCAACTCGGGGGCGGGGGCCACCAGGGCCCGCATGGAGAAGCTGCGCTCGGGCTTCTACCGGCGCCAGTTCATCCTGGTCGCCCAGGCGTGCCTCAGCGTCGGCTCCTACGACGCCCGGGAGCGCCGCGCCCTGGAGTCGCTGGCGGCCAACCTCCGCTCGACCTCCGTGTGGTCCCGCATCGCCTTCGCGCTGCGCTTCGCGCGCATCAGGCGCCAACTGACCGAGGGGATCAAGCTGGCGGGGGCCCGCGTGCTCGGCGTGTGGTAGCCCTGGGGATCCGCGCTCCCCAGAATCCTCCACCCGAGTCAGTCGTCCACCCCTCCCACCAGCGGTTTTATGCTTTGCGTCTCTATTGGGGCCCGGATTCGCCCACAACCGGCAAGTTATTCTGCCCACTATGGTTGTTGAATATCGAAAACTGTCCACCAGTGCGCTGCCCCGCGGGGCCCGCCGAGGGGGTCCGCGACTCCGTCAACAAGCCTGTGGGTAAAACTGACCACCCGAATCCCTACAGGTCGGTCAAACGAATATCAAGGGTTGTTGGGCATATAAATCGTGATCGGCCCCTCCATCCCCTCCGCGGCCAGGAGCGCCTGGGCGCCGACGGGCTCGTGGTGGGCGGGGTCGATGACGACGACGGACCGTCCGCGGGCCCATTGGTCGAGGACCTGCGCGGGGCCGCGCCGGGCGCTCCACAGCAGCGCGACGCGGTCGCCGGTGGGTTCGGGGCGCGGGCGGGAGCCCGCCAGGGCCTCCTCCAGAGCCACTTCGACGAGGTCGGGGGCGGGGCGGTCGGGCGTGTCGGACTGGGCGCCGACCTCCTGGAGGGCGTCGAGCACGCCCTGGGGGAGGGGCCCGTCCCAGGCGAAGGCGAGGTGGGTGGCGGGCTGAGCCAGGGCGTGGGCGCCGGCCGCGGCCGCCCGGGCGAGCAGGCCGTCGGCGTCCGCGGCCACGACGACGTCGCCGGGCAGGGGGCGGGGGGCGTCCAGGATCTCCCAGCCCAGGCACCTGGCCGTGGCCTCCCACAGGATCTGCTGCCACGGCTCGACCCTCGTGTGGAGGCGGGCGGGGCGGGGCTCCTCGTCGCCGAAGAGGGGTGCGCCCGCCTCGCCCTGGAGGTAGTTCGCGATCTTGGTGATCCAGCGGGCCGCGACGGGGCCGCCGAGCTCGACGCGCTCGGTCGAGTAGACGGTGAGGGCAGGGCCTGACCGTGCGTTCAAGCACGAAGCCAATTTTGTGACGCTGGACACGGAAATAGTATTATTTAAGAGCATGAACTAACTATAACCAAGGTCCTACGCTTCCTGGGTATCTAGTAACTTGAAAACTATCAGCCCTATACGCAATTTTACCAGAAGGTCAAGTCGAACGCTGAAAGTCTCAATATCGTCTAACGACTTGACGAAGGGGCAATGACACGCGTGTAATTCTCTTGTATATCAATTCGTTATGAAGGAGACGCGCCAGTGTGGAACATCTTCGGTGACGGGCCCATCGACTGGTCTGATCCAGCTGATGACGAGCTCTACGCTCGCGTCGACGGCCCCCTCGCCTGGCAGGCGCACGCGCTCTGCGCCCAGACCGACCCCGAGGCGTTCTTCCCCGAGAAGGGCGGATCGACGCGGGAGGCCAAGGCCGTGTGCCAGTCCTGCGACGTGCGCGAGGAGTGCCTCGAGTACGCCCTCGCCAACGACGAGCGCTTCGGGATCTGGGGCGGTCTGTCGGAGCGCGAGCGGCGGCGCCTGCGCCGCATGGCGGGGTGAGGGGCGAAAGCCTCGGCCATGTGGCCGCGCTAGTGGTCTCGCGCGGGCGCAGTGCCGATTGCTCCGAGGTCCTGCGGGCCATCGCCGAACAGACGGTGGCCCCCGCCTCGGTCACCGTCGTCGACGTCGCGGGCAGGGGCGCGGTGCCCTGGGACGCCACTGCGCTGCCCGAGGGCGTGCGCCTGGTCCGCGTCGGCCGGGCCAAGAACCTCGGCGACGCCGTCCGCAGGGCCGTCGACGAGGTCTCGGGCTCGCCCGGGGCGTTCACCGGGAGCCGCTGGTGGTGGGTCCTCCACGACGATTCCGCGCCTGAAAGCACCTGCCTCGCCCGTTTATGGCGTGTTGCACAAAGTGGTCGCACGATCGGCGCAGTCGGCCCCAAACAGCTCTCCTGGGACGGCTCCCGCCTGCTCGAAGTCGGCGTGTTCGCCACCCGCAGCGCCCGCCGCCTCGAGCGCGTCCGCCCCGACGAGATCGACCAGGGCCAGTACGACGGGACCACTGACGTCCTCGGCGTCGGGACCGCGGGCATGCTCATCGACTCGCGCGCGTGGGCGGCCGTCGGCGGCACCGACCCCGCCCTCGGCCCCTTCGGGGACGGGCTCGACCTCGGGCGCCGCCTCCACCTGGCCGGGTACCGCGTCGTCGCCGCCCCCGGCGCCCGCCTCCGCCACAGGAGGCGGTCCCTGGCTCCCGCCTCCGACCCGGGAGGGGACGGGCCGCCCCAGGATCCCGATGGCCGACCGGGCCGCCAGGACGAGGACGCCTCCTTCCGCAGGCGCCGGCGCGCCCAGCTCTACAACTGGATGAAAGCCGTCCCCGCATGGCAGGTCCCCCTGCTCATGGCGTGGCTCGTCATATGGTCCCCGGCGCGCGCCCTCGGCATAAATCCCGATGTTGTAGCCCATCACGTAGCCATCTTCGCCATTGGGGCCGGAGCGGGGTATGAACACGCCGCCGCCTGAAGAACGGGTTTTCTTCACCTTCCAGCGCGGCGCGGCGGAAACCGTGACCACGGGCGCGCTGTAGGTGGGCGTGCTGGGGTGCGAGGGTTCATTGAGCGTGCGGGGATTGGAGCGCGCCGGGTTGCCGTCGGATTGATACGTGACGGTGGGGGCGGCGATGGTGGCGCCGTTGGGCGCGCCGCCGCTGACGTGGTAGCTGAAAGACAGGTTGCTGCCGCTGAGCGGCTGCGGCTGGGCGCAAAAGAGCTTGAGGCCGTCGGCCGTGACGCCCGATACGCCCGCAGGCGGCGGATCGCTCACGGGCGTGGCCGAAATGTTCTGGCAGCCGTCCGCGCCGGAAGGAATGTCGGTCGCGCGGAAATACGCAATGCGCGGATTGGCCGGGCCGGTGTAGCCGGCAGGCAGCGTGGTGGCGCCCATCTCCAGCGTAACCAGGCTGTTGGCCGCTTCGGGAGCGAGCGTGTAGCTCACGCGGTACATCACCTGGTCATTGGTGCGCACGATGGCATCGGAAGGGGAGTTGTCCCGCCCCGCGCCTGCCGAGCCGTCGAACGGCAGTGAACCAGACGCGGCCATGCCCATCGCAAAGTCGCTCACGGCCGCATGGGCTGACGAAGCCATGCAAGCCACTGCCAGCACAGACAGGCCAGCAGCCAGGCGCAGCCTTGCGCAGCGCGCGGCATCCGCACATGTTTGTTTCATATCAATATTCCGTATGAAGAAAATGAAAAGAAGCGCATCCTATCGGCAGTTCACATTTGTTTCAAGCGATCTATGCCAAACGGCAATAATCGCCAAATTATTCGTGCATTGAAACAAATATCTTGTTTCAATAAATTTTTCTGCGACACATTTTGACTGGATGGATTTTTGAAATGCTCTCCTCCCTGGCCGCCATCAAAGGCATGAACGACATTCTGCCGCCCGACTCCGCTCGCTGGGAGTGGCTGGAAGAGGTGGTGCGGCGCACCATGCGGCGCTTTGCCTTTGCCAACATCCGCACGCCCATCGTGGAGCACACGGCGCTGTTTGCGCGCGGGCTGGGCGAAAACACCGATGTGGTGGAAAAGGAGATGTATTCCTTTCAGGACCGCAACGACAAATACGGCGACGCCGACCACCTCACCTTGCGCCCTGAAAACACCGCTGGCGTGGTGCGCGCCGCCATTGAGCACAACTTGCTGTATGGCGGCGGCCAGCGTCTGTATTACATGGGCCCCATGTTCCGGCGCGAGCGGCCCCAGCGCGGGCGCTACCGGCAGTTTCACCAGATTGGCGCGGAAGCACTGGGCTTTGCGGGCGCGCAGGTGGATGCCGAAATGATTTTGCTGGCCGTGGCCTTGTGGCGCGAGCTGGGCATCAGCCGCTGGCGGCTGGAACTCAACAGCCTGGGCCAGCCCGAAGAGCGCCGCGAGCACCGCGCCGCCCTCATCGCCTACTTTGAAGCGCACGCCAGCGAGCTGGACGAAGACGCCCGCCGCCGCCTGCACGCCAACCCGCTGCGCATTCTGGACACCAAAAACCCCGCCATGCAGGCGCTGGTGGAAGGCGCGCCACGGCTCATGGACTATCTGGGCGAGGCTTCGCTGGCTCACTTTCACGCCGTGCAGGCCATGCTGGATGCGGCTGGCGTGCCCTGGAGCGTGAACCCGCGCCTGGTGCGCGGGCTGGATTACTACAACCTCACTGTTTTTGAATTCATCACCGACAGCCTGGGCGCGCAAGGCACCATCTGCGGCGGCGGCCGCTATGACTATCTGATTGGCCAGATGGGCGGCAAGCCCGCCCCCGCCGTGGGCTGGGCCATCGGCGCGGAGCGCGTGCTGGAGCTGCTGAAAGAAGAAGGCGTGGCCGCGCCGCAAAGCGTGCCTGATGCCTACGCCATCATCCCCAACGCCGCTGCGCTGCCGCAGGCCATGCGCTGTCTGCACGCGCTGCGCGCACAAGGCGTGGCCGTGCAAATGCACGCCAGCGCCGAAGAAGCGCCGGGCAGCATGAAAAGCCAGTTCAAACGGGCCGACGCCAGCGGCGCGCGCTTTGCCCTCATCTTCGGCGCCGACGAGCTGGCCGCCGGCCAGGTCACGCTCAAAGCCCTGCGCGACGGCGCAGGCGAGCAAACGCGCCAGCCGCTGGATGGCGTGGCCGCCTGGAGCCGCGCGCTGCTGGCGTGAGCTTGGCAAGAATAAGGCTCTATTTGCTCCTCTATTAAGAGCATGACGTCCTAGTGGAAAGTGCACTGAAGCCGTTTTCAGCCTCTTTAATTCGCTCCTCTTTTTGAGCTGCTTCCCGCTGAGCGCGGCGGTGGCGGCTCGCCCTAGAATGCGCCGCTTCATTTGACCACCCCCCGCGCCGCGCGCAAGACACCGCATCATGGCAACACAGCACTTGGACCTTGAAGAGCAGGAACAGCTCGCCCAGCTCAAACACTTCTGGAACCGCTGGGGCAACCTCATTACCTGGGCGCTCATTGCCGTGCTTGGCGCGTTCGCCGCCTGGAACGGCTGGAACTTCTGGCAGCAGCGGCAAGCCGTGCAGGCCGCCGCCCTGTATGACCAGATGGAAGCGGCCACGCAAGCCGGCGATGTGGAGCGCACCACGCGCGTGCTCGCTGACATGCAGGCCAGCTACCCCGGTGCCGAATACGCCGCGCAAGCCGCGCTGCTGGCCGCCAAAACGCTGGTGGAAAAAGAAAAAACCGCCGAAGCCAAGGCGGCGCTGGCCTGGGTGGCCGAGAAGGCGGCCGACAGCGGGCTGCAAGCCACAGCCCGTCTGCGCCTGGCCTCCCTTCTGTACGCCGACAAGGCGTATGACGAGGCGCTGCAACAGCTCTCGGCCCGCTTCGACCCTGCTTTCGCGCCGCTGGCGGCCGACCGCCGTGGCGACGTGCTGCTGGCGCAAGGCAAAAAAGACCTGGCCATTGCCGAATACGGCAAGGCCTACCAGGGCCTGACGCAAGCGCGCAGCGAATATGGCCGCCTGGTGGGCGTCAAACTGACGGCGCTGGGCATCGACCCCGAAGCGGGGGCGGCAAAGTCTGGAGAAGCGAAATGAAAGCCCCGCGTTTTTCCCTCTGCGCCGCCGCGCTGGCCGCCGCGCTGCTGGCGGCGTGCTCGTCTGGCTCGCCCCGGCCTGAACCGGCCAAGCTGCAAGCCATTGATCCCGTGATTGACGTCAGCCAGGCATGGGCGGCCAAGCTCGGCAGCACGGTCAATTTCCCCTTGCAGCCGCAAGTGCTGGGCAATCGCGTGGTGCTGGCCGCCGATGACGGCACGGTGGCCGAGTTTGACGCCGCCAACGGCCAGCGCCTGTGGAGCGCGAACGCAGGCGACGCGCTCACCGCCGGCGTGGGCAGCGACGGCCACACCAGCGCCGTGGTCACCCGCAGCAACCAAGTGGTGGCGCTGGCCGAGGGCCGCGTGCTCTGGAAACACAAGCTGGGCACGCAAAGCTACACCGCGCCGCTGGTGGCGGGCGGGCGCGTGTTCGTGCTGGGCGCTGACCGCTCGCTCACGGCGCTGGATGGCCGCACGGGCGCGCGCCTGTGGCACGCCGACCGCCAGGCCGAGCCGCTGGTGCTGCGCCAGTCGGGCGTGCTGCTGGCCGTGGGCAACACGCTGGTGGCGGGCCTGTCGGGCCGCCTGGCGGGTGTGGACCCGGACACGGGCGCTTCCCGCTGGGAAGTGCCGCTGGCCGCTGCGCGCGGTGTGAACGATGTGGAAAAACTCGTTGATCTGGTCGGCCCCGCGAGCCGGCAAGGCAGCGTCATTTGCGCCCGCGCCTTTCAGGCCGCCGTGGGCTGCGTGGACGCAGCCAGCGGCAAGCTGCTGTGGAACAAGCCCGCCAAGGGCGATGCAGGCGTGCGCGGCAACGAGCAAAGCCTGTTCGGCGCGGAGTCCGACGGCCAGCTGGTGGCCTGGAAGGCCGCCACTGGCGAGCGCATCTGGAGCACCAAAGAGCTGCTCTGGCGGCGCCTGACCGCGCCGCTGGCGCTGGGCCGCTCGGTCATCGTGGGCGACGAAGAAGGCTGGCTGCACATGCTCTCGCGCGAAGACGGCAGCCCCGTCAACCGGCTGAAAACCGACGGCTCGCCCATTGCCGCCGCGCCCGTGGCGGCAGGCGGCGCGCTGGTGGCCGTCACCCGCTCCGGCGGTGTGTTCGCCTTCCGCCCCGACTGATGGACTGATTGCAGGCTGCGCGCGCAATGAAACCCGTTCTGGCCCTTGTGGGGCGGCCCAATGTGGGCAAATCCACGCTGTTCAACCGCCTGACCAAAAGCCGCGACGCCATCGTGGCCGACTTTGCGGGCCTCACGCGCGACCGCCACTACGGCACGGGCCGCATGGGGCAGCGCGAATACATCGTGATCGACACCGGCGGCTTCGAGCCGGAAGCGGGCGAAGGCAGCATCTTTCGCGAAATGGCCCGCCAGACGCGGCAGGCCATTGCCGAGGCCGATGCCGTCATCTTCGTGGTGGACGCGCGCGCGGGCCTGGCCGGGCAAGACCACGACATCGCCAATGAGCTGCGCCGCCTGGGCAAACCCTGCCTGCTGGTGGCCAACAAGGCCGAAGGCATGCGCGAAGGCGCGCAGCTGGCCGAGTTCTACGAACTGGGGCTGGGCGAAGTCATTGCCGTCTCCGCCGCCCACGGGCAAGGCGTGCGCTCCATGCTCGACCGCGCGCTGGACGCGCTGGGCCTGCCCGAGCCTGATGACGAACAGCCGGCGCAAGACGAACACAGCCCCATCCGCCTGGCCGTGGCGGGCCGCCCCAACGTGGGCAAGTCCACGCTCATCAACACCTGGCTGGGCGAAGAGCGCCTGGTGGCTTTTGACCTGCCCGGCACCACGCGCGACGCCATCACCGTGCCCTTCGAGCGCGGCGGCCAGATGTTCGAGCTGATCGACACGGCGGGCCTGCGCCGCAAGGGCCGCGTGTTCGAGGCCGTGGAAAAGTTTTCCGTCGTCAAAACCTTGCAGGCCATTGAATCGGCCAACGTCGTTCTTTTGCTGCTGGACGCCACGCAAGGCGTGACCGACCAGGACGCGCACATTGCCGGCTTCATCCACGAAACGGGCCGCGCCGTGGTGCTGGCCGTGAACAAGTGGGACGCGGTGGACGCCTACCAGCGCCAGCTCGTGCAGCGCAGCATCGAGGCGCGGCTGGCCTTCATGAAGTTCGCCGAGCTGCATTTCATCTCTGCCCAAAAGCGCCAGGGCCTGGCCCCGCTGTGGGGCGCCATTGCCCGCGCCCGCCAGGCCGCCATGCGCAAGCTGCCCACGCCGCAGCTCACGCGCCTGCTGCATGAAGCCGTGCAGTTCCAGGCCCCCAAGCGCAGCGGCATGTACCGCCCCAAGCTGCGCTACGCGCACCAGGGCGGCATGAACCCGCCCATCGTCGTCATTCACGGCAACTCGCTCGAAGGCGTGACCGACGCCTACAAGCGCTACCTGGAAGGACGCTTTCGCAAGGCGTTCGATCTGACGGGCACGCCGCTGCGCATCGAGCTGAAAAGCGCCCGCAACCCCTATGCGGACAAGGCGCCCTGATGCACTGCCCCTCTTGAAGCGGCGGCCCGCATCCCCAGATGCCAGCGGCTGCCGCGTTGGCGCGGGCTTCACGCGCGGAGCCAGACAGGCTCTGAAACCCCGTGCTATGGTGTAGCTTCCTTTCCACTACTTTTGAACACGGAGAATATCGTGAGCAACAAAGGACAACTCCTCCAAGACCCCTTCCTCAACACCCTGCGCCGCGAGCACGTGCCGGTGTCCATCTACCTGGTCAATGGCATCAAGCTGCAAGGGCAGATTGAGTCGTTTGACCAATACGTCGTGCTGCTGCGCAACACCGTCACGCAAATGGTTTACAAGCACGCCATTTCCACCATCGTGCCGGGCCGCGCCGTCAGCTTCTCCGTGGCAGCCGAAACGCCCGCCGCCGAAGCGCCGTGAAAACCGCCCTCCCGCGCCCGGCATGACCGCCTCAAACGCTCCTGATCCAGGAGCGTTTGCCGTTTCTGGCGGCTCATTCGCCTGCCCGCTCCGCACGGCTCAGGCAAACAGGCGAAGGCGCACCTTCAATTAGCTCCTTCATTTGTAGCAAGCTTTCACGCTATACATGCGACAAGCGGCTTTTTAAGGCCCCTGAATCAGCTTCCCTTTCAGTAGCAATCCGTCTCATGACAAAGCCTGCGCACAGCGGCCCCGGACTCTTTCTTCAGATACCTTGACTTCAAACGCCTCTTCCTTCACTTCCTCCCGCGCCGCTGAAGCGCCGCCAGCCGCCGTGCTAGTGGGCGTGGACTTTGGCGAGCCTCATTTCGATGCCGATTTGCAGGAGCTGGGCCTGCTGGCCGCCACGGCGGGCCTGAACCCCGTGGCGCGCATCACCTGCAAGCGGCGCGCGCCCGATGCCGCCTTGTTCGTGGGCAGCGGCAAGGCCGAGGAAATCCGCATGCTGGCCATTGAGCATGGCGCAAAGGAGGTGCTGTTCGATCAGGCGCTCTCGCCCGTGCAGCAGCGCAATCTGGAACAGGCCATCGGGCTGCCCGTCAATGACCGCACGCTGATCATTCTGGACATCTTCGCGCAGCGCGCCCGCAGCCACGAGGGCAAGCTGCAAGTGGAGCTGGCCCGCCTGCAATACTTGGCCACGCGCCTGGTGCGCCGCTGGAGCCACCTGGAGCGCCAGCAAGGCGGCATTGGCACGCGCGGCGGCCCCGGCGAAACGCAGATCGAGCTGGACCGCCGCATGATTGGCGAGGCCATCAAGCGCACCAAGGAGCGCCTGGCCAAAGTCAAACGCCAGCGCCAGACGCAGCGCCGCCAGCGCCAGCGGCGCGAGACGCTCTCCGTCTCGTTCGTGGGCTACACCAACGCGGGCAAGTCCACCTTGTTCAATGCGCTGACCAAGGCGCGCGCCTACGCTGCCGACCAGCTTTTCGCCACGCTGGACACCACCACGCGCCAGCTCTATCTGGCGGGCGCGGGCGAGGCCAGCGGCGCGGACGGGGCCGGCACAGAAACAGGCTGGGCAGCCGGGCGCGTCGTTTCCCTGTCTGACACCGTGGGCTTCATCCGCGATTTGCCGCACGGCCTGATTGAAGCCTTCGAGGCCACTTTGCAGGAGGCGGCCGATGCCGATTTGCTGCTGCATGTGGTGGATGCTTCCAACCCCGGCCACCTCGAGCAAATGGATGAAGTGCGCCGCGTGCTGGGCGAAATTGGCGCGGCTGACGTGCCGCAGTGGCTCATCTTCAACAAGCTCGACGCGCTGCCCGAAAGCCAGCGCCCCGCACAACTGGCAGGCAGCATGGAAATGGAAGGCCGCCGCCTGCCGCGCCTGTTCGTCAGCGCCCGCAGCGGCGAGGGCCTGCCCGGGTTGCGCGCGGCTTTGTCCGAATGGGCCAGGCCGCACGGCCAGACGGCGCGGCTGCCGCAAGCCCAGCCTGCGTCTGAATCTGCATCTGAAACGCTTGGGCACAATCCGCCCCATTTCCCTTCCGCTTGCACGCCCGGCGATCCCCGGTTTTTGCCAGACGCATGACATCCAGCCTGTTTCCTTCCCTTTGGGGCCGCCTCTCGGGCCGCCGCCCCGCCGCCACGCTCAACCTGAATGACCCGCGCTGGGGCCGGGGCCATGAAGACCGCCCTGACGAGTCCAACGCCAGCCCGCCTCCCGAAGGCGCTGAAGGCGGCCAGCCGCAAGAACCCCAGCGCCCGCAGCCGCCAGAGCTGCCCCGCCCGCATTCGTCCGGCGGCGGCCAGCAGCCGCCTGATCTGGATGAGCTGTGGAACGACTTCAGCCGCAAGCTCGGCGGCCTTTTCGGCGGCAGCCAACCGCCTGGCCGCCGTGGCCGCTCTTCGCCTTCTTCACCGGTTTCGCCCGGCAGCGCGGGCGCGGGCCTGGCCCTGCTGGCGGGCGCGGCCGCGCTCGTGTGGCTGGGCACGGGTTTTTTCATCGTGCAGGAAGGGCAAAACGCCGTCATCACCCAGTTCGGCCGATACCACTCCACCGTGATGGACGCAGGCCTGCACTGGCGGCTGCCCTGGCCCATTCAGCGGCAGGAAACCGTCAATGTCACGCAAATCCGCTCGGTCGATGTGGGCGGCGACATCATCATCCCCGCCACTGGCCTGCGCACCTCGGCCATGCTCACGTCTGACGAAAACATCGTTGAAGTCAAGTTCGCCGTGCAATACCGCTTGAGCGACGCGCGCGCCTACCTGTTTGAAAGCAAGCTCCCCGACGACGCCCTTCGCCAGGCCAGCGAAAGCGCCGTGCGCGAAGTGCTGGGCAACATGAAGATGGACGCTGCCCTGTCGGAAGAGCGCGACCAGATCGCCCCCCGCGTGCGCGAGCTGACCCAGAAAATCCTGGACCGCTACCGCATCGGCATTGAAGTCATCGCCGTGAACATGCAGCAAGGCGGCGCGCAGCCGCCCGAGCAGGTGAAAGCCGCGTTTGACGACGTGAACAAGGCCAACCAGGAACGCGAGCGCGCCAAAAACCTGGCGCAAGCCTACGCCAACGACGTGGTGCCCCGCGCCAAAGGTGCCGCCGCCCGCCTCACGCAAGAAGCTGAAGGCTACAAGGCCCGCATCACCGCCCAGGCCGAAGGCGACGCCCAGCGCTTTGCCGCCGTGCTGGCCCAGTACCAGAAAGCGCCGCAAGTCACGCGCGAGCGCATGTATCTGGACGCCATGCAGGACATCTACGCCCGCGCCCGCAAAGTGCTGGTGGACAGCCGCGCTGGCGGCAACCTGCTTTACCTGCCGCTGGACAAGCTCATGCAGCAAACCGGCGCACCAGGCGAAGCCGGCAGCGCCGCCGCAAACCAGGCTGCAAGCCCCGCGAACGCCCAAGCCGCCCAGCCCGCGCAAGCGCCTGCCGCCTCCGCCACATTCGACACCCGCGCGCGCGACAACGCCCGCAGCCGCGACTACCGCTAACCCACCGACCACCCGCCTTCCATGAACAAAACCGGATTCATCGGCGCCAGCCTCTTGCTCGCATTGGCCGCGCTGGCCTCCAGCCTGTTCGTGGTGGACCAGCGCCAGTTCGGCGTGGTCTACCAGTTCGGCCAAATCCAGCGCGTCATCAACGAACCGGGCCTGTACGGCAAGATTCCCCTCATCCAGACCGTCGCCTACATCGACAAGCGCCTGCTCACCCTCGACAGCCAGGACCTGCAACCGCTGCTCACCAAGGAAAAACAGCGCATCGTCATCGACTGGTACGCGCGCTGGCGCATCACCGACCCGCAAGCCTACGTGCGCAACTTCGGCAGCACCAGCGAAGGCGCGGGCGCGCAGCAGCTCAACCGCGTGGTGCGCAACGCCTTCCAGGAAGAAATCAACCGCCGCAACGTGCGCGAGCTGCTTTCTTCCCGGCGCGACGAAATGATGGCCGACGTCAAAAAAGAAGTGCTCGGCGCCGTGCGGGGCAGCAAGCCCTGGGGTATCGACGTCACCGACGTGCGCATCACCCGCATCGACTACGCCGAATCCATCACCAGCGACGTCTACCGCCGCATGGAAGCCGAACGCGAGCGCGTGGCCAAGGAGCTGCGCGCCACGGGCGCCGCCGAAGGCGAGCAAATTCGCGCCGAAGCCGATCGCCAGCGCGAAGTCATCCTGGCCGACGCCTACCGCGAAGCCCAGAAAATCAAGGGCGAAGGCGACAGCGCCGCCAACGCCGCCTACGCCGAAGCCTTTGGCAAAGACCCGCAATTCGCCCAGTTCTGGCGCAGCCTGGACGCCTGGCGCGCCAGCGTCGGCCAACAGGGCGACGTTCTGGTCATCGACCCTGCGGCCTCTGACTTTTTCAAGGGCATGCAGGCTGGCCCTGCCGCCAGACCTTGAAGGCCAGTCCCGGAAAGATGCTGTTGTTTTGATAGCTGCCCGCGCCCGTATTCAAAGGACTGGAGCCGTTTTCGCCCCTTTTTTGAATGGCCAGGCCGCGAACAGGTTCCGAAAACCAGACAGGAGAGCACGACATGATGAAAATCCTTCTCGCCGTCGATGGCAGCCCCTACACCAAGAAAATGCTGGCCTACCTGGCCGCGCACGATGAACTGCTGGGCAACGGCGCCCGGCATGCCTACACCGTCATCACCGTGCAGGCCGCCCTGCCCCCGCGCGCCCGCGCCGCCCTGAGCAAGGAAATGGTGGACGGCTACTACGCCGAAGAGGCCGCCAAGGTGCTTGACCCCGTTGCCAAATTCATGGCCCAGCATGGCGCAACGCCCGCCACCGTGGCCGCCATTGGCAGTGCGGGCGAAGAAATCGCCAAATACGCCGAGCAGGGCCAATTCGACCTCATCGTCATGGGCGCGCGCGGCCACAGCCCTTTGAGCAAGCTCGTCATGGGTTCTGTCAGCACCAAGGTGCTGGCCAGTTGCAGCACGCCCGTGCTGCTCATTCGCTGATCATCTGCCCCGTGGCAGCATTTCCGCCAGTTCGCTGCAATTTCGATAGCTGTCAGCGCCCTATCCACGGGCGCTGGCGGCGTTTTTGTCTGCCCAACAGTCCTGACGCCCAAGCACTTCGGCAACGATGGCGGCTGGCCCATGCAAGCGCCACGGGCCTTGTTCAACGCGCTCTCCATCATCGTGCCAGGCAGCGGACTGATTCGTGGCAGAAAAAGAGCGGCAAAGCGGCCCATAGCAAAGACATCCAGGAGGCGGCATGACGCACGAAAAACAGGCTTCGGCCCGTCAGGGCTTCTGGCGTCTATGGGGATGGCCTCTGGCGCTGGCCTTTGTCACTCTCACGGGCCTGACGGCGGCCCTGTTCAGCGAAGGCGGCTTTGGCGACTGGCTCGCCTCTGCCTGCCTGGCCGCGCCCGTGCTGGCATGCGTGTGGTTCGGCTGGCTGCGCCGCAGCAAGCACAGACAGACAGCGGCGAAAGACGGGCCGGACCCAACGCCAGGCGCGCAGCCATAAAAAAACGCCCTTGCGGGCGTTTCGGCGCATGAGCGCGGCAAGTGGCGGAGAGAGCGTCCGCCTCCGTAGAACTTTTGGAGATTTCCAGTCATCTCCCATTGTTACGCTAACTTGTTGTCAAACAAGGCAAAGTACCCAAAAACATATCTCCAGACGCTTACGAAAATCTACCCTCTAGCGTAAAATAAAACTCTTGTCAAATCGACAGATAAAAGCCGTCATTGCACTGGCGGAAGGCATGACTCAGGCAGCAGCAGCCGAGTTTGCGGGCACCAGTCCCCAGACAGTCACAGCATGGATGCAAGACCCCATATTCCATGCCCGCCTGGAAGACGAGATTTACTCCCGTAGCCTGGACGACGCGGCATTCCACAAGCACTTACGCCGCAAGGCACTGCGAGTGTTCACGGATGGCCTCTCCTCCCCGAACCCATCGCAACGCATGTGGGCAGCGAAGGAGGTGCTGGCCCGCATCCCTGCCGATCCAGAAGAGGAAGAAGCCGCCTTGAACAGGTCTATCTTTGAATCTGTAATGGCGACCGAAAGGCCGTAGCCACTCGCCCCAGCAATGGGGCTTATTGCTGTTTGCAATTGATTGCACGCAGTGCAGCCCTACTACTTGAAGGCCGTTCGCGCCTCTTGCTTGAATCCAATCTCGCAAGATCGAACACAGGCATCACCCGTCTTCTGTTCCTCTGCAACTTTATCGCAGCCCTCCCGCATGACATCGGATGCCATCACGTCAGCACTCGCCATCTTTGAGAAGTTCGCAAGGTACACACCGGCCAGCGCCTTACCTCGATAAAAACATTGATCCGTATTGGGTGCTTCGGCCTTCGCCTCTGCCTTCTTTTCCTTGGGCTGTACCGCCACAGCTTTCGGCGCTGCACTCGATGCGGCAGCCTTGTCGTTCTTCGGTAAGACGGCGGCGACAACGCCGATAGCGAAAACAATCAGCAGCCACTTGCCCATCCCTCCCTTGGCCTTCTTCTTCGCGGGTGCCGCTGCCCCGCAGTGCGGGCAAGCCTTCGCCTCTGTACTGACCTGCTTCCCGCACTCTTTGCACGTTGTCATTGCCATACCGCCTCACTCCTCATAGTTGCTTCACAAAATTCTAACTATAGGTGGAAGACCAGCGCGCGACAGAACTAGATGCTTTGCTCACTTTAGTGGGCATAAATGGCAGGACTGGAAAAGGCTTTTGGTAGTGCGTTGCGCGAGTTGCGCAATCAGCGGGCGTTGTCTCAGGAGGCGTTGGCCTTTGAGGCCGAGCTTGCCCGCAACTACATCAGCCAGCTTGAGCTAGGCAGCAAGTCCCCCAGCCTGCGAACCATCTTCAAGCTGTGCAAGGTGCTGGAGGCCAGCCCGGCAGCGATGATTGAGGATGTAGAGCGTCGCATGCAGTCGCAGCGCAAGGCACCTCCCGCACCCCCTCGTTAGCCCCTCGGAGAGGTTCCCTCGTCGCTTGCAATTGATTGCAGCGTGCCGACCCGCACACACCATGCGAAATAATGGTGCATCTTCTTACAGGATGCGCGATGAACACAGCGGGACGCCTTCTTTCTATCTATGACAGCCTTGTACGCAAGGGACACAACACCGATGTGGCAATGGTGAAGGTATGGGCAGAAGTCTTTGAACTGCAACCTGATGGTCCTCATCTTGAGGATGACGTGGTGACCTGCCTTCAGGCTATGCGTTCGGAAATGGAACTTCTACGTTCCAAGCTCCAAGCCATAGGGGTAGACGAAAATCTCATGCATCCCGGCTTCACGCGCTTTCGCAATGTCAGTTCACCCGCATACATCAACAACGCATGGAAAGGGCTGCGCGAAGAGGCGACGAAGCCAGAGAACCGACTGCCTTTTGCATGGGCGAACTGGGTACTTCGGGATGAGTCCGAAGACGACATGCCCGCCGAAGAACTCGCGGAACTGCGGAGCGAACTGGACTCTTTAGAAACGAGTTTGCAAGACACCGAAATGACGCCTTACCTGCGGGGCTTCATTCAACGGCAGCTCGACGCTATCCGTAGTGCCTTGAAGGTGTACCGTGTGCAGGGTGTGAAGCCCATTGAAGAAGCATTGCATCAAGTAGCTGGTGCGTACATGGTCGAAAAATCCCGCGTGGAAGCTGAACACGCGCAGGCTTCCGAGCCTACAAAAAATCTGTTTGCCCGTGCTGGAGCGGTAATCAAGAAGACCGCCGAAGTCGCGGACAACCTGGACAAGATCAGGAAGGCAGGTGAAGGGGCCTACACGCTAGCCGCAAGCGTTGGGCCGCTGCTTTTGACCTACGGCCAGAACCTTCTGAAGTAGGTTGATATGCCTGCACTTGTTCCTGAGCTTGTCAACATGGCAAGCGACCCAACCATATCCACGACAGACCTACTACGCCGCGCTCTTGTTGTAGCCCGCCGCCTTGGAGTTCCCGAGCTTGTGGACTGGATCAGTTCCGAGATGAACGGATACAAGCATGGGACACCTCTGCCGGACTATCGCATTGTTTATGGCTCACTGATGGCCTACAACGATGTACGCGGCCACGACATACCATGCAGCATTGAGGACCATAATACTTCTGAATTACTGCGACGGCATTCCGAGCATCAATCAATTCCGGTACTGGAGGAACTAATTGCAAGTGGCGTGCAATTGGTCAGGCACTTTCCAAGATCGATAGAGCGCCAACTTGAACAATCAATGATGATTCCGATGCGCCCGAAGCTTGTGTTTTCCAAGCCACAAGTGCAAGGCATCGTGGAGATGGTGCGCAACCAAATACTTGATTGGGCACTGAACCTTGAAGAACGCGGAATCATCGGGGACGGCATGTCCTTCACACCACAGGAGAAACAAGCCGTGCAACAACAGCACTACCACATCAGCAACGTGTCGGGATCACAGATTCAAATTGGTTCCAGCGGTTCAACCCAGACTCAGGCCAATACCACGGGCGTCCACATTGAGGCACTGAAGGGCTTGGTGGAAGCATTTGGGGCCACGCTTGCGGGTGCCAAGGGCGACGCAGCCGATGAACTGCGGGCGGAACTGGCAACGTTGAAAGCTCAAGCCGATTCCCCAAAACCCAAGTGGGACATCATCAAGGCCACCGCACGCAGCATCAAGACCGTAGCAGAGGGAGCAGCAGGCAACGTTCTTGCGAGTCTGGCACAGCCACACATCGCAACCTTGCTTGCTCTTGCTGGGTAGCAGCAGCTCCTTTCTAACTACTAGCGACCTCTGCAATCAATTGCAGACCTCAGAAGTCCTACTGGGTTAGCTTTGGGCGGATGTTTGGGCGGGAGCGGTGCCCACCAAAGAAAAAAAAACCTAAGTGAATCAATCACTTAGGCTTCAATCTGGCGGAGAGAGAGGGATTCGAACCCTCGATACGGGAGAACCGTATACCGGATTTCGAGTCCGGCGCATTCGACCACTCTGCCATCTCTCCGCAAAGGACAAGCGGCGGATTCTAGCGGACACGGCAATGGCGCTGTAAGCAGCGCCAAACCGGAACAATCGGAAGACCGCTTTTGAAACAGGAGCAAATTCAAGGAGCCAGAATCCCTTGATGTCCTAGTCGAATCTGGGAATCATGCTATTGGTAAAAGAGCAAAACGAACCCGCTCCGACTTGCTCCTAAAAGCATCAGGCCAGCTTGATTTCCACGGGGATATTGCCGCGCGTGGCATTGGAATAAGGGCAAACCTGGTGCGCGCCATCCACCAGGGCCTGCGCAGCGGCGCGGTCCATACCGGGGAGGCTGACCGTCAGGCGCACGGCAATGCCAAAGCCATGAACAGTAGGGCCGAGATCGACTTCGGCATCCACCGCCAGATCGGCGGGCAGAGTGACGTTCTGCTTGCCCGCCACGACCTTGATGGCGCCAATGAAGCAGGCCGAATAGCCCGCTGCAAACATTTGCTCGGGGTTGGTTCCCGTGCCTTGTCCAGGCGAGCTGAGGGTGACTTGCAGGCGGCCATCATCGCTGCGTGCCAGGCCGTCACGGCCGCCGGTGGTGTGCGTGCGGGCGGTGTAAAGCACTTTGTCAAGGGTAGTGGTCATGGTGTTTTCCTTTCGACAGGGGTTGAAGAAACGAGTTGCTGGCGCAGGGTGCGCAATTGAGAAGCAAGCGCCCTCGCCTCGGATGGAGCCAGGCCGGTGGCGGCCAGCATGCAGGCGGGCACGTGGGCCGCACGCTCGCGCAGCGCCCGGCCTGCGGGGGTCAAAACAATGCGCACGCGGCGCTCATCCTGCGCATCACGCTGGCGTTGCAACCAGCCTGCGGCCTGCATGCGCTTGAGCAGCGGCGTGAGGGTGCCTGAATCCAGCGCCACGCGCTCACCCAGAGCAGAGACACTGATGCCGTCTTCCTCCCACAGCGCCATGAGAGTGATGTACTGCGGATACGTCAGCCTCAGCTCACCGAGCAACGGCTGGTAGCGGCGCGTGAGCGCCAGCGAGGCGGCATAAACGGCAAAACACAGTTGCTGATCCAGCAGCTGTGTTTCGTCGGAGGGGGCGGAAGTCATGAGGCAGATTATTTTTGGCAATCAAATTGCTGTCAATTGAATTGCATAAAACAATGTCGTTGGCAAGGTCTATGACTGGCTAGCGCGCCGGAACACAAAACGGGATGGCTCATCGTCCAGAACGGCTGCGGTCAAGAAGACGATCCATGCCATGCCGCAATTGCGGCTGCGCTTTGAACGAAGTCAATCACTGCAAGACGGCCCGTCCTATCCTTTTCAGGGCTGGCGCGCTTCTTGACGTCAGAAATCTGACGAGAAAGGCATTCCCGCTTCATATGAAAAACGCCTCCCGCAGGAGGCGTTTGCAGTGAAAGGCGGAACCCTCACCCTATTTGGTCAGGATGAGCTTTCCTTGCCGGGTGGCCTGGAGGCGGTACACCGCGCCGTTATGGATGATTTCGACCTGCTTGCGGCCCTGGAGAAGCTGCTCGCTGCGAATGGCAGCCAGGGCGGCGGCGGGCGCAGATGGCTGGGAGGCTGGCTTGCCTGCAACAGCGGCGGCGCTGGCATGAGGCGAGGACATGGCTGAAGACTCCTTGGCTGATGAGAAAGGCAGGCAGCAGCCTCAGGGCTGCTTCTCTGGCTCGGTGATGAAACCTATCTTTTTCAGGCCAGCCTGCTGGGCAGCAGCCATGGCCTTCGCCACGCGCTCGTAGCGCACGTCTTTATCGCCGCGAATGTGCAAGTCAGGCTGAGGATTTCTGGCGGCAGCCTTGGCAAAGAGGCTGGAAAGCTCGCCGTCCGGCACGGGAGCGTCATCTATGAAATACGCGCCATCTGCCTGCACGGCCAGGCTGAGCGTCTGTGGTTTGGTGTCTTCCGGCTCGTTGCTGGCCTTGGGCAGCTCGATGGTGACGGAGTGCTTCATCACCGGAACGGTGATGATGAAGACGATGAGCAGCACCAGCATGACATCAATGAACGGGATCATGTTGATCTCGCCCATGACTTCATCGGTGTTGTCGCTGACTTGTCCGGCCACGGCGCTCTCCTTCAGGCTTTCTTCATGCGGATGATGTTGCCTTCGACCGAAGCGGCCGTGACCCGGGCGCCAGTGATGTAGAAGGCGTGCAGGTCATGCGCGAAGCGGTGCAGGCGGCCCAGGATGGCCTTGTTTCCGCGCACCAGCACGTTGTAGCCCAGCACGGCGGGAATGGCCACGGCCAGGCCAAAGCCGGTCATGATAAGCGCCTCGCCAATGGGGCCGGCCACCTTGTCAATGCTGGCCTGCCCCGACAGACCAATGCTCATGAGCGCGTGATAAATGCCCCAGACCGTGCCAAACAGCCCCACGAATGGTGCTGTAGAGCCGACCGAGGCCAGGATGACCAGGCCTGATTGCAGGCGGGCCGTGATGTTGTCGATGCTGTGGTTGAGCGCACTGCGTATCCAGTCATTGATGTCGAGCGAATCATGCAGCTGAGGCGTGGTGGCGCGATAGTGGGCTGCGGCTTCTCGGCCTTCTTCCGCCACAACCCTGAACGGGTTGTCTGCGCCGCTTCCCAGGCTGCCCAGGGCGGCATCCAGGTCAGCGTTGTGCCAGAAGCCAGGCACCTTCCTGGCCTGCCCTTGCACACGCAGAATGCCCAGCCCCTTGATGATGATGACGCACCATGACAGCACGGACATGGATGCCAGAATGACGAACACGATGCGAGTGACGATGTCGCCCTGCGCCCAGAGGTGCATCAGGCCAAATTCAGAATTCATTTCTTGTTGCTCCAGATAAAACTGTTCAGATTGATCAATCGTTCAGCACCCATTTCACCGGGACGTTGAACCACATGTCTTCCGGCACGCCCAAGCGGGTGCCGGGCACGAAACGCCATTTGCGGACGGCTTCCAGGGCTGCCACATCCAGCCGCTCGAAGCCGCTGGATTTGTGAATGAGGACGTCCTTGGCGGTGCCATCGGCGCCGACCAGCACTTTCAGCATGACCGTTCCCGTTTCGCCCAGCCGCTTGCTCATGGGAGGGTATTGCGGTCTCGGGTTGTTCAGGTAGGAGGCCTTGCTGGAAGGCAGCGTCACATGCGGCTCTCCAGAGCCGGATGTGCCAGAAGGCGGGCCGGGCGGCCCCGGCGGCCCGGAATATGCAACGGGCGGCGCTGGCTCCGGATCGGGCTGAACGTTTTCCGCAGGCGCAGGTGGCACTGACATGGCCGTGGGTGAGGCATCCGCCACTGGCAACGGCGCAGGCACAGGCGCTGGCTTGGGCGGTGCGGGCTGTTTTTTCGGCGGTTTGGGCTTGGGCTTGGGTGGCTTCGGCGGCGGCGGCTCGGGCGGCGGGGGAGCAGGCGGCGGCGGTTTGGGCGGCGTTGGCGCGGGTGGATCCGGCAGAGAAGGCGGCACCTCCTCAATGATGGGCACCGCCGCCGTGATCAGCTCAGCGGCAATGACCGGCACCTTGGGCGGCTCCAGCGGCGGGCGCTCCAGGCCGCGCTGCACGGCCCAAAGCGCACCGCCGTGCGCCAGCACCACAATGCCAGCCACCAGCAAATCGCGGCCAAGCTCCATTGGCTGTGCGAATGGATTGGAATCACTCATAGATAGGGAAAAGCGCAGCTACAAAAAAGAGTGCGGCTGCGCACTCTTGAACACACTTTGACGCGCCGCTCATCGCTTCAAGAACGGCAGCAGGCTAAAGCGTGGATTTTGAAACGTAAACGAGAAATTATATTGATTTCGTTCCGCCAGCAGGCGCGCCTTCTGCTCCCAAAAAACGGCTTTTCAGCGCTTGAACACCCACACCAGCGATCCCAGCACAAACGCCAGGCCGCCAGTCAGAGCGAAAAGAGTGGAAGTCATGCCGCAGGCTCCATCAGGAAGAGAAGACATTTAATGCAAATGAATTGCATTTGCGCAAGTCTAGCACGGAGCCTGCTGTTTCAATACGCGTGTATTCCGAATAGCCTCATGACATCAGATGGATCGTTCTGGCTTCAAAAAAGCGATTTGCGGCGCTGATTCCATCAAGAGGCCATCTCTGCCTTGACGCTCAAACCAGCGCCTGGAGCAGGCACGCTTGGCGAATGTTTGCGTCAAAGCTGGCATGGCTTCACCGTCCTATCCAGCCAGAGCGGCTGACTCAAGCAGGCAAAGCGCGCTGCATGCGCCACTGGCAACCATTGGACTGCACCTGATTGGATGCCCGCGCCAGCTCCAGCAGCGCGCCGTGCAGCAAGGCCAGCATGAACAGATAGAACAGATTGCCGCTGTTATGCGAAAAAAAGACCTGTGTCAGGCCAAAGCCCATGTAAGCCATGACGAGGGCGACGCCCGCCAGCCGCAGGGTAAAGGCGCGGCGGCGAGCGGCGGCAGGAGCGGCCTGCTGCCGCTCGCGGGTGGGCCAGAACACGGCCAGCGGCACGGCGTAGAAAGCCAGCACGGCGAGCGCGCCCGCCAACCCCCGGCGCACGAAAGCATCCAGCACTTCGTTGTGGGCATGGCTGAAGCGCAACACGGAAGGCGGGGCTTGGCCGCGTTCGACGAGGGCCTGCTTTTCCCGTTCATAACCCGCGCGGCCCCAGCCCCACAGGGGCTTTTGCAGGCCCATGCGCCAGGCCATTTGCCAGTGCGCAAAGCGATGGCCCACGGAGGTATCGGCCTGCTCGGTTTCCATGAATTGCTGCGTTTCCTGCGCAGCGGTTTCCATGCGCTCCAGCAAAGGCGTTTGCAGGGTGAGCGCGAGGGCGGCCAGCCCCGCGAGCAAGGCGGCGGCGCTGGCCTTGAGCGCGCGCGCGGGCAGATGGCGCGCCATCAGTGCGGCCAGCACGGGCAGCAGCAGCGCCAGCGCCAGCCAGCCGCCGCGCGTTTGCGACAGCAGCGAGGCCAGCAGCCCCATGAAAGCGCCGCCCGCCAGCGCGGCGCGCTGCCAGCGCGGCCACGTCTGCCAAAGCGCGGCCAGGCCCAGCAGACACAACAGGCCCAGCAGCAGGCTGAGGTCGCCATACTGGATGGCGTTGGTGTAGCCCGTGGCGCGGGGCAGGCGCTGAACAAAGGTTTGCCACAGGGCAATGCCGCCCGCGCCCCAGGCCCCGGCGGCCATGCCGCCCCACAGCGCCGCCACGCTGGGGCCGCGCCAGGCCAGCATGAACAGGCACGGCAGCGCGGCGATGTATTTGGCCGGGCGGTCCAGCGCCGCGCCGTCTTGCAGACCGGTTTCAGCCAGAAAGTAGCAGGCCATGCCGCACATGGCCGCCGCCAGCGCCCAGGTGCTGGCCGCCACGCGGGCGCGCCGCCACTGCGGCCAAGTGAGCAAGGCCAGCAGCAGCAGCCATGCCGCGCCCCACGAATAGCCCGAAGGCAGCCACAAAGCCAGCCCCGGCACCATGAAAGCGCCCAGCCGGATGCCGGCGGGAATGCTTTTTTCCAGGGCGCGGCGCAGGGGCGGCATCAGCGGCGCACGCACTCGGTCAGGTGCGCGGCATCGTATTTGAGCGCGGCATAGCGGAAGAACGACTCCTGCGCCACGATGTAGCAAAAGAGAAAGCCTTCGCCGCCGCACAGAAAGCCGCGCCGCAGCACGTAAAGGCGCAAGAAAATGGACAAGGCCGATCCCAGCCCGCGCAGCACGCCGCCCTTTTTGCCCTGGCGCGCGCGCTTGGCCGCGCCCAGCATGGCGTATTGCGTGAGCTTTTCCAGGCTGCCGCGCACGGTTTCGCGCGAGTGGTGCAGCAGCTTGGCCTTGAGCAGGCGGTGCGGCAGGCCGGCGTGCGTGACGGCGTGCTCGTGCACCGCGCCTTCATAGCGCAGCAGCGAGGCGGTTTTGAACAGGCGCACCACGCCGCCGGTGGATTTCATCAGCGTCAGCGGCCGCCCATAGGCCACCTGCTCCCACAGCACTTCCCAAATGGCGTCGTCGCCGCTGGCGGCCACGGCCTGGATTTCAGCGCGCAGATCGGGGCCGATTTCTTCGTCGGCATCCAGAAAGAAGATGTATTCGGCCTGGCAGGCGGCAATCTGGTGGTTGCGCTGGGGGCCAAAGCCGCGCCAGTCGGGCCGGTGCACGATTTGCGCGCCCATGCGCTCGGCAATGGCGCAAGTCTGGTCGGTAGAGCCGCTGTCCACCACTACCACCTGGTCGGCAAAGGCGGCGCTGCGCAGGCAGTTTTCGATATGGCGCTCTTCATTGAGCGTGAGCACGGCAATGCACAGCGTGCCCTTGCCCAGCGGCGGCTCGCTCCAGCGCGGCGCGTCAAAGGCGGAGGCTGCGCGATCGGGAACGTGACCCGCCTGCGGAACGAAGGCCTGGTCTGGCGCCAGGTTGCGATGCAGCGTGAGGGCTTGTGGCATGTCGGATTCGTGATCGTGGTTGGAAGGCTGCGCCGGAGCAGCAAGCGACAGCAGGCCGCGCTGCCAGCGCCAGTCCCAGGCGCCGCGCAGGCGGCCCCACATGCGGGCCACCAGGCCCGGCTTGGGCAGCAGCAGGCGCACTGGCAGCGAAAGGGCCGTGCCCAGCAGCAGCCGCCAGCGCAGGCGCAGAGCTTGTGCCTGCCCCATGTGGCGGCCCGAAAAAATGAGTTTCGACTGTGCGTGGTGGTAACCGCGCAGATATTCGGCCCGCCAAGGGCGCTGGCCCCGCACCGAGCCGCGTGAGCGGTGGCGCGCCCGCACCTGCGGCACAATGATCATGGGCCGCCGGGCCTGCTTCAGGCGCAGGCACAAGTCATCGTCTTCGTAGTAGAGAAAAAAGCGCTCGTCAAACCAGCCCACGTCGGTAAAACGCTCCATGCGCCAGAGCATGGCCGCGCCGCAAACAAAGCCCACGCAGCACTCGCCCACGGCGCCCGCGCCCCTGGCAGGCCAGTCGGTCAGGGCGAAGCGGTAGTTCACCTCCGCGCCGCCGCCCGCTTCCACCAGCTGGGGGGCGACGATGGCGGCGTCCGGCCAGCGGCGGGCGGCTTCCAGCAGGGCGGCAATGGCCTGCGGCTGCATGTCGCAGTCGGGATTGAGCAGCAAGGCAAAGGGCGTGGCCACCTGCGCCAGCCCCCGGTTGTTGGCCGCGCCAAAGCCCAGGTTGCGCGGCAGCGCCAGCACGCGCGCCTGCGGCAGGTGGCGGCTGACTTGCTGCGCCGAGCCGTCGTCGCTGCCGTTGTCCACCACGATGACATGCGGGCACGCACGCAGCAGCGCGCCCTGCCGCGCAAAGCAGTGCGCACTGTTGTAGCTGACCATGACGATGGTGACTTGCGCCAGCGCGGCAGAAAGCGCGGCGGCGTCTGCGTCGGCAGGTGCGGGGGCGGGAGCCTGGCTTGCTTGCAATTGATTTCACAAAAATGCCGCCGCAGGGGCGCTGCGGCGGCGGGGTGACGGGCGGATGAGGTTGGGGCGCTTTTGAAAACGGCCCGGAAACCGGGCCGCAGAAACCGCGCCATGGCAAGTGATTTCTGCTCCTTGATTCATAGCTGGAAGTCCCCGCCAAATGTGCGCAAGAGCCGTTTTTTATAGCCTGAATTTGCTCCTATTTCTGAGGCGCGATGCCGCATGCCGGGAGCTTTCAGTGCCCGCTTTTGAAAACCTCTCCCTCCTTGAGGCGGTAGATGCGCCCGCAATAAGCGCAGTGCGCCTCGCGCTGGTGCGAGAGGTCCAGGTACACGCGCGGGTGCATGTTCCACAGCTGCATGTTGGCCTTGGGGTTGGGGCAGCAGGTGCTGCCTTCGTGGCTGAGGTCGGCAACGGACAGCTCGACGACTTCGGGCGTGGCGATCTGGCTCATGGCTTGGGCGCTCCGGCAAGGGGGTCAGACGGCGCTCAGCCAGTGGGCATAACGGGCGTTTTTGCCGCCCACGATGTCGAAGAAGGCGCTCTGGATTTTTTCCGTCACCGGCCCGCGCTGGCCTGCGCCCAGCGTCACGCGGTCCAGCTCGCGGATGGGCGTGACTTCCGCCGCCGTGCCCGTGAAAAAGGCTTCGTCGGCGATATACACCTCATCGCGCGTGATGCGCTTTTGCACTACTTCCAGCCCCAGGTCTTTGGCGATATGGAACACCGTGTTGCGCGTGATGCCGTTAAGCGCCCCGGCAGACAAATCGGGCGTGTAAATCACGCCATCCTTGACGATGAAGACGTTCTCGCCCGAGCCTTCGCTCACGAAGCCCGCCGTGTCCAGCAGCAGCGCCTCGTCATAGCCATCGTCCGTGGCCTCCATGTTGGCGAGGATGGAATTGGTGTAGTTGCTCACCGCCTTGGCCTGCGTCATGGTGATGTTCACATGGTGGCGCGCGTAGCTGCTGGTCTTGACGCGGATGCCGCGCGCCAGGCCATCAGCGCCCAGGTAGGCGCCCCAGGGCCAGGCCGCCACCATCACATGCACCTTGTTGCCCCTGGGACTGACGCCCAGTTTTTCGGAACCCAGCCACACCAGCGGGCGGATGTAGCCGCTTTTCAAGCCATTGGCGCGGATGACCTGCTTTTGCGCCTCATTGACCTGCTCCTCGGTGAAAGGCATTTGTATGCGCAGCACCTTGGCGCTGTTGAACAGCCGGCGGGTGTGCTCCGGCAAGCGGAAGATGGCCGTGCCGCTGGCAGTTTCATAGGCGCGCACGCCTTCAAACACGCCACAGCCATAGTGCAGGGTGTGGGTGAGCACGTGGACCTTGGCTTCACGCCAGTCCACCAGCTGGCCGTCCAGCCAGATCTTGCCGTCGTGGTCGTCCAGGGAAGGGACGGGTGTGCTCATGGGAGTGTCCTTTTTGCAGGTGTCGTAACAAAACTGCAAATTGTAGGCGCGCCCTGCGGCGGCAGGCCCCGCAAGGCAGGCAAAGGCGAGCCTCAAACCGCGCCGCAGAAAAAGCGCCATCCCGCGCGCTTTCCGGCCTTCAGGTTTTCTGCGCGCTGTTTTCCAGAGCCTGTCCTGGAGTTTTCCGCGCCTTTCGCACCCGCAGACAGGCTTGGCACAGGCTTTCAGGCGGCATGTTTGCCAGGGCCAGCGCGGCGCGGCGGCGCGCCAGCATGGCTCCGGATAATTGCCCGCCACTTTTTCTCCACGCCCTTTCTACGGCCTCTCCCGCGTTTGCGGCCTGCCCTGATGCCCGCCTTCCCGCCTTTCTTGTTCCCCCGATCATGGGCCAGCCGCCTGCGCGCCCGTTTGCGCACCATGATGCAGCCCATGAGCCTGCGCATGCTGGCGCTGGGCTTTGCGGCCGGGCTGCCGCTGCTGCTGGTGATGGGCACGCTCTCGTTCCGCCTGCGCGAGGCGGGAGTGGACCGGGCCACCATCAGCTACCTGAGCTGGGTGGGGCTGGCCTACGGCTTCAAGTGGGTGTGGGCGCCGCTGGTGGACCGCCTGCCCGTGCCGCTGCTCACGCGCCGCCTGGGGCAGCGGCGCGGCTGGCTGCTGCTGGGGCAGCTGGGCGTGATGGCGGGGCTGGCGGGCATGGCGCTGGCCCATCCGCAAAACGGTCTGCACATGGTGGCCTGGTGCGCGCTGGCGGTGGCTTTTGCTTCGGCCACGCAAGACATTGCGCTGGATGCCTGGCGCATCGAATCGGCCCCAGCGCAGCAGCAGCCGCTGCTGGCTGCCAGCTACCAGACAGGCTACCGCCTGGCCATGATCTGGGCGGGCGCCGGCGCGCTGTGCGTTGGGGGGCAGGTCCAGCTGTCGCGCGATGTCGGCCACGCGATCGGCATGGTCCCCCGAGACGATGCGGCACTGCACGCCGTCGGTGCGAAGCCGGGCCAGTGTCTCGGCCGCGCCGGGGCGCAGGGTTTCGGTCAGGCGGAAGCGGGCGTGCAGGGCAGCGGCAGACGTGGCCGCCATGTCTGCGGTGTGGGCGACCGCTGGGGCGACCGCGGGTGAGACCGTGTGCTGTCCGGCATGTGCATCCGGCTCTGGCGAGGGAGTGCGTGCGTGCTCGCCAGGTTGATGTTTCCCTGGCGATGGCCGAAGTTGCAGGGTGATGAATGCCTGATCAGGGACAATGCAGGTGTCCCAGGGGGCGTTGTCGATGTTGAGCCGGGCCTGCAGGCCGCCGGCGGGCAGGTTGGTGACTTCACGAACCTGCGCCCGCGCAGCCAGCGAGCGTGGGGAGCCCGTGGTTGTTTCGTTGGCGCCAGCAGCTGTGTCGCCGGCACCAGGGGCGGTTGCTGATGCGGTGGCCGTGTGTGCCGCTTCGGCAAAGGCGCGGGCCACCGGGTGCAGCGAGCTGCGCTCGATGGCGGCGGCCAGGGCCAGGGCGTCAGCCCCGGAAAGGC
>ERZ773077.557-NODE-557-length-28063-cov-10.813232_pt1 | contig 28063 bp, 29 predicted proteins | sample MGYA00580612_ERZ773077 | MGnify/ENA primary metagenome ERZ773077 (study PRJEB29015, sample SAMEA2737971) | human oral metagenome | biome: human oral; feature: human-associated habitat; material: dental | place: China | collected 2021 ...
ACAACCCGTGGCAGCCGGCGGTGCTGAAGATGATTAAGCTGACCGTCAAGGGCGCCAAGCGGGCCTCCATGAACGCGGGCAAGAAGAAGTACGTGAGCGTGTGCGGTGAGGCTGCCTCAGACCCGGCGCTGGCCGTGGTGCTGATCGGGTTGGGCGTGGACACCCTGTCGATGAACGCCGCCGCTATTCCGGCAGTCGCCGCGGTGCTGAAGTCTGTGACCTTGGAGCAGGCGCGGCACATCGCCAATAAGGCGTTGGAGCAGATCTCTTCGGCTGAGGCGAAGGCCGCGGCCCGTGAAGAGCTGCCGATCCTGGACGAGCTGGGCCTGTAGTAACGCCCGCTGGTGTGCGGGACGCATCGGGGGTTGAGGCCGTGTTAGAGCCGCAGCCGCCGATGCGCCCCTGATGGGGTCATCATGAACCTAAGTAGTGGGCGGAAATTTACGGTAGAATCACCTAAATACGGGTACAAAACCACCCGTCTGCACTAGAATAGTAAGCAACGTAACTTATTCCATAAAGGAGAAAACTATGGCAGAGCGCGAAGCAACCATTGCCAGCCGTGTTGGTCTACACGCCCGTCCGGCAGCTATTTTCGCTGAGGCAGCAGGCGACCTCCCCGTCGAGGTTACTATCGCGGCCAAGGGTGAGCCCGCCGATGAGGCTATGGACGCAGCATCCATCCTGTCCTTGATGTCTTTGGGCGCTAAGCACGGTGACGTCGTTGTTCTGCGCGCCGAAGGTGAAGGCGCTGAAGAGGCTCTAGACACTCTGGTCAAGATCCTTGAGACCGACCACGACGCCGAGTAAACACGGACTATACGATAGCGTGTAGCCGTCTTATTCGACTCAGACGCCCCGCCGCCGGACATGTCACCGGCGGCGGGGCGTTTAATCACCCAGCTCACCGCCCCTGAGGGTATGCTGCGCTCAGCAATTTTTACACTAAATTTTGCTGCGTTTTTTGTTTCACGCACAGGTGCTGCTTGCTAGACTAGGTACGCAGCCCAAACACTTCGGAGATACCTATGGCAGATGAGCGGAACCGTCCCACCGGCGACGGTTCAGAACCCCACGATAATCCACACACCACACCGCGCCCCAAAAGGTATGAGCCGCACGCGCACCCCATGCCGGCTGTGTCGCTGAACCAGGTGAACGACGCGCAATTACGGGACGCGCTTGCGCATTCTTCCCGCAGCTCCCGCAAAGCACTGTACGAGGTGGCGCAGGCGCACGGGGTTGAGACGAGCACCGAGCAGACGCAGCTGCTGCCGGTGGATGAGGCAGGCATGCCGACTGTCTCCATTGACGATGAGCTGGTGCCCGAGCCGATGCCGGGCGAAACCACCCCCGAATCCTCTGAGGTGGCTGCGGCCTACCAGCCCTCACGCCCGGTTCCGATGACGGGCATGATCCCGCGCGTGCCGAATTCGCAAGCGGCCCAGCGGTTCGGTGGGGTGGACCCCGAGCCGCCGGAGGGGTACGCCTCCCCGAAATCGGAGCCGACCACCACCTTGCCGACGGTGCGCCGCGGCGGGGGCGGGCGCTGGGGCGTGCGTACCCTGCGGTCATTTGTGCGTCCGGGCGCCGAGGGCCCCGCCCTGCGCGGCAGCGCCCGTATCGCTCAGCGGCAGTTTGCGCTCAAGAGCCGCAAGGAGGAGCAGGCCGCGCGTGAGGCGTTCCGCCGCGAGAAGGAGCACGCCCGGGACACCCTGAACTACACTCTGCGTCTTGCGGAGGCGATGTTCCATTACGGGGCGGATGCCATGGACGTGGATTCCGCTATTATTGCGGTTTCTTCGGCGTTCGGCCTGGACTCGGTTGAGGTTGATATTACCAACCAGTCGGTGACGATTAACTACACTTCTGACCCGGACACGTACATGGAGTCGCGCATTATGAAGCGCGTGGGCTTGGATGAGAGGTTCACCCACACCCTGGTGCGGGTGGTGCGTTCTTCCACGGAGAACTACGAGGCGCTGGCCTCCATTTACGAGCTGATTCACGAGATTACAGCCGGTGGCATCACCCTTGAGGTGGCGGATCTGCGGTTGAGTGAGATTACGCACCGCCCTAAACCGTACCCGCCGGCAGTGATCTGGTTGGCGAATATTTTTGGGGCTTCGACGCTTACAGTTGCTTTGGGCGGCGGCTGGGCGACTGCGGTGGCGGCGGGTATTATTTTCACGCCCGTGTACCTGCTGATTCAGTGGCTGCGGAAGATTGGGATGCCCGCGTTCTTCCGGATGGCCGCCAGTGCGGGGCTTATGACGTTCCTGGCGATTCTGCTCGGTGGTGAGGGGTCGATGCTGCACCGGCCGGATACGCCGCTGTCGGCGCCGCTGGTGGTTGCGGCGGGTTTGATCATGTTCCTGCCAACATCCCGCCTGGTGTCTGCGGTGCAGGATGCGATTAACGGGTTCCCGATTACATCTGCGGGGCGGTTCGTGTCTACCGGTATGAGCTTCCTGGGGCTGGTGATTGGTATTGCCAGCGCGGTGAGCGCCTTAGCGGTTTTTGGCGGGCCCACTATCGATATTGAGCAGACGAAGTTCGTCCCGTCCGATACCGCCACGTTTGCCGTGTTTATGCTGGCGGCAACTGCGGCGTTTGCCGTGGCGGCGCACACGAAGGTGGCGAAAATCGGCTGGCTGCTGATGATTACCACCGCGGGCCTGATCACGTACTACGGGTACTGGGTGCTGACGGGGGAGAGCACGGGCCGGTCAAATACGGCGCTGGCTGCTTTTGTGATTGGCCTGTTCAGCACCTATATGGCGTATAGGCTGCACGCGCCGCAGGCGATCTTTTCGATTCCGGCGCTGACGTTCCTGCTGCCGGGCCTGGAATTTTTCCGGGGCATGTATCTGCTCACGGTTGATACGAACGTGGTGTTCGGCCTCTCCAGCATGGTCACGGCGGTTTCGGTTGTGATTGCCATGGCGGCGGGCACGGCGGCGGGTAACTACCTGATGCAGTACCTGCTGCAGCGGTTCGCACCGACCACGGGGGAGACGGACTAGCCTAGCCCCCTAAAACAGTGTTGCCGTAGCCGGGCGGATGTGATTCCGTTCGGCTACGGCAACCGCCGTTTAAACCCTATTTGACGTGCCAGTCCACCCCGGTGGCCCCCTGCTGTGCCAGCAGCTCGTTCACGCGTGAGAACGGGCGGGAGCCGAAGAACCCTTTGCTGGCTGAGAGCGGTGAGGGGTGCGCCGACTCCACGCACGGGTACGGTGCGAGCATGGGCGCGGTGCGGCGTGCATCGGCTCCCCACAGCAGCCCCACCAGCGGTTTGTCGCGGGCTACGAGGGCTTCAATGGCCTGCTGGGTCACCTGCTCCCAGCCTTTATTGCGGTGGGAGGCGGGTTTGCCTTCTCGCACGCTGAGCACCCTGTTCATGAGCATCACCCCTTCGTCAGCCCAGCTGGAGAGGTCGCCGTGTTCTGCGGGGGCGATTCCTAAATCGTCGTTGAGTTCCCGGTAGATGTTGTTCAGCGAGCGCGGCAGGGGGCGCACATCGCGGTGCACTGAGAATGACATGCCCATGGCGTGCCCGGGGGTGGGGTACGGGTCTTGTCCGAGGATGAGCACTTTGACCTCGCTCATGGGTCGGGCGAAGGCACGGAAAATGTCGTCCCCGGCGGGGAAGGTGCGGTGCCCTGCGGCGTGTTCGGTGCGCAAAAAATCGCCCATGGCGCGGATTTGCGGTTCGACCGGGGCGAGGGCTTGCGCCCATTCTTCGTGCATAATGGACGACAGCGGCGGATACTCGGACATGGATACCTCCCGTAGGTGCGGCGCACACAACATAAATTACGTACTCTAGAGTAGAGCACACCCGGTCTGTGAGAACACCCGCGAGGTCATGGTGAATAAGAAATTTGAGGAACTTAGCCCCTTGGAACGGGCCATTATTGGTATTGAGAAGCGCCGCTGGAAGTACCAGGGGTCGAAGGAGAAAACCATTGGGGCGCTGGGCATCACACCTATTGCCTATTATCAGAAGCTCAACACGATGATTGATGACCCTCGCGTCATTGCGGCGGAGCCGATTCTGACTGCGCGCCTGCGGGAGCACCGCGACCAGCAGTAGCGTTTTGGTGGCGTTGAGCACCGCGCCCAACGAGGGCCGCAGGGCGCCTGCGGTTCGGCAGATAAATTAGCCACAAAACGGTAGAGGATGCTGAATAACTCTTCCTGAAAACTTTACAATGGGTGTGTTATTGTTCAGACCCGTCCTTGGAGTCGGGCGAGAATCCCTGTAATCTGTATAGAACACCAAAGACGACCCACCCGAGAGATGCATGAGTAAGTATCCGCACGACGAATTCGATGATATCGACGAGAATACCGCCCGGCGCGGCATCTATCGCGGTACTATCGACGACCCCGCTAAGGACCCGCGAGGAGCCATTCCTCTTGTCACGGCCGGGGTTATTGCGTTGCTCTTGGGTGCGTCCATGTATGTGATGGCTCCCCGCTACAGTTCACCCAACTCTGCGGGCTCTAAAGCGTATGCGGGTAAGGCGGCAGCCAGCCCTTCCAGTAACGCCCCGAAAACTGATGGCGGGAATAAGAGCGGCAGCGCCCAGCCGTCGCAGTCGTCGAGCCAGAGCTCCGCCTCGGGGACTGTGGCCGTGTATAACGCGTCGGCCCCTTCGGGCAGCGCATCCCGTGCCGCCGCTAAGCTTAAGAGCTACACCATTAGTGAGACCGGCAATTGGCCCGGTAACCCGCCGCAGCGCAGCACCGTCTACTATAAGAGCGGCGCCCAGCAGCAGGCCCAGCAGGTTGCTAACGCTGTGGGTATTAGCAATGTTCAGGAAGGCACCGCCGAGGATCTGGGCAGTAACGACACAGTTGTGGTGCTTGCCAGCGACTTCCAGAGCTAGTTCATTCATTCCCCTGCACATGATCCGGGCGTTAGTGCTGTGCCCGTGAGCATCTGTGTGGGCTGTGCCCTGTTTTCCTGCCGTGCCGCGCGTTTTCCTTGCGCTGTTGGCGATATGATGGCCCGCCACGGCCGAAAATGTTTGCCCCTGGGTGCGGTCGGTGCCAAAATTGATGTAGCATTCGGTGCACCCACGGTGCGCATGCGCCGTGAAGCGTTCTGCGGCGGCGCATCCGCTCGGGTGCACCGCACACTTTTGATATAGGGATTCCTACATTCATTTATCAGGAAATATAGGTCCAGGAGGGACATCGCCACATGGCAAAACTTATTGCTTTTGATGAAGAAGCTCGTCGCGGTCTAGAGCGCGGACTGAACACCCTAGCCGATGCCGTTAAGGTAACTCTTGGCCCCCGTGGCCGCAACGTCGTGCTTGAGAAGTCGTGGGGCGCACCCACGATCACCAACGACGGTGTTTCCATCGCCAAAGAGATCGAGCTTGAAGACCCCTATGAAAAGATTGGCGCCGAACTCGTCAAAGAGGTAGCCAAGAAGACCGACGATATCGCAGGTGACGGTACCACCACCGCAACCGTGCTCGCCCAGGCGCTCGTGCGTGAGGGTCTGCGCAACGTGGCTGCCGGTGCTGACCCGCTGAGCCTCAAGCGCGGTATTGAGAAGGCTGTTGAGGAGGTCACCAAGACCCTGCTCGACTCCGCGAAAGAAGTTGAGACTGAGGAAGAGATCGCAGCAACCGCATCCATCTCTGCGGGCGATCAGGAGATCGGTAAGCTGATCGCTCAAGCTATGGAGAAGGTCGGCAAGGAAGGCGTGATTACCGTTGAGGAATCCAACACCTTCGGCCTGCACCTGGAACTCACCGAGGGTATGCGCTTCGATAAGGGCTTCCTCTCCGGCTACTTCGTGACCGACCCCGAGCGTCAGGAAGCCGTGCTGGAAGACCCCTACATCCTGGTGGTCAACCAGAAGATCTCGAACGTGAAGGATCTGGTTCCCGTTCTTGAGAAGGTCATGCAGTCCGGCAAGCCGCTGCTGATTATCGCCGAGGATGTTGAGGGCGAGGCTCTGGCGTTGCTCGTGCTGAACAAGATGCGCGGCTCTATCAAGTCCGTTGCCGTGAAGGCACCTGGTTTCGGTGACCGTCGCAAGGCTATGATGGCTGATATTGCGATCCTCACCGGCGGCCAGGTTATTACCGAAGAGGTTGGCCTGTCCCTGGATACCGCAACCCTGGATATGCTGGGTAAGGCACGCAAGGTTGTTGTCACCAAGGACGAGACCACCATTATTGAGGGCGCTGGCGACGCCGCCGCACTTGATGGCCGCGTGGCACAGATTCGCGCCGAGATCGCAAACTCCGATTCCGACTACGACCGCGAGAAGCTGCAGGAGCGCCTGGCAAAGCTTGCCGGTGGTGTGGCTGTGCTCAAGGCTGGCGCGGCAACCGAGGTTGAGTTGAAGGAACGCAAGCACCGCATTGAGGATGCTGTGCGCAACGCAAAGGCAGCCGTTGAAGAGGGTATTGTCCCCGGCGGCGGCGTGGCACTGATTCAGGCGGGCGCGAAGGTCTTCGACAAGCTGGACCTGAAGGGTGATGAGGCAACCGGCGCGAACATCGTGCGTGTGGCTATCGATGCGCCGCTGAAGCAGATCGCAACGAACGCTGGCCTTGAGCCCGGCGTGGTGGTCGATAAGGTTCGTTCCCTGCCCGAGGGTACCGGTCTGAACGCTGCAACCGGCGAGTACGAAGACCTCATGGCTGCGGGTATTAACGACCCCGTGAAGGTGACCCGTTCCGCTCTGCAGAACGCAGCATCGATCGCCGGTCTGTTCCTGACCACCGAGGCTGTGGTGGCAAACAAGCCTGAGCCCGCATCTGCTGCGGCACCGGCTGCTGACCCGATGGGCGGCATGATGTAACGTTTCCCGACTGAGGGAGTATGTTGAAGCTCTCCGGGGTGGGTTCCTGACCGGCACAATGCCGGGTACGGAACCCACCCCGGAGAGCTTTTTGTTTGCGTTTTTCCTTTTCAGAGCCGCGAGCAGGTGGTTTTGGCCCGAGCAGGTAGGAAAATCCTACCTTTTCGGCACAATACTACCTGTTCGCGCGTATGCACGATTGCTCGCAACGTGCGCCATAATTCGTTCGGAATGGGCGAGCCGCGCGGTATGCTGGATTTATGATGTCTAACACCACCTCTAAGTCTTCCGAAAACGCCCCCGATGCCCCCGCCCGTTCCGACCAAAACGCAAAGAGCATCGGCTCGCGAAATTCATTTCTGAGCATCGGGTCGGTGAACTCATTCTGCAGCATTGGCTCCGTCAATTCGGCGTTTTCGATCGGCTCCGTTTTCTCGTTTGGGTCTATCGGCTCGGCTTTTTCTTCGCTGTCCGTTGCCTCGTGCCTGAGTTTCATGAGCGTGTTATCGGTTTTATCGGAGGCATCTGTGCTCTCGGCACGGTCGTACAGGTCGGTGCTTAAAGCGGGCCAGCAGAAGAAGGCAAAGAAACCGTAGCCTTCCTGCCCCACCCGATCCAGCCCCAGTCCTGCCTGCAAAAAAAGAGCCTTTATGCGAATAAAGCGGCGAAAACTACGCTTTATTCACATAAAGGCTCTTTTTTCGAAGGAGCAGGGGTGAAGGAGCACGCCTTGAGGGGACACATCAACGAAACCACCGGCGGGTTACCCGTGCCCGCGCATCCACAGGGTAGAATAGTGGGGCTATGGAATGCGCCTATTACCGTGAGAGTCTTTGCCGCTCCTGCACCAGCATCGAAACCCCGTACCCCGCCCAGCTCGCAGCGAAACAGGCCGATGCGCGCAGGCTTCTCTCAGTACCTCGCACCTGTGCTGAAATATTGGTAATGTAAATCACACGTTATCCCTGAGCTGCCTTCCACTGTTGTGGATGTAACCCTGCTAATATGAGGGAAGTTAACCTACAGGGTTCTCTACTCATTTCTAAGATACCAGCGCTGGTAATGGGCTTGCCTATATTTCTATCTGTAGTGCTATGTGTCTCGTCCGTGAGTAATCCTTGAATGTAAGTAAGTATCACATTTTGCATTTGAGTAGGTTCATTTAATCAAATAAATCACTCACACATTTAACATCAATTTATGAAAAAATACAACTCAATATCTTTGCGGGATGGGGTTTTGCATAACCCTAATTCTCTGAACTTTATACGTCTATTATTGGCATTATTCGTTATTGTCGGTCATGCTTGGCCTTTAACACACAGCGGAAATAGTAAATTTGAAGTTCTATCCGTTGTGGCGGTGGATTTATTCTTTGCCATCTCAGGGTTTCTTATTATGGCAAGTACCCGGCATGGAAACTGGTATTCGTATCTGTGGCGCAGATTTTTAAGGATATTTCCTGGATACTGGGTTTCAATTCTTGTAGTCGTTTTTATCTTTGCCCCTTTAAGCTTTCTGATTAATCCAAAGCAAGGACAATGGAGTATAAAAGATGGAGTATCGTACATTATACACAATTCAACTCTTATAAACCTTCAATATGGGTTAGGGGGTAGTCCCAACGGGGAGGCTTGGAACGGATCCGCATGGACTCTATGGTATGAATGGACTGCGTATTTAGGAGTTCTTATCTTAGCGTTCGTACCTGGTTTGAAGCGCTATCAGAGGCTCGTTGTAACAGTAGCGTTTGCTTTTAGTCTGACTTTGACTCCCATCATGGAACTGCTTGACGTCACCACTAACCGGTATTTACATTTCGGGCGGCTGGTGCCTAGTTTCCTTGCAGGGGCGTGCCTATATCAGTGGAGCGATAAAATTCGTGTGAACAAAATTCTAGTGATTTCTAGTGTAGTTTTTACAGGGGTCATATATTGGTGTTTCTCAGGTTATGCTAGAACCCCTTTTCAGCTAGTAGCAGCATATGCAGTACTAGGTATGGGGGTAATTTTAAAAACCTCGTTGTGCCGCAAAAATGATTTATCGTATGGGGTTTATATATATGCTTTTCCTGTGCAAATGATGCTAGTTCTTTTAGGTAGTAGCTCGTTAGGAGTACCGCTAAATATATTATTATGCTCGGCTATTACCTTAGTGTTTGCTTATTTCTCATGGGTGTATGTAGAACGCCCTGCCATGGGTCTGAAAAGTCTTATACCAGGGACTGTGAGTAAAAGCGTGAAAGCTGTAGGGGTATAGCATAAAACAGAAATTCTGTCCTAATTAATATAGGTTCATATTTCTTTGTTCATATACGGTGCTTGGTGGTATGTAGGAAATAGGAATTCCTGGGAAAACAGAGCACTGCTGTGGAACATGCCTATTTCGGCTGTTTACAGGGTAGAATGGTGGGGCTATGGAATGCGCCTATTACCGTGAGAGTCTTTGCCGCTCCTGCACCAACATCGAAACCCCGTACCCCGCCCAGCTCGCGGCAAAACAGACCGATGCGCGCAGGCTTCTGGCGGCGTACCCTCACCTGACCTGGCTGGAACCTGTCGCCAGCGACGAGGCGCATTTTCGGAATAAGGCGAAACTGGTGGTGGGCGGTTCGGCGCAGAACCCGTCCCTGGGCATCGTGGATTATCGTTCGGGGCGCGCCACCGATTTAAGCGAATGCCCGCTCTATATTGAGCCGATTGAGCGCGCCATTCCGGTGCTGCACGAGCTCATTCAGCGTGCCGATTTGACCCCGTATGACATTCCGGCCCGGCGCGGTGAGCTCAAAAATATTCTGGTAACCGCATCCGAAACGGGCGAGCTGATGGTGCGGTTTGTGCTCCGCTCGAAGAAGCTGCTGGTGCCTATTCGCCGCCAACTGGGGTGGCTGCAGGAGCGTCTGCCGAAGTTGGCGGTGCTGTCGGTGAACCTGCTGCGCGAGCATGTGGCGCTGATTGAGGGCGATGAAGAGATTATTCTGACCGAGCGGCAAACCCTGCCAATGCGCGTGAACGGCATGAGTCTGCACCTGCGACCGCAGAGTTTCTTTCAGACGAACACGCAGATTGCGCAGGCGATGTACGCGCAGGGCCGCGAGTGGGTGGGGCAGGTTCAGCCGCGCACGCTCTGGGATTTGTATTGCGGCGTGGGCGGTTTTGCCCTGCACGCGGCGCAGGTGATGCACGGTGAGGTTACCGGGATCGAGATCAGCGCGGAGGCGATTCGCAGCGCCCAGCGTACCGTCGCCGAGCAGGGGCTTAAGGGCGTGAAATTTGCGGCGGGGGATGCAACCGAGTTCGCCGTGAACGCCCGCGAAACCCCCGAGATGCTGGTGGTGAACCCGCCCCGGCGAGGTATTGGTGAGAGGTTGTGCGCCTGGGTTGAGGACTCGGGGATTGAGTACGTAATTTATTCGAGCTGCAACGCGAAAACCCTTGCCGCTGACCTGGCGCGCATGCCTTCCTACAAACCGGTCGCCGCGCGCGTGCTCGATATGTTCCCGCATACAAACCACTATGAGGCTATGACGCTGCTGAGGCGCGGGTAGGTGGCGGGTGCCTCAACTCCGCTTCTCTCGCTAAATGATAACTTGTTACTCCGCGGTCACTAAATAATTGACTGCCTGACGCTACTCACTAACTACCACGTACTCTTTGTTGGTCACCGGCCCAAGTCATTTCACCTCTCCAGTATTCACCACACTATGCGAGAGCTACGAATCGGTGGCGGCACCCGTGCTACTGCGTCACCCCTTTCTTATTTTATTGCTATTCCTTGCAACCACGCGGTGGTCGGAATTCTCACGGTAAGCCATCAAAAATACGTTGCAGTGTAAAAACTTTTACCTCGTATCTTATGTTGCTAAGGAGTAGTCGAGTAGTATATGAAAATTTATGCCACGATTTCCGACACTATGGCACATGATTAGGGTAGGGTGGAGATAGAGAAATATTTCAATCGATGAAGGAGGACGGGGTAAGTAGGTGTAAAACAAAGATAGGGCACGCCTCTTCTTAGCACAGTAAAATACAGCGGAACAGCTTGAGATAGTGTGAGGCGGAAGGTGTCTTTTAGTAGGAAAGCTGGACAGTGAAGGGAAAACATGTCTTTTATAAAAACCAAATTATGGCGATATTTTTGTAATAGATGGAATGGGTTTAAGCGTTTTATAAAAGAGCCTCTGTTTTTTAATTCGCTCACGGTATCTATATTTGCGATCATTATTTTATGCCTTATGTGGGGATTGTGGTCAAGGATTCTGGGCGTAGCTGATAATAATGGTCTTTTTGGATTTGGATGGATTTTACCTAAAGCAAAGTATTCTGAGAATAATAATGCACAACATGGCCGTGTAGTCAGTGCGGCTGCTACTGTAGCGGTTACTTCAGCTGTAAGTGTTATAGGTGGGTCTGTGCTACTTACTATAGGTTATAGGAAGCAGATGAATGCAGAAAATCACGAGCGTCGTATGGTGGAGATTGATAAAAATCAGGAGTTTAGGGATGTTGAAAATGAGTATAGTCGGTATATTTCAATGTTTGGAGAAGATAGTTTAGCTAAAAATTTTGATGCTATCCAAGGTCTTCTTTATATAGCAGAAAAATATAAGGATCTTGATAAAAATACAAATGTAGATAGATATATTGAACGAAAACAGAGGACAATAGATATATTTTGCTTATTTTTCTTCATGGCCTCAAGATTTTATAATCGAGATTTAGGGGCGCATACCCAAAAAATTATATGGACAGAGCTTAAAAGAAAATTATGTATACATGGTAGCGGAGAAGAAACCTTATGGGCAGATTGTAAGGCTGACTTGAGAGGGGTAAAGTGGCGTATCCCTATTTCTGAGGAAGAGCGTAAAGATATTGCTGCTTCTCCAAATATAAAAATTGATAATATCAAGGAGTTATAAGTAATGTTGTTACTTGCTATAGATTGGTGGTTCCAATGGATGCATGATGGTGAAGTTCTTAGAGCACTGATACCTGCTATGGGCTATGTTTTCGTCGGTGCCATAACGTGGATTGGTATTTGGCGAACAAGTAAGATAGCCAAACAGACTTTAGAGGATACGAGGGAAGCTACGCCACCAAAACTTCTACGCCTTGAGAAATGGTCGAAGATTCTGAAGGATATGGAACAGTATCCTGAAAGCTTAAAGAATGAATCAGATATGGAAATCATATCTGATACTTATAGAGATATTCTAGCTCAGGCCACTATAGAGAATAAAGTAACAAAATTAGGCATAATGGATAAAGAAGTTCGGGAAGAGCTTTTTCGTATTGACCTGGGTGTTTTTAATGGAACATATCCTAAGCCAAAATGGAAATTTTATAGGAGTCAATGGATTGAGTATACTATTCTCGTGGTTTTTGGCATGATATATACAACATTTTCTTTTATTTATACATTTATAACCCGAGATTTTTCTATTTTTATTATTTTCGCACTATCTGGTGTTGTATTTACTTTATTTTCCTTAAAGATGCTCCGCTCTTTAATGAGTAAATTCGAACGGGAGCTTTTGTGGGAGAAAAGTATATTATTTAATAATGCATATTATTTTTTGCAAAAACCATATATAACTAAAATAAATATATTGAAGGAATCTACAATAGAAAAGAATAGGAGGAAGAATTTTAAGGAGACTAAACTATATAGGAAATGGTATAAAAAAATTAAGGATGTACATCCTGATTGGGGAACTTGGAATTATGGGTTAAATATAGGGGAGAATAATAATCCTGAATTTACTAAATCTGAATCAGAAGGACCTTCTGATTCAGTCGGATCAGAATCCACTCCAGAAGACCCCAAATGGCAAGAACCTTAACCCTTCTTCGGATGCTTAGCTACCACCTCGGGGTGAGCGTCGAGCAGTGTCCGCCCTGCGGTGGTGAGCTTGTAAGACCGCACGGTAGCCGCATCCTCAAGTTGGGCAGGGGAGAGGTGTTCCCGCGCAAGCCTCATCAAATCGGCCTTTTTCGCACTGCTCAAGCCGTTCACGCCCGCATCCTTGAGGGCCTTGCGCAGTGCCGGGGCGGTCACCAAGTCCAAAGAATTAGCGGCGGACTCTATCTCTACGAGTCCGACCTCAACCAGCATCCGTAGGTCGAACGCCGCGTCAATCCCGTAGGTGTGCTCAAAATATTTCGGGAACCAGCTCTGCGTGGTAAAGGTATCGAAGCTTATGTGCCACAGCAGAATAATGTCGCCCGCCGTCACCTCAAACAGGTACCCACCATAAAGCTCGATGTCGGCGATCGGCTCAAGCGCCCACTTCGGAACGGCCTTCGACGAGGACAGCTCCACCTCTTCAAGCCACGCCGCCAGGTCACGCTTGGGCGAAATATACGGCAGGCTCCGGTGTTTGCGGTACAGGTGCTCAACCGCCACCACTTGCTCGGGGGTTGCACCATCACGCCAATCGGCTCCGTCCGTCCTGACTGTCACTACGCTACCCCTCTCGAACTGGCCGCACCTGTAATACCCTCTAACTTTTTCATGTCACTGCCCTCTGTCAATATTTATTTCAAATATACTTAATTCCCAATTTTATAACTCCGAAAGTATTCTAACTGCCATTTTTGCGTTGACTGAGCTGTTTTATTTAAATTTGTACACCAAGGTGGATAAAAACGCATAGCCATTTTCCCTTTACTATCCCTTGTAGAGAGAATCCTTTTATTAACTGCCACCTCTTTCGGGATAATAAATAGCCCACTATTGTAGCTGTCGATTACGACAATAACAAGTTCATCACCCAAATCTTCATTAGTATAAGGAACATTATTATTATTTTGGTCTTTTTTCCAAAAGACTGTAAAGTAGCCTTCTTTTTTGGGTGTCCTCTTTGCTAAACGACACCTTTTATATTTTTGCTCTTCCTTTGTCTTAATAAGGAGACCTTCATAGTCCTCATTCCATTTTTCTTTAATGAAATCAAAATCACCATAAAACTCATGAAGGATATCAATAATTTTCAATATTTTATTACCTTTCTTCGGAAAATCTTTTTTATTAGTAGAAGATATCTCGGTTCCGCTCGTACCAACAGCCACTACCCCTCCTTGTCCGAGCTGGCAGCCCCGCCCGCGAGAATGCCTGCCGCATAGGCCGCCTGCCCCACGTGCTGGGCGGCATCGTCGATCATGCTCACTAGCCGCACCCCACGCGTCACATGCGGAGTCCACGACGTATCAATCACGTCATCCAAATCAGCCTCGCTCAAACCCGCAATATACTCGCTCAACGCCGCAGTGGTTGCGCTCAGATACTCGACCAGCAGCGCGGCATCCTCCACCACGACGGCGCGCGCTTGCTCAGTGGTATGGCCGTGGCCCACCGTGTCGCCCAGTTCGCCCAAGTTGAAGCGGGCATCGAACCCCTGACTATGCCACACCTGCGGCTCGCCGTTTAGCTGCGCGAGTTGAACATCCATCTGCCGCCCCGCATGCCACAGCAGCCAGACGATCGAATTTGTATGCCCACCCGCGTGCGCGTTCAATGCCCCTTCGGGCAGGGTGCCTATGAGGGCTTTCGCTTCGGTGGCGGGTCGGCTTGCGGCTTCACGCAGAACATCGCGGGCATCCATAACGGCTCCTTCATCCGGGGTAAAGACATCTACCACCAGTCTAGATTCCAAAGGGGCAGAGGCACATCTATTTTGGGGTTTGTTGTGCATTCAGCGACTTAAATAACCGCCAGATGCAAAACAAACCCCAAAATAGAAAACCGATGCCCACCAAGGCCAACCGGCGCAATAACGCTCACCATTGCCGTTCTTTCACAACTAACTCTGCGCGACGGCCTCCTGGTAGTGCTCGCCCCACGCCCACAGCGCATCGAACAGGGTGCGCATGCTCTGCCCCAGCTCGGTCAGCTTATACTCCACGCGCGGCGGCACCTGCTCGTAGACGGTGCGGGTGAGAATTCCGCGAGCCTCAAGCTGGCGCAGATTCTCGGTAAGCACCTTCTGCGAAATATCGCCAAGCGAGCGCTGAAGCTCCTTATATCGCAGGGGCCCGTTGAGCAGATCGCGCACAATAAGGGCACCCCAACGCGTTGAAATAACCTCTAGCGTGGTTTCGACGGGGCACTGCGGCAGCTTGGCATTTTGGTAAAGGTACTGGTCCGTCACAATAGTTTCCTTGGGGTAACTGGGGCACGTTAAAGTGCCGTCTTCACAGGCGGTTATCGCGTCGGTAGCGTTGAATACGTCCTAAGAATACAACGTTTATCGCGGAGGAAACATGAAAATCGCAGTCATCGGTGCAAACGGTAAATCCGGTACTCTCGTCGTGCGCGAAGCCACTGAACGCGGGCATGAAGTTACCGCTATCATGCGTTCCGAACACCCCACCCAGGCGCAGCACACACTCATCAAGGACGTTTTCGCGCTCACTCGCAGCGACCTGTCTGGGTTCGATGCGGTGGTAGACGCCTTCGGCGCGTGGACTCCCGAGAGCCTGCACCAGCACAAGGAACACCTAATCCACCTTGCGGATTCGCTCAGCAGCACCCAAACTCGTCTGCTCGTTATCGGCAGCGCCGGTAGCCTCTACACCGACTCAACCACAGATCAGCGGCTTGTAGACTCGCCCGCCATGCCCGAAGAATTCAAACCACTGGCAACCGCGATGGCGCAGGCGTATGATGCGCTGCGCATCCGCGACGATGTTGCCTGGACGTACCTGAGCCCGGCCCTGGTGTTTAACCCCGAGGGTGAGCGCACGGGTGAATACCAGCTGGCAGGCGATGTGCTGACGATGAATGCCGCCGAACAGAGCGAAATTAGCTATGCGGATTTTGCGGTCGCCGTGCTTGACCTTACCGAGTCAGGGGAGCATCAGCGCGAGCGCGTGAGTGTAGTGTCGCGGTAGCTTGCACCCCCGCTGCTGGGTGTAAAAAGAGCCTTTATGTGAATAAAGCGTTGGAAATCCCGCTTTATTCACATAAAGGCTCTTTTTTAGGCTGCCTGGAAAAGGCAGGCGGCCCCAGCGCAGCGTCAAAAAACTTAATGTTTTCTTGCAAAAACCAGGAATAAATGCCATGCGCTGCCCGTTGAAGTTCACCGGAACACCAGACACAAATTATAAACACCTCAAACTTCACCGGGAGAACACTATGACTACCGCGCGCCTTCACTTCGATATGGTCGTTATCGGCTTCGGCAAAGGCGGCAAAACCCTCGCTGGCGCCTACGCGAAAACCGGCAAGAACGTCGCCCTGATCGAGCAGTCCTCAAACATGTACGGCGGCACCTGCATCAATATCGGGTGCGTGCCCACCAAGACGCTTGTGCACCGGGCTGACGAGTTCCGTGCCAGCGGCGAACACAACGCCGACGCTGCGAACGCCGCCTACGAGAGCGCCGTGATTTTCCGCGACAAACTCACCGGTGCCATGCGCGCGAAGAACCGCGAAATCCTCGAATCGAACGCCACCGCCAAACTCATTGACGGTCACGCACGGTTCCTCTCAGACACCGAGGTTGAGGTCAGCGCGGGCGAGGACAAACTGGTCGTTACCGCCGACTGCTTTATCATCAACACCGGTGCCGTGGCGACTATCCCGCCCATCCCGGGCGCCCGCGAATCGAAGCGCGTGCTCACCTCTACCGAACTGCAGAAGCTCACCCCGCGCCCGAAGCGCCTGGGCATTATCGGCGGCGGTCCTATCGGCGTCGAGTTCGCCGGTATTTTCTCCTCCTACGGCACCGAAGTAACCCTGCTTGAAGGCGCTCCCGCGCTTTTCGGGCGTTACGATGACGATGTCGCCCAGGCGGCACGCGAGATTATCGCCGACCAAGGTATTACCGCTCACGCGGGCGTTCGTGTAGAGACCGTTACCGATAACGCCGACTCCGTGACCGTGAACTACCTGGACTCCGAGGGCGCATCCAAGCACCTTGAGGTGGATTACGTGATGGTCGCAACCGGGCGCAAACCCGCCACCGAGGGGCTGGGGCTTGAGAACACAAGCATCGAAACCACCGAGCACGGCGCAATCGCTGTCGACGAGCACCTGCGCACCACGGCACCGAATATTTTTGCGCTTGGCGACGTTAACGGCGGCCCGCAGTTCACCTACATTTCGCTGGATGACTACCGTGTGGTGCTTTCGCAGCTGCTCGGTGACGGTTCCCGCTCCACGAAGGACCGCCAGGCGGTTGCCGCAACCATCTACATGAACCCGCCGCTCTCGTCTGTCGGCCTGACTGAGCGTGATGCGCTCGCCGCCGGCCACACCATCAAGGTTGCCGCCAAGCCTGTTGCCGCTATCGCCGCCATGCCGCGTGCGAAGACCCTGGAAAACCCGCGCGGCATCATGAAGTTCGTGATTGACGCCGAGACTGACCAGATTCTCGGCGCTCAGCTGTTGGTGGTTGAGTCTATGGAGGTTATCAACCTCGTGGCGTTGGCAATGCGCCACAATATTACGGCATCACAGCTACGTGATGAAATTTACACTCACCCCTCAATTACCGAGGGGCTGAATGAGGTGCTGGCAGTGGCCCAACCTGTGGCCTAGCCCCGTAGCCTAAAACCCGTGGGGCGGCGCGCCCAGCCAGTACGCCTACCCGCCCACGCGAGCGCTATTCTGCGGGTGTGGGACCGCCGTTCGAGCTGTGAGCCGGGGCGGTTTTACGCCCCGCTGACTGTGTTGTCTTTGTGGCGCTGGCTGCCGCGTTGTCGCCCGGTATATGTAGTTAAGGCCCCGGCATGAGGTGAACAGTTGTTCACCGCTGTCAGGGGCCTTTACTATATTTTCTTTCCGGGGCGTAATCACCACCCCCAAAGATGCAGGTTAGGTCAGGATGTCCTAATATTTAATCGTACGTGCGCGCCGCTGGCACGTCATTCACCAACCATACAAAAGACGGGGGAGTCATCCGTGGCGTTGCCCAAGAAAATTGCACCCTATTCGTACCGAGACCAGGAGCACCAGAACCGCGTGAATTGGCGGGTCGATCCTGCTCGCGCTGCGCTTCTTGTGCACGATATGCAGCGCTATTTCGTGCGCGCCTTTGAGCTGGAACGTGACGGCCAAACCCTCCCAGACGCCCAAATCAACATTGCCATTGCCAATATTCGCCGCCTAGTGGATGCGGCACACGCGGCGAACATCCCGGTCTACTACACCGCCCAGCCGCCCCGCCAGAACCCCGCCGACAGGCGCCTGCTGACCGACTTCTGGGGCGACGGCCTGCAGGACGATGAAAGCGCCCAGATTCTTGACGAGCTCGCCCCCACCGAGGCCGATACTGTGCTCACCAAATGGCGGTACTCAGCCTTCGTGCGCTCCCCGCTCGAAGAGCAGCTCAAAGAGCTTGGGCGTGACCAGCTCATCATCAGCGGAGTGTACGCACATATTGGGTGCCTCACCACAGCCCTTGAGGCGTTCATGCGCGATATTCAGCCGTTCATGGCGGCGGATGCGCTCGCCGACTTCACCGAGGAAGAGCACCGCATGGCCTGCGAATACGCCTCAGGCCGATGCGCCCGCGTACTAGACACCGCCGAGGTGCTGGCGCAGATTACCGCTGGTGCCCCCGGCGCGGACGGGGCACCGGAAACCGGGAAGGTGCGCGCATGAGCTGGGTTATTGTGACCGGCGCGAACGGTGGAATTGGTGCGGCGACCGTACACGAACTCATCAAGAATAACTATTCGGTGTACGCCGCCGATCTGGCGGAGACCCCGCACGAATCATTCGCCGCCTACAGCGACGCCACGTTCCGCTACAGCCCCGTTAATGTGGGTGATGAAGAGTCGGTGCGGGCGCTCGCCGGTGCCGCCGCTGAGATGGGGGAGCCCATTAAAGGTGCCGTGCTCGCGGCGGGGATTGCCCACAGCCAACCGCTCTTAGACACCTCTTTCGAGGACTGGAAACGGCTGCACGCGGTCAATGCTGACGGTGTTTTCCTGTGCCTGCGCGAGATTGCGCGCGTTATGATTGGGCAGGCACAGGCAACCCCTGAGAACACACGTTCGCTGGTGACGGTCGCCTCCAACGCGGCCCGCGTGCCCCGCGCTGAATTCGGTGCTTACGGGGCCTCGAAAGCCTCGGCGGTGCGCGTATCGTCAAGCTTCGGGCTGCAGCTGGCGCGCCACGGTATTCGCGTGAACACGGTCTGCCCCGGCACCACCCGCACCCCCATGGTGACTGACGCCTGGGGCGGTGAGGACCTCAGCGCCCTGCCGGTGGCGGGTAGCCCTGAGACTTTCCGCCTGGGAATTCCGCTCGGGCGCATCGCCGACCCCGCCGATATTGCGGCGGTGAATGCGTTCCTCATTAGCGATGCCTCACGGCATATCACCATGCAAAACATTGTTGCCGATGGCGGCGCGACCCTCTAGCAGGCCCGAAAGGCTGTATCATCTGTGAGCACTACCCTGCCCGATTTCATGTTTGCCACCGGCACCCGCGTGATGCGCACCGCCGGTTCCCTCCGTCAGGTCACCCTGCAGCAGGCGCACGCTGCCGCCGTTGAGGCCGGTACCGCCGTGGTTGGCCTCATTCCTTTTGACCCCGATGTCCCCGCGCACCTGTTCGTGCCCGAGCACCTGCAGATCGACGATATCCCGGTGCCTGAGCACGAGGTTACGCTCGCCGAACCAACGCAGATTGAGGGCCGCGAAAACCCCGGGTTCCGGCAGGCGGTAGCGGCCGCCGTTGAGCGTATGAAAGCGCATCAGCTGGATAAGATTGTGCTCTCTCGCCTGCTGCGGGCCGATTACGCACCAAACGCCCTCGACTGTGCCGGGGTGTACAACAACCTGCGCGCCCAGCAGCCCAACACGTTTGTTTTTAGCGTCAAACTGCCGCAGGGGCATCGCGGGTTGGAGCGTCCGTACCTGATGGGTGCCTCCCCGGAACTGATTTTCAGTACCGAACCAGACACTGGGGAAGGCAGCGCCTTCAAAACGCACCCGTTGGCGGGCAGCGCCCCGCGCATCGCCGAGCGCGGCAGCACCGAGGATGAGGCTATTGGGCGGCGGCTTATGGCTTCGCCGAAGGATCGTGGCGAACATGCGACCGTTATTGCCAGTATTCGCGCGCAGCTGGAACCTATTACCCGCCAGCTCACTATTCCTGAGGAGCCTTCGCTTCTGCAAACCCCGCAGCTGTGGCACCTTGGCACCCCCATCTCGGGTGTGCTGAAACAGGGTATGACCTGCCTGGATGGTGCGCACGCTATTCACCCCACCCCCGCGATCTGCGGCGCCCCCACCGAGGTTGCGCGGCGTATGATTACCGAGCTTGAGCCGTTTAGCCGCGACTACTTCGGCGGGCTTGTTGGCTATATGAACGCGGACGGAAGCGGCCAGTGGGCGCTCGTACTGCGCTGCGCTGAAGTTGATGCGCAAACCGCCATCCTCTACGCGGGCGCGGGCATTGTGGCTAAATCAGACCCGGTGCTGGAACATACCGAAACCGGCACGAAGCTGCGCAGTTTCGGGCGTGCGCTGGGGATTAATACACTCCCTGAAGCACCCCCGGCGGCGTAGGGCGCTTCCTCATCGTCTTTCACTGCGCCGCCCGGTGCGCCAGTATACGGCAGGGGTGGCTAGGCGGTGACGGTGTCAGTCCCCATCCTCATGGTGGGCAGCTGGGAAAAAGTGAGCGGCGCCAGGTTATTGCGCAGCTCAACGGGGGTGGTCACCGGGTGTACGTGCACGCTGTTGGGAACCCCTTCAGTTGCGGTGGCTAGGAGGAATTGTTCGGCAGCGACGTCGCTGCCGTGCGCCGGGTTGGTGCTCTGCGGGCTGTTGTGGGCGGGCTGCTTCTCGGGGTGTAGGGTGAGCGCCGTCCAGGTGATATAGAACGACCGTTCTTCCGTGGTGTCGCTGTTATCCCGTGAAGGCACGGTGAACACTGCGCGCGCGGAGCAGACGGATGCAGCCGTCACCTCTTCGTCAGCCAGCTCACGGGATGCCTCGAAAGCCTCCGCCAGCTGGTCTGTTAGGGAGTCGCTGAAAAATACGCGCACCGCCGCCGGGGAGACGCTCAGCCCGTGGCCGGTGGCTTTGAGCACTGCCTCTTTCGCGGTCCATAACGCCACCCCCAGCAGGTTGCGTGCCTCGCCGGTGGTTGTCTCATATATTTCACGTTCACGCAGTGACAGCGCCACCCGCGCGAACCCGGGGAATAGGCGGTCTCGACGGGGCTCAAGATCAACCCCGAGCACCTGCGCATCGTCGGGGCAGAACCCGCCCACCGCCAGGGATGAAACCTGCGACATATTGAAGTTCATGCCTTCAATGCGGGGTTTACCGTGCGGCTTGGTGCTGTTGCATAGGGTGCAGGTACGATCCACTTCGATCGTGTGCGCCGCGCTGGAGGCAACCCCCAGTCGGCATGCCGCCATAGAGCGCATGAGCGCCTGGGTGGAGAGGTAGCTGACCGCCCCGACGGGGGTGGGCAATTCGGCGGCGCGGCGTTGTTCAGCCGCACCTAGGTAGCTGAGCCAGCTGACCCGCAGGCCGCTGTACATGGTGCGTGTGGGCAAGGCAAATACCGCCACCTGTGCACCGCCGGAAGTAGAGACAGTGGTGATCATGCTCTATAGTCTACTCCCGCCAGAGGGAAAATATGCAGATATGTGCATGACGAACATGTCACTGTTTGTACCCGCCGGTAGGGTAAAGTCGAGTGCATGAGCGAGATTATTGCGGCTGCTGACGGTTCGGCGCTGGGCAACCCCGGCCCGGCGGGATGGGCCTGGTATATTGACGACAATCACTGGGCGGCTGGGGGCTGGGAGCACGGCACCAACAATATGGGTGAGCTGAAGGCTGTCCTTGACCTGTTCGAGGCGACCGCGCACATGCCCGAACGTAAACTTGTGGTGTACTGCGATAGCCAGTATGTGATTAATTCCCTCACCAAGTGGATGCCCGGCTGGAAGAGCCGCGGCTGGAAAAAAGCCGACGGCAAGCCGGTGTTGAACCGTGAACTGCTGCAAGAGCTGGATGCTGCCACCGCTGGGCGTGACTATCAGCTGGTGTGGGTCAAGGGCCACTCCGGCCACGAACTGAACGAGGCCGCTGATGCGCGCGCAAACGCCGCCGCGCAGGCATACCAGCAGGGGAACGCACCGGATGTCGGCCCGGGCTTTGGTGCGGCTGCGGGGGCATCTTCAGGGGCCTCCGGCGGGCAGGCTCCGGCTGCGGAGGCCGCGCCTGAGCAGGGCCCCTCAGCAGATGCGCATCTGAGCGTTGAAGAGTTCACGATAGAGCAGGCGCAGCAGGCCCGTGAAGGATTCAACGCCCTCAAACTCAACGGTGTGCTCAAACCCGCCTCTGCTGTTGCTGCCCCCGACCCGCAGGCGGTGGCGGAGCGTAAGGAGAAATTAGCGCAGGCGGCGCAGCGAGCCGAGCGGCACGAGCAGGCCGCTCATATTCAGAGCCCACAGCAGACACAGCAGCAGCTCACCGCCGACCCTGATGAGGCGCTTGCCGCAGAAGAAGAGCTTGAAGCCAACGGCGCGGCCATGGGCGAGGAGGAAATCGCCGAGCTGCTGGATGAAAACCTGGTGTGGATTACCTCTGCTGGCCGCCCGGTTTCGCGAGCCTCCACCATCGAGTACCGTGCCCGCGCGTTTACCCAACGCGGGGAACCAACTCACCGCGTAGTGGAACTGGTAGACACCGCGAATGTGCTGGTGATGGCGGTGGTGGATACCGCGCGCGGTCGGGTGAACCGTTCCAGCCTGTGGCATTATGATGCGCAGGCGGGTTCTTGGCGCCTGCGGTTCAGGCAAGATACCGCCATACCCGGCTAGTTTCACCTGCCAAGCCCAGCCTCATAGGATCCGCTGTGTGCTGCTGGCTAGCAGCCGCCAAAAATGCGGCGTTGGCCGGTACGTTTGGGCGGGTGAGCCTGCGCCCAGAAGGGGGTGGGGCACAGGTTTGTGGCGCTGGGATGGTAGCAGGTTAAAAGAATGGGGCGGGTACATTATGTACCCGCCCCAAACCGTTAAAGTAGACTCACCACATATCTTGAGTTACTTATATCGGTTTATTGAATTGAAATTGCAGAATTCGCTTATTATGTTACCCCATAAACATCGAAGCGTTCGACTGCTCGGTATCGGAGTAGTTAACACCGGCGCGTGAAAGCGCTTCGTTAATCTGGGCGATAGACTCTTCCACCTGCCGCTGGGTTGCACGCCACTTATCGAGCACGCCCTGGAAGTTGGTTGAGGCCGAGCCGGTCCAAGAGCTCTGCAAATCCTGCAGGGAAGCAGTCATGCCGTTCACCTCTGCGGTGATGGAAGCGACGTGTGCTTTTGCCTGCGCGCTCTTTGACGCAATGACTTCGGAATCGACAATGAACTGTGCCATGATAGGTTCTCCTTCAGTAGGGTATGTATTGATTGTGCCTCTAGCACCTAATTCCTAAGCGCTTGTTACAAGACTAAAACGAATTAAAAAATATTTTTACGAATTAAAATAAATCTGTGGATAACCTACGTTACCTGGTCGTAAAACCAGCTTATCCACAGAATAAAACTCAATTTTCAGCCCTGAATACCCCCACAGACCCCCTCAGTATGAAGAAATATGAAGCTTTGCGGGGCTAGCGGCGCCCAGACCACCAGCCCGTGGAACACCCCTGCACACGCGAAAGGGGCGCACGGTTCGGCTCTTACACCGTCACCGTGCGCCCCGCATGTACCGCAGCTTCTTTTAACCAGCGCCCGCCAAAACCGGCAGCGACACCACAAACGTGGCTCCGCCTCCATCAGTCTCTTCAATACGGATATGCCCGTCGTGCTGCTCCACGATTGCGGCCACAATCGACAGGCCCAGACCCGTGCCCCCGGTCTCCCGGGAGCGTGAAGTGTCGGTGCGGTAGAAACGCTCAAACACGCGCTCACGATCCTCACCGTGAATACCGGGGCCGTGGTCGCGCACCTCAATAATGGCGCGCGGCACCCCGGGGGCCTCCTGCCGCACACCCACCGCAACTTCAAGAGGCGAACCCTCAGGGGTGTACCGCATGGCGTTGGTGAGCAGGTTCGCCACCACCTGACGCATCCGCGGCTCATCACCGACCACCGGTGCGGAGCAGGGCGCCACATCGTCGGTCAGGCCCACCAGGGTAATCTCACGGTCGGGGGAGGTGGCGAAGGCATCGTTGGTGGCGTCCACCGCCAGGTGGAACATATCGAACGGGGCCAGCTTCGATTCTCGGCGCTCATCAATGCGGGCCAGCGTCAGCAGATCCTCCACCAGCTGCCCCATACGTTTAGACTCCGCCTCAATACGGCCCATAGCGGTGGCCACGGCGTCCTCATTCGGCAACGCCCCCTGCCGGTACAGCTCCGAGTACCCGCGAATACTCACCAGGGGGGTGCGTAGCTCATGGGATGCGTCGCCCACGAACTGGCGCATCTTCGCCTCAGATTTTGCCTGCGCATTGAACGAGGTCTCGATTTGGGCGAGCATGGTGTTCAGCGACGTGGCAAGACTACCAATCTCATTGCCGGGATTGTAGTCCTCAATACGTTGTGACAGATCCCCTTTAGCGATCTTCGCCGCCGTCTGCTCCACGCGCGCCAGCGGCTCGAAAGTGCGGGTGACAATCACCCACGTCATTGCAATAGCCGAGGCGAGCGTGGCCAGCCCGAACGCGAAGGTGAGCACACCTACGAGAGCAACCACCTGGTTGGTTTGCTCCAGGGGTAAGGCAACCACCATGGAGGTGGCGTGCACCCCGTTCACGCTGGTGTCGTTATTAAGCGTCATCGGCAGCAAACGCCAGTCTTTCGACCCTTCCACCGAGTTAACAGTAGTGCCGACCCCGTTATTTTTGCGCACTTTATCGGCTGTCCAGCCGGTTACTTGCGGCTCGTCCCGGGAGCTCGTATCGGGGCTGAGCGCGTACAGGGTGTTGCCGTGCTCATCCAGCAGGTACACGTGGTACGAACCGAGCGTGGCCTCCTGCACGGGATGCTGGCTATTGTTCGAGACAAGGGAAAGCAGGTTCGCCGAATTCGCCTTCATCTCGTCATCCAGCTGATGCACCATCTGTGCACGCAACGCCGAAATCGCCACAAGGGAGGTCACAACGATCGCCAAAGCAATCAGTGCAGAGGTCACCAGCACCAGCTGCGTGCGCAGCGACAGCGTGAACGGTATACGCTCAAGGGGTCTGCGCCCCATGTGCTTCTGCGTGGAGGCGTTCTGTTGAGCTGCCTCCGGGGCCTCCGGGGGCTGCTGTGCGGGTTCGCGGTTGAACAGTTTAATAGGTACCGCCCCTAGCTGCGGGAACCACGAACCATGTACCCTACGCCGCGTTTGGTGTGGATCAGGGGTTCGTGGCCCTCACGGTTGTTATCGATCTTGCGGCGCAGGTACGAGATATACGACTCCACAATGGACGAGTCGCCGTTAAAATCGTACTCCCACACGTGGTCGAGGATCTGCGCCTTCGACAGCACCCGGTTCGCGTTGAGCATCAGGTAGTGCAGCAGATTGAACTCGGTGGGGGAGAGGTCAATCTCCTCCTCGCCAAGGAACACCTCATGGGTGTCGGTATTCAGGCTCAGATCATCCACCCGCAAAATAGCAGTATCTTCCTCCTGCAGTGAGCGGGAACGGCGCAGGATGGCTCGGATACGGGCGATCACCTCATCCAGCGAGAACGGCTTAGTCACGTAGTCGTCACCGCCTGCTGAGAGACCAGCAACTTTATCTTCGGTGGCGTCTTTCGCGGTCAAGAACAGCACAGGGTAGGTGCGTCCGCCTTCACGCAGGCGGCGCGTCACATCAAACCCGTCCATGCCCGGCATCATCACGTCAAGCACAATCAGGTCGGGCTGTTCCTGCTCGGCCTTCTCAATGGCCTCGCGTCCGTTTCCGGCGGTCACCACTTCAAACCCGGCAAAACGCAGGGAGGTGGCGAGTAGTTCAAGAATGTTGAACTCGTCATCAACGACGAGCAGCTTAGCTTCAGCAGACATGTTCACTCTTTTCTGACGTATATATGTGGTTGCGCGGCCGGAAGGCCCTCTAACTTGACTTACGCCGAAGAACCGCAAGGAGGAGGGCAAGCATTAGCGCGATGAAAGCGACGGGGAACAGCACCAGGGGAACCTGGCTCATAACGGCGGGAGGATGAGCATCCACCCACTTGAGTACTAGCATCGCCACCCCCGAAAGGGTGCACAGCAGTGCGAGGATGCCGCCACCGGCTCCCAGCCAGCGGATAGCGCGGGTGTAGGGGAGCTCATTGGCTACTTCAAGAGGCGTTTCTCGTTCGCTAGTCATGGCATAACCGTAGCAGGTTTAGGCCCCTTTAACGGGGTGGAAATACTAATATTGCGGCGTTGTGGACGGTATTCACATCTTTTTTGCAGGTTCCCTTCGGAGGTTTGCCAGCCCGATAGCGCGCATACCGTATTCTCTGCGAGGAATAAGAGGTTGCATCAGGGCAGAAAAATGGCGGAAAACCGCGCCATAATGGCACACCGGCGCGAACCGTGAACGTAAGAGGTCAAGGCAGGCCGCCCCGCCCTCCCAGCGAACCTTAAGAATGCTTTAATAGTGGTATGTCTGAACAGGTGATTGACCAGAACCCGACCGAAACCGCCAGCTTTGACCCGTTTGCCGACCACACATACGAGCAGGTTGGTGAACCCACCCTTGGGCAGCCGCATAAGCGCCGCCGCACCAGCCGTGTGGACACGGTCTTGGCACAGGCCAAAGACGTGGCGTTGGCCGGTATTGAGCAGATCGCCCCCAAAAACACCATTGGCCTGCTGCACCATCTGCGCGGTGAAGAGGATCGTTTAACCACCCACCTGTTTGAGTGCACCCTGCCCGGTTACCGGGGGTGGTTCTGGTTCGCCACATTAGCGCGGGCGCCACGTTCGAAGGTGGCGACCGTATGCGAGGTTGGTCTGCTGCCCGGCGATGACGCACTGCTAGCCCCCGACTGGGTTCCGTGGGCGCAGCGCCTTCAGGAGCTGCCTGATACCGCCGATATTGACGAGGCGCTCGCTGCGGACCCTGAGGATGTGTACGAGGACGAGGAACCTCAATTCGACGCTGATACTGAGACACCCGAAACCGGCGGCAAGAGCCGTAAGGCGCGCCGTAGCGCCCGAAAAGCACAGAACCGGAAGAACCTGAACCGGCAGCGAGCAGGCGGGCAGAAAGCACCCCAAGGGGATTCCGCTCCGCAGCAGGACGCCCCGCAGAAGAGCGGCGGACGTAAGGGCTCCGGACGGGGATCGGGCGGGCACAAACGCGCAAAAACCTCCGCCGCACGTAACTCTGAGGGCTAGACTGCGTGGCGATACGGGCCCGCCAGGTGTACCTGGCGGGACGTTCGCTTCGGGCGACGCGCCGCGCAATCCGTGGCGAAACACGCTAAAAAGGTACATAATAGTTACTCAGAAGAGCATCATAACTAAGGCTAGGTTTTCCTAGTCGGCAGGGAAAAGGGATACAGGCGGCATGACCGATCTTATTGACACTACCGAAATGTACCTGCGCACCATCCTTGAGCTTGAGGAAGAGGGCATTACCCCCATGCGTGCGCGCATCGCCGAACGTCTGGAGCACTCCGGGCCGACTGTTTCGCAGACTGTTGCCCGTATGGAGAAGCACGGGCTACTCAGCGTTGAGCCTGACCGTCACTTGGCGCTCACCGATGCTGGCCGTAAGAAAGCGGTCGAGGTGATGCGTAAGCACCGCCTGGCGGAGCGCCTGCTCTCCGATGTGATTGGGCTGGACATTGAGTATGTGCACGATGAGGCGTGCCGCTGGGAGCACGTGATGAGCGACCATGTGGAAAAACGCATCCTGGCGATGCTCAATAACCCCAAGTTCTCACCGTACGGAAATGCGATTCCCGGTCTTGAAGAGCTGGGCGTGGAAAGTGAGCACAACGACGAACGGACTGTGCCCATGTCGATTGCGGCCCGTGATTCGGGGCCGGAAGACCGGTTTACTGTCTCCCGGTTCCCAGAGTCGATTCAGACCGATATTGAGCTTCTCAAGCTTTTGGCGGATGCTGGTATCTCATTCGGTGCCAGCGTGTCGGTTATCGCCGGTAAAGACGACGACGTGATTGTGCGTGCAGATGGGGAGGAGACCTCCCTGTCGCTCGATGAGGACGTTGCCAACGCTATTGTGGTGAAGCGTTCGTAGCGCGGTGCCGCCGGATGCGGGGCGGTGCGGCCAGTTATGGCCGCAC
>ERZ773077.563-NODE-563-length-27859-cov-48.224033_pt1 | contig 27859 bp, 27 predicted proteins | sample MGYA00580612_ERZ773077 | MGnify/ENA primary metagenome ERZ773077 (study PRJEB29015, sample SAMEA2737971) | human oral metagenome | biome: human oral; feature: human-associated habitat; material: dental | place: China | collected 2021 ...
ATGACGCCGTGTACCACCGCGAACACGCCCCCGGCTTCCGCTGGCTGCACGAAAGTTTCGGCACCAACTGGCGCATGATGGAAATGCAGGCAGTCATCGGCCGCATCCAGCTCAAACGCATGCCCGAATGGACGGCACGCCGCCAAGCGCACGCCGCCAAACTGGCAGAAAGCTTGGGCAAGTTCGCCAGCATCCGCCTGATTGAAGTCGCCGACTACATCGAACACGCGCAATACAAGTTCTACGCCTTCGTCAAACCCGAACACCTCAAAGAAGGCTGGACGCGCGACCGCATCGTGAACGAACTGAACGCGCGCAAAGTCCCCTGCTATCAAGGCAGCTGCTCCGAAGTCTATTTGGAAAAAGCCTTTGACAACACGCCGTGGCGACCCAAAGAGCGGCTGAAAAACGCCGTCCAACTGGGCGACACCAGCCTGATGTTTTTGGTGCACCCGACATTGACCGACGACGAAATCGCGTTCTGCAAAGAACACATCGAAGCTGTGTTGGCAGAAGCTACGGCATAAAGCAAAACCGCCGCGCCCGTATCATCGGGGCGGCGGCGGTTTACTGCTTCAGCCGAATATAGTGGATTAACTTTAAATCAGGACAAGGCAACGAAGCCGCAGACAGTACAGATAGTACGGAACCGATTCACTTGGTGCTTCAGCACCTTAGAGAATCGTTCTCTTTGAGCTAAGGCGAGGTAACGCCGTACTGGTTTAAAGTTAATCCACTATACCATTGCAAAGCAATATAAAATTAATAGAAAATTAACTATTGAGAAATTTATAAAATATTTGTTTCTTGCTGATATTGGATGGCAGTTTGTATCTAGAGACGAGTGGGAACATGAGTGTGAAATAAAAACCGAAGGTGGCGTTTCTATTGTCTTTTCATTTGATTTGAGTGGGGTAAAAATTTCTAAATTTTCTATTTCATGGAAAGAGGGAATATAAGGCTATACGCCAAAATCGCCCTCTACTTGAAATTAAAAAAACAAACAGTGAGTAAGTTATGGAAACCTTTTTTAATTATGTTATATCTCTAGCAGTGTCATCATCCAGTTTGCCTTATATTTCAAACTATTATTACGACTCGCAATATGAATGGTTAAAAATATCCATATCTAAAAACAATACTACAAAAGTGTGCGGAAATATCGATATAAGCAAAACCAATCTGCAATATAAACTGCTTTGCGGAAAAGAAAATGGAAAGGGGCTGATTCCATTGGATAAAATAAAATTTCATTACGAAAAGAGCATCTTTTCTGCACAAAGTACCACAAGTGGAAAAGTGCTTTTTTCAGTTTCTTGCACGCAAGAACAATGTAGAGATATAGAAAAATATATTGAGAAGTAATAAGGCTTGAATATATTTTCAAACTCTTTAGGTCGTCTGAAAACCAATTTTCAGACGACCTTTTATCTGAGATACGGATATCATCAAACCATCTTCAAATATCGTCGTTTATGAATGATTTTTCTCTTTCTTACTCAAAAAACTCATGTTAAGCGGAGTAAAGCCCATGCGGAAGCGTGGTACAATATTGTCAACAATTTAAGGCGTTTTCCTCGCGGAGAACGCTGTTTTTCATTAGACATCAAGAGGCTTTTATGAAATTTTTAGACCGTGAGGCGACGATTGCCAAGCCGGGTTTCAACCGTTGGCTGGTGCCGCCTGCCGCTTTGGCGGTGCATCTTGCCATCGGGCAGATTTATGCGTATTCCGTGTTTAACGCGCCGCTGACCAAGCTTATCGGCATTACCGAATCGGCTGCCGGAGATTGGAAGCTGACGGCTGTGGGCTGGATTTTCAGTATCGCGCTGGCTATGTTGGGCGCGTCTGCTGCTTTGTTCGGCACTTGGATGGAGCGTGTCGGCCCGCGCAAGGCGATGTTTGTTGCGGCGTGCTGTTTCAGCTTGGGCTTTTTTGTGTCGGCACTCGGCGTCAGCATGCATAATTTGTTTCTCCTCTATTTGGGCAACGGCGTGATCGGCGGTATAGGCTTGGGGTTGGGCTATATCGGGCCTGTGTCCACTTTGATGAAGTGGTTTCCCGACAAACCGGGCATGGCGACGGGTTTGGCGATTATGGGGTTCGGCGGCGGTGCGATGCTTGCTTCGCCGTTGTCCGTATCGTTGATGAATGCGTTTTCAGACGACGTATCGGTTGGCGTCGCACCGACTTTTGTCGTGTTGGGACTGTTTTACCTTGTGTTGATGATGTTCGGCGCATTCACCATCCGCGTGCCGGCGGAGGGTTGGAAACCTGAAGGCTATGTCGCGCCGAAAGTGAAAAACAAGCTGGTCAGCAGCAATCATGTCAATGTTTCTCAAGCAATGAAAACGCCGCAATTTTGGCTGTTGTTTTGGGTGTTGTGCCTGAACGTGACTGCCGGTATCGGCGTTTTGGGGCAGGCTTCGGTCATGATTCAGGAGCTGTTTTCAGAGGCTTCGGTCGGTAAACAAGCGGCAATCGGCGCAGGGGCGGCGGCAGGTTTCGTCAGTCTTTTGAGTTTGTTCAATATGGGCGGGCGGTTTTTATGGTCCAGCGTTTCCGACAAACTCGGACGTAAAAATACCTACACCATCTTTTTCGTACTCGGTTCGCTGCTGTATTTTGCCGTTCCGTCCATTGGCGAAAGTGGAAACAAGGCTTTGTTTATTATTGGATTCTGCGTCATCATTTCCATGTATGGCGGCGGTTTTGCCGCGATTCCGGCTTATTTGAAAGACTTGTTCGGCACTTATCAGGTCGGCGCGATTCACGGACGTATTTTGCTGGCGTGGTCAACTGCTGCCGTGATCGGTCCGGTCTTAGTGAACTATATCCGCCAAAGCCAAATCGACAGCGGTGTTCCCGCCGCGCAGGCATATGGCGTTACCATGTATATCATGGCGGGATTGTTGATTGTCGGATTGCTGTGCAACCTTGCCGTCAGATCGGTTCATGAAAAACACCACGAAACCGACATCAAAACAGCAGCGCACAGCGGCAATCCCGATGACGAAACCGCCGTTTCCGATGCCTACTTGCTGCAGGAAAAAGTTGCGGCAGGCGGTTTTTCGGTTTGGTGGCGTTGGACTTTGGTCGGCGTCCCGCTGGCTTACGGCGTAGTGATGGTGTTCGTCAAGGCATTGGATTTGTTCCGTTAAAAGCGGATTGATGAGGAAAAGGCCGTCTGAAAATTTTTCAGATGACCTTTTGATATTGGTTATGATTGGAGGCTGTGTCGATATAGCGGGTTTATATGAGACTCTCCATCCAGTCATTTTTGTGGGGAGGGGTTTGGAAATTCGAAATTAGGGTGATTTTTGAATATTTCTAAAAATCAGAGTTCTCTTGCCTTGAGGGAAAAACGAAAGGGTCATTCTTATGTTGTATAGTGGATTAACTTTAAACCATTACGGCGTTGCCTCGCCTTAGCTCAAAGAGAACGATTCTCTAAGGTGCTGAAGCACCAAGTGAATCGGTTCCGTACTATCTGTACTGTCTGCGGCTTCGTCGCCTTGTCCTGATTTAAAGTTAATCCACTATATAACCGTCTGATTGGTAAAAGCATTAGTGTGCAATGCCGATTGAGATAAGGTTTGCACGAAGTATCGCAGGGCAAATCGGCAATTTATACCGGACCGGATTTGTGATACATTTTTGCCTTCACAAACCGCAGCAAGCTGCCGGTCAAACGGGAAATCTGTCTTCTTCCCGTTTGTTGACCCATGATAGGAAAAGAAATGTTTTGGTATATCGTAGGATTTTTTGCTTTCGTAGTTGCCGTTCTTGCGCTTTGGGTAAATGCCAGCGCATTTGGTATGCAGGAGGACGGCACGCCGCAATCGGAATATGAAAAACGCTTGGGTTTGGGGGCAAAATTGAAAGATAAGGAAACTGCTATGAAAGAACGCGAAGCGGCAAGGTTTCATCCTGATGATTGATACTGCATTGCGATTCTTCCTTCGGATACACGCCGGACTCGGTGTTCTGAAACCTTAGACCATCATGTAAAAAGGTCGTCTGAAAAACCAAATTTGGTTTTTCAGACGACCTTTTTGTTTACGGCTCCGTTTATTCGATGACAACGCGCGCATTAAGCGGCTGGACGGGGCGGCTGTTGTGCGAACCGATGGCGCGGGTGAATTTTTCTGCCTGCGCCTGATCGATGTGGTCGTAGGTTTTCAATACCAGCCACGATACGCCTTCGCTGCATGGTGGTGTGGTCAGCGAACCGGCAAAGCGGTAGTAATTCAGCCGTTTCGGCAGCAGGGTGCCGGCGTCGAAGGCTTTGTCGAGGTTTACCTTTCCTTCTTTCATCGGCATCACGTTCCATATAGGTGCGAGGCGGTCGTTGGTTTTGCCGGCTTCGTACAATACTGCCAATACCAAAGGCTGTTTGTTTTCGTCTAGGTGGACGAAGTGGGCTTCCATCGGGAAGGTGCGGCCTTTGATTTGGTTTTCGCTCGGCACGTGGAAGTGGAACTGTTTCAGGGTGTAGGTGCGGCCGTTCACGGTCAGGGTGTTGCCGCCTTCAGGATAATTAACCTGGATGGTGTGACCGTTGTTTTCAACTTCTACGGCACTCGGACGGTAATTAACTTGAATGGCAGGCAGTCTACCGGAAACGGTTTCGGTAATGTTTACAGGCGATTGGTTTTTGCCTGTGGAGCACAAACAGAATTCTTCAGACAGGTTGCCCCAGCTTTCAGGAGAGTCATGTCCGGTATAGCCCCAATGGGTGTGGTCATGAGCGGCAGCGGAAACAGCAGTACAGGCCAACAGCAGGACAGCGGTCAGGCGCGGTAAAGTGCGGGGGAAACGAGGCATTGCAATATCCTTTCTATTAAGGAGTGGAAAAAAGCGTTGCAGTGCGTATGTAAATATTTTCATTTTTTATTGAAAGATAGCTATATTAAATGGTTCGATCAAGCTTTCTCGGCCTCCAAACTATTAGAGTAATGAAGTTAAAACGAATTCATTTCGCCACCGTCCTACTTTATTTTGAATTACTATTAGGCAGGCTGCCCTTATATCCGAAAAACCATTAATACCTGCGCCGAAAGTATCCAATTTAATTCAAATTCTCCTGCCTATATTTCGAACATACCCTGTACCCCAGAGAGCCGCGCAAGCCCCGGGGCAATACTGCTATAATGCGGCGTTTTGTATCGTTATTCCGGCTGCCTGCCCATTCGGCTTTGCCGAAGCCGAGGCTTTCAGGTACCCCCATCGTTAATATGAGCAATAAACCTTCCCGCAAAGCAAGCAAATCGAGCAAACCTGCCAAACCGAAGCCAAACCGGCACAACCCGCCTACCAAGGCTGCGCGCCGGGCAGCCGTGCCTTCAGCGGCTGCAGCGGCTTCGCAATCCATTTCGCTTTTGGCCGATATGCTGTGGCTGTTGGTGCTGTTGTTTTCCGTGTGCCTGGCTTTGGCGCTGGCGAGCTTCACCATGGACGACCCGGCCTGGTCGCGCAGCATCCCCACCGGCAACGAGCCGCACAATCTGGCCGGGCTCGTGGGCGCATACACGGCGGATGTGGCCTATTATCTGTTCGGGCTGTCGGTGTGGTGGCTGCTGCTGGCGGCGGTGGTGTGGCTCTACCGTAATTTCCGTAGCGTGAAACAGAGCAGCGAGAAACCGTATCACTTGGGCATGGGCTTGGGCGGGGCGGCGCTGTTGTTGTTTGGCAGCCCGCTTTTGGAAGCGGCGGCCTGGTCGGCCGAGTTGCACGACAGCCTGCCGATGGGCGCGGGCGGCTTAATCGGCCAATCGCTCGGCAGCGGCTTTACGCGGCTGTTGGGGGTTTCAGGTAGCCTTTTGGTGCAGGTGGTGCTGATTGTGGCGGGGCTCTCGCTGCTGTTGCAGGTATCGTGGCTCACGCTGCTGGAAAAAGCGGGGGCGCAGTTGGAATGGCTGTGGTATCGACTGATCCGCCAACCGCACCAGTTTGTGCGCGACATACCGAACGCGAAGTTTGCCCGCCGCATGGTGCGCACGGCGAAAACCATCACCGCCGAAGAAGTGGAAACGGTGGAAGGCGCCAGCAGCAACCGCAAGCCGGTGGCGGTGCAGATTAACCAGCCTGCCAGCCAAGGGCTACCTGAAAAACAAAAACCCGCGCCCGAGCGGCAAAAAGATTTGTTCGCTCCCAAACGGCAAGCCGAAGACGGCGAATATCTGCTGCCGGAATTGGATTTGCTCACGCGCCCGCAGGAACACACGCCGGAAATCAATCCCGAAGCCCTGCAGCACATGGCCGAGCGCATCGAGGCCAAGCTGGCCGAGTTCGGCATTCAGGTTACCGTGGTGAGCGCCACCACCGGGCCGGTGATTACGCGTTTTGAAATCGAGCCGGCGCAGGGCGTGAAAGGCAGCCAGATTACCAACCTGGCCAAAGATTTGGCGCGTTCGCTTTCCATGCAGTCGGTGCGTGTGGTGGAAACTATTTCAGGCAAGAGCACCATGGGCATCGAAGTGCCAAACGAGAAGCGGCAGGAAGTGCTGCTGCGCGAAATCCTGTCCTCGCCGGTGTTTGCCGCCGCGCCGTCCAAGCTCACCGTGGCCTTGGGCAAAGATATTGCCGGGCAGCCGGTGGTGGCCGATTTGGGCAAAATGCCGCACCTTTTGGTGGGCGGCATGACCGGCTCGGGCAAATCGGTGGGCGTGAACGCCATGATTATGTCGATACTGTACAAGGCCGCGCCGGACGAGGTGCGCTTTATCATGATCGACCCGAAAATGCTGGAGCTTTCCGTGTATGAAGGCATTCCGCACCTGCTCTGCCCGGTGGTAACCGATATGCGCGAGGCTGGGCAGGCGCTGAATTGGTGTGTGGCCGAAATGGAAAAACGCTACCGCCTGCTCGCCCATGCCGGCGTGCGCAACCTGGCCGGCTTCAACCAAAAAGTGGCCGAAGCCGCTGCTTCCGGCAAGCCCTTGCCCAATCCCTTCAGCCCCAATCCCGACGAACCGGAACCGCTACAAAAGCTACCCTATATCGTGATTGTAATTGATGAATTGGCCGATTTGATGATGACCGAGAAAAAGGCGGTGGAAACGCAAATCGCCCGCCTGGCGCAAAAAGCCCGCGCTGCCGGTATGCACCTGATTGTGGCCACCCAGCGCCCCAGCGTGGACGTGGTAACCGGCCTGATTAAGGCAAACATCCCCACCCGCATGGCCTTCACTGTGCAAAGCCGCATCGACAGCCGCACCATCCTCGATCAAATGGGCGCGGAAGACCTGCTCAAATACGGCGACCTCCTCTTCCTCCAGCCCGGCAGCGCCGAGCCCGTGCGCCTGCAAGGCGCGTTTGTGAGCGACCACGAAGTGCACGAAGTGGCCTCCTTTGCCAAACGCCAGCAGAGCTCCAACTACGTCGAAGGCCTGCTCTCCGGCGAAGCCGCGCAAGAAACCGTAAACGCCGTCAACCCCAATGCCGGCAGCGACGAACTATTCGACCAAGCCGTGGCCTTTATTCTGGAAAGCCGCAAAACCTCCATCTCCTCGCTGCAACGCCAACTGCGTATCGGCTACAACCGCGCCGCCAACCTGATGCAGGCCTTGGAAGACGCAGGCATCGTTTCCCCAGCCGATGTGAGCGGGGCGCGCAAGATATTGGCCAGGAAGGATGATTTGTAGGCAGAATTTTTCAGGTAGCCTTCTATCAAACAAATATAAAGGCTACCTGAAACCCTATTCAGCTTTTTCAGGTAGCCCACTAAAAACACACCCAAGGAACGCCCATGCCCCACTTCCAACCCGATCCGCCGCACGGTGCGCATCAGCAAGCCAGAGTCGGCATTCTGCTCATCAACCTCGGCACACCGGCCGCACCCACGCCCGAAGCCATACGCCCCTATCTGCGCGAATTTTTGTCCGACCAGCGCGTGGTCGAGCTGCCGCGCCTGTTGTGGCAGCCCTTGCTGCGCGGCATCATCCTGCCCTTCCGCGCTAAAAAAAGCGCACACGGCTACCGCCAAATCTGGCAACACGAAGGCTCGCCGCTGGCCGTGATTACCGCCAAACAGGCTACCGCCCTGCAAGCCGAGCTGCCGCAAGTGCTGGTGGGGCACGCCATGTCCTACGGCGCGCCGGCCGTGGCCGATACCATCGCCGCCATGAAAGCCCAAGGCGTAGACCGCCTGCTCGCCATCCCCCTCTATCCGCAATACGCCGCCAGCAGCAGCGGTGCCGCGCTGGATAAAGTGCTGAACGAACTGCTCAAACAGCGCAACCAAATCAGCCTGCGCACCATCAGCCGTTTCTACAACCATCCCGACTACATCCAAGCCATGGCCGCGCATATCCGCGCCTACTGGCAGCAGCATGGCCGCGGCCAGCGCATCCTGTTCAGCTTCCACGGCATCCCCGAAGCCGCCGTGCAGCAGGGAGACCCCTACGAAATCGAATGCCGGGCCAGCGTTCAAATGCTGGCTGAAGCGCTGCAGCTCTCCGCCCAAGAGTGGTATATCAGCTTCCAAAGCCGCTTCGGCCGCGCCCGCTGGATAGGCCCGGCCACATCCGACCTGCTCACCGAACTGCCCGCCAAACACAACATCCGCGAGCTCGACGTATTCTGCCCCGGCTTCGTGAGCGACTGCCTGGAAACCCTGGAAGAGCTCGCCATCCGAGGCCGCGAACAATTCCACGAAGCCGGCGGCCAAACCTTCCGCTTCATCCCCTGCCTCAACGACAACCCCGCCTTCATCGCAGCCCTAGCCGATATCGCACAAGAAAACCTGGGCGGCTGGGTGTAGCGTGAGGCTACCTGAAAATATATAGCGGTTTAACAAGGAACGGAGCCAGGCGGCGGGGCGTAGCCGTACAGCCGGTAGCGGCAAGGCGAATCAAAGCTGTCGCGTTTTGTTCATCCGCTGTAACAAAGGCTACCTGAAACACTTTCAGGTAGCCCTATCTTTAATTCGTGCATACAGCGGCGGCATGATTGTTTGCCGTTGCGCTCCGCCCATTCGTCTGTCGGCTCCGCCCTCTCCATCAGGCTACCTGAAAATCAACATACTGTTTTCAGGTAGCCTTTTCCCATACTCACTCAAACAACATCCCGGCCAAGCCCAATGCGTTGTTTACCATATGAATCAAAATCGGGTATTTCAAATCTTTGGTGTGCAGATAGGCCGCACCGAGCACCAGGCCCATGGCGAAATACAGCAGGAAATCGTAGTGCACCGGCAGACTGTGCAGGCTGCCGAAAATAAAGGCAGACAGCACCAGCAGCAGCCAGCGTTTGCCGCGGTTTTCGATACTGCCGAAGCTTTGGAAAAAAATGCCGCGCAGCAGCAGCTCTTCCAAAACCGGCGCAAACAGCAGGATATAGGCCGCCATCGTCAGCGGGGCGCGTTGCAGCATTTCCATAACCATGCGCTGGTTTTGCAGGTTGTCCACGCTGCTTTCTACGCCCAGCGCGGCCATCAGCATTTCGTAGAGCGGGTTGATGGCCAGCATCAGCGCAATATAGCCCGCCGCCCACAGCAGTTTTTTGCCGGAAAACCGGCTTTTCCAATTATGGAAATAACCGTCTGCCTGCTTAAGGTAGAGCTTCAGGTATAGCCCGCACATGGCCACGGCGGCAACCGTAAACAGCAGTGCGGCCACAATTTGGGCGGCCATGTTCCTGCCCAGGCCGCCGAGCAGCCAGGCCAATGTCGGCAGCACCTGCGTCAGCATCAGCAGGGGAATAAACTGTAAGAGTGAAATGAATTTATCCCGCACCGCAGCCTCCGGTTTTCGGCTTGCTGCCCAAAATATTAATCACTTTGCGTGCGGGTTTTTCAGGTAGCCCTTCGTCTTCGTCGTCGCGCGGGGCGTTAAAGGAAACGGTTTCGCTGTCGAAGGCCAAATCGCCGCCGTGTTTCAGGGTCTGACCGCGTTGCAAACCGGCAAAATCAAACAGTTCGGTATCGGCCAAGTGCGAGGGCACCACGTTTTGCAGTGCGGAAAACATGCTTTCGATGCGGCCGGGGAAACGTTTGTCCCAGTCTTTCAGCATTTCGCCCACCACCTGCCGCTGCAGATTGGGCTGCGAGCCGCACAGGTTGCAGGGGATAATGGGGAACTGCTTGATTTCGGCGTATTTGATCAAGTCTTTTTCTTTCACATAGGCCAGCGGGCGGATCACGATGTGTTCGCCGTTGTCGCTCACCAGCTTGGGCGGCATGGCTTTGAGTTTGCCGCCGTAGAACATGTTTAAAAACAGGGTGGCGAGGATGTCGTCGCGGTGGTGGCCGAGCGCGATTTTGGTGCAGCCCAGCTCTTTTGCAGTGCGGTAGAGGATGCCGCGCCGCAGGCGGCTGCACAGCGAGCAGGTGGTTTTGCCTTCATCGAGCACACGTTTCACGGTGGAATAGGTGTCTTCTTCCACAATTTTGAAGGGCACGCCGATGGAAGTCAGATACTCCGGCAACACATGTTCGGGAAAGCCGGGCTGTTTTTGGTCGAGGTTCACCGCCACCAGCTCAAAATTGATCGGCGCGGAGGCCTGCAGGTGGCGCAGGATGTCTAAGAGGGCGTAGCTGTCTTTGCCGCCGGAGAGGCAGACCATGATTTTGTCGCCCTCTTCAATCATATTGAAATCGTTAATCGCTTGGCCCACGGCGTGGCGCAGGCGTTTGTGCAGTTTGTTGGCTTCGTGTTCGTGTTTGGGCTTATTGGACATAATGGTGTGTTGGCAACGTAAAGTGCGGGATTGTAACGCAATGTAGGCTGATTTTATAGCAGGTAAAGTATCGACCCGGCAGCTGAAAGTATGCAAAGAATACGGTACACTGCGTTTCGTTTTAAACAAAAAGCAGAGAAAGGAAACGAATGTTTGCAAATCGAGTGTTGGCCCTGTTGGCCGCCGTGTGGTTTGGCGCGTATCTTTTGGCCGGCTACGGCGTGGCGCCGCTATTGTTTCAATCTCTGCCCAAAGAGCAGGCCGGCAACCTGGCCGGTGCGCTGTTCAGCGCGGTGAACTACATCGGGCTGTTTGTGTGGGCCATCCTTTATTTGGCCGGCCTCTCCGCGCAGCAGCGCAGCTACGGCCAACGCAGCAAACTCAGCTCGCGCATCGTCGCCCTCACCTGGCTGCTGCTGGCCGTCTCGCAATTTGCGCTGGTGCCGCTTATCCGCGCCCTGCGCGGCGGGCAGACGTATTGGCTCTCCAACCTCCTCGGCGGCGAGCTCTCTTTCTGGCACAGCATGTCCAGCAGCCTGTATGTGCTCATCAGCCTGCTCGGCCTGTTTTTAATCATGCGCCTGCTGCGTTTCGAGTGGCAATAAATCGGGCTGGGAAGGCTACCTGAAATTTTTCGGGTAGCCTTTTACCGCTTGCCGCCCTATTCCCGCACTTATACAATGCGCCCATCCCAACCCTTCAAAAATAAAGGAAACCCCATGTTGGCCAAACAAATCCTCGACGAACTCGCCGGAAAAATCGGCAGCGCCATCGCTGAAAGCCCGGTGAAAGACGTGGAAAAAAACGTGAAAACCCTGCTCGGCAGCACATTCAGCAAGCTCGATTTGGTAACGCGCGAAGAGTTCGACATCCAACAGCAGGTGCTCATCAAAACCCGCGAAAAACTGGCTGCCTTAGAAGCTCGCCTGGCCAAGCTGGAAGCCGACGCTCCGGCCGCCCTGCCCAACCCTTCCGAACAGCAATAGGAAGCGCGGCATGAGTTTGGCGGTGGTATACAGCCGTGCGCTCAGCGGCATGGCCGCGCCCTTGGTGGAAGTGGAAGCCCACTTGGCCAACGGCCTGCCCGCGTTCAATATCGTCGGCCTGCCCGACACCGAAGTGAAAGAAAGCCGCGACCGCGTGCGCGCCGCCATCATCCAAAGCGGCTTCGACTTCCCCGCAAAAAAAATCACCGTCAATCTCGCCCCGGCGGATTTGCCCAAAGAATCCGGCCGTTTCGACCTGCCGATTGCCGTGGGCATCCTCGCCGCCTCCGGCCAAATCGCCATTTCGCCCGAAGAATTGGCCAAATACGAGCTGGCTGGCGAATTGGCCTTGTCCGGCCTGCTGCGCCCGGTGCGCGGTGCGCTGGCCATGGTGTGGCAGAGCACGCAGGCGCGGCGCCGTTTTATTTTGCCGCCAGAGAGCGCCGAGCAGGCTGCGCTGATTGAACGTGCCGAGGTATTGGCTGCCGAAAGCCTGGTGGCCGTAGCCGCCCACCTCAACGGCATCGCCGCCCTGCCCAGCTGCCAAGCCCGTGCCGAAGCGGCCGAAGAAGCGCCCTATCCCGACCTGCAAGACGTAAAAGGCCAGCACACCGCGCGGCTCGCGCTTGAAATCGCCGCTGCCGGCGGCCACAGCATCCTGATGAGCGGCCCGCCCGGCACCGGCAAATCCATGCTGGCGCAACGCCTACCCGGCATCTTGCCGCTGCTCTCCGACGACGAAATCACCGAAACCTGGGCGCTGCGTTCGCTGCTGCCCCAGCAGCACAGTTTCTCCCGCCGCCGCCCCTTCCGTTCACCGCACCACAGCGCCAGCGCCGCCGCTATGGTGGGCGGCGGCTCCGACCCCAAGCCCGGCGAAATTTCCCTGGCGCACAACGGCGTATTGTTTCTTGACGAATTGCCCGAATTCGACCGCAAGGTGCTGGAAATGCTGCGCGAACCGCTGGAAAACGGCCTTATCCACATTTCCCGCGCCAGCCGCCAAGCCACCTATCCCGCCCGCTTCCAGCTGGTGGCTGCCATGAATCCCTGCCCCTGCGGCTACCTCGGCCACCCCGCCAAACCCTGCCGCTGCACGCCCGAAAGTATTGCTCGTTATCGTGGCAAAATTTCCGGCCCGCTCTTAGACAGGATTGATTTGATTATTGAAGTGCCCGCCCTCTCCGCCGCCGAGCTTACCCAAGCCACACCCGGCGAGCCCAGCGCCGCCGTTCGGGAACGCGTGCTGGCCGCTCGCGAGCGCCAACAACGGCGGCAAGGCAAAAGCAATGCCTTGCTCAACGTAACCGAGCTGGACGAGCTGGCCGCCATCGAGCCCGAAGCCAAAGCCGCCCTCTCCGCCGTGCTGGAAAAACTTTCGCTTTCCGCCCGCAGCTACCACCGCATCCTGCGCATCGCCCGCACCCTGGCCGACCTAGCCAGCAGCGACACCGTAAATCAACGCCACGTCATGCAGGCCGTGAGCTTCCGCCGCACCCCGTCTTGAAAAGACGGCTGGCCGTAAGTACACACAGCCAGGCGAACCAATGCAACAGTATTCGCCATTTAGATTCACTCTTTAAAGAAACGGATTTTCAGGTAGCCTTCCCCCTGTCTTACCCAGGCTACCTGAAACCGCCCGTCCGCCTGAAAGAACATGTAAAAAGCTTCCGCCGCAGCAAACGGTTTTGATAAAATGCGGCACCTTTTTAGCAATCCATTTTCCTCATGCCAAACAAACCCCACGGTCAAGGCCTTTCCGGCTTTATATTCGGCCTCCTGCTTGCCACCCTCATCATCGGCGTGGTTTTGTATTTCCTCAACAACACGCCCTCCGGCATCAAACAGCCCGAAGCGCCGAAAACCGAAATCCAGCCCGAAATCCTCACTCCACGCCAAGAGCGCCAGCCCGAACAGCGCCCGAGCGACACCACCGTCGGTTCCGACAGCGGCCGTTACACCCTGCCGCCCGGCGACATCACCGACAAACCGCCTGTAGCCGCCTCCGTGCCGCAGCAGGTCAGCACGCCTGCACAGCGTCAGGAAGAGAAACCCGCGCAGGAAGATAAACCCGTACAAACCAAACCGCGCGAACCGCAGCGCAAACCCGAACCGGAAGCCAAGCCCACGCCCGAGCAGATTTTGGAAAGCGGCAATGTGGAGCGTGCCCGCGAGCAAGCCCGCCGCCAGCGGCGTGAAGCCGAAGCCAAAGCGGCACGCGAAGCTGAAGCCAAGACTGCCGAGCAACGTGCCCAACGCAATGCCGAAGCACACAGCGGCGGCAACGGCCGCTACATCGTGCAGATGGGCTCCTACAACAACCCGGAAGCTGCCGACACCCAACGCGCCAAACTCGCCATGCTCGGCGTGAACGCCCGCGTAACCAGCAGCAAGCGCAGCGACGGCCAAACCGTATATCGCATCCAAAGCAGCCGCCTCAGCCGTGCCGAAGCCCAAGCCCTCAGCGAACGCCTGCGCGGCAACGGCATCGACACCCTCACCCGCCAAGCCGATTAACCCATCCTCCTTCCATCCTTAAATAACGAAAGATTAAAATGAAACTGAAAGCCCTGCTCCTCTCCGCACTCACCGTCTTCGCCGTCACCGCCGCCCAAGCCAAAGCCGTGGAAGGCACCGACTACATTGTGCGCAGCAATGTGATCAAACCCGTACAACCCAACAAAATCGAAGTAACCGAATTCTTCGGCTATTTCTGCATCCACTGCCAACACCTCGAACCGATTATCGAACAGCAAAGCAAACGCTTCGCCTCCGACACCGTATTGCGCCAAGAGCACGTGGTGTGGCAGCCTGCCCACCAAACCCTCGCCCGCCTGGCCGCCGCCGTGAAATCCACCGGCCTCTCCCGCCAAGCCAACCAAGCCATCTTCAAAGCCCTGATGGACGGCGTCGTAACCGACGAAACCAGCCTGAAAAACTGGATTCAGCAGCAACCCTACGGCAGCCGCCTGCTTGCCGCCTACAACAGCCCGCAGTCCGCCGCTGCCGCCCAAACCATGCAGCAGCAAACCGTTACCTACAACATCACCAAAACCCCGGTGGTGGTGGTGGGCGGCAAATACGAGCTCACCAACTCTCAAAACATGGCCGTGCTGCAGGAGTTGATTGAAAAAGTCCGTGCCGAACGCGGCATGCCCGCCCCCGCCCCGCGCGCCGTCGTACGCAGCCGCGGCGCAGCCATCGCCGGCCAGGCCAACCGCTAAAGCGGCGCATCAATTTTCAGGTAGCCCGTACTCTGATACAGGCTACCTGAAAAACATTTACCCCACGTTTTAAGAGTTTAACCAATGAACCTGCTCCTCGCCTTCAAAGCCCTCTTCCTCGGCATCATCGAAGGCCTCACCGAATTTCTGCCTATTTCCAGCACCGGCCACCTGATTGTGGCCGGCAGCCTCATCGGCTTCGATGCCGAAAGCCATGCCGTATTCAACATCGCCATCCAACTCGGCGCCATCCTCGCCGTGGTGTACGAATACCGCGCCCGCTTCATCCACGTGGCCACCCATATCGGCAAAGACCGGCTATCCAACCGCTTCGTGCTCAACCTGGCCATCGCCTTCATCCCCGCCGCCGTCATCGGCCTGCTGTTCAACGACTTCATCGAAAAAGTGCTGTTCAACCCCGTGAGCGTGGCTGCGGCGCTGGTGGTGGGCGGCTTTTTGATTTTGTGGATTGAAAAACGGCAAAGCCGCGTACCGCCGAAAGTGCGCAGTGTGGACGATATGCGCCCGCGCGATGCGCTGGCCGTGGGCCTGTTTCAAATTTTAGCCCTGATTCCCGGCACTTCCCGCTCCGGCAGCACCATCATGGGCGGCATGGTATGGGGGCTCGACCGCAAAACCGCCACCGAATTCTCCTTCTTCCTCGCCGTGCCGATTATGGTGGCCGCCTCCGGCTACAGCATTTTAAAAAACCTCAGTGCCTTTTCCTCGCAGGAGCTCGGCCTCATCGCCATCGGCTTTGCCGCCGCTTTTGCTTCCGGCCTCATTGCCGTAAAAGCCCTACTGCGTTTTGTGTCCAGCAAAAATTTCGTGCCCTTCGCCTACTACCGCATCATCTTCGGCGGCATCATCCTGCTCACTTGGCTGTGCGGCTGGGTAAATTGGTAGAACACCCAATCAGGCAAGGCTGGCTGAAACAGACTCATTTATCTTTATTCAGGTAGCCTCAACCCAAAAACAATAAAGGCTACCTGAAACAAATAACGCAAGTTAAAGCAAAGCTAAAACGGCAACGCTATTTTTCAGGTAGCCTCCGCACCAAGGCTGCCGCCCACACTAACCATGAAATACAAACCCCTTCTCTTCGGCCTAGCCGCCCTCCTCGCCATCCTGTTCGGCCTATCCTCCTGCGCCCAACAAGCCTTTTACTATCCCGACCATGCCGACTACGGCTCGCCCGCCCAATCCGGCCTGCCCTACGAAAACGTCTCCTTCCAAAGCGCCGACGGCACACGCCTGCACGGCTGGTTTGTGCCCGCACGCGGCGTGGCTGATGCCAAGCAAGCCCGCGCCACCATCATCCACTTCCACGGCAACGCGCAAAACCTCACCGCCCACTGGCAGGCCGTGAAATGGCTGCCAGAACACGGCTACAACGTTTTCCTGTTCGACTATCGCGGCTACGGCCAATCTGAAGGTGAGCCCAGCCCCGAAGGCCTGTTTGCCGACAGCAACGCCGCGCTGGATTATGTGCGCAGCCGCCCCGACGTCAACCCCGAGCGCCTGCTCGTGTTCGACCAGAGCTTAGGCGGCACCAATGCCATTGCCGTGGTGGGCGCAGGCAACAAAGCCGGCGTGCGCGCCGTGGCCATCGAATCCACCTTCTCTTCTTATTCCAGCATCGCCAACGACAAACTCCCCGGCGCCGGCATCCTGGTAGGCAACCGCTACAGCGCCCGCCGCTTCGTGGCGCAAATCAGCCCCATCCCCCTGCTGCTGATGCACGGCACCGCCGACCAAGTCATCCCCGCCAAACACTCGCAAATCCTATTCGAGCTCGCCCAAGAGCCCAAACAGCTGATCCTCATCCCCAACGGCACCCACCTCGGCCTCTCCGGCCTGGGCGGCTACGAAACGCAGCTGCTGGATTTCTTCAACCGGCATAGCGAATAAAGCCGGAAAACGCGTATAGCGGCACTCCTGCGATTGCAGCCGGGGAGTGCCGCTATTTTTCTTTTTCAACATTCCGTTTTTCAGGTAGCCCTTACCGCCGAAATCAGCGTAAAATTGCCCCGGCATTACCCTTTCCGTTTAATTGTTCCACCCGATAAAAAAGGAAGACACCCATGTTTCGGCACGTTGAGTTCTACCCCGGCGATCCCATCCTCGGCCTGATGGAAAAATACAACCAAGACCCGCGCAGCGAGAAAGTAAACCTCGGCGTGGGCGTTTATTACGACGGCGAAGGCCGCCTGCCCGTGCTCGAGTGCGTGAAAACCGTTGAACGCGCCCTTGCCGAGAGCCCGCGCCCGCGCGGCTACCTGCCCATGGAAGGCCTGGCCGCCTACCGCAGCGCCTGCCAAAACCTGCTGTTCGGTGCCGACCATCCCGCCGTGCAAGAAGGCCGCATCGCCACCATCCAATCGCTCGGCGGCTCCGGCGCGCTGCGCGTGGGTGCCGATTTTATCCACGCCTGGTTTCCGCAGGCCAAGTGCTACGTGAGCGACCCCACCTGGGGCAACCATGTGAGTATTTTCGAGGCAGCCGGTTTCGAAGTGGGCAAATACCCCTACTACGACCCCGCCACCATCGGCGTGAAATTCGAAGAAATGAAAGCCTTCTTCCGCACGCTCAAGCAACACGACGTAGTGGTGCTGCACCCCTGCTGCCACAACCCCACCGGCGTGGATTTGAGCCGCAGCCAATGGGAAGAAATCCTGCAAATTGTGAAAGAAGTCGGCCTCATCCCCTTTATGGACATCGCCTACCAAGGCTTCGCCGAAGACCTGGAAAACGACGTTTACGCCATCCGCCGCGCCGCTGAACTCGGCCTGTCCGTCTTCATCAGCAACTCCTTCTCCAAAAACCTCTCGCTCTACGGCGAACGCGTGGGCGGCCTCTCCGTGGTGTGCCCCAGCGCCGAAGAAGCCAAGCTCGTGCTCGGCCAGCTCAAATTCACCGTGCGCCGCATCTATTCCAGCCCCCCTTCCCACGGCGGCTTCGTGGTGGACGGCGTGATGAACAACGCAACCCTGTTCAAACAATGGGAAGGCGAAGTATACGAAATGCGCGACCGCATCCGCGCCATGCGCCAAAAGCTGCAGGAAGTGCTCAGCGCCAAAGTGCCCGGCCGCGATTTCAGCTATTTCACCAAACAACGCGGCATGTTCAGCTTCACCGGTCTCTCGCCCGAACAGGTAGAACGCCTGCAAAAAGAGTTTGCCGTTTATATGGTGAGCAACGGCCGCATGTGCGTAGCCGGCCTGAACGAGCAGAATATCGACTACGTGGCCAATGCCTTCGCCGAAGTATTGAAATAAACATAGGCAGGCTTGAATAAAAAGGCTACCTGAAAACGGTGCGGACCGGTTTTCAGGTAGCCTTTCCCCAAAGCGCCCAATCTCACCGAGAAAACCATGAAGAAACCCGCCAGAAGCCATATCAAACTCTTGATCAAGAGTTTGCTGATAACCCTCATCTTGCTGATATTAGCAGGCTATTTCCTGATTACTCTCACCCAAAGCAAGTATTATTCCATCAACCTGCTGCACAACAACCAATCTGGCACCCCATATCTGGAAAAACTCGAAATCAACAATAAAACCTACATCATCAACCAAGACATACCGCCCGACAGCACCCCTTCTCATTTCGATGAGAGCAGATCGATCCTGGATTTTAAAGGAAAAAGCAGGCTGAATATCACCTTCACCATCCGAAACAAAGAAAACCATCAAATCATCACACCATCTTGCAGCGTAACATTTGAAGCAGAGGTGAATTACTGTTTCCTGCACGCATATTTGAAAAATGATCAAGTGTTCTGTATTTGCAATTTCTAGAGCAAGCTTCACGCCGCCAGTGCCAACTATTTTTCAGGTAGCCCCAAGCCGCGCAAAGGCTACCTGAAAACATCCCGCCTCCCCTCATCAGAAAGCCCCGCCATGCCCGCCATCCGCCGCATCTACGGCTACACGCCCTCTGCCGCCCCTGCTATTTTCTGCGACCGCCTCTACCCGCGCGGCATCCGCAAAGAAACCTTCGCCGCCGTGCAGTGGCTCAAAGACATTGCGCCTTCCGCCGAGCTGCGCCGCTGGTATCATGCCGCGCCGCAAGAGCGTTTCCCCGAATTTGCCGCGCGCTACACCGAAGAGCTGCAAAGCGGCAGCGCCCATGCCGCGCTGCTGGCGCTGAAAAAGCAGCTGGCCGCCGCGCCGGATACCGTGTTGCTCACCGCCGTGCGCTGCCCGCAGCAGAGCCATCTTTCGGTGTTGGCCGAGGTGTTGGGCTGGGAAAAGGTGGATTGGGGCGATGGCGCTTGAGGCGTTTGAACGGTTTTAACTGCGTTGAAGCTGCACTTTAGCTGGGCAGAAACTCGCTTCACTCATGTTAACTTCGTTGAAGCTCACGCTTTCAGGTAGCCTCAAACACCGCATTCTCGGTAAAATAGAGCTTTCAGCCCATTCAAACACGCACAGCATGAATATTTTCGACACCGCCCTGCCCGATGTGAAAATCATCGAGCCCGAAGCCCACGGCGACGAGCGCGGCTTCTTTATGGAAACCTTCCGCGACAACTGGTTTCGCGAGCACATCGGCCACCACACTTTCGTGCAGGAAAACCACTCCCGATCCGAGCATGGCGTGCTGCGCGGCCTGCACTATCAAACCGTTTGCCCGCAAGGCAAGCTGGTGCGCGTGGTATCGGGCAGCGTGTTCGACGTGGCCGTGGATTTGCGCCGCTCCTCGCCCACTTTCGGCCATTGGGTGGGCGCGGTGCTTTCTGCCGAAAACCGCTACCAAATGTGGATTCCGCCCGGCTTTGCCCACGGCTTCTACACCACCGACAGCCACGCCGACATCGTGTATAAATGCACCAACTACTACCAGCCCGACCACGAACACACCCTGTTCTGGCACGACCCCGCCGTGGGCATCGACTGGCCGCTGGCCGCCCCGCCGCTGCTTTCCGGCAAAGATGCCGCCGGCAGCCTGCTGGCACAGGCCGTATTGTTCGATTAAAGGCTACCTGAAACCATGAAACTCATCATCCTCGACCGCGACGGCGTGCTCAACCAAGACCGCGACGACTTCGTCAAATCCGAAGACGAATGGATTCCCCTGCCCGGCAGCATGGATGCCGTGGCGCTGTTCAAGCAGGCCGACTACACCGTTGTAATTGCCACCAACCAATCCGGTATCGGCCGCCGCTATTTTTCCATGCAAGACCTCAACGAAATGCACGAAAAAATGCACCGCCTGGCCAATGAAGCCGGCGGCAGCATCGACGGCATCTGGTTTTGCCCGCACACCGATGCCGACCACTGTTCCTGCCGCAAGCCCAAGCCCGGTATGGTGGAAGACATCCTCAACCGCTTCAACACCGACGCACGCGGCGTGTATCTCGTGGGCGACAGCCTGCGCGATTTGCAAGCCATCGATGCCGTGGGCGGCCTGCCCGTGCTCGTGCTCACCGGCAAAGGCAAGAAAACCCTCGCCGCAGGCGGGCTACCTGAAAACACCCAAGTGTTCGACGACCTGCTCTCCTTCGCCCAACACCTCATCAACCCACCCGAAACCGAACAGGAAGCCTGATGATTTCCCTGTGGATACGCAACCTCGCCTATTGGCTGCTGATGGCGCTCGTTACCCCGCCGCTGTTTATCGTGATGCTGCTCACCGCCCCCATCCCCGGCGCCCTCCACGCCCTCGCCACCCGCTGGGCGCTGATGCTGATGTGGCTCCTGGAAAACATCGTCGGCCTCAAATACCGCGTGGAAGGCGCAGAAAACATCCCTGCAGGCCCCGCCATTATCTGCTGCAAACACCAATCCGGCTGGGAAACGCTGGCCACGCAGAAAATCTTCCCGCCCCAGGTATTCGTAGCCAAGCGCGAGCTGTTCCGTATCCCCTTCTTCGGCTGGGGGCTCAAGCTCGCCGGCACCATCGGCATCGACCGCCGCAACCCCGGCAAAGCCTCCGCCCAAATCATCGAGCAAGGCAGCAAACGCAAAGCGCAAGGCTATTGGATCACCATTTTCCCCGAAGGCACGCGTATGCCGCCCGGCAGCAAAGGCCGCTACAAAAGCGGTGCCGCCCGTACTGCCCAGCTGCTGGAAATGGACATCGTGCCCGTTGCCCTCAACAGCGGCGAATTTTGGCCAAAAAACTCTTTCCTCAAACATCCCGGTGAAATCAGCGTCATCATTTGCCCGCCGATTAAACACGATTCCGGCAGCATCACCGAGCTCACCGCCGCCATCGAAGAAACCATCGAAAGCCAAATGCCCCGCATCACCAGCCGCGGCCCCTGCTACGGCGGCGCCAAACCAGGTATCGAACAGCAAGGCGGCGCAGTATGAAGCTGAAGATGGACGGCGATACTGTCGGAGCCATCGTCTTCGCCCTGGCCTCCCTTCTCTTCGTGTGGCGTTATCTTGCCGCCGATTTGCGACATAGCGAAATCCGCCCCATTTGGCGGCAGATCCTCATCGGTAGCGGCATTGCCGTCATCATTGCCAGCCTGCTGTATTATTTGGGCATCTTCGGCTAAAACCGCCCTTGGATAAGTTTTCAGGTAGCCTTGAAGGCTACCTGAAAATATTTCTGTGTACTCTGCGACAAGCTGCACCTTGCGCTCACAAGCAGCAAACGGCTATAGCAAGCCGAATTGACTTTCGATACAAGGGTGAGCCGCAGACAATACAGAAATCCGGCAAGGCGAACCAACGCAATAGCGAAAGTTAAGTTGGTTCGCTACACCTGAAACCCGCCTGCTGCGTTTTTTAACTGCACTTTAGCTTCGTAGAAACTCGCTTCATTCGCTTTAACTGCGTTAAAGCTCACGCTTTCAGGTAGCCTATCCCATGCCTGCCGATTACAATAGCCTTTTCCCCTGACAACAAAACACCAGCCCGCCATGAACCCACACCTATCCCAACTCCAGCCCTACCCCTTCGCCCGCCTGCGCGAAGCGATGCAAGGCGTGAGCGCGCCCGAGGGCGTTGTGCCCGTGCCGCTGCAAATCGGCGAGCCCAAACACCCCGCCCCCGCTGTGATTACCGACGCGCTCACCGCCGCCCTGCCGCGCCTCGATGCCTATCCGCAAACCGCAGGCCTGCCCGAACTGCGCCAGGCCTGCGCCGGCTTCCTGCAACACCGCTATGGCCTCGCGCTCGATCCAGATAGCGAAATCCTGCCCGTGCTGGGCAGCCGCGAAGCCCTGTTTTCCTTCGTACAGGCGGCGCTGGGCGGCAACGAGCAGGAAAAGCCCGTGGTGGTGTGCCCCAATCCGTTTTATCAGATTTACGAAGGCGCCGCGCTCCTGGCCGGGGCGGAAACCACATTTGCCAACTGCCGTGCCCCGCACTTCAAGCCAGACTGGGGCAGCATTCCCGCAGCCGTGTGGCAGCGCGTGAAACTGGTGTTCGTTTGCTCGCCGCACAACCCCTGCGGCAGTGTGATGCAAAAAGCCGACTGGGCAGAACTCTTTGAATTGCAAAGCCGCTACGGCTTCATCATCGCCGCCGACGAATGCTATTCCGAAATTTATTTCGAAGGCGAGCCGCCCATCGGCTGCCTGCAGGCCGCTGCCGAATTGGGGCGCGGTTTCAGCAAACTGGTGATGTTCACCAGCCTCTCCAAACGCTCCAACGTGCCCGGCCTGCGCTCCGGCTTCGTGGCCGGCGATGCCGCGCTGCTCAAAGATTTCCTGCTCTACCGCACCTACCACGGCAGCGCCATGGGCATTCCCGTGCAGATGGCCAGCATCGCCGCCTGGAACGATGAAACCCATGTGATGGAAAACCGCCGCCTGTATCAGGAAAAATTCGCCCGCGTGCTGCCGATTCTGGCGCAGGGTTTTGAGGTAACACGGCCGGATGCTTCGTTCTATATTTGGCTGCAAGCGCCCGACGGCGACGATTTGGCCTTCGCCCGCACCCTGTGGCGCGAAGCGGCCATCCAAGTGCTGCCCGGCCGTTTTCTGGCGCGCGACACCGCGCAAGGCAACCCCGGCGCTGGCTATGTGCGCATCGCGCTGGTCGCCCCCGTGGCCGACTGCGTGGCGGCAGCGGAGAAGATCGTGGCAATCCGCCGGCGTTGTTATCCATAGCATCAATAGGCTACCTGAAAGCGTGAGCTTCAACGCAGTTAAAACGAACAAAGTGAGTTTCTGCGAAGCTCAAGTGCAGTTTTAACACCGCTAAAACTATCCCAACCTTTGCGCCAATATCAATAAAGGCTACCTGAAAAACCACAATCCGGTTTCAGGTAGCCTTATCGCATCCATTAAGCCACGCTATCTCCTTATGCCAGCATAGCGGGCTAGCAACACTCAAAACCAGGCGGCACGCCGCAGACAGCACACACACGGCCAGCGAGCCAGCTCCGCAGCATCCTTATTTATAATTCACGATATAAGCCAAGCAGCCGCGGCAAATCAGTTATAATCCCACGTTTCTGCTCCGGATTTTCGGTTATGAGTACACCCGATCGCGCCAAAACCCCGCTGTTGCGGCGGCCTTGGTTTGCCTTTTTCAGCTCCATGCGCTTTGCCGTGGCGCTGCTCTCGCTGCTCGCGCTCGCTTCGGTGATCGGCACGGTGTTGCAGCAAAATCAGGCCGAGGTGGCTTATGTGGTGGAATTCGGGCCGTTCTGGCATCAGATTTTCCGCTTCCTCGGCTTGTATGATGTGTATTCCGCGCCGTGGTTTGTGGCTATTTTGGCATTCTTGATGCTCTCCACCGGCCTGTGCCTGTGGCGCAACATCCCGCCTTTCCTGCGCGAAATGAAAAGCTTCCGCCTGAGTGCCTCTGCCCGCTCGCTGGCCGCCATGAAACACAGCACCCTGCTCGCTGCCGCACCCGCCCCCGAAATTGCCGAACGCTACCTGAAAGTTTCCGGCTTCGCCGTGCAAAGCCGGCAGCGCGAAGACGGCAGCTTCATCATCGCGGCAAAAAAAGGCAGCCTCAACAAATGGGGCTACATCTTCGCCCACGCCGCCATCATCGTGATTTGCCTGGGCGGCCTCATCGACAGCAATCTGCCGATTAAGCTGGCCATGTTTTCAGGTAGCCTCCAGCCCAATAAAACTGCCCAGTTCTCCAACGATTTCGGCAAAGAAAGCCGCTTGGGCAGCAATACCTTATCGTTTCGCGGCAATGTAAACATCCGTGAAGGGCAAACCGTGCAGGAAGTGTTCCTCGACACGGGCGACGGGCTCTTGGTGCAGGAATTGCCGTTTAACGTAACCCTCAAGCAATTTCATGTGGATTACTACGAAAACGGCATGCCGAAAAACTTTGCCAGCGATTTAATCGTTACCGACCGGCAAAGCGGCCAAACCTACACCCCCACCGTGAAAGTGAACCATCCCTTCACCCTGCACGGCATCTCGCTCTATCAGGCCAGCTTCGGCGACGGCGGCTCCGGCCTCACCTTCCGCGCCTGGAACTTGGGCACGCCCTCCGCCGCCAGCACCGAACTCAAAGCTGCCTCGCTCAGCGCCTTCCCGCTGCACCTAGGTCAAAACCAAACTCAACAATACACGCTCGAATTCACCGAACTGCGCCCGCTGAACGTGGAAGACGAAGAGCAAACCGATAACGCCGCTTCGCAACCGGCCAATTTGCGCCACCGCCTCAACGATGCGCGCAGCGTGCAGCAGTCCGATGCCCTGCGCAACGTCGGCCCCACCATCACCTTCCGCCTGCGCGACCAGGCCGGCCAGGCGCGCGAATATGTCAACTACATGCTGCCTCTGCGGCGCGGCGGCGATTTCTACTTCGCCACCGGCGAGCGCGGCAGCAACAGCGAAGACTACCGCTGGCTGATGATTCCCGCCGATAAAAACGGCAAGCCCGACACCTTCATGCACCTGCGCTCTGTACTGCTTCAGCCCGAGCTGCGCGAAGCCGTGCTCGACCGCGCCGTGGCCGATATGCCCGAGCCTTCCAAAACCCGCTTCCGCGAAGCCTTGAGCAATATCTTGGAGCTGTTCGCCCGCGAAGGCTATGTGGGCATCAACCGATTCGTGGAAAACAAAATCCCCGCCGCCGAACAAGACCGGATGCGCGAATTGTTCTACCAAATGCTGTTCGGCGCGGGCAATATCGCCCTCGAGCAAGCGCTGGCCGAACAAGGGCTGGACTGGCCGCAGAGCGAAGAGCGCAACCGTTTCTTAATCAACAGCTTCGATGCCTACACCGGCCTCACCCGCTTCGGCTCGCCGGTGTTGCTGCAATTAAACGGCTACAACGAAGTGAAATCCTCCGGCCTGCAGATGACCCGCTCGCCAGGCCAAGGCCTGGTGTATCTCGGCTCTGTACTGCTGATTTTGGGCACGGCGCTTATGTTTTACCTGCGCGAACAACGCGCCTGGCTGCTGTATGACAACGGCCAAGCCCGCTTCGCCATGAGCTCCGCCCGCCTCAAACGGCAGCTGGAACCGATTTTCGCCACACACACACAACACCTCACGCGCCTGGCGCAGGAATTGAACCATGACCAACCCTAACCCGCTCGATGCCCCGCTGCAGAAACAGGCAGCCAGTGCCCCACACCGGCTGCCGCAGCACGAGCTTTTGCAGGAGCAGCGTTTCTGGAAGCTGCTTTCTGTAGCCGACTGGCTGTTTGCCGCCCTGATGATGGCCATTGCCGCTGCGGTGCAGATTCTGCTGCCGCACCGCATGGACATTTATGAAGTGTGCATTTTATGGCTCAGTGCCGCCGCCGCCGTGTGGCTGGGCTGGTTTTACAAACCGCTGCGCCTGCTGATGCCGCTGTGCATCGCCCTGGCCTATGCCGCCACCGTGCTCTATGCCGGGCAGATGGCCAATAGTGAACGCTTCCTGCTGCGCTATTTCTTAGCCAGCCAATCGGCTATTGGCTGGCTGTGCGCCCTGGTGCCGATGGCCTGGCTGTGCTACGCGCTCGGTTTGCTCGGCGGCAACAAACAGGCGGAAACAGACAGCACGCACACCGTGCCTATGCTGCTGCGCATCGCCCGCTACCTGGCTTGGGCGGCGGCGACCGCCGGGCTCACCGGCATGCTGGTGCGCTGGCATGAAAGCTACCTCATCAGCCCGCGCGACGGCCACATCCCGATTTCGAACCTGTATGAAGTGTTCATCCTGTTTATCGTCATCACCGCTTTGATGTTTCTGTATTACGAAGGCAAGTTCCGCCTGCAGCGGCTGGGCGTGTTTGTGTACACCCTGCAGCTGATTTTGGTCGGCTTCGTGCTGTGGTACACCTTCAGCCGCAACGCCCAGCAAATCCGGCCGCTGATTCCCGCCCTGCAATCGTGGTGGATGAAGCTGCATGTGCCGGCCAATTTCATCGGCTACGGTGCATTTTGCTTGGCCGCCTTCCTCGGTGTGGCCGAATTGATGAAACTGCGCCGCCCCTCGTTGCGGCTACCTGAAGCCGAAGTGATTGAAGAAGCCATGTATCAAGCCATCGCCATCGGTTTCCTCTTCTTCACCGTAGCCACCGTGCTCGGCGCACTGTGGGCAGCCGATGCCTGGGGGCGTTATTGGAGCTGGGATCCGAAAGAAAACTGGGCGCTGGTGGTGTGGCTCAACTACGCGGCCTGGCTGCATATCCGCCTGGTGCGCGGCTGGGGTGGCAAGCCCTTAGCGTGGTGGGCGATTATCGGCTTCTTCATCACTGCCTTTGCCTTCGTCGGCGTAAATATGTTTTTGGGCGGGCTGCATTCTTATGGCGGGCTGTAAACCGCAAAAAGGCTACCTGAAAGCGCAGCTTCAGGTAGCCTGAATATATAGAGGGATTCATAAAACCACTGGGGAACACCCAGTAGCATCAAGAATCCCTCCATGAGAACTAAGCACATCTTTATTCATGCATAGCTATGAGCTACAAGCAATACATAAGTGTGGCAAGACACACCAATATTGAAAGAATCGAAGTGCTTTAGCCATAAAACAAAGCCCCGCATCTGCGGGGCTTTTGCTTAAGTTTTAAACCACCAAATTATTTGGCAGCGCTGGCAGCACCTTCAACGGCAGCGGTAGCTTGAGAAGCAGCACCTTCAACGGCAGCAGTAGCCTGAGAAGCAGCGCCTTCAACAGCGGCAGTAGCTTGAGAAGCAGCACCTTCAACGGCAGCAGTAGCCTGAGAAGCAGCACCGGCAACATCAGAAGCCATTGCAGCAGCGCCAGAAGCGGCAGAAGCATCAGAAGCGGCAGGAGCCGGAGCAGAACCACCACAAGCAGCCAAGAACAAAGACATCATGGCAGCGGCCAATAAAGATTTTTTCATGTTGAATTACCTCTAACAAAGTTCAAGTTATAACTTAAAAAATTCCCTATCTGCAGACCTCTAGCCGTCTCACAGATAAATTCCAATCAAGAATTGCCGCGTATTATCCGCTGTTTGGTGGCAGCTGGCAATTAAACTGCCTACTCTACTTACCGCACGCAAGCATCTGCCGCCAAAATCGTTCTTATCCAATGTGCTAAGCAAACAATACTATTAATTAACGGATAACTCCCCAATAAGAAGAAAACCCTAATCAAATCAGAAAAAATAATATATTTTTCATACCAATACTGGCTAAAACCAACTCTCTCCCGACTCATTACCATACCTCCTCCCTATCTGCAAATTACACACAATTAACCAAAATTAACCTGTGCGAAAAAACAACAAGGTCTATCCCCGCCTGCATTAGCCGACATTTTCCCGCAATATTTCATCTAAGGTGTATGTCAATCCGCCCATACGCATGAACCCCATCCCCTGCCCAAGCACATACCACCATTTACTGCCCTAGCAAGCCAATGCCATAGCGAAAGCCAAGTTGATTTGCTATAAAATACAGCCTTTGATTTTTCAGGTAGCCTTCTATCATGCTCGTTCTCGGCATCGAATCCTCCTGCGACGAAACCGGCGTGGCGCTCTACAGCACCGAACACGGCCTCATCGGCAACCAGCTGCACACCCAAATGGCCATGCATGCCGAATACGGCGGCGTGGTGCCCGAGCTGG
>ERZ773077.565-NODE-565-length-27850-cov-15.657960_pt1 | contig 27850 bp, 27 predicted proteins | sample MGYA00580612_ERZ773077 | MGnify/ENA primary metagenome ERZ773077 (study PRJEB29015, sample SAMEA2737971) | human oral metagenome | biome: human oral; feature: human-associated habitat; material: dental | place: China | collected 2021 ...
TTAATAATTTTAAGAGTTATTTTGTAAATTATGAAAGGAATTATAAATGAAAAAAGAATTAGAAAATCTATTACTTCAACATGAAGAATTTCTTGTTGAAGGTGTTTTAAATAAAAATAAGCTTTCGGAACTAGCAAGAAAATATGATGCTAAGTTATTAAATGTCTTGATGAAAGAAGAAAAAATAAAAAATCATTTTTTCTCTGAACTTGAAGAAGGTATTCTAGTATTTAAGAAAGATGTGTTCTTACAATTTTTAAATAATAAAGAGTTTTTAACTGATAGTTTTACAGCATACAAAACTAAAATAGGTTTAGGAAATAAAAATGGAAGTTTATTAAGTGAAAATCATGATATAGTTTTAAACTTTCCTTATAAGGATTGTATATTAGAAGGTGGACAGACAAAAGAAGATGCTAAAAGAGACGAAATGTTCTTTAATGAAACTTTAGCACCATCGGAAATAACAAGATTATTAGACGACAAGGTATTTACAAACTTTAAACGTTACGACAAAGAGGGAGAGCATGAAGTAAAAGAAATAAAAGAGGATGATAACTTTGTTATTAAGGGAAATAACTTACTTGTTTTACATAGTTTAAAGAAGAAGTATGCAGGAAAAGTTAAGTGTGTATATATTGAAATCATCTAACGGATTTTAATACAATTTCTGTAATAACTTAGTTTAAAAATAACATCTATAAATAGTAAATACTAAAATACCATTGCACAGAAACGTTGTTAAATATAGTATATCAGATAGTTTTCTTATCCGAATTATATTTCTCCAAATCTCCAAATTTAATAAAAATAAATACTGATTTAGCTATCCGAATAATACGAGAACTTAGTAAAAAAATAGCTAAGTCTTTTTTATCTTTATTCCATTAGGCAAAGTGTAGGGTGTTTAAATTTAGTAATTCAATTTCGCTTGACTTTGTAGAGATAAATATTCAAAAACAAATAAGTGTCATGTATTGTTTTTATATGAAATAGAAATATGCAAAATAATAATGACAGCATTAATGGGAAGAGTAAAGGATAAGAAAATGGTGCCTAGAGTTATGAAGCTAGTAACTACATCAAAAGAAAGACTGAAACTTGCGACTGAAGAAATAGAAGCATTTAACTACGACGATTATGTAGTAGAGAAGGAACTAGTAGAACTGGTGTTGAAGAAAATAATATATCATTTTGATGCTACGGTAGATATGGAATTAATTGATGGAACGAAGATAGTTATGAAAATGAGAGAAGGGAAAGGTGCAGGTAGAGGAATTTTGGATAGGAGAGGGTGTTATATGAAGAAACCACTACAAAAGTAATGATAATTTAAGTCATAAAAAGCAGTTTTGTGGTATAATAATTACAATGGGAGGAGAGTATAATGACGGATAGAGATAATAAAATCACAATGGATTTTTATAACATGTCCGACTTTTTAAAGGGACAGTCGTCGAAAATTATTACAAAATTATCGGATAAAGATGAGGCTGTGTTTATATTAAAGAATGGAAAACCAAAAGCTGTACTCATATCAAAAGAACGATATGACCGTTTAGTACAAGCTGGAATAGATATTTTAGATTTTTAGTAAGGAGATTAAGAGAGGCATGGCCGTGAAAAAATCAGAACTGTATTCAATTTTATGGGAAGCATGTAATAAATTAAGGGGTGGGGTAGAACCGTCTCGTTATAAAGATTATGTACTTGTACTACTATTCTTCAAGTATGTTTCAGATAGATATAAGGGTAAACGTTTTGCAGAATTTGAAGTTAATGAAGGGGCATCGTTTGATGACCTTATTAAAGCTGCAGGAAAATCGGATGTTGGTGAACGTGTGGATGTTATCATCCAAAAGTTTCTTGAGGATAACAAGCTCAAAGGGTTATTACCTGATGTTAGTTTTAATAATCCAGATGAACTTGGAAAAGGAAAAGAGTTAGTTGATAAAGTATCAGGTCTTATTCGTGTGTTCCAAAATCCCGCTATTGACTTCAAGAGCAATATGGCAAGTGGTGATGACATTATTGGGGATGCATACGAATACTTCATGATGAAATTTGCACAGGAATCTGGTAAAAGTAAAGGGCAATTCTATACACCTAGTGAGGTATCAAGGGTTGTTGCTCGCTTAATTGGTATTGGAAATATCGATATTACTGCACAAAGACCTTATACCTTACATGATCCAGCAGCAGGTTCAGGTTCACTTCTAATCCGTGCTGCTGACGAAGCTCCAACAAGAGAAGATGGCAGCTCACTAGTAGATATTTACGGACAAGAAAAATATTCCGATACTGCAGGTTTAGCAAAAATGAACTTCATTCTCCACAATAAGGCTACTGGAGAAATAAAAGCTGCCAATACATTGGCGGATCCTCAATATGTGAGTGAATTTGGAGAATTAACCAAATTTGACTTTATCGTTATGAACCCACCTTTTTCAGATAAGGATTGGACGGATGGTATTAATATTAAAGCAGATAAGTTTAAACGTTTTGATGGGTATAATACAACGCCACCAGAAAAAAATGGAGACTATGCATGGTTTTTACATGTTCTAAAAGCACTGAAAACTAATGGTAAAGCTGGAATCATTTTGCCTCATGGAATTTTATTCAGAGGAAATGCTGAAGAAACTATCAGAAAAGAAATTCTTAAAAAGAAATGGATTAAAGGAATTATCAGCTTACCTTCTAACTTGTTCTATGGAACTGGAATTCCCGCTTGCATCATTATTGTTGATAAAGAAGATGCTGATGAACGTAAGGGTGTATTCTTCATTGATGCTAGTAAAGGATATAAAAAAGATGGAGACAAAAATCGACTTAGAGAACAAGATATTGAAAAAATCGTACAAACATTTGAACATCAAACAGAAATCAAGAGTTACTCACGTTTAGTGTCATACGAAGAAATTGCCAAGAACAATAATGGCAACTTGAACGTTCCTAGGTATATTCAAAAAATTGATGAGAGGCTTCCACAAAATATTGCTTCACATTTGAATGGTGGTATACCAAAATTTGATATTGATTCACTTGAAAAATTATGGACAGTGGCTCCAACACTCAAGGAAGAACTGTTCAAGGAAAAAGGGGACAATTCAGCTGTATTCGATATTCGAGTTAATCCGGACTTGGTAGAAGAAACGATTATGAATGATGCAAATATTAAAGAAAAGGTTAGACATGAATCTGAGGAATTGTTTGTAAACTTCAAAAACTATGCCAAAGAAAAATTACTAACTATTGATGGAAACACAAATCCAAAATCTATGATTAGAGAGTTAGGTTTTGGAATACTTGATAGCTTCAGTGATACTAAAATAATTAATCCATACTCTGCTTACGATATTCTCTTAAACTACTGGAATGAAAAGCTACAAGATGATGTGTATGTTATAAAATCCCTAGGCTATGAAAAAGCAGGTCGTGAATTGGAATATGAGTATTCAACGAAAAAGAAAAATGGAAAAGAGGTTCAAGAGCTTAAATCATTTGAAGGTTCTCTTATTCCAAAGGAACTCATTGAAAAAGAATATTTTAGTAGAGAATTAGAAGAATTATCACGTCTCAATAGTGATGCTGACGGAATTCCATCTCATTTAAAAACTATGATTGAAGAGCAATCTGAAGAGGATAGCTTATTCAGCGAGGTATTGAATGACAAGGGCGACTCTATCTCTAAGCAGACCTTAAAGGATAGAATAAAACTACTTGAGAGTAAGAAAGTGTCAGAGGATGTAACGTTACTTGAGAAACTATTAAATATCTTTGAAGAAGATAAAAATAAAGCAGAGTTATTCGCACAAAGTCATAAACAATTAGCAACCTATGAACTTCGTAATAAAAATGGAAAACTTGGGAAACAAAAAGTTGCTTCGTCAATAAAAGTCGCTAAGGAAAAGGCAACGATTCCGCATGAGTACCGAGATGAATACAAACTGCTATGTGAGTATCAAGGCGAGTTAGGGAAACTGGAAGCTGTTCAGAAAGTTATCAAAGAAAAAAGAGCAGAATTAGACAACATGCTAACTAATAAATATGAAAAGCTTACGATTGAAGAAATTAAGTACCTCTTGTTTGACAAAAAATGGATGGTATATATCGAGGAATCTATTAAGACACAGCTTGATATCGTAGTGTCAACATGGGCGTCTCAAGTGCATACGATTGCTAGTCGTTATAATAAGACTTTGAGAGAGATTGAAAAAGAAACGAAGCAATCGGAGGATGCTGTTAAGAAGGCTTTAGAAAGGATGGGGTATGTATGGTAGAGTATCCGAGTGATTGGGAAAAAGATTCCTTGAAACAAATCGTAGGTATTATAACAGATGGTGATTGGATTGAAAAAGAGCATATAAAAAGTAATGGAGATTATCGTATTATACAGACAGGTAACATTGGTATAGGAAAATACATTGAAAATTCTAATCATAAAAAATTTATGAATCAACAGAGTTATGAAATCTTGAAAGGGAATCAAATATATTCAGGAGATATCCTAATTTCACGATTAGCAGAACCTGCAGGAAGGAGTATTATACTGCCTGCAGTTGACAAAAAAATGGTTACTTCAGTTGATGTGGCTATTATTAGACCAGATATAAAAAAATTCGATAGTTATTTTATAATGTCCCTATTAAATAGTAGTCAAATATTAAATAAAATTAAAGAAGAAGTTGCTGGAACTACTCATCAAAGAATAAGTAGAAAAAATCTTGAAAATATGGAATTAACCATTCCTGACTTACCAGAGCAAAAAAATATCGGGGTAGCAATGCGTTCTTTTGATACCCATATCAACAACCTTAGTGAGCTCATTGAAAAGAAAAAGATGATTCGTGACGGTGCGATAGAAGAGTTGATGAGTGGAAAGAGAAGACTTGAGGGATTTGATGGGGAGTGGAAAAATTACACTCTAGAGGAATTATGTGAGCCTAAAGGTATGGTTAGAGGTCCCTTTGGAGGAACGTTAAAAAAAGAATATTTTGTAACTAAAGGTTATAAGGTATATGAACAAAAAAATGCAATTTATAAATCAGTCAAGTTGGGTGAATACTATATTGATGAAGAAAAATATAGGGAGCTTGTTAGGTTTTCAGTTAACAAAGATGATTTTATAGTCAGCTGTTCTGGAACTATAGGTGAAATATATAGAATTCCTACTGATTATGAAGAAGGTGTTATTAACCAAGCTCTTCTAAAGTTGACTATTAACAAAGATGTCTGTGATTTGAGTTTTTTTAATCATTATTTTAATTGGGAAAGCTTCCAATCCAGAATCATTGATGATACTCAGGGGGGGGCAATGAAAAATTTAGTTGGTATGGATATTTTTAGAAAAACATCAATCTCCGTTCCTTCTAATAGTACTGAACAACAGGCGATAGCAGAAATTCTCACATCTATGGATGAAGAGATTGAGCATCTTGAACAGGAAAAAGAAAAATATATCGACTTAAAGTCTGGTGCAATGGATGATTTGTTAACTGGAAAGATTCGACTTATATAGGAGGATATTATGGGAAATGTTAATGTTGACTTAGAAAGAGGACAGTTACAACAACGTGTTAAGTCGTGGATGATTCACGATCTTGGATATCAGTTTCTTGGAAATCTTGAAGACCAAGAAAATAAAGGAGTTAAAGAAGAGCTCTTACGTGCCAATCTAAAAAAGAGAGGTTATCAAAAAGAACAAATTGATTTAGCTGTTAGAGAGTTGATGGATTTATACTCCAATCAATCTGAGAATCTTTATATCATCAATAAAAAAATCTATTCTCTAATTCGATATGGTCGTCAAGGAGCGAAGGCTGAGCAAAAAAATCGTAAAACAGTCCACTATATCGACTGGAAGAATATTGAAGCAAACGACTTTCAATTAGCGGAAGAAGTTAGGACTCTAAAGTTTGATGGTCAATCGCATCATAGACCGGACTTAGTTATCTATGTGAATGGAATTGCTTTGGTTGTATTTGAGTTGAAACGCTCATCGACTAGTATCAGTCAAGGCATTCGTCAAAGTCTATCAAGTCAAAAACGTGAAAACATTCAAGAATTCTATCATCCTATTCAGCTTATATTTGCGGGAAATGAATCAGAAGGAATGAAGTATGGAACGACAGGGACTCCAGAAAAGTATTATCTTACTTGGAAAGAAGATGAAAAAGCTACGGATGCAGTTTCTTTAGAAGTTAAGAAGATGCAAACGCAAACTAGCAATCGATTAAAAAATGGTATTGTATCGCTCTGCCATAAGAAACGCTTTTTGTCGTTTATTCATGATTTTGTGATTTTTGATGCTGGAATTAAGAAGGTAGCTCGTCATAATCAATTTTTTGCTAACATGGCAGCAAGAACTCGTATTAAAGCTAATGAAGGGGGCATTATCTGGAATACACAAGGTTCAGGTAAATCGCTGATTATGGTATGGCTAACAAAATGGATTATTGAAAATATAGACGAGAGCCGTGTTGTTATCATCACTGACAGAGATGAGTTAGATGATCAAATTGAGAGTTTGTTCTTTGATGTTGACGAAAAAGTGAGAAGAGCCAAAAGCTCTGCTGATTTAAGAGATATTCTTGATAAAAATGAAGATTCCATCATCTGTTCTTTAATCCATAAGTATGGTCATAATGGTGGAGGTCAATCCGATGTCGATGGTTATGTCAAAGAACTGAAAGCAAACCTACCTGCAAACTTTAAAGCGAAAGGAAATATTATTGCTTTTATCGATGAATGCCATCGTACTAATTCTGGAAAACTTCATGAAGCAGTCAAAACAATTATGCCTGATGCTTTATTGATTGGTTTTACTGGAACACCATTATTGAAGAAAGATAAGCAGACAAGTGTTGAAACCTTTGGATCGTATATTCACACTTACAAATTTAATGAAGGTGTCGAAGATGGCGTTGTTCTTGACCTGCGATATGAAGCGAAAGATGTAGATCAAAATCTTAGAAATAAGGATCGAGTGGATAATTGGTTTGACATTAAAACAAAAGATTTAACAGAGAGAGCAAAAATAAAATTAAAACAAAGTTGGACGTCTATCAATAAACTCTATAGTTCCAAGCAACGACTCGAGAAAATTGCAGGAGATATCATTTACGATATGAGTACCAAACCAAGATTAAAAGATGGTAGAGGAACCGCGATGCTCGTTGCTGGAAGTATCTTTGAAGCTTGTAAATATTGGGAAATTTTTACGAACAATGGTTTTACTCAGTGTGCTGTAGTGACTTCTTATGAGCCAACAGATGCTAGTGTGAGAACAGCTACTAGTGACCCAAATCAAGAAAGCGAAGATGAGTACAAAAAAAGTATTTACGAAAGAATGCTAAATGGTAAGAGTGTATCTGAGTTTGAAGCTGAAGTTAAAGAAAAATTCAAAAAAGAGCCAGGCCAAATGAAACTACTGATTGTGGTTGATAAATTGTTGACAGGATTTGATGCTCCAAGTGCCACTTATATTTACATTGATAAGTCTATGAGAGATCATGACCTATTCCAAGCTATTTGCCGAGTGAATAGACCAGATGGAGAAGGAAAGGATTATGGGTACATTGTGGATTATATGGACTTGTTCCGTAATGTTCAGAGTGCTATGTTCGATTATACGAGTGAAGCATTTGACAATTATGACAAGGAAGATATTGAAGGTTTATTGAAGTCAAGATTTGATGAAGCTAAAGCAGAAATGGTGGGTGCCATTGCTGCATTAGGGGATTTATTTGATAACATTGATGGAAATGAAGATACGGATTATATTGATTACTTCTGTGGCGATGATAGCGAATCGGATGATAAGGGGTGTTTAAGAGATACTTTATATTCATTGACTGCATCTTTAACTCGTTCTTTTGCTGATTGTAGTGGGAAGTTAGAAAGCGATTATGGATATTCAGAAGAAGAAGTTTCGGAGATTCGTAATCAGATTCTAGGGTATAATAATGTTAAAGACTTAATTCGTCTTGCAAGCTGTGATTATATCGATTTGAAGGCGTACGAACCAGATATGCGGTTCATTCTCGACACTTATATTCGAGCAGAAGATTCTAAAACCATCAACAACCTCGATGACATGAGTCTTGTTGAATTGCTGATTGACAGTACGACAACTACACCAGTTGATTTAGTGAATAACATACCCGGAAGCGATGAGGCTAAGGCTGAAATCATTACAAATAATGTTAAGCATGAGATTGTTAAAAAAGCTGCTTCTAATCCAAAATTTTATGGAAAACTCTCTGAAATGCTAGAGGAGATTATTGAACAACGTAGAATTGAAGCCACTAGTTATGAAGAATACTTAAAACGAGTGGTCGAATTAGCTAAATTAGTGTTACATCCAGAGAATAGTGGCGGATACCCTGATTTGGTCAAAGATCGTGAAGCGAAACGAGCGTTGTTTGATTATTTCGATGGAGATGCTGCAAAGGCAGTGAATATGCACAATGCTATTAAGGTATCACTTAAGACTAATTGGAAAGAAAATCAACAAAAGAAAAACTCTTTAAAACTTGCTATTTTTAATAATTTATCGCTATATAGTAGTGATGAAGATGAGAATTCTCGTAAAGTGGAAGAAATCTTCGAAATTGTAGAAAGGCAAGAAGAGTATGACATGTAAAGCTGAAGTGATTGGCGGAGTAGAGGTTCAATTTATTAAAAAGGAAAATCTTAAAAATGTTTATTTAAGAGTAAATCCACCTGAAGGGGACGTGACAGTTAGTGCACCCATCAATTATCCTGATGATGAATTAAGGCTGTTTATCTTAAAAAAATTACCAGAGATTCACTTAATCAGAGCGAAAATGCAATCACAAGAAAGGCAATCAAAACGAGAATATATCTCTGGAGAGAGCCACTATCTCTGGGGAAAGCCTTATCGATTGGATGTAGAAGCTACTGGAACTTCATATGAAATTATGAAACTGCCAAACAGAATATTATTTAAAGTTCCAGAAGGTGCTACTAGAGAAAATAAGGAAAAGCATTTCAATGAATGGTATCGGACAGAATTGAAACGAGTTCTAGATAGTATGATACATAGAATTGAAACGAAAATGGATTTATACGCTGATGAGTATAAAATCAAAAATATGAAAACTAAGTGGGGGACTTGTAACATTGAAAAACGAAGGATTTGGATAAATCTTCAGTTATCTAAAAAGCCGATGGAGTGTTTAGAGTATGTGTTAGTTCATGAAATGGTACATTTATTGGAACGAAATCACACTCATAGATTTTTTGCACTTGTTGAAGAGTATTATCCATCATGGAAAGAAGCAAAAAAAAGGTTAGAAGGAATGCCATTAGATTATATGGAAAAAGGGGAGAATCGTGGAGATGAAGAGTAAAGTTAGTAACAGTGATATTTTCGATATTAATAAAAAAACAGGAGCATTCATCCTTGGAAAGAATCGATTAGATGATTATGCTATGACCTTTTTAAATAAATATTGCAGTGAAGCCTTACAGAAACCTATGTCACTTCCTGTCGATGATATTATCAAAAAAATGGAGTTGACAGTGGTAGAAGAACAATTATCCTCTAACCTAGATGTTTTTGGCTGTTGTTTGCTATTAGATAGTGATATTCAAGTCTATGATGCTAAGACGAATGAGTACAAGGATAAATTCTTTAAAGCTGGAACAATAGTTATAGATCCAATATCAGCAGTAATGTATGGTGAAGGATCAAAACGAAATACCTTAGTTCATGAAATGATTCATTGGGATAAGGATAAAGCTTATTTCCAAATTTTGAACATAAGAAATAAGCGAACTGCTGTGAAGCTGTATCCTATAATGTGTAGACAATCTGAAAAGTACTATCAACCATCAGAAGGAAGCAAAACTAAGGAAAATGAGATAAGATGGCTTGAATGGCAAGCACATCGATTAACACCAAGAATTCTAATGCCTTATAAGACGTTTAAAGATAAGGCATTAGAATTATTGGGTAGGGGCTCTATGTCATGTAATGACTTAGTTCTTGAAATTAGTGAGTTTTTTGAAGTTTCTAGGGAATCATCGAAGTATCGTTTGTTCGAAGTAGGATTAGAACAAAACTTAAAAACTTTTGACGACTTTGAAAGAGTATTTGAGGATCAGCTTTCTAAAAATGAATTTGTTAAGTTAACTCCTGTTGAAGCCTATGATTTAATGGAGAAAAGTCCAGATTTATCAATATGGATTGGTAATGGAAAATTCGTTTTTGTAGATGGCTACTTTGTTATTGCTAATAAGAAATATGTAGAGTTACGAAATGGAATCCCGTCTTTAACTCCATACGCAAAAAGAAATAAGAAAAAATGTGTTATTAATATTAGGGTTAAAAATGTCAGAAATAATATCCTAAAAAAAGGCCCTAAATCTGCTTTGATGAAGTATGATGGGATTGATGAGAGATTTTATTTATTTAAGCCTGAAGACCAAACTAGTCTAGTGAAAGAACCTTCAGTAGATGAATTGTATGAAATATTTGTTGACAAATTAGATGACAAGAAAGCAAGAGAGTATGAGCTAGAAAAGATGTTAGCTAATCCCGACAAGACTTTATGTGAATGTTTATGGTATTCTTTTAAAGAAAAAGGATGGAGGTTACCAGAACAATTCAATGAGGAGACTGAGTTACATAAAAACTATCATACAAAAATAAAAAATAATAGTTACAATAATATGGGGAAAAGTCTTATCTGGGCTATCTGTGTAGGACTAAAATACCCAGTAAGAATTATACAAAAAGTTTTTATGAAAACTGGATACAATTTACAAGAAACTGTTGATCCAGACAGAACATACATCAATATAATAGAATTGATGCCTGGTATTAATTTAAGAGACTTTAACTCAATTTTAAGAAAAAAGAATATGAAAGAGCTAGGAAGTGAGATAAGAAATTAAAAAATTTTGTAATTCAGCGAGTTGGTTTTGGACCCTTATAGGGTCTTTTTTTTATGCTTATTTTTATAAAACGCTGTTACAATGCACTTTGTAGACCAACTTGGTGAGTTGGTCATAAAAATTTAGATTATGTAATAATTAGTATATAAAATTTTTACAAATTATTTACAAAAAATACTCAAAAAGTCATAGTGGCCACTTAGACGGTGAAGTTAGAAAGAATTTAAATAAACTAGTCCGATGTAACGATAAAGGTTGCATTGCTAACTTGTTTAAAATTTTATCTGCTTATCGTTTATTAAGTGTGCCTTTTAAATGTGCAAATTACGATAATCCGTATATGTGAAAAATTCTTTCACCGACCTCACCTGAGTGGAAAAGAGGTCACTATGGTGATTATTACAAAAACAAATAGAAGATTTATTACACTACGTACTAGAAAAACTTATCAAGATGATAGAATAACTTATAGTTATGAGTTTGCAAATGGTGATAAATATACTTTGGAAATTGATAAAGATGGAATCACAGAAGCGGATATAAAATTACTTCATTCGATAGATGATAATGAGGTCTATAATAATTGTAAAAATGCTAGACCAGGGAGAACAAAAGAAGAAAAAGACATAATAAAAGCTTGGAGAGAAAATTTTATAGAAGAATTTAAGAATAATAATGGTTATGAACCTCAAAAATCAGATGTAGATTATTATGAAAATGAGGAATTCCCAAGAAATTATAATTTATCTCTAGATGCAGATTTAGTTAATTCTGATAAATCTGCTATAGAGAATATGGTTGTAAAAAATACAGAATTTGAATGGACAGATAAAATGTTAACGGCATTTGAAATACTGACTGATAATGAGAAATTAGTTATTGAAAAAATCTATCTAGAAAATATGAAGAAAATAGATATTGCAGCTGAGATGGGAATATCTAATGCTATGGTAACAAAGTATCATAAAAAAGCATTAGAAAAACTAAGAATGAAAATTTAATTAAAAAATGTAAGAAGGGGTTAAAATTACTCCTTCTTTTTTTGACTAAGATATGTAGGGGTTAACTTACAAATTATAAATAGGAGGGATACTGATGAAACATAAGGTTATTATCAATGTATCAGATTCAAATCATAAAGAGATTCAAATTTTAAAAGCATCTCGAATAACGATACCAAGGAAAATTGTTCAGTGGTTATTTGGAGAATATACTCAAGTATACTTACTAAAACCTGGTCAGACAATTCATTCTGTAGATGTTAAAGAAATTAAGAAAGGAGTGAATCTATATGAGTCAAACAAAACAATTGTTTAGTGTTATAGAGGATATAAGACGATTAGCGGATAGTCTTCAAAGTCTTTGTGAAGTAATGACTGAGGGAAAATTAGAACAAACTTCTGTTGAAGAAAAATCAAAAGTAGTCGAAGATGTGAGTTCTGAATTAATAACTAACTCTACTAAAGAAGAGCAAACAATCTCACTTGAAGAAGTACGTGGGGTACTAGCTAAAAAAGCCCAAGAAGGTAAGCAGGCAGAGGTAAGAGAGTTAATTAAAACTTATGGTGTAAGCAAGCTATCAGAAGTTGAAGCTAAACACTACGTTGAACTAATGAAGAAAGCTGAGGAACTTTAATATGGGAAAACATGCTTTATTGAATGCATCAAGTGCTCATAGATGGCTTACTTGTCCACCGCTACCAAGATTAGAAAACTTCTTTGAAAAAGAAGTATCTGAAGTAGCAAATGAAGGTACTGATGCTCATAGACTGTCTGAATATAAGCTAAGAAAAGTATTGGGTGAGAAAGTTAGAAAACCTAAGCTAAAATATTTTGATAAGGATATGGATAGCTATACAGATGATTATGTTAATTATATAGTAGAAACAATAGAAAATATTAAGAAATATACTAAAGATCTGATAGTTTTAGTCGAACAAAGGTTAGATTTTTCAAACTATGTACCAGATGGCTTTGGAACAGGGGACTGTATAATAATTGCAGATAAGATACTTCATATTATTGACTTGAAATATGGACGTGGGGTAGAAGTAAGTGCTGAGGAAAATCCATAGATGATGTTATATGCACTAGGTGCATTAAATATTTATGATGCTTTATATGATATTGATGAAGTTGTTATGACTATTTTCCAACCAAGAAAGTATAACATTTCATCTAGCAAAAAATCAGTAGAAGAACTTAAAAATTGGGCGGATACTGTTCTCAAAGAAAAAGCAGAGTTAGCTTTTAATGGACTTGGGGTTGTAACTTATGGACCTTGGTGTCAGTTTTCTAACTGTAATGTTGTACTACGTGCTCGAAAAGATTATCATGATAAACTTATGAGGTTTCAACTTTGTTCACCTCATCTATTAAATGATGCTGAGATAGAAGAGGTACTAGAACATATCGATGATCTTGTGAAATGGGCTAGTGAAATAAAAGAATATGCAACTAAAATAACTATAGAGAATGATAAAGAATGGTCGAATTATAAATTAGTAGAAGGTAGATCAATTAGAAAAATTAAAGATGAAGAAAGAGTTGCAGAGATATTAAAAGAAAATGGATATAACAATATCTATAAAACAAGTTTACTAACATTAACTGAACTTCAAAAACTATTAGGAAAAGATAAATTTAATGAACTTCTAGGAGATTATATAATAAAACCTGAAGGTAAACCAACGCTTGTTTTAAAAAGTGATAAAAGAAAAGAAATAGTAAAACATGATGTAAATAAAGAATTTAAAGTAACGGAGGAAAAATAATCATGGCAATAAAAGATACAAAAGTAGTAACAGGAGTAAACACAAGATTTTCATATTTTAACGGATGGGAGCCAGTTTCAATCGATGGTAGTAAGGAAAGATACAGCGTATCAGTATTGATTCCAAAATCAGATACTAAAACTATTAATGCTGTGCATAAAGCAGTAGATGCAGCAATTGAAGATGGATTAGCGAAGTTTGGAGGAAAAAAACCTAATAAAGATACACTTAAATTACCGCTACGTGACGGGGATATAGAAAGAGAAGATGAAGCATACAAAGGACATTATTTTATCAATGCTAATTCAACTACAGCACCTCAAATCGTAGATAATAACGTGCAACCAATATTAGATCGCTCAGAAGTTTATAGCGGTTGTTATGGTAGAGTATCACTCAACTTCTATGCATTTAATTCAAATGGAAATAAGGGAATTGCTTGTGGGCTAGGAAATATTCAAAAACTTCGAGATGGTGAACCTCTAGGTGGACGTAGTAGCGCAAGTGATGATTTTACAACTGAAGAAGATGAAGAATTCTTAGCATAGGAGGACGAAAGAATGAATATTTCAGAGATACTTAATTTATTGATAGTCTTGCTTGCAGCGACTTATGTTGGTGAGTTTATAATAACAGAGTTAGTAGACTTGTATGTAAACATAAGGGAGAAATTAAGAAAATGAAGACTATAAATATTGATATTGAAACATTCTCTAGTATCAATATATCAAAGTCTGGGGTATATAAATATGTAGAGAGTGAGGACTTTGAAGTCCTCCTCTTTGCATATTCTATAGATGGAGGTAAAACTGAGATAGTTGATATAGCCAATGGAGAAAAATTATCTGAAGAGATAATACAAGCGCTATTAGATGATAATGTCATTAAGTGGGCATTTAATGCACAGTTTGAACGAATATGTTTATCGAGATTTTTAAAACTCTTAAAAGGAACATATTTAAATCCAAAAAGCTGGAGATGTACAATGGTATGGAGTGCGTATATGGGTTTACCATTTTCGCTTGAAGGTGTAGGAAAAGTATTAGGGCTCGAAAAGCAAAAATTAATTGAAGGTAAAGATCTGATAAAATATTTTTGTGTACCTTGTACTCCGACGAAATCAAATGGATTTAGAAATAGAAACTTTCCATATCACGATAAAATAAAATGGGAGGCTTTTAAAACCTATAATATTCGTGATGTTGATACAGAAAAAGAAATACAATGTAAACTTATGAAGTTTCCAGTACCCGATTTTATATGGGAAGAGTATAATTTAGACCAAGAAATTAATGATAGAGGAATTAAAGTAGACTTATATTTTGTAGAGAGAGTGATAGCCCTAGATGACAAAGTAAGAACGAAGTTAATGAGTGAATTACAAATTTTGACAGAGTTAGAAAATCCAAACTCAGTAGTTCAGCTAAAGGGTTGGTTGAGTGAACAAGGTGTTGAAACTGAAAGTTTAGATAAAAAATCAGTTAAAGAACTTGTTAAAGTTACAAATGGAGAAGTATCAAAAGCGTTGGCTTTGAGAATGCAGTTATCAAAATCATCTATAAAGAAATATCAAGCTATGAAAGATGTAGCTTGTGAGGATAATAGATGTAGAGGAATGTTTCAATTTTTAGGTGCTAATAGGACCGGGAGATTTTCTGGGCGTAATGTACAATTACAAAATCTACCGAGGAATACTATGAAAAAACTCTTTGATGTTAGATCAATAATAAAAAACAGAGATGGAGATATTCTTGAATTATTATACGATAATGTACCAGATATTCTTTCACAACTTATAAGAACAGCTTTTGTTCCAAAAGAAAATATGAAGTTTTATGTAGCTGATTTTTCATCAATAGAAGCAAGAGTAATTGCATGGCTTGCGGGAGAGACTTGGCGAGAGGAACTGTTTAAAAAAGGTGGAGATATTTATTGTATGTCAGCTTCACAGATGTTTGGTGTTCCTGTTGTTAAACATGGCATAAATGGTGACTTAAGACAAAAAGGTAAAATTGCTGAATTGGCATGTATAGGTGAAGGACAACTAGTACTGACTAATATCGGATTAGTACCAATAGAAAAAGTTACAACAGCAATGAAAGTGTGGGATGGACTCGAATGGGTTCAACACGATGGGGTAGTTTATAAAGGAAAAAGGGAGGTTATTACATATGACGGACTTACAGCAACACCAGACCATATTGTATGGGTCGAAGGGAAATCGCAGCCAATATACTTTGGAGAATCCGCCCAAAGCAAGTTACATCTCTTACAAACAGGAAATGGTGGGAGAGCGATACGGCTGGGTGGAGATAATCAGTCCAGAAAAAAGATGGAATCAAAAGAAGAATCATTGTTATGTATTAACAAAATGTTTAGGGTGTGGAAGTATACAGTGGCAACTTCGAGACAGCCTCACAAGTGGAAAGAGCAAAGGTTGTCAACATTGTTCCCAACCACGTCAAATTCCATTATGGTTAGACAGACGATTAACTGCTGCGAAGCAACGTTGTACAAATTCAAACAACAAAGGATTCAAAAATTATGGAGGAAGAGGCATTCAGTTCAAATTCGAAAGTGTATTAGAAGCAGGGAAATACCTATTAGAAACGTATGGTTTACCAAATCGAAATACAGAGGTAGACCGTATAAACAACGATGGTCATTACGAAGAAGGAAACATTCGATTTGCAACACATCAAGTCAACAATTTAAACAAAAGATGCACAGTACTAAGCGAATTCAATCAAATCTATTGGCCTTACAGTTATCCAGTAGTAATAAGAAAATTATCTCAGGGAAAAACCAGAATGCAAATTATTCAAGATGCACAGATTGCCGTTCAAGAAAAACGAAAATGTTGGAAGTTAATTCAAGCACGTCTCGAGTTTATGACTTACGAAATGCCGGACCATATAATCGTTTTACCGTATCGAACAAGTTAGTTCATAACTGTGGATATGGAGGATCAGTAGGAGCACTAACTGCAATGGGTGCTCTTGATATGGGACTTAAAGAAGATGAATTAAAGCCACTTGTTTTATCATGGCGAGAAGCAAATCAGAATATAGTGTCACTTTGGTGGGCAGTAGATAAAGCTATAAAAGATGCGATAGTTATGAAAGGTTTCACTAGAACGCACGGAATAGAGTTCGAATGTAGGAGTGGATTACTTAGAATAACACTACCTAGTGGAAGAAAACTAACATATGTTAAACCCAAAATTGAAATTAATAAATTTGGAGGTGAATCTGTCACTTATGAAGGTGTAGCTAAAAAGTGGGAGAGGATAGAGAGTTATGGTCCTAAGTTTGTAGAGAATATAGTACAGGCCATCTCAAGAGATATACTGATGTTTTCTTTACAAAATTTAAGGGATTATAATATCGTAGCCCATGTTCATGATGAAATAATTATAGAGGCACCAGAGAATACAAAGATAGAAGATATTTGTGGAATTATGAGTCAAGTACCTTATTGGGCAAAGGGATTGATCCTTACTGCAGATGGATATATGTGTGATTTTTATATGAAAGATTAAAATTTTGAGTGAGAGGTTAAATTCTCACTCTTTTTTATTGCCTGTGATATAGAGGGAAAGCGATATTCCTCATTAATATAATTACAGGAGGTAGTTCAATATGAAGGAACTAATACCAAAAAATGAATATGGTTTATTCGCAGATAAAAAGGATATTGCAAGAGTTGATAGTTTATATGTGGCAGAGTTTTTCGAGAAAAATCATAAAGAGGTTTTAAGAGATATTCGAAATATAGTCGCCCCCAATTCTGGGTTGAGTAAAGAATTTGCTGAGCGCAATTTTGCGCTGGGGTCTTATAAAGATAAGCAAAATAAAAAACGACCTTGTTATTATTTAACACGTGATGGTTTTACTATCTTGGTAATGGGGTACACAGGAAAAAAAGCATTAAAATTTAAAGAATTATATATTAGACGTTTTAATGAAATGGAAGAACTTATTAAGTCTTTAGTAAAAGCAAGAACTGAGTTTCCATTATTAACTGAAAATATCAAATTACTTCATGAAAAGCCAAAACCGTATCATTTTAGTAATGAATGTGATTTGATAAATAGAATTGTAATTGGTAAAAGTGCAAAGCAATTTAGATTAGAAAATGGAATAGAAAAAGGAAAAAGTATAAGACCATATTTATCGAAAAAACAAATAGAGTTAGTAGAAATCTTACAAAAAGTAGATGTAGGATTATTAGTTGCATTACCTAATTACGAAGATAGGAAGCGAAATTTAGAGTGGTACAAACAAAAATGGGAGGAAAAAATCAATGAGTAAGAGTCAAAGGAAAATCAAATTAGAAAAGAAAAAGGCTTATAAACCTTTGGTCTATATTTGCGCTCCATACAGAGGAGATATAGAAGCGAATATTAAAAAGGCTATAAAGCTAGGAAGACTTGCTTATATGGAGGGTAATATTCCAATAATACCTCATGTGTTATTTCCATTTATGGATGACTCAAATGAAGTAGATAGGAAAAATGCTATGTTTGCGGATATCATTCTACTTGGAAAATGCAGTGAAATCTGGGTTTTAGGTGACAATATCACAGAAGGTATGAAAGTAGAAATTGATGTAGCGAAAAAACATCATAAAACTATAAAGTATTTTACGGAGGTAAAGTAATATGAGGCTAACTATTCATAGATCAAACTTTCAAGGTAACGCTAAGAATTGCATTTATGATATTAAGTGTTTAATAGAAGATATGGAACAATTAAAAGAGGTAGTGTGTTTTGATCACGTATGCGCTAATTTTAAAAATAATTATCGAAATAAAGATAATTTCTTAGAGTGTGACTGTGATGTTTTTGATTGTGATAATGAACATAGTGATAATCCAAATGATTGGATTTATCCAGAAGATTATGAGTATTTGCTTGAAGGAGCGAGTCATGTAGTAGTTCCTAGTCGAAATGATAATAAAGAAAAGAATGGGAAAGTAGCTCAACCTAGACATCATGTTTATATCCCGCATAGGTTATTTTTGACATCAGATGAGTGTGAAATTTTTAAAAAACAGGTGTATGAGAAATATAACTTTTTTGATAAAAATGCTTTGGATTGTTCAAGGTTTATTTTTGGAAATATTACAGACGAAGTTATTTGGTTTGAAGGTGAAAAGAATCTAGATGAAATACTTGGGGTTGCAGATGCTTTTACGCTTTTAGAATTAAAGGAGCATACACCAGTAATCGAACAAGGTAGTCGTAATTCTACTATGAGTCATTTAGCTGGAAAGATTATAAAACGATACGGAGCAACTGAAGAAAGTTATTTGATGTATTTAGAACAAGCATCTAAATGCACACCACCTTTAGATGACAGCGAACTTAACTCCATCTGGTATAGTGCAACTAAGTTCGGAAAGAAAATTGCTAGTCAAGAAGGGTATATAAAGCCTGAAGATTATAATCAGGATACAACTAATAAGAGTGGAAAAGATATAATTAGCCCAATGAGTGCATGGTTTGCAGCTTTTCCAGAAGGACCAATTCAAGATAATGATAAAAATAAAGTCAATAAACTTAAAGTAGCAGGTCATCCAGATAAAACGTTATTAAATAATCAATCAGCAACTATTAAAAAAGATGGAACACTTTCAGGAGCGGTAGCTTATGAACTCACAGATTTAACTACTCCAGTAAAACTTACAGCTTATAAAGGAGTAGGTGGAATTGAACTAGGTAGCCAAGAATTTGCAGTAAAATAGAATATATTTAAATCCCTTTAAAGATAAATGACTTTAAAGGGATTATTAATGGCTTTAGCCGGTCGAGGAGGGAAACCTCCGAAACAAAAAACCACCCGCCATGCGGGTGAGAGAAAAAAGTTAAACAATAGAAAAAACATCCTTTCTTGATGTCTACCCAAGATTCTGGACACATATATATTTATTATCATCTTCTTTCTTTTATTTTAACTTTTTTCGCGATATAATATAATTACTAATTAGATTCGGAGGTCAATTATGAATAAAGTAATAGAAACAATGATGCAACACCGCACAAGAAGAAGTTTTGTTAAAGGTAGTGAACTACCAAAAGAACATCTTGAGCAAATTATCGCATGTTCTAAGCAAGGATCAAGCTGGATGAATGGACAACACTACAGTATTATCGTAGCAACAGGAGATACAAAACAAAAAATTGCTGATTTAATTAAAGATAAAGCACCAGGTAATGCAGCTCATATCGAAAGTTCTGCAGCATTTTTGGTATATTGTATTGACTTTAGCAATATTAAGTTGTCATTTGATATTGAGGGTGGAGATTTTGATATTTCTAATCAATACGAACCATTATTAATAGGTTCTATGGATGTTGGTATTGCGATGCAAAATGCTGCTTTGGCTGCTGAGTCTTTAGGATATGGTATAGTTTACTGTGGTGGAGTACGAGGTTTTGCTAAGGGCATTTCTGAACTTCTAAACATTCCGGAAAATGCATTATTCTTATGCGGACTTAGCATAGGAGTTATTGATGAAGAAAAATCTACAGAAAAAGTTAAACCAAGATTACCGCATGAAGCTAATGTTGGGTATAATGAGTTTCCAAAATCAAATGAAGAGGTATTAAAACAATATCGTCAAACTATGATTGACTTTGCAGAAGCTCGCGAAACTAAAACATGGACTAAGAAATTCGCAGACTTCTATGCACAACCTTCAGGAATAGAAGCTGTAACAAAAGAACTATTAGAAAAAAATGGTTTTGTGAGCAAGAAATAGTAATAAGTATCAGTAAAGAGATATTTGACATAAATTATTTTTTTCTATATAATAATAGTAGAGGAAGTCGGAGAGTAATACCGACTCTAAAAAGAAAATACTCTAAAGTTGATGTAGTCGTAGGAGTCGCGACTCTAAAAATAAAGACTCTTTTTTCATATAATAATGGGGATATATTATGGCAAATATAAATAAAAACAGCTTATATTTTCATCTGTTAACAGAGGATTATTTTAATACATATAAAAATTTAGATGAATTTCAAGAAGATGTAGCGAGAGGTCATGGAGTTATGATTTTAGATATCAAGAATTTATTGATTGCTATACCACTACGATCGGGAATTTCTGCAAATTTAAGAAATGCTAGGCATATATTTCCTTATGTTACGTATGAAAGGAATGACGGTAGACAGTGTTTAAAAGCATTAGACTTTAGTAAGCTAACTATCATAGAAAAAAAACATATAGATTATTTAAGAATTTATCACTTTAGTGATATAGAGGAGAAGAAATTTTATTTAAAAAATTCAAATCGTATTTTCACAAGGGTAAAAAATTATGTTCAAACATATATAAACATTTGTTCTAAGATTGAATTGGAGAAACCAATAACGAAACGAACTTTGCGGCCATATCAATATAGTACGCTTAGAAATTTCCATTCTGAATTGGGTATTTCAATTTCAAAAGAAAAATTTATTAGTCAATTAAAAAAATCATAGTATTAAGTATCTAATTCTAGATGCTTTTTCTTTTATTTTTAAAAGATAAATTATATTCTAAAATTTTTTTCAAAAAACTATTGTCAAAAAAGGTCAAACATGTTATAATTTATTTAAGGTCAAAAAAGGTCAAAGAAAATTTGACATTAAAATAATAATTAGACGGGCATAGACCTACAAAAAAGACAAAGGAGATTTACAATGGATATAAATAGTTTTACAAACAGTGTGAAAGAAATCTTAGCGAAATCTTCCGAATTTGCAACTGAGAAAAAAAGTCAAAATATTACTAGTGAGATGTTTATAAAAGCGGCTCTTACTGGTAGTAATTTATATAGTGATATATTAGGAAGAATAAATATTGATAAAGCTGCATTGCTAGCTGAGTTAGACAATGAAATCAACAAAGTAAGTGGAGTAGAAGGAGATAATATCAATTATGCCAGTTACTTGAGTAACGATTTAAATGCTTTATTAATAGAAGCTAATAAATATAAAGATAAATATGAAGATAAATTTATTTCTTGCGAGCATATTGTTCTTGCGAGTTATATAAAAAATAGTCTAGTAAAAAAATATGTTGATAAGGTTGCTACTCTAAAAGAGTTAGTAGCGGTAATAGATAATATAAGAGGAGGGAAAAAAGTTATGAATGAAAATCCAGAAAATAGCTATGAAGTATTAGAAAAATATGGCCGCGATTTAGTAGAAGCTGCACGTAGTGGTAAAATCGATCCAGTAATTGGTCGTGATGAAGAAATAAGAAATGTAATTAGAATTTTATCACGAAAAACAAAAAATAATCCGGTATTAATCGGGGAACCTGGTGTAGGTAAAACTGCTATTGTTGAAGCATTAGCTCAACGCATCGTTCGTGGTGACGTACCAGAAAGCTTAAAAGACAAAACAGTATTTGAATTAGACCTTACTAGTTTAGTAGCGGGTGCGAAATACCGTGGTGAATTCGAAGAAAGATTAAAAGCGGTATTAAAAGAAGTTAAAGAACAAGAAGGTAAAATAATCCTATTTATTGACGAAATCCACATGTTAGTTGGTGCAGGTAGAACTGATGGTGCAATGGATGCAGGTAATATCTTAAAACCAATGCTTGCTCGTGGTGAATTACACTGTATTGGTGCAACTACACTTAATGAATATCGTCAATATATCGAAAAAGACTCTGCGTTAGAACGTCGTTTCCAAAAAGTTCTAGTTAAAGAACCAACTGTAGAAGACACAATCTCTATCCTTCGTGGTCTTAAAGAAAGATTCGAAGTTTACCACGGTGTTAAAATTTCTGACCGTGCTATCGTAGAAGCTGCAGAATTATCTAACAGATATATCACTGACAGATTCTTACCAGATAAAGCTATAGACTTAATTGACCAAGCTTGTGCTACTATTAAAACTGAAAACTCATCTAACCCCGCAGAGTTAGATACAATCAATCGTAAAGTAATGCAACTTGAAATCGAAGAAAAAGCTTTAAGTAGCGAAGATGACGAAGTATCACAACGTCGTTTAGAAAACTTAAAAGAAGAGCTTGCAAACTTAAAAGAAGAACAAAATAAACTTCAATTGCAAGTAGATAGTGAAAAAGAAAAATTATCTGCGGTAAAAGATCTTCGCGAAAAAATCGATAGAGTTAAATTAGAATTAGAACAAGCTCAAAATAACTATAACTTAGAAAAAGCTTCAGAATTACAATACTCAACTTTACCAAAATTAAAACGTGAGTTGGAAGAATTAGAAGAAAAATCTAAACATGAAGATTATAAATTACTAAAACAAGAAGTAACAGAAGAAGAAATTGGCTTTATCGTAAGCCAAATGACTGGTATTCCAGTGACAAGATTAGTAGAAACAGAAAAAGAAAAACTTCTTAACTTAGCTGATACTATTCATGAAAAAGTGATAGGTCAAGATGAAGCTGTTGAGAGTGTAACTAATGCAATATTACGTTCTCGTGCTGGTATTGCCGATCCAAATAGACCAATCGGTAGCTTCCTATTCTTAGGACCTACTGGTGTAGGTAAAACTGAGCTTGCTAAAGCTTTAGCTCTTAACTTGTTTGATGATGAACGCAATATTGTTCGTATAGACATGAGTGAATATATGGAAAAACACTCAGTCAGCCGTTTAATTGGTGCCCCTCCAGGATACATCGGTTATGAAGAAGGTGGACAACTTACTGAAAGTGTAAGACGTAATCCATATAGTATTATCTTAATGGACGAAATAGAAAAAGCTCATCCAGATGTATTTAACATCTTATTACAACTATTAGATGAAGGTACTTTAACTGATTCTAAAGGTGTAGTAGTAGACTTCAAAAATACAATTATCATTATGACTTCTAACATTGGTTCATTAGAACTATTAGAAGAAGTAAAAGACGGTGTTATTTCTGAAGAAACTCGTAAAAATGTTACTAACCAACTTTATAGTTACTTCAAACCAGAAATACTTAACCGTATGGATGATATAATTATCTTTAAACCATTGACACAAGACAATATTAAAGGTATTGCTAATAAACTTCTTAATGAGCTTGTTAAACGTGTTGTAGCTAGAAATATTGAACTTAGCTATACACCTGCAATCTCAGAGTGGGTTGCGACAGCTGGTTTTGATATGAAATTTGGTGCACGTCCACTTAAACGATTTATCCAAAGCCATATAGAAAACAAACTTTCTGTAGAACTTATCCGTCATGGTATAGAAGACGGAATGGAAGTCAACCTTGATTATCAAGATGATGAATTAAAAATTGAAATAAAATAGTTTTAGGATAAACCTTGAATTCTTTGGTATATAGTATAAGTAAATCAAAGTGTTCGAGGTTTATTTTTTATAAAGTATAATATCTTGTGTATTAATAGGCGTAATAACGACTAACATAAATTAAAACGATTTTTATGAATATATTTTTCATGAAAATCGTTTTTATATTATAATCCGTGTTGTTTTTTATAGTCAGTAATAGTTATGCCGGTCCATTTTTTAAAGGCGCGGCTAAATGTATTAACATCACTGTAGCCTATTAAATTTGATATTTCTTCTGTAGGTAGTTTCATCTTGAAATATGAAAATGCCATGGCTTTTTGAACAGCTTGTAGTTCTTGTTTGAAAGTAGTGTTTTCGGCTGATAGATTTCATTGTAAAGTTCTAGTACTTACACCTAGACGACTAGCGATATCTTCAGCAAGAAAAAATCCACTCGGAATGGCAGAGCACAGCTCCTTTTGAACATACCCAGAGAAGCTTTGCTCATTAAGCTGTTCAGCTAGTTGTTTGTTAAGCTTTGGTTCTAGATATTTCCACATAATATTATTTTGAGTGAGAAAAGGTTTTTTTAGGTCCTTTTTGTCAAAAACCAAACGGTTTATATTTGATTTTTGTATTATTGTTCCGAATTCATCTGCTGTTTGGTCGTTGTAAACAAAAGGAGTTTCAACACTTAGTGGAACAATATTTTCTCCTATTCCAGTTCTAACAAGGTTTAATATTAGAAGTTGTTCGTTAAGAATAGAAAATTTTGGTAGTTCCATGTTTGCATGAGCAAATTTAAATGTTACAGAAACAGTTGATGGACCATCAACTAAATCAGCTTCGATAGGTCCGATTATTTTTTTAAAACGTGAAAATCTTTCTAGTGATTCTAATCCGTGTTGAGAAGAAAGTGCAGCGAAAAAAGCTGGGATAAACATCTGTATTTGAGAAATTTGGCTCAAAGAACGAATATTATCCTCAGACATTACTTGATCAAATTCTAATAGAAGTCGATAGTATTCTAATGTTGTTAAATTAATTTCTTCTTGTCATAGACTGATAGGGGCTAACAAGTTGAGAAAGTTCTACTTTTGGGGTTGATTTTTGAATATGATTCATGAGATTTCTCCTTTGATTTTGGTATAATTGTTTTAAGTTAGCTAACTTATGGCTTTATTATAGAAAAGTCCAAGCGTGATTTGTTGCCAATAATTGTGCTAAAATCTTGCCGATTTCGGAGATGCTTGATGTTTGATATTCCTAGTCTATTTTCTATTATTTTAAAACACGCCCATAAAACGACTTGGTCTGATAGAAAGAAAGTTAGCGTCGGCTTATCGCTCGTCTTATACGCAGACTCTTTGGCTTATCTGGCAGACACAAGTTTTAATAAATTATTTACAGGACAAAATAAAGGACGAACCCTTTACGGGATCGTCCAAGATGAGATAATAGAAAAAGGCTTTTCCAGCTGCATCTTTCAAGCTGAGAAGCGATTAAGCGACACCAATTATAAAGAGAATAAGTTCTTGTTGGCAGATACGATAGAAGATTTTTTTGAACTAATAGAAGAATCACAAAACCTCCCAAAGTCAATTTTATTAGGTTTGAAGCATTCTTATAAGCTCAACCACCAAGGTCGACCTTATCTTTTTCTAACTGAGTGTTTATTTTATGCTTTAGCTTGTCAGCACAACAAATGTCAACAGTATATTGAGCCAGATTTTAGCCAAGAAACAGAAGTTGTCTCAAAACCATTAGAAGAACTTGTGGCACGAGCTAACGGTTATTAAAAGCTGATTACTCAAGACTTAAACCGTTTTTCAGAAGAAGAACTTCAACTGTTCAGAAAAATAGCACCATTTACTTTTCATGACAATTCTTTTGATGAGTTTTCGGGCAAAACTGTTTTAGATCACTACTTAATCTCACACGCTGATTTTTTGGATCTGTTCACCAAATATGGTATCAAAGGAAATGACATTTCAAGATTGAAAGAATACGGTTTGATTTCTGGTGGTGGCAGACATGAGATAATTGTTGAAAAAGGTGAGCTTTCTGGCTTCCAAAATGAAAACCTTGTCTTAACTTTCACTACTGATTCTGACGAAAGAATAACATTCGAATACAGTTCCTTCCACCTAACAGATACCGCCAAAGCCCTGATTGAGATTTTGGAGATTGAGACTAATGATGAGTTTTTTAGGGAGTTAGCAAAATATTTTAAGAAAGTATTTAAAGAAAAAACAATTATTATTAAGGTTTATAATATAGAAGAACTAGAGTAAAAAAACTATACACGCTATTCGTTATATGGTATAATATAAATTATGAAAACAATACAAAAAAGTCAATCGACTTTACAACCCTTTACGAAATGGACTGGCGGAAAGCGTCAATTACTCTCAGTTATAAAATCTCTTATGCCGGACAATTATAACCGTTATTTTGAGCCTTTTATTGGCGGAGGTGCATTGTTTTTTGATTTAGCCCCAAAAATAGCATACATAAATGATTTTAATAGTGAACTGATTAATTGTTACCAACAAATAAGGGACAATCCCAAAGAACTTATTGATTTATTAACAAGACATCAAGCCAATAATTCTAAAGATTATTATTTAAATTTGCGCTCCGTCGATAGGGATAATAGAATAAACGAAATGTCGCCCATGGAACGAGCTGCTCGTATTATGTATATGTTGAGAGTTGACTTTAATGGTTTATATCGTGTCAATTCTAAAAATCAATTTAATGTTCCGTATGGGCGCTATAAAAATCCTAAGATTGTTAATGAGACTTTAATCTTAGCTATTTCAGACTATCTTAATAAAAACAATATTCAAATTTTAAATTGTGATTTTGAATGTGCTGTTAAAGATGTTAAATCTAGAGATTTTGTTTATTTTGATCCTCCTTATATTCCTCTTTCTGAGACAAGTTCTTTTACTTCTTACACGCATGAAGGTTTTTCCTATGAAGAACAAGTTAGATTACGAGATGTTTTCAGAAAACTAGATAAAAAAGGCGCTTATGTAATGTTATCAAATTCATCTAGTCCTTTGGTAGAAGAATTATATAAAGGATTTAATATTCATAAGGTAGACGCAAATAGAACAAATGGCGCAAAATCTTCCAGCCGTGGAAAAATATCAGAAATTATCGTAACTAATTATGTCAAATAACGAATATAAGTATGGAGGAGTTATAATGACCAAATCGTACTACCACAAAGATAATGCAATACTTATTCATGCCGATACTTTTGAATTTTTAGAGAAAATGAAACCTGAAAGTATGGATATGATTTTTGCAGATCCACCGTACTTTTTGAGTAATGGTGGAATATCTAACTCAGGTGGGCAAGTTGTCTCGGTTGATAAAGGCGAGTGGGATAAAGTTTCTTCACTCGAAGAAAAACACGACTTTAATCGGCACTGGATAGGCCTTACTAAAAAAGTCTTAAAGCCAAACGGAACAATCTGGATTTCGGGCAGTCTCCATAATATTTATTCAGTTGGAATGGCTCTGGAAGAAGAAGGATTTAAAATACTCAACAATATTACATGGCAAAAGACGAACCCAGCACCAAACCTATCCTGTCGTTATTTTACGCATTCAACTGAAACAATTCTTTGGGCCAGAAAAAATGATAAAAACGCAAGACATTATTTCAATTATGACCTTATGAAAGAATTAAATAATGACAAACAAATGAAAGATGTTTGGACTGGCTCACTTACAAAACAATCAGAAAAATGGGCAGGAAAACATCCCACCCAAAAGCCGGAATATTTGCTAGAACGAATTATACTTGCTTCAACACAGGAAAATGATTATATTTTAGATCCATTTGTTGGTAGTGGCACTACGGGCGTTGTTGCGAAG
>ERZ773077.566-NODE-566-length-27837-cov-9.857390_pt1 | contig 27837 bp, 21 predicted proteins | sample MGYA00580612_ERZ773077 | MGnify/ENA primary metagenome ERZ773077 (study PRJEB29015, sample SAMEA2737971) | human oral metagenome | biome: human oral; feature: human-associated habitat; material: dental | place: China | collected 2021 ...
CGCCCTTGACTCCCCCCGTCAGCTGCCACAGCACCCAGGTGTCCATGGTGCCCATGAGCAGCTCCCCAGCCTCAGCGCGTTCCCGGGCTCCCTCGACGTTGTCGAGGATCCACTTCACCTTGGGGCCGGAAAAGTACGTGGCCAGGGGCAGGCCGACGATGTCCTTGTACCTGTCACCGTCGCCGCCGCCCAGCTCCTCGACGATCTTCTGGGTGCGGGTGTCCTGCCACACGATGGCGTTGTAGACGGGCTCACCGGTGTTCTTGTCCCACACCAGAGCGGTCTCACGCTGGTTGGTGATGCCCACCGCGGCCAGGTCCTTCTTGTTGAGCTGTGCCTTCGCGAGCGCCTGGGCCACCACCTCGCGGATGTTGTCCCAGATCTCAAGGGCGTTGTGCTCCACCCACCCGGCGCGCGGGAAGATCTGTTCGTGCTCCTTCTGCCCTGTGGCGACGATGCGCCCACCGTGGTCGAAGATGATCGCGCGGGAGCTGGTGGTTCCCTGGTCGATCGCCAGCACGTACTTGGTCTCTGTCATGTGGTCACTCCTTCGTGAGCTGCCCGGGGTCGCTCAGGATTCAGTAGGTCAGGGAAGCAGCGGGCCCGCCAGGACACCTCCGATGAGGGGCCTCAGGATCGGGACCACGCTTGTGGCCCCGTCAGAGCCACCTTTGCCCTCGATGGGAAGGATGGCATGCATGATGCGGGGACACAAGTTCCTGGTGGGGTTTGGCACATCCTGCGGAACCGCCGAGACCGGGGCGGGGATGCTCAGGCATCGGCTCCGCTGCTGACGCGCCTGCGGAACTGTCTCCCGGTCAGGCTGCGCCGGGAGGCGATGGCCAGGTAGGACAGGCCCAGCGCGATGACCCCGAGCAACAGGGCCATTCCGGCGAGCGCCACCAGTCCTGAGCCACCGGCCAGGAGAGTGCGGATCAACATTAGGCCGTTGTGCAGTGGGGAGACGCCTGCCGCCCCGACCAGCCAGCCGGGTACGCGCGATGTCAGCCCGAATGCGATGGTGGCAACCAGGAGCAGTCCCGCCGCACCGCGCCCGGCGTTGCCCAGCCACGCAGCCAGGGCATGGTTGACGAGGGTGAAGCTCACCCCCGTCAGAGCAAGCACCGCGGCGACTCCCATCGTCCTGCCCGCTGGCAGGCTGAGCACCACACCGACGACAAGACCCAGCAGCAGCCCGGCACCCGCCCCGATCGCAGCTGGCAGACCGAGGGTTCGCGCCCACAAGGCGACGCTGGAGCGCGACGATGAGACCAGATCAGAGGGCACCGGCTGGGCGAACGCGTAGGCCAGAGCGGAGCCAAGCCACAGGGCGCTAACCGCCAGCAGGGCCGCAATCGACACCGTCGCCAGGCCGTGCAGCTGGGTGTCCTTTGCGATGGGCGAAGCCACAGACTCAGACAGAGCGGCACGATCCGCCTCGTCGTAGTGCGGCAGCTGCGAGGCACCGTCGGCCAGCTCGCTGTGGAACTGCCCCAGGCCCTCGGAGAGCTCCCCCGCCCCGTCGCCGAGACGCAACAGCCCTGAGGACAGATCAGCAGCCCCGAGAGCGGCCTGTTGCACTCCGCCGACGTAGCGGCCCGTACCAGAGGCAAGTCGCTCACTTCCCGCGGCGAGACCAGAGGCACCCTGAGCCACCCGGCTGGTTCCCGAGGTCAGCTGCCTGACGCCGTCCGCAAGCCGCTGCCCACCCTCCGACAGGCGCTGGGTTCCCGCCGGGAGTTGCCCCACCTCTGTCTGCAGAGTGCGGATCCCCTCCATCAGCTGGTTGGCGCCGCTGGTGAGTCGTGGTCCGTTGGTCTTCAGTGGCTGGCCGCCCTCGACAAGGGCGTCAGCGCCCTCCCGCAGTCTCGTGACGCCTCCGGTCAGCTGCTTGGCCTTCTCAGCAAGCTGCATTGGCAGCTGCTGTATCGCCTCCAGGGGATCAGCGCCATCCGGCAGGAGACCGGTCAGGGCGTCTCGCAGCTTCACCAGCGACTCCGAGACCCTCACGCCCATGCGGGAGAAGTCGCGGGCGGTCTCCAGTGGGGTCTTGCCGGTCCTGGGGTCCTTCTGCTCCAGAAGTTCGCTGACAGTCTTGGCTCCCTCCTGGAATCCCTTGCTCATCGCCTTCGTGACTCCCTGGGTGTAAGCCGTCCGCATCTGCTCGCAGACATCGGGATCCGTCACCGGGCATTCCCAGCCCGCGACCAGCTCATCAACGATCTGCTGGGCCTCCGGAGGCAGTGGGGCGTTGCCGGATGCGTAGGCCGCAAGCGTCTCTTTCACCTTGTTCAGCTGTGCGTCGAACTCGGCGGCTGCCGTCCGGAGGTCTTCAAGGCTCACGGAGTGGGCATTCACCCCCGGGAAGTGGGTGTTGATCGCGGTCTGGATCTCCCGCAACGCGGGGCTGAGCTCAGCCAGAGCTGCCTGCACCTCAGCCAGCTTCTGACTGTCGCCCTGCGATCTCAGGCCGTTCTCCAGCTGGACGAGGCCGTCGCGCAGCTGCGCCACCCCGTCAACCACTTGGGAGGCGCCATCCGTGTATGCGGGAATGCCTCCGAGGAGAGGCTCCGCTCCCTCGGAGAGCTGATCGACCCCGGCGACAAGCTTCGGGGCACTCTGGTTGAGCTGTCGCAGACCCTTGGCCAGGGCGTCGGCGCCTGCCGACAGCTCATCGCCGCCCGTGGCCAGCTGATCCGCGCCAGCGGCCAGCTGCCCAGCGCCCTCTGAGAGCTCCAGCGCCCCATCCTCCAGCTTCTCCCCCTCAGTGACCAGGGTGCCGAGTCCCGTTTCCAGCTGCGTGGAGCCTTCCGTGGCCTTGTTGACGCCGTCCGCAACCTGAGATCCGCCCTCATCCAGGCGAGCGGCCCCGTCGACGATCTGACGGAACTTCTCACCGACGGTGTTGAAGCCGATGTAGATGTTCTCCAGGTAGCTCTTCGTGAGGGTCTTGTTGACGGTGTCGGTGGCCAGGGCTGCGATCTCCCGGGCCACTGCGGCGTCAGTGACAGGGGCGTTTTCGGAGACGGTCACCTGCACCCTGGCCTGCCGCGCCGTCGAGGCATCGTTGGCGCTGAAGGAGGTGGCGGCCTCGGAGAACTCCTCGGGGATGACGACCACGGCGGCGTAGCGTCCCTGACTCAGCCCCACCTCCGCGTCGGACAGGTCCGCCAGAGTCCAGCTGATGTTCGAACCGTCACGGGCCACCATCTCTGCCGTCAGCTGGCGTCCGAGCGGCACGAGCTTCCCGTCCACCTGAACGGCATGGTCCAGGTTGACCACGGCCGCCTGCACGCCGGCGTCTCGCCCGCCGCGCACTAGGCCCAGCAGCATGATCACGGCAAGCAGCGGGACGAGGGCCAGCACAGTCAGGGCTCGCCTGCTGAGCCGATGCCCGGGATGCATACTCTCTGGTCTCATGGGGTGCTCCTAAGTTCGAGGTTTTCAGGGACGACGATGCCGTCGAGGCCGAGGGGCTCAAGGATGGACTCGGCGCTGGCGCACAGCACCAGGGCTGCGGTGGAGTCGGCACGGAACTCGGCGATCAGCGTTCCAAGGATGTTGCTGGCCCATTCGGAGGAGATGCCCTCTACCGAGTCGACGAAGGTCACCGAGCCTGACCGGGGTCTGAGCCGCCGCAGGGCGGCGAGGGGGTCACGTTCGTGGGCGAGATCGACGTAGCCGGTGCGGCGGTGCACGGCGCCGGCAGCTCCCGGAAGCAGCTCACCCGCCACCCGGGCCCGGCCGGAGGTGGTGCGCAACCGGCCTGACAGGGCTAGGGCCAGTCCAGTGCGGCTGGAGACGGGACCGGCGATGCCGACCACATTTCCGGGTTCCAGGGCCAGGCTGGTGGGTGGGACGATGCCTTCCACCGCCAGTTCGTCGGCGTAGAGGATGTGCCCGGTACCGGGCCATTCCGCCAACTGCAGTTTCTCCGTGAGGGCCTCGCCCTCGACATCGAAGACGGGAAGCACACGGTCGAGCCAGGAGGGAAGCCACCAGGCACGCTCCCCCAACAGCGCCAGAACCGCCGGCACAAAGGTCATCCGGATCAGGAAGGCGTCGATGGCGACGCCGACGGCCAGCGCAAACGCAATCTGCTTGATGGAGCTGATGCCGCCGGGAACGAAGAACGCAAAGACGGCGAACATGATGAGGGCAGCGGCCATCACGACCGGCCCCGAGGCGGCGAATCCTCGGCGGATGGCGTCGATGGGCTCCCTGCCGTGGACGTACTCCTCACGGATACGGGAGACCAGGAAGACCTCGTAGTCCATGGCGAGGCCGAAGAGGATGCCCATCAGCAGGATGGGCAGGAAGGAGATGACCGGCATGCCCCGCTCCAGGTTCACCAGTTCCCTGAGATGCCCTTGGTTGAAAACCAACGCTGTGGCTCCGAAAGCCCCGCCCACCGAGAGCAGGAATCCCACAGTGGCCTTGACGGGCACCCAGATGGATCTAAAGACGGCAGTCAGCAGAATCAGCGACAGTCCGACCACCAGCGCACCGAATGGCAGCAGCGCCCCGGCCAGGCGGGCGTTGACGTCGATCTGCATTGCGGTCGTACCGGTGACGGCGGTCTCCACTCCATAGCGCTCCCGCCAGTCGTCCGCTCTGTCGCGCAGAGCCTGGACGAGTTTTCCGGTGGTCGGGTCGTCGGGGCCGGTGGTGGGCACGATCTGCAGCATCCCGACCTCGGCATTCTGGTTGGGAGTGGACAGCGGCACATCGGCGACTCCGTCGATGGCCAGCACCTCGCGTTTCAGGTCTGCGATGAGGCCGAGAGGGTCGGTGGAGCCGATGATATCGGCAGTCAGCACCAGGGGGCCGTTGCGCCCCACCCCGAAGTGCTCCGTGACGAGGTCGTAGGTGATGCGGTCGGGGGATCCGACGGCGTGCTGCCCAGAATTCGGCAGGGAGGTGCGCAGCCCCAGACCTGGCGCGGTGAGTGCCCCCAGCGCGGCGACGATCAGGACGATCACGACGGCGGGTCGGGATGTGATGGCCTTCGCCCACCACACGAACGCACCTCCCCTGCCGGACTGGGACGGCCGGGGCTTCTGGGCTCTCCGGGGACGCAGCCACCTCCCCAGCAGGCTCATCAGGGCAGGCAGGAGGGTGAGGACGATGGCCACGGCGAAGACGATGGCCAGGGCCGCGAAGACTCCCATGACGGTCAGGAACGGAATGCCGGAGACTCCGAGCCCCAGCAGGGCGATGAACACGGTCAGCCCTGCGAAGACGACAGCAGAGCCGGCTGTCCCGACGGCGCGCGCCGTCGACTCCTCGGCGTCCATGCCAGAACGCAGCTGATCGCGATGCCTGGACAGGATGAACAGCGCGTAGTCGATGCCCACGGCAAGGCCCAGCATCACCGCCAGCATGGGGGTGGTGGAGTTGATGGTCGCTATCCGGGCAACCAACATCAATATCGCCACGGTGACGCCCACCCCCAGCACTGCGGTGATCAGGGGAAGCCCGGCAGCGATCAGGGAACCGAGCACCACCATCAACACCACCAGAGCGATGCCCAGGCCGATAGCCTCCACGGCACTCAGCTCTGGCAGTTCGTTGTTGAACACCTGACCTCCCATGTCCAGGGAGGCCCCTGTGGGCAGCTGTTCAGCCATCTTCTGCGCGACAGCTTTCAGCTGGGCCAGCTGACTGTCCGTCGGGATCCCGTGGACATCAACCAGGAACATGACCATGGCAGCCCGTCCATCCTCCGAGACCATGCCCGAGAGACGGGGGTTCCACGGTGGCGTCACACTGTTAACGATGTCCACAGCGGCCAGTTCGGTGGCGGTTTCCTCAATGACGTCGCGGACCTCCTCAACGACATGCCCCTCGGGCACGACGAAGACCGCCAGTCCTTGCATCATCGCACCCTGGGGGAAGGTCATCCTGAGCTTGTCCATGGCTTCCTGCGACGAGCTGCCGGGGATCTCGAACACGTTCTCAAGCTCTCCCCGGAAGGAGACGGCGAGCATTCCCATGAGCAGGCCCGCCGCCAGCCAGAGAACCAGGACAACCCGGGAGTGCCGGTAACACCAGCGGCCGAGGGCATAGAGCTGCGCAGACATCAATTCCCAACTTCGATACAGCAGTGCATTCAGACCAGCATACATTAATGTATCGACATCGCATCTCTAGACTGGGAGCATGACTGAGTTGACGCCTAGGCGGGAGGCCACCGTGGGTCGCCTCGTGGATGCAGCCATCCAGGAGTTCGCCTCCAAGGGCATCGACGGCACGAGTGTGGAACAACTCTGCGAGGCCGCCGGATTCTCCCGCGGCGCCTTCTACTCGAACTTCCAATCCAAGGACGACCTGTGCATGGCGGTAATCGAGCAGTACCGCGACACCATCCTCAGCAGCCTGGCAAAGGCCGTCGCCATCGTGCCCCAGGGATCAGACGTCGACTGGATGGTGGGCACAGCCATCCGCAGCGCATTCAACGCGTTCCTTCCCCGTCAGGAGATGCGGGTGACGCTGCTGGAAATCCGGCTCCGAGCGCTGCGGAACCCAGAGCTGGACGAGCGGCTGACCAAGCTGCACGAGGAGACCAGACCTCTGCTGAGCTCATTCATCGACGACCTGACCGCAAAGACCAACGTAGCCCTCGCCCTCGACACCGGGCAGATCATCAAAATCTTCGAGGCACTGTGCTTCTACGACCCCCAGCCGAGTGATGAGGAGGCCATGAACGAGTTGCTCCTGTCCGTCGCCATCTCTCTCATCCGCCCGCTGGGCGAAGACAGTCAGAAGAGTCGGGTGAGGTCCTCCTCGCTGGGTCTCAAGACGATATAGCGTGGCGGATACGTTCCGGGATGGGGCATGACCAGGTGCGGGAGCCGGGCCCTGAGGTCGTCGAAGCTCACCCGGTGACCGCTTTCCCCCTCAGCGAAGAAGACACGATCCACCCTCGGGATGCTCGTGCGTTCCAATGCGAGGGAGACCGCAGCCCAGGAGAAGATCTCGGTCTCAGAGGCAGCGCCGTTGAACTCGGCGACGTAGTCCACCTCACTCTCCCCGCCCTCCAGCAGGCTCTCCTGGAGAAAGTTGCGCTGCGGGGCATGGATGACGTTCTCTGACCGCAGCCGCAACGTCTGGAAGCGACGCCCAAGGGGCTCCGGCAGCGGCGGAATGTACCGCACCCAGCGGCCCTGCCTGACGACGTGCGGGACGGGATGGATGCCGTCACGGGCCTCCACCTTGGTCTCCAGCATCTCCAGCACGGGCTCCCACTGCTCGGTTGCCGAGTTCACAAGCAGCAGGTCATTGCGGGCCGCAGGAATCGCCACCCACTCCGATCCGCTCTGATCCCCGCATGCCTGGAGCACCTGCCCCATGGTCCCCAGATCAGCGAACCATGCGACCTCATGCCCGTAGGGAGAGGTCACCGCCACCACGTCAGGGCCCAGCCCCACCTCCCTCAGGGCGAGCCCGTCGTCCTCCATGTCGTGGAGGTTGACCACAGCCCTGCTGAGAAGTTGGAAGTCATCCAGTTCGCCACGGTCAGCAGGCAGGTCCCTCTCCATCACCATCCGCAAGGCGTTCGGCTCATCAATGGCAAGGGCGACCCCAATGAAGTCGGTCAAACGCCCCACCCGCCCCAGCCTGGCGCCGGCGCGAGGCAGAAAATAGTCAGCGCTGCGGGGCGCTGGAAGTGCCGATTCTGGGCCACGCTCATCGTCTTCAGAGCTGCCCCGCCGGGCGTCGAGCTCAAGATGAACCCGCTCTATGAAGGCCTCCTCCGTCTCGCCAGGTCCTGCGGGTGGTATCAGCTCCGGGTTGAGGCCGATGGTCTCACCGTCATCGAAACGCAGGAGGATCAGGCCAAGCTCTGCCAGGTCCTCCGGCTGCGGCGAGAGGACCTCCACTGCCGGATGGAGGGAGAAGATCCTGACTGCCTCATCGTGCTCCATGGCACGAGCCTACTCGACCCTGGAAGGGGTGAAACGGGAAGCGCCCATGCGCCCACCCCTGGGGGTGGTCGCATGGGCGCTTGAGGCAGGTCTTCCTAGCCCCTGTTGTAGTGGGCGACGTAGTCGATCTCGATGTCGGCCACTTCCGGGGTGAGCGGCCCGGGAACGCCGTTGTCGACGGTCTCGGTGTCGTTCTGCCAGCCGTAGGGGTCCATCGCACCGGTCTGGAAGCCAATCCACATGCGCTTATCGGTCACATTCGGATGCTCGATCTCCCCCCATGGTTGACCGTCGAATGTGAACGTGATGCGGTCAGGATCAACGATCACCCCGTAGGTGTGCCAGCCGCTCATGTCCTTGTTGTCGAAGAAGCGCTGCTCCTGCTTGTTGTCAGGATCCCAGTGATATACGCCCATAACCTCGGGACCGTTGACCCGGCCCTCGGCGAAGTCAATCTCCGGTGGCCAGCTGCCGTCCTCCGGCCACAGCAGGAAGGCATAGCCGATGCCCTTGGCCTCCGGGAACTTCGCACGCACCTCCCAGCGTCCATAAGAAGCTGAGAATATTTCCCGGGAGCCGGCGCCGCCAGCACTCCACTTGCCGTCCTTGTACTGGGTTCGGATTAAGAGCTTCCCGTCCTGTATGAGTGAATTCTCCTGGGACATCACACCCATCGCGCCATGGCCGACTGCGGGGTCTCCCCAGCCGTAACGCTCCCACTTGGTCTCCTCGATCGGCGTGTCGAAGCCGTCGAAGTAATCAATGGTCCACCCCTGGGTCTCAGCATCGGACTGGCTGTGCTGGGCAGGTTTCTGAGACTCGCTCTGCTGCGTCGGAGTGGGCTCAGCCGACTGGTTGTCGGTTCCGGGCTGTGACTCCGGATCGCTCGCTGTCGGCGTCGCAGGCGAATTCGGCGATTCCTGCTGCTCCGCTGTCGCCTCGCTGCTCGCCTCACTGGATGCGACGGTGGCGGATGCCTGTGCCGTGCTGACGTTCTGAGGCGTGGCTGACCGCCTGGCCTGCTGCGAAGAAGGTGCCTGCCTTGTGCTCGGCAACGCCTCCGATGCCTGAGGCTGCGCAAGCATGCCACTGGCGATCATGGCTGATGCCACCCCCATCGTCGCTAGAGGCAAAATCAATCGACTCATCATGAAAAGTCCTCCCATCTGGTCATTACACAAGGCACCCTAGCTCCCTGGTCTGATATCCCCAACCTGCCCCCGGCACCACGGTGTGAGGAAGACGTCGGTCGTGGTCCTCGACCCGCTACGATGCCAACGGCGGGTTTGCGAGCTGACTAGGCATTACCCGCCGATTCACGGCAAGTCTGGGAAGCGATCCATGCAACCGCACATTTCTGTCTGCATACCCGTCTATCAAGGTGCCTCAACCCTTGGGGTGACCCTCCGCTCCGTGTTGGCCAGCGAGTACGACGACTTCGAGGTGGTGGTCAGGGACAACGGCTCGACCGACGGCACACGCGATGTCGTCGCGCAGTTCGACGACCCCCGCATCCGCTACGTCCGCTCCGACAGGACCATCCCACTGCCACAGAACTGGCAGGCAGCTGTGGAGGAGGCCCGCGGCAAACTGATCAAAGTGGTCTGCGCAGATGACCTGATCACCCCGGAATGCCTGAGGACGCAGGCAACACTCCTCAACGATCCATCGGTCAGCCTCGTCGCATGCCGCCGCAACATCATCGACGGCGACGGCCAGATCCTGACCCGTGACGCCGGCCTGCCTCACCTCCTCGGGACCCACACCGCCCCCGAAGTCGCGAGGATCACGGTGCGCTACGGCGTCAACCCAGTCGGCGAGTCCGCGTGCGTCATGTTCCGCCGCCGAGATTTCGACGCGATCGGCGGCTTCGACGGATCGATCGTGTTCGCGATGGACATCGACGCCTGGCTGCGTCTCATCGACCGCGGCACCATGATCGGCCAGCCCGAGTCCTATGCCTCGTTCCGCATCTGGACCGACTCGCTGTCCAGCGGCCACACCCGCGAGCAGCTCGACGAGCACGTGAGGTTCCTGGCGAAAGTCGCAGACAATCCCCGCTACGCGATTCCCAGCCTCACCCGCCATTGCATGCCCGCCGTCGCGCATCTGTCCTGGCGCGCCTGGGCGGTGCGGCAATGGCTGTGGAAGCGGACGCGACGCCCCTAAACACTGGCATGGGCCGCACGCCTATGACGTGTTGGATGCCAGCCTCATGGGAATGGGCAAAAAGATCAGGCGACCGTTTCCGCCTGGAGTTTCCGCAGGCCGAGGAAGAACGGTGCCAGGCAGCAGCAGGCGAACGCGAAACGCCCGATGTTCCAGGCCAGATCCTGCGGCGCAAGCACCGACGCGACGCAGCCCGCAACCGCGACGGCGATCAGCATGACGACCCGCCACGACGGGCGGATCGGAGGATGCCGGCGGCTCACCGCCATCCGCAACACCACCGCCTGGGCGGACAGCGCCAGGAACGTCGCCAGTGCGACACCGTCAATCGCGAGGGGACCGACCAGGGCGAACGTCGCGACGATCTTCACCGCCACAGCGATCGCAGAAGCCCACGCCAGCGGCACCGACCAGCGAATCGTCACGAGCATCTGACTGCTTGCGGCGGCAGCGGCGACCGGGAAGGCCGCCAGTGTGATGAGGGCGACGACTGAAACGAGATGCCCCTGGTCGTAGGCGGCAGGGGCGAAGATCCGCAGCAGCGACGGCGCGGCAACGGTGATGCCCAGCACCGCCCATGCCACCAGCGAGAACACACCATCGCGTGATGCGGCAATCACCCTCCAGCGCGCGACGTCATCGGTGATGCTCTTCAGACGCGGCAGCCAGGCGCGGTTGGTGAACGTGAGCATCAGCGTGACGACATTGCCGACGGTGAAGGCCACCTGATAGCGCGCCACCTGCACCTGGCCCAGCACACGCTGAATGATGAACCGATCACCAGCGGTCAGCAGGAAAGACGACAGTCCTGCGAGCGCCAGCGGCAACCCGAGGCGCAGCCCACGACGCAGCGTCTCACGGTCACGCAGGCCCGCCAGCCGGGGCCGGGTCCATGCCAGACCCAGCGTCAGCGCCGTCACCTGCCCGACGATCCCCCCCAGCGCATAGATCTCTGGGGTCCGCTCCCACGCAAACAGCAGCCCGATGCCGATGATCTGGCTGCCCACCGTGGAGATCAGCGAGACGGTGGCGAACCTCGCGAGCCGATCCTCGGCCTGCAGCAGCGACAACACCAGCAGCACCCCAGCGCCGGGAGCCGTCCAGCCCAGCGTGATGAGCACCAGCGTGAAGCTTGAGAACCCGAGGGCAGGCGCCCAGAAAGGCGCCAGCAACGCGATCCCCCCCACGATGACCGCATCGATCGCCAGCCCAGCGGCGAGCAGCCCCCGGGCTCGTGTGGGATTGCTGTCCTCGACCCGCTGCATCTCCAGAGCCTGGTCCAGCCCCAGCACGGTGATAACGATCAGCAGCTGATACAGGGCGATGGCTGCTGAGAGCGCACCGAAGCCCGCCACCGGCAGCGTGTACGCCAACACCGGTGAGACCACGGTGGCGACGACCATCTGCATCGACCAGATGACGACGTACAGCATGCCCCGGCCGAAAAGGTCGGAGGCCTGACCGCGAGACCCAGCATTCCCCGCTGTCATGGCAGGCGCCACAGCTCCCGCTCAATGCGGTCCAGAACAGGCCAGGAGTCCTCGGTGAACTTGCGTGCGAACAGCGCAGGAGCGGTCACTCGGGTGCGGGCCGCATGCAGCGCGGGAAGATCCTCCAGCCCCAGCACCCGCGGGTGTGGGCTGGGCTGCCTGCCCCAGTCGATGTGCCAGGCGTGCCCGCCGCGCACATGGCTGGTCTCCCAGTCCATCCCGAAGGCTGGTGAGACGAGCAGGCTCGGCAGCATCACCTCGTCGGGGATCCACACGTCGTGGAAGTACTGGACCAGGTCGTCGCGGGTGTCGACGAGCTCCAGCAGCCGCTCAACGTGACGGCGCGCCAGAATCTTCAGCTGCGATCCCCCGGCGGGCCGCACCCCACGCGGCCAGCGTCTCGGCATGAACGACCACACCCGCTTGCGGTTGCGCACCCTGTTGCGGAAGATGAACCGGTCATAGCCGCCCATCGGGCCCCAGAACGTGATCGGCAGCCGCCACACGTCGGCCCACGAAGCTCCCCTCAGGCCGGAGAGCCGATCAGTGAGCCGGTCGACACCCACCAAGGGATAGTCTGCACCCGTCATCATGATGACGTGCTCGGCATCGGTGTGCTCCAACGCTGCCCGGTACCCAGCGAGTTCAGCCTCCACCAACTGGTATGTCGCCCATTCGGAGGCGAAACGCGGCACTGTTCGGACCCGCTGCGGCAGACCGTCGGTCAACTCGGCATAGCGGGCCTCGGACACCCTCGCATCAACATGCAGGAACACTGGAACCCCGTCGAGGGCCCCGACGATGCGCCGGAGAAGCCGTGGCTTGTCGTGGGCTAGCAGGACAACTGCGATGCTCATGCCCCGCCCCCATCTGGCAGCCGGTAGACCGCAACGCCAACGCCCTGATAGGCGACGGTGACCCCTGGCCAGGCCCGGAGCGCCTCCTCAAGGCGTGTCTGATCGGAGGCCAGCTGTTGGGCGTAGCGTTCATCAAATGCCTTCATGGATTCGGAGGCCACCACGAATCTCACGTCCGCGGGTTTCGCCAGCCAGCGGTCCATGAGCATCTTCACATCCTCCTCGGGATCGTATTCGGGACCGACCTTCGAGGGGTAGACCTCCTTGGTTTCCTCAATCAGCAGCAGCTCACGGGAGATATAGAACACATCCTTGCCTGACAGCGGCAGCGGATCAGCCAGCTCAGTCCCGAGCGTGTACACCTGCGAATCGTCGGTGATGTGGGCCTCCACCCACTTGATGGCCTTGACGTTCTCAGCACGGATCACGCGCGTATAGTCCATGCCCGTCGTGCCGATGACGAACACGGCAGTCAATGCGATCACGCCCGCATTGCGCACTGGATGCCATGGCATGGTCCAGAATCGCCGCCCAGTCTGAGGCAGGTTGATCGACCCGATGATCGCAAGCCACGGCAGGCAGAACAGCGCCACCCTGAAGGCTCCCTCCGACCCATATGAGGATGCCGCGAAAAGGCCGACGGGACTCGCTGCGGCGAGCGCCAGCCCCAGGGTCATCTTGTTGCGGTACCGGATCATCGCCACGATCGCGCCGATGCCGATGCAGAACAGCGCAATGGCGGGCACCCTGAACGTCACCGTGTTGATCAGATCTGGTGTCAGGGCGCTAGAGGTCTGCCGCGCGGGAGTCTGGAAGTTCTTGAGGATGTTGAACAGCTCGTCGGCGGACACATACGACTTCAGCACGCCGCGGTTGAGCAGCGCCCACAGCGCCGCAGGCACAAGGAGGATCGCAGGCGTCCACCATTGCTTCATCAGCCTCACGAGCACAAGCGCGACGCACACGAGGCCCGCGAGGAACGGACTCAGCTGATGCGTGGGCGCCGCGGCGATCGACAGCATCAGCGCAGCTCCCACCCGGGCCCATTTCATGCCTGCGCTGTTGCGCAGCAGTGCGGCGGTGGCAGCTGTCACAAAGGCAAGGCCCGCCACCTGCGGAGCGTAGAAGCTCGTGGTGAGGCTGGAGCCGAGCGCGAACACCAGAGCCGCCCACCACGCGCGTTCGTCAGCGACGAAATAGCGTGCAAGCACCGCGACGGCAAGACAGTTGACCCCCGCGCCGACCGCCCCGAATATGGCGGCATAGAACATCAGATCGGACCAACCGGCCGCCTCCTGCACCAGTGCGCTGGAGCTGAACAGCCCAGACCATGCCTGATAGATGCCCTCGTGACGGTTCAGGCCCTGGTTGGTGATCAACTGCTCCACGATGCCTATGTGTCGAGCAGCCACCTGCACCGTCGGCATCCCGTACATGAAAGCCTGGCTCATCGGCACGACAGTGGACAGCAGCACGATGCACCAGCCGAGTCCGCTGGCGCTTGAGAACGCCCAGCACACCGAGAAGACCAGCGCGGCCAGGCCGAGGAACCAGACCGGGCCAGCAGCCCAGGCTGCGCCGTAGTACGCAGGGGGTTGGGCTCGCATGGCGGCGGTGAGAACCGCCAGCAGGAACCCGACGCTCCCCAGGCCGATGGGCCCGAAGAGGGCCTGAGCTGTCTGGCGAAGCCACGTGGCATGCGTCCTCGGCGGGTATCTGAAGGCCATCCAGATAACCGCCGCCACCGAGGCCAACAGGATGACCACCGCCATGGCCCGTGGATGCCAGAAGCCGGTGAGGGCCATCGGCAGCGAGCCGAGGATCAGCACCCCGAGGCTGCCGATGAACCAGGAAAGGATGAAATCAATGCCGCTCAGTCGTGCGACAAGACCGACCGCCAGGCCGGGGACGGTGTGCAGGGCGATGGCCACCATGACCCCGAAGAATCCCCCGTGGGGGCCGATGGCGATGACGACTGCGCTCAACAGGCCGAACGCGGCGAGGAAGATCGCAAGCCAGAAGCGATTCACTTGAGCCTCGGACTCGGCAACCTCCTCATCAGCGGCCACCGGGCGCATCTCAGGCTCAGGTTCCTCCGAGGCTCGTGTCGGCTCAATACGGGGTCCCTCTGAGACCTCGGCGCTCATGTGACCTCCCTGGATCTGGTGCGCTCGTACTGGTGAACTGTGGCCTGGCGTGCCGTCACCTCTCTGGATGGTATCGACTGCCTCCCCTCACTCCCCACTCATTCCCGCGGAGTCCTGCCGGTCCCCGGGTCATGTGAGAGCACCCGCCGAGGTGCCGCATACGCACGCAGCGCCGGGGCGACGGGCCTTCCCGTGAGCACGCTCTCCGGCCCGTCGGTGAGGGCGCGTGCATAGTCTGGGAGGCTCAGGGAGATGGCCTCGACGGTGTGGTCGACATCAGCCTCGGAGTGCGCGGCGCACGTGACCCATGACTGTCCGAGCACCCCGTGACGCAGCAGGCCCTGAAGAAACACCGTCCGCATCGCCTGCGACCGGTTCCCGTCGCTGTCGTATGTGGCGAACATGAGGCATCGCGGATCTCCTGCGGCGGCCAGGTGGGCGCTGAGCCCGGCTGAGGCCACCACCTCGGTCATACCAGCGGCAAGGCGTTCACCCGCCGCGCGGATCGCGGCGATCGGGTCGGATACGGCGTACTCGTCCATGACGGCTCTGAGCGCCGCCAACCCCACGGACTCCGGCCCATAGGTCGTCGAGACCAGGAACGGCCGTCGCCTGTCGGTGGTCAGCCCTCCCAGGTCCATCAGGTCAGCCCGGCCCGCGAGCGCCGAGATCGCGTAGCCGTTGCCGATGCCCTTGGCCCAGCAGCTGAGGTCCGGTGTCACGCCGGTGAGGGCCTGGATCCCGCCGACATGCCACCGGTAGCCGGTGACGATCTCATCAAAGATGAGCACAGTGCCTGTGCGATCACACAGCTCCCGCAGCCCCGTCAGGAACGGCAGGTCGGGCGGGGTCATGGCATCGGCAGCCTGCAACACGACGGCGGCCACATCCCCCTGGGACACGATGGCCTCGGCTGCTGTGAGGTCGCCGTAAGGGAACAAACTGCCCGAGGCGGCCTCCGCGGGATGGGTTCCGGCGCTCATGGCGGTGTGTCCGATCCACCAGTCGTCCACGGAGAAGAACGACTGGTCGGCGACGGCGAGGCGCGTGCGCCCGGTGGCGGCCCGGGCAAGCCGGACGGCCGCGGTGGTGACGTCGGAGCCGTTTTTGGCGAACTTCACACGCTGCGCACCCGGGATGTTCTCCAGGAATCGCTCCGCGACCTCAGCCTCCAGGAGGGTGGGGCGGGAAAAATTGACACCGTCACGTTGGGCCCGGCGGACGGCCTCGTCGACCCGGGGATGGCGATGACCCAGGGTCACAGCGCGCAACCCGATGCCGTACTCGATGTAGGAGTTGTTGTCGACATCCCACACCTGCGCTCCCCGGCCGCGCACGATCACCACGGGGGCTGGCTCCGGATATTGATCCTGGCCGCGCGCGTAGGTGTGAGCCCCGCCGGGAACGAGCTCATGGAGCCGGGACTGCGTGGCAATCGACTCGGGCCAGGAGTTGATGTGACGGCTCGGCTTGGCGATGCCATCGGGGCCCGCCACCACAATCCTTCCCCGCAGCTGCGGATAGGCGGCCAGCACCTCGTCGCGGAGATCGGGCAGCAGGAGCAGCACCTCCTCTGGGGCGGCCGCGATGAGCTCCTCGGGGCTGATGACCGGCACCCGGCTGCCGGGCATGGAACGGCCCTGCTTGTTCGGCGAGGCGTCCCCGATGCCGTGGATCGCGTCGGACAGCTCCCCGGCCATCGCGAGCTCCGCCACAGCCTTGGAGGCCGCCCCGTAGGCATACAGGCGTGTGCTTGTGGCGCGACGGTCTGCCAGGTAGTCCCGCAAGTGGCGGAGCGAGGCAGCCACCGAGTCGGCGAGGCCTGCGAGACCCGCTGGGCTGGTCAGCCCCTGCCGCGCCTCGGCTTCGTAGGCGGCCAGGAGGGCGTCATCAGGCTGCCCGTCGCGGGTGGCAAGAACCACGGCGACCCCGCCGTAGAGGTCGTATCGCAGCGCGGTGATCGGGGTGAGCCCAGCCACCGCGAGCGCGTTTCGCAGTGACGTGAGGGAAAAGTAGGTGTGGTGGCCATGCCGCAGCGCGGTCCACTGGTGCTGCGCGACAATGTCGCCGAGCGGCTGGATGAGGAAGACGGCGAGCCCTCCCTCGCTGAGGGCCTCGGCGCGACGTTCAAGAGCTGCCCTGAGGTCGCGGTCATGCATGAGGCCGAGGCTGTCCACCAGCAGGTCTGCGGGGCCGCTGACCTGCTCCAGGTCAATGAGGGGCAGCCAGCTCCCGCCATGCGGTGAGCCGAACTCGACGACCGTCCTGCGTCCGTCGAGATGACCGAGGCGCGCCAGATCGGCGATCGTCTGGCGGGCCTGATCGGTGACGGCCTGCGGTTCCGGGACTGGGATCTCGGGTTCGGTGGTGTCGTCGGCATCAAGCTGCGCCAGTCCACAGGCTGGGCACATCCGCATGGCCAGGGCATGCGACGGATCGGGCTTGGGGTCGTCAGACAGCGGCCAGTGCCGCGCCGAGGGCTGGGCTCCGAGGTCGAGAACGATCACGCCGTCGGGATCTGAGCACAGCAGGCATTCAGCCATGGTTTGCCTCCGGCATGATGGGGCCATGGACGTATATCAAACCGACATCGACGGGGTGCTGAGGTTCGTGCCCCAGCCGCACCGCGACGACCGAGGCCTGTTCACCCGCACCTTTGACGCTGCCATCGCGGAACGCCACGGGGTTGTCTTCGGGCCTGGTCACCAGGATTCCCAGTCCCGCTCGGAGCCGGGCGTGCTGCGAGGGCTGCACGGCAGGCTGGGCGATGGTGAGTCGAAGCTGGTGCGTGTCTCCACCGGGGCGGTGCTGGATGTCGTGGTGGATGCGCGGCCCGCATCCCCGACGTTCGGCCGCCACATCACGGTGGTGCTCGACGACCAGGAGTTTGCCGCGCTCTGGATTCCCGCGGGTTGTCTTCACGGCTTCCAGGTGCTGCGCGGCCCGGCGGATGTGCAGTACCGGATCGACCGGCCGCACGACCCGTCCGAGGACGTAGCGGTACGCTACGACGACCCGGACCTTGGGATCGCGTGGCGGCCGGGCGAGCCCGTCATGAGCGAGCGCGACCGGGCAGCCGGGTCCTGGAGACAGCTGGTGGAGCGGCTTTGACGAGACCTCCTGGCGGGGCGAGCCTGGGGTATGGCCCCCAGGCTTCCTCGCAGGGGGGATCGGTGACGTCATCTCACCGCCCGGAGGTTGTCGTCGAGGTAGGAGGCGTCCTGCAGCGCACGGATGCGCGCGAGCCGGACGAACTGTTTCGTGAACAGATCGTTGTTCATCCCGTGCTCACGGTAGGCGGCGACCAGCTCGCGGGCCCCGTCGGCGATGCTGTGACGCACGGTCGCCTCGGGAAGCAGACGACGCAGCCGGGAGAAGTCCACCCGGTAGGAGCGGGGATCGTTGCCGGTCTCCCCCGTGATCCGCACCGCGGCTCCGGTCTCGTCGGCAACCACCTGCGCGATCTCGGCGACGGTCACGTTGTTCGCCTCGGAGCCGACGTTGATCTTCTCCCCCCGGATGTCGTCAGCAGGCGCGGCAAGCGCCGCCGTGAAGACGTCGGCGATGTCGGCGGCGTGGACGAGCGGACGCCAGGGGGTTCCGTCGGAGAGCACGAGCACCTCACCCGTCAGGAGGGCATGGCCGACCAGGTTGTTGAGCACGATGTCGGCGCGCAGCCGTGGGGAGAATCCGAAGGCTGTGGCGTTGCGCAGCGAGACGGTGCAGAAGTCGCCGTCGGTGAGGCCGTCGAGGTCTGACTCAACACGCACCTTGCTGACCGCATAGGGGGTGACCGGGGCGAGTTCGGCATCCTCCGCGACAAGTCCCTCCCCTGCGGCACCGTAGACGCTGCACGTCGACGAGTAGAGGAAACGCCCGACACCCGCCTGTTTCGCACGCTCCGCCAACTGAACGGAGGCCACATGGTTGATGTCCTCGGTGATCCTGGGCGCGAGATGGCCCAGCGGGTCGTTGGACAGCGCAGCGAGGTGGATGACCGCGTCGAAGCCCTCCAGGTCGGAGGCGGTCACGTCCCGCAGGTCGCGTCGCAGGGTGGGTGGATCCTCGGGTGAGGGGCCGAGCAGGCAGTCGGCGAACCAGCCGGTGTCCAGGCCGGTGACCTCATGGCCTGCGGCCCGCAGCACTGGGGCCATGACGGTGCCGAGGTATCCCTGGTGGCCGGTGAGCAGGACCTTCATTCGTGTACTCCGATCTTCACAACAGTGGTGGGTACGACGAAGGCTTCGGCGTACCGGTGGTGGCATTGGACTCCGCGCAGCCGCATGAGCGCGGCGAACGCCTCGTCGTCGAACCATGGGTGACCCGCCTGGCTGGTGTAGTGGCGTGTGATCACATTGATCTTTGCCTGCGCCACGGCCTCCGGGATGGGGACGAACGTGCTCATGGCGGGCAGGTCGGACTCGTACTTCGCGATCTCATAGCCCCACACGGGCTGGCGGCGAAACGTCTGCGCGATGAATTCGGCGACGAGGCGGTGATCCTGGTGCATGTCACCCGGCTGCGGGCCGATGACGAGGTCAGGCTCACCTGCCTCACGCACCTCCACCACGGCGTTCTTGACTGCCTCCCAGCTGGCTGGGAGTCGATTGTCGGTGAAGCCTGCGACGGTGACGGTGAGGTCCGCGCCAGCGCACAGCTCCGCCAGCGCGGCACGCTCCTCCCCCTCCCGGACGCTGTCGGCGCCTGTGAGGGTCAACGCCGTCACCCGCAGCCCGGAGTTGGCCTCGCACAGCATCCGCACCGTGGCTCCCGCTCCGATGGCGATGTCATCGCAGTGCGCCCCAATGAGGGCGAGATGACGGATCGGCTCAAGGATCATGATGCCGCTGCCAGGGTACGAATCCAGGGGGCGTTTCCGGACTCGTACATCTCATGCAGGAGGGCGCGTTCCTTGAAGGTGTCGGCGGGCATCCAGAACCCGTCGTGGCGGTAGGCGATGACCTCGTTGAAGGGTGCCAGCTCACCGATCACGTCGATCAGATCGCGCCCGTCGCCGAGGTGGTCGAAGATCGACTGCCGCAGGATCATGTAGCCGCCATTCTCCAGCAGCGGCAGATCCACGATGCGGCGGAATCCGATGACCGTGTCATCCTCGCGGACGTCGATCACATGGAAGGATGCCTGCGGGCGGACCGCCAGCATCATCGCCACCGCATCCGGGGAGGCGTTCATCCGGGCGACCATGGAGTCGAGGGAGACGTCGCTGAGCACGTCGGTGTAGTTCGCAAAGAACATCGGCTGGTCTGCGAGGAGCTGCCTGACCTGCCAGAGACGCTCACCTATCGACGACTTCAGGCCGGTGTCGACATATTCGATGTTCCAGTGCTGGGCGTGTGGGCAGTGGGCGACCGCCTCGGCCACCGCCGCCCGCACCTGATCCGCCGCATATCCCAGGCACAGCACGAAGTCCTTGTGCCCGAATCTGGCGTAGTGCCCCATGACGTGCACCACTAGGGGAAGATCGCCCACAAGCTGCAGGGGCTTGGGAAGCCCTTCCCCGTTCCAACCTCTCATGCGCATGCCGTAGCCGCCGCAAAACAGTACAACTTTCATTTTTCACCCAGGGTTTCGATGTCGAGACTGGGCATCGGCCATATGAGCCGAGTGCCGGGCTTCAAGGTCGCCGTGAGCTGAGCGGTGATTTCATCGCGCAGGTTCCACGGCAGGACGAGTACGTCGTCAGGTGCGTCGTCGATGAGGTGTTCTGGGGACACCACCGGGATCCGAGTGCCGGGCGTGTAACGGCCATGCTTGAACGGGTTGCGGTCGGCGGCGTAGGCCACCAAGTCAGGGCGGATGCCGCAGTAGTTCAGCAGGGTGTTGCCCTTGCCGGGTGCGCCGTATGCGACCACCCGACGGCCGGCACGCCGGGCCTCGATCAGGAAGGAGAGCAGGTCGTCACGGATCATCGCCACCCGCTCCGCGAGTCCCAGGTACCCCTCGGGGCTTCCAAGTCCAGCGGCCCGCTCAGCCGCCTCAATCTCGGCGACCCGGGGGTGTTCGGCCACGTCCGCCTCCTCCGGCACCGCCCACAGCCGAATTGAGCCGCCGTGGGTGGGCAGGAGTTCGACGTTGATGAGCTTCAGACCACCGGAGGCCAGTCCGCGCCGAGCCGCGAGGACCGTCCAGTACTGGAAATGCTCGTGGTAGATGGTGTCGAACTGGGCTGAGGTGATGAGGGAGAGGGCGTGGTGCACCTCGATCGAGACGCACCCGTGGTCCGCGACGAGGCCTCGCAGCCCAGCGGTGAAGCCGACGATGTCCGGGATGTGGGCCCACACGTTGTTGGCCACCACGAGATCGGCCGGACGATGGGCGCTGCGCACCTCTGCGGCGAGCTCCTCGTCGAGGAATGCCCTCAGCATGGGGATACCCTTCTCGCGGGCCGCGTCACTGCAGTTGACGCTCGGCTCAATGCCCAGGCAGTCCATGCCGCGGTTCACCACGTGTTGCAGGAGATATCCGTCATTGGCCGCCACCTCGACGACGAAGCTGTCGGGACCGAGGCCGAGCGAGTCCACGGCTTGGTCGACGAATCGCTTGGCGTGCTCCACCCAGGAGGTGGAGTACGAGGAGTAGTAGGCGTAGTCCCCGCCGAAGGTCGCCTCAGGCGTGATGAGGACCGGTATCTGCAGCAGCAGGCAGTCGGGGCAGACCCGCAGATGCAGTGGGTAGGTGGGTTCCGGCTGGTCCAGCTGCTCCTGCGACAGGAAGGACTCGCATGGCGGGCTGGCCCCGAGATCAAGGACGGATACGAGTTCATTGCTGCCGCAGAGCCGACAGATGATGTTCACTGAATTTCCCCCTAACTTGTCTAACTGTTGTGAGTGTGTGTTCTGCGGCCGCGTCGGATGGCGATGCGACCGATGATGTAGCCGAGGCCGGTCATCATGAGGGCGGAGATGATTGCGAAGACCCCTCCAAGACCCCGGAGGGGTCTTCGGGGAATTGAGCACAGCTCACGCAGCACGCCGCGAGGCAGGATACGTGTGGTGTATGCCATCTCCGTGGACAGCGAGGCCTGACGGGTGGTGCGTTCGGTCACGGCTGCCTTGGAGATTCCCTCCGCATAGGAGCGCCGCCACAGGTAGCCCCAGGTGAGTCGGTCCTGACTCACGCGGTGACGCACCATGCTGCGGGGCTCGAAGAGGACCTTGACCTCCGGCCGACGCTGGGTTGCGCGTATGCAGAGCTCCGTCTCCTCACAGCCGTAGGGGACGCGCCCCACGCGGCCAAGGTCCTCGCCGAACAGCCCTGCGGTCTCGAACACCTGGGTTCGGAACGCCATGTTGCAGCCCATGACGTTGCGCACTGGTGCCGTCGTGGTGGGCTGGCCCTCGTAGGTGCAGCCCACCACCCAGTCGAGCTCGCCACGGCCGTCGGGGGCCGCTGGCAGTGAGACTGGCCTGTTCGCGTGGCTGGGCCACTCGGGGGTGGCGGCTCCTCCTGTGATGAGCACGTCCGTGTCGTCGAAAGGGGCCAGCAGCGCGTCGAGCCAGCCGGGCTCGGGAGTCGCATCGTCGTCAAGGAACACCACCACATCGGTGGCAACAAGCCTGATCGCAGTGTTTCGGGCACCGGAGAGCCCTTTCCTGCGCGTGTTGGGGACGATGTCCACGAGGGGACCCTTGAGTTCGCGGGCTTTGACCAGGAGGTCGTCGTTGTGGTCGATGACCACGAGCACGCGGCCTTCGCGCCCTGACTCTCGGAGCTGGTCGCTCGCGGCCAGCGCTCCGTCCCTCAGGTCGTTCCAGCGGTCCATCGTGTAGGCGCAGATGACAACGGTGACACTGTCTGCCATGTTCATTCCCCGGCACGTTCGCCGACGGTTTTCGCCTGAGTCGCCTTCTCAGGCATGCACCCGCTCCCACTCCCGTGAACGCAGACGGCAGGTGGGAGAGTGATGCCGGGCCGGGGCCGCGACGAGACGGGAACGTTTCGCTCTGCCGCCCCGGGCGGTCTCGGCCGCTATGGTGCGCAGCACCCGCTGCCCATCGGCGAAGGTGCGCAGATTGCTCTCGCCGTGGATGCGGTCGAGTTCGAAGCTGGGGACCTCGGTGACTGCAAGGCCGGCCTGCGCCACCCGGACGGTCAGAAGGGTCTCGATTTCGAATCCGTCACCCCAGATGCGGGTTCCGTCGGGTGGCGGAGGTTGCCAGGGGTCGGGAAGCCTCAGGGCAGGAAGGATGTCGGCCCAGAAGGCGTTGTAGCCGTAGCACAGGTCGGTGAATTTTGTGCCGAGGCTGAGGTTGCTCAGCACGTTGAGCCCCCAGTTCCCCGCCGAGCGGAGGCGGGTCAGATCAACAGAGCCGCCTCCCGGCATGTAACGCGATCCCTTGGCAAAGTCTGCGCCGTCAACGAGGGCCTCAACGAACGCAGGAATCTCGCAGGGATCGGCTGACCCGTCGGCGTCGAGGGTCACTATGATGTCGCCGGTGGCGTAGTACATGCCGCAAACTAGGGCGTTGCCCTTGCCACGCCGAGTCTGCTGTATCGCTCGGAGGTTCGACAGGTGACTACGAGCCACATCGACCGTGCCATCTGTGGAACTCGCGTCCACGAGCACTACTTCGTAGACATCTGGCAAGTCCGGTAGCAGTACCTCTAGGTTCTTGGCCTCGTCTTTCGTCGGGATGACGACGGAGACTCGTGGACTGCTAGAGCGATCGCTCATGGTACCCCCACTTCATTCGGGATCAAGAAGTGCGCGTTTCCATTGATTGATCAACGCGCCAAGCCGACCATAGACGAAGAGTGGGCCAACCGGGAGCCCTATACCCCCCGGGGTATCTGAACCGTCGCGGCGGAACCGCATATGCCCTAGTCAGAGCGCAAAAGGCCCGTAACCTGAAAGTAATCTGAAAAGGCTTTCAAGAGTATTCTCAGGCTTTTGAGGCCTATTTTGCAAGGGTTTGCGCAATCTGGACAAGAAATCAACAACGACCTCACAGAGTCCCGATTGGCCAAAAGAACGACAGGATACCCCCGTTTTGGCGGTCACACCCCCGCGATGGAGGCCGCGGGGCCACGGCTCCGCGGCCTGACAGGAGGCTCCGGGTTCGCAAGACTGGGGGGATGAACATCGAACGAGTGATCACCACAGCGCCAGGGTCGCAGGACTTCGAGAACAACGTCTGGATCGTCGGCGACGACAAGGAGGTGGTCGTGATCGACCCCGCCCACCAGCCGGATCGCATCGCACTGGCAGTCGGCGGACGACGAGTCAAGGCGGTGTTGCTCACCCACGGCCACTGGGACCATGTGACCGCCGCCCCCGCGTTCGCGGCCCTGATGTCCAATCCGCCCATCCACCTCAACCCAGCAGATGAGTTCCTGTGGCGCGAGGCCCACCCAGGAGAGGAGTGCACGGCATTGCACGACGGCGACGAGTTCACCGTCGCAGGCCTGACCCTGACCGCCATCACCACGCCAGGGCACACCCCGGGCTCGACGTGCTTCGCATCCCCCGGCGTTGTCTTCACGGGCGACACCCTGTTCGAGGGCGGCCCCGGTGCCACCCGCTGGGAGTACTCAGACTTCTCCACCATCATCGACTCCATCAGGCGACGCCTGCTGACCCTCCCCGGCGAGACCGTGGTGCACACCGGGCACGGACCCTCCACCAGCATCGGGGCTGAGCGCCCGCATCTGGAGGAGTGGATAGCCCGTGGCTGGTGACCCACGGCACAAGACAACGTTTCGCGCACACCACCCGAGCCCGTTGGGGAACGCGGCGGAGGACCCCGCAACACGCCTGCCACCGCTAGGGTGGGAGCAGACTGAATAAGGAGCAGCAATGAAGGTTCTCATCACCGGCGGCGCCGGATACATCGGCAGCACCGTCGCCTCGGCCTGCGAGGACGCGGGGCACAGCGTCGTCATCCTGGACGACTTCTCCACCGGACGCCGCGAGTTCGTCGGAGATCGGCCGCTCTACGAGGGCGACACCGCCGACGCCGCGCTGCTGGACCGCCTGTTCCAGGAGCAGCCGATCGACGCCGTCGTCCACTGTGCCGCGAAGATCATCGTGCCGGAGTCGGTGGACGAGCCTCTGGCGTACTACGAGAACAACGTCTCCAAGACCATCACCCTCCTGGCAGCCCTGCAGCGCAACAACATCCACCGGTTCCTGTTCTCCTCCTCTGCCTCCATCTACGCCCCCGATGAGAACTTCATCGTCACAGAGGACTCCCCCCTGCAGCCCGGCTCCCCCTATGCGCGGACCAAGCTCATGGTGGAGATGATCCTGGAGGACTTCACCAGGGCCAGCGACGTGCGGGTCGCGTCCCTGCGCTACTTCAATCCCATCGGCACCGATCCGAAGCTGCGCAGCGGCCAGCAACTGGAGAAACCCTCCCACGTGCTGGCGAAACTCCTGGAGGCCTGGGTGAACAAGGAGACCTTCACCGTCACCGGCGTCGACTGGCCCACCCGTGACGGTTCCGGCATCCGCGACTTCATCCACGTCTGGGACTTGGCCCAGGCACACGTCGCAGCCCTGGAAGGCTTCGATGCCGCCACTGCCGACGAGCCATACCAGGTGTTCAACATCGGCACCGGCAACGGCGTGACCGTCAAGGAGCTGGCAGCCAGTTTCGAGAAGATCAGCGGGGCCCCCCTGACGGTTCGCTTCGGAGACCCCCGTCCCGGGGACGTGGCGGGCGTGTACACCGTCTCGCAGAAGGCCAGAGACGTGCTGGGCTGGGAGGCCCGGTTGACCGAGACCGAGGCCGTGCGCGACGCCATCGCCTGGCTGCCGGTCCGCAGGGAGAAACTGGGATACTGAGCGCTCCCGAACCCCCAGCTCAGACCGGGTCGGTGGCCTCGGCCCAGAGCTGACGACGCTTCTCGGCCTTGCGCCGGTCAAGCAGACCGGTCACCATGAGCACCCCCGCCAACGCGAACAAGGTCCAGATCAGTTTGCGAATCATGGCCGCCAATGTACCCGGCGCAGGGGGCCGTTTCCCCCTGGGAGAGGCCTTAAGTCGGGATCATTCAGGGGAATCCATGACCCGGGTATGACACCTTCCCCTAGTCTCTACCCATAGGCTTAGGTCCCATGAAGGCAGTGCTATCCGACTCGCGCCGTCGCCTGTTGATCGACGCGGCGACAGCGCTGGCCGCGTTCCTGCTGCTGGTGGTTCCCCTGGTGTTGCTGGAGGTTCCCAACCCAGTAGCCGCCATCGGCTGGTCAACCTTGATGGTGACATCGCTGGCCTTCCGGCGCGACAACCCGTTGTTGGCGGTCGCCATCTGCGCGGCGGCCGGCACCGGGATGGTCTTCCAACTCCCCTCCCCCACCCCTGCGGTGTTCGTGGTCCTGGTGATCTGCTATTCGGCGGCACGCCACCTGCGATCAACTGCGAGCGCGGTGGTGCTTCCCATCGGCATCGTGGCCTCCTTCGCGGGGCCCTTCTCCTGGCTGGCGAACATCCCCCAGGAGCAGCGCTTCATCGCGGTGGGGCTGCTGATCACGATCTGCCTGGCGCTGATCGGCAGCGCCTATCTGCTCGGCAGGCACGTGGCGGAGCGGGGTCGGCTTGCGGAGTTGGAGCAGGCGCTGGCGGAGGAGCGCTTCCTAGCTGGGTCGAGGAACACGCAGCAGGCAAGTGAGCTGGCCGAGGGGCGGGCCCGCACCGAGGTCGCACGTGAGCTGCACGACGTCGTGGCTCATTCGCTGTCAGTAATCGTGGTCCAGGCTGAGGGCGCGAAGGCACTGGCCGCAAAGAAGCCGGAGGCCGCCATGGAGGCCCTCGACGTGATCGCCAGGACCGGCCGCAGCTCGATCTCCGAGATGCGCCGGATCGTGTCGCTGCTGCGGGGCGAGTCAGATGCCTCCTTTGGACCCACCCCGTCGCTCCCCCAAATCCCGGAGATGGTTGCCAAGGCCGGGGACCGCATCACGTTGGAGATGCCGGAGGAGCTGCCACCGGTTCCCGATTCCCTGGGGCTCACGGCGTACCGGGTGATGCAGGAGTCGGTGACGAACTTCCTGAAACATGCCGGCCCGACCGCCCAGGCCAGCGCAATTCTCACCATCGGCACCGAGGCCATTGAGATCCGCGTCAGCGACGATGGCGTCGGACGGCAGGCTGCCCCCGATGGCAAGGGCGCAGGACTCCGCGGCATGAGGGAGCGGGTGGCCGCGATGGGTGGCACGTTCAAGGCCGGCCCTCGCACCGGTGGCGGCTACGAGGTGCGCGCCAGGCTGCCTCTACCATCACAGTTGGGACGAAGCTGGCTGAAATGAGAGAGGGTAAGGAGACAAAGTGATCAAAGTCCTGCTGGCCGACGACCAGTCCCTGGTGCGCAGCGGCTTCCGGATGCTCATTGATTCGGCGGAGGACATGGAGACCGTCGCAGAGGTGTCCAACGGCGCGGAGGCAGTCGCCGTCGTGCAGTCCCAGCCTGTCGACGTGGTGTTGATGGACATCCGGATGCCGGTCATGGACGGCACGGAGGCGACCCGCCAGATCACCCAGCTGACGGACCGAACGAAAGTTCTGGTGCTCACCACCTTCGACCTGGATGAGTACGTCTTCGCGGCTCTGCGCAACGGCGCCTCCGGATTCCTGCTGAAGGACGCCCTCCCGGAAGACCTACTGGGCGCAATCCGCACCGTCGCACAAGGAGGAGCCATCGTTGCACCCTCAGCAACGCGACGACTGCTGGACCACATCGCCCCACGACTTCCCGTCGACAAGGCACCCGACACCTCCATCCTGGATCCCCTCACCGAGCGGGAGCGGGAGGTTCTGATGGAGGTGGCCCGCGGCGCAAACAACGCGGAGATCGGGGCCCGGCTCTACATGGCCGAGGGCACCGTCAAAACCCACATCGGACGTCTGCTGTCCAAACTCCAAGCCCGCGACCGCGTCGGCTTGGTCCTCATAGCCCACCAGTGCGGCCTGCTCGACTGAGCGTCCCCTTGGCTCCGGGCCAAGGGGATGCGCCATGGGCCTACGGCACAGGGACTGCCGCTCTCGTCCGTGAAAGTTGACTTTACGGTGCAACAGCCAGCCGACGGTTCGCGGCCAGGGCATCCAGCTGAGAGATTCCATCACCAGGGGTGGCTGCCACCCGCCGCTGCTGAGCCGTGTGCCCTCTGATCGGACACGCCATCCACAGTCCTGAAACATGTCACCCTTTTGGACGACATGTCTGTCGTCATGATTCGTTTCATAAACCTCTGACTAGCGGTTTTTGCTTGTGCGAATATTGCTTC
>ERZ773077.572-NODE-572-length-27694-cov-10.272296_pt1 | contig 27694 bp, 28 predicted proteins | sample MGYA00580612_ERZ773077 | MGnify/ENA primary metagenome ERZ773077 (study PRJEB29015, sample SAMEA2737971) | human oral metagenome | biome: human oral; feature: human-associated habitat; material: dental | place: China | collected 2021 ...
ATCACCACAGTAGCCGCACTCGAATTCTACAGAAACACATTCTGACTAAGCCTCATTGAGTAGATCTGTTGTGGATGATCTCGACAAGTTCTTTACTGCCCGCAATGAGATTGTTCATCAGATGGACTTCACTGAGAGTTTGGGTAGTTCAGTGGCCCGACAACCTCGAGACATCAACGAGGTGGCTGAGCAATGCAATTCCGCTCTGAATGTTGCGGCGAAGTTGATAAACGCCGCCGTCTCGACACTTGTAAAGGCGGGTGTCTGATGACTGCGTTAGGTCTGAGATGAGCATCAATGACAGCGACAATTCCGATCGCTCAGAAGCCTCTGCAACGGCACAAGGGAGTGATTTTTCTCCTGACGCGGAGCCACCTCTAATCGGTGTCGGCATGAAGTCGTTTCAGATCATCGCAGATTCCGTCAGCACCGAAGGCGGTGATCTCGTGGAGCGGGTGTCTGCGTTGATCGATCAAGCGCAGTCATTCACGGCCGCGCAGGTGAACGCGACCTTGACGCTGCGTAACTGGTACATCGGGCGGATGATCGACGTGGCCGTGCTTCACGAGGACCGTGCGGGGCACAACCAGGAAGTTGTCGCCTCATTGGGGCGACAAGTGAGCTGGACCCACTTCAAGACACTGTTGCCAGTGTCGAGTTCTGAGGCGAGAGCGTTCTATGTGAAGGAGACCATTGAGCGCCGACTCGGAGTTCGTGATCTGCGCCGGGCTATCGACCGCAAAGCCTTTGAGCGCCGTGAGATCGCTGACTCGCAGATTCCAGAGGGATCGGCGGTGCCACTCGATGCCTTCCGTGATCCGATGCTGCTGGACATGCTGGGGCTCGCTGACACTTTCTTGGAGCGAGATCTCGAAGCTGCGCTCCGCCGTGACATGGAGTCCTTCCTGCTAGAGGTGGGGCGTGGGTGGGCGTTCGTTGAGCGTCAGAAGCGTATGACGTTCGACGGCGATGACTATTACCTCGACTTGCTGTTCTACTCGCGTCCGCTGCGCCGGTTGATCGCGGTGGAGTTGAAGGTTGGCAAGTTCAAGCCGAGCTACCAGGGGCAGATGAACTTCTATCTCAAGTGGCTGGATCGGCATGAGCGCCAGGCGGATGAGAACCCACCGATCGGTCTGATCCTGTGTACCGAGGCGAGCCGTGACCAGATCGAGCTGCTGGAGATGCACGATGCTCCGTGCTCCTGTCCGGTTTCCTCGCCTCCATCATCGCTGGTTGAGTGCGCTTCGCAAATGATCATGACAAATAGTTCTGCTAGACGCAGGCGGAATCGTTCATCGTCGGTGATATCTAGACGGGTGGAGAACACTTGTTTCGCAAACCTGCGGTCGGTGATCTCTTGACCAGAAGCTAACCCTCATGCGCTCATCAAACGCAGCACCGATTTGGGCTGGAAGTCGTGTCGCTGACAGTGGTGTTGGACTAGGAGTACACGACGAACTGTTCAGCCACCACAATGGGAACAGTGCGCCGGGCGCGGGTGGTCATCGTAGCGACCCTACCTGAGCAGATGAACTAGGCGCAGATGGCGTCACTCAGGTTGGCGGCGAAAGTCAAGCAGCATTCGCAGGGTATCACTGATCCATTGATCAGAGTGTCTACGTAACCAAAAGGCAAATTTGAGCACACCTCACGGACACAGGCGCTGTGCAAACAGTCCACATGCAGGGGGTGCTTACGACAAGGTTGACGCATCAGCTTGAATCCCACCGGGACATGCTCTAGGTAAAAATACGGCGACGGAACCACTCGGCGAGTTTTCTTGTGACAAGAAAACTCATGGCATGGAGTCGGCACCGCGATCACCCTCGACAGCACCTAGCCGCACGGAGTCATTGATACGACGATGCCCATCGTACTCCAGATCATAAGCAACCATCACCGAATGTCAGCCACACGAACCCCCAGAGTGTCACAACAGGTCACGGATGGTAGCCAATTCCCCAGGAACTCATGAATGGCTTCCGCGAGACTAGGATCCTGCTTCACCTCAGTCCCGATGCCCAGCCCGAAGCAATGGAGAAGTCCAAGTCCCTATTATACTTTTCCTGTGAGCCACTTTACGCGAAGCCTTCCTAGTCCTCATCCTTAGGAGGGCAGATCCACCGCAAGTCCAAGACCCCACCCTGATTGACACAGTCCTTAGCGAGATCATAAACATGCCGCTTGAATTTCACGTCAGACTCGGCGGTATTCACTGTGAGCTCGATGGGCGTATACGTATTGAGCGGGATAGTGGCTTTTTCATGCAGTTCCTTGTTGTCAACGATTCCCAAAATTTCCAACGGCTGTTCGCCACGCCAGTCGATCCCAACTCGGATATCAAACTCGTTGCTACCACTCTTCTTCATCATCGCGCGCACGAGCGCCATGAAATCCGCCACGGCACATTCGACGGAATCCGAGCGAACTTGCCAACCATCCAAGTATTCATGGGCGTTCTTCCGGTGCCCACCGACAGTCGCTGCAACCGTGACGGAACCGTCCTGATGGATACCCATCCACGCTTCACTCCGGACCAAGGAATCATCTGTAGCAGTGGTGAACGCCCACCATCGACGCAGGCCTGGTCGAAGTTTATTAAGATCAACATTTTTCACCGGATGAATGCCATAATTTTTTGTGCAAGAGGGTCCGAATTTTTCAGCCTCTTTGAGAAGGTAAGATGCGTCATCGCGTGTCAGCTGGCTGCCAATTCGAGGAAAACGTGGGTGGGCAACCGCTATAAACCAAGCACGTTTTCCTGAGTCACGACTTGCTGCCGCCTCGGCGTACAGATTATTCATAACTTCAGCGGCATGACGACGCTCATCGAAACGCATACGGTACATCGCCTCAATCTGACGCTCTTTCATCCACACGGTGTCAGCATCATTCCGCACTGGCGCCCCGAAATATTCTTTCTTGTAAATGAGATGTGGTCCATCGATGCTGGCCGGCACCTCGACTACAACAGCACGTTTATCTGCCTCGTCAAGGCGATGCACACTCAGGCCAAACACCGGCGGTGAAATAGCAGTGACCGCGGCAGAGCGCAATGATCGCTCATACGCCTCATCGAACTCTCCCACATCAACTCGTTCGATAGCTTTCTTCTGGGACTCCTGAACACCGTACACGATGACACCCCCACCACTGTTTGCCATCGCCGCCACGTCTTTCGGAAAGTCTGTATTCGGCGGCCCTTCCCTCGGCGGGAGTTTCGACTTCCAGTCCAAGTCGCCAGATTCCTTCACCCCCCGTTCGACAGCACAATCTAGTAGTTCGTCCGTCAGCGGACTAGGTTCACGACCAAGGGCGCGATGAAGCGCAGTAAAAGTCATATTGCAAATATAGAGAGATAGCAGCCATCCGCACAAGTTAAAGAGCCAATACTTTCCTGCTTTCCGAGGCCCTCCCCTCTTCACCCTCTTAGACATACTCGCCTTCTTCCCCAGGGCCCGAGGCAGTGTCCCGTGGCGAACGCAACCGAAGAGGCGTTCACAGGGGTTGGGGTGAGGCAGCTCAGGATGACTCGGGGCGTTCACCCAGGTTTTTCGGCGATGGCGGTTGGGGTGGGGTTGACGCCTGAATCGAACCTCTTCATGGATGACCCACGTGCGCAAACCATCTGGCACCTTCCCGGGGCGAGGTCAGCCGACTCCACGCAACCTTTGCGGCACACGGATCGTCGTTGTGGCTGCCTGAGCCACCGTCTGGCTGCCAGCAGGGTTGCCCTTGAGCGTACGAGTTCTGGTACAGTTTTTGAGCATGGATTTAAAAATTGTGTTGGGGCTCCACAGGACCACCGAGACCTTCGCCATCGCCATCGCCTGCGACGGTGCGAGAACAGAGCGACGACAGGCCATCGGGGGTGAGTCATGAACATCCCCTTCCTCGTCGCCGGAGTGCTGCTGCTGGTCGCCTGTGCTGTGCACACCATCGCGGGAGACCGGGAGCAACAACGCCTCCGTCCCGACGCCGATGGCAGCCACTTCAGCTACTGGCTGACCGGGCGTTGCGTTTTCCACATGGCCAGCATCGACCTGTTGGCTCAGGGAACGGTCATCTTGTTGGTCGGGGTTGGCGTGATCCCGCAGTCCTGGCCGTTAATCGCACTCCTGCTGGCCCTCCAGGTGGGATATCTCAGCGCCTGGCTGGCCACTCTGTTGGTCTCCAGGGCAAGGAAGGGTGACTACGGTCGGCAGGCCCAGTGGGCCCTGTTCCTTGCGGTGACAGTGCTGCTGCTCTGGGGAGCGTGGGGAGTGCTCTGAGGAAGGCGAAGATATCCGACCGAAGTACTACATCGGGCGTACACGCACAGTCACCAAACGTGAACTCAACCAGAACACGGCCGCCACTTTGCAGCAGGCCGACGAGCGGCTGCTCCTGTCCTGGGGTGAGCGAAGCCATAAGGCCTATATAACGACCATTGCCAGCGAGCCTGGGTGACCCACATTGGAGCCGTAGGAACAGGCCAGTCTTCTCACAACAGAGCTGGGTCCACCCTGGTGAAAACAAGTCCCAGCATCAGCGCGACAGGTCCCGTCACCGGGGATTCCGGGGACACCGGGGCCGCGTCCCGCAATGTGCATCCCCGGAGTGCGAACATGGGACAGGCAGATCCCCTGCCCCGCACGACTGACCAGCCCGAGGCCCGCATGAGACAAGACCGCGACATCGCGATACGCCAGCACTGGAGGCTGCCCGCGGAGATCTGCGCCGCGGTGCGACAACACAACGGACGGATCACCTACGCCGAGCTTTCCGAACGCGTGGAGGCCGACGACAGGTCCATCACCGGGGCCCTGACCAGACTACGCGAGGCCGACCTCCTGGACACCGTCCAGGAGGTGCCCGGCAAACGTGGCCGCCACGACGCCCAGATCGTGACCCACCCTCGCGGCCCAGTGGTCGCAGCCCTGGAGATCATGCGCACCCGGTGGCGTCTCGGCATCGCGGGACTTGACGGTGTCATCATCGAGCGGTTGGAGGAGAACCACGACGACCCCAACCCCGTCCGCGTCGTCGAAGCCCTAGCCCGCACCCTTGTCTGGTGCCACGAAACCTATGGATACCGGCTGCGGGTGACCTCCGTCGCGGTGGCCGCCACGGTCCGGGGGACCGTCGTCGCCCAGTCGTCGGCGCTGCCATGGGATCAGGTGGACCTGGCCCCCATCCAGCCACCCCACTCGATCTTCATGGCACACAATGACGGCACCCTCGCGGCCCTGGCTGAGGCGCGACGTGGCGCAGCACGCGGCCACCACACTTCACTGCATCTGCTGCTAGGCGCCGGGGTCAGCGGCGGCCTGGTCGTCGGCGAACGCCCCTTCAATGGGTCGACGGGAGCAGCCATGGAGGTCGGCCATCTGCCGTTCGGCAACCCCAGGGCCCACTGCGACTGCGGGGCCACCGGCTGCTGGAACACCGTCATCAGCGGTCCGATGCTCGCCAGGCGGCTGGGCGTCAAAACCCCCACGCTTGACGCCGTCACGCAGGCCATCCACTCCACCGACCCGGCGAATCGCCAGGTGGTTCAGTCAAGCGCGTGGTCGTTCGGCCGTGGGGTCGGCGGGCTCATCAACACCACCGACCCTGACGTCATCACCGTCGCAGGCCTAGCCCCAGCCCTTCTGGAGGCAGCCCCCGGATATTTCGACGAGGGGCTGCGCAGCGCGACGATGCGGCATCGCCAAACCTCACTGCCCCCGATCCTGACCTCACAGATCGGCCTCGACGGCCCCTTCCTGGGAGCCATCGACGCGGGTCTCGACAAACTGACCCGCACCAGGGAGCTGGCCCGCTGGGCCGAGAGCAGGTGAAGTCGTCAGGTCACCCCACGCTGACCGCCTGATGGCCGCCGTGACGTCGTAGCCGATTCACCCAACACGTTCAGGCACCCAGAGCAAAACCCCTCTCCCACCAGCCACCCAGGAGTAGGTTCACCACCATGACCAACCACCCGGAGGCCCCATTCGAATTCCGCACCGTGCGTTGGGCGTATTTGGGGCTGATCGTCGGCATGTTCTCGGCATCGATCAGCCAAACCCTGGTCTCACCGGCCATCCCGCGCATCGTCGCCGACCTGGGCGGCCTGGCCTGGTACTCGTGGCTCTCGACGATCGTGATGCTGGTCTCCGCCGTCATCACCCCCGTCAGCGGCAAGCTCTCCGACCTCTTCGGTCGCCGCCGCTTCTACATCCTGGGTTTGACGCTGTTCCTCGTCGGGTCGGCGCTGTCCGGTATGGCGACGAGCTTCCCCTTCCTGATCTTCGCCCGCGCCATCCAGGGCGCCGGGATGGGCATCCTGATGCCGCTGTCGCAGACGATCCTCGGGGCCCTCATCCCACCCCGGCAGCGCGGAAAGTACCAGGGGTACATGGGTGCGGTGCTGGGCGGGTCGCAGGCGGTCGGGCCACTGATCGGCGGCTGGATCACCGACGTCTCCAGTTGGCGCTGGCTGTTCTACGTCTCCCTGCCCGTCGGGCTGGCGTCGCTGCTGATCGTCATGCGGTACCTCAAAGTCCCGGAGTCCGACGTCGGGGGCGGCATCGACCACGCCGGGATCGCGACGATGACCGTCGCTGTCACGTCGGGGCTCCTGGGGATCTCCCTGGGCGGGCCTCTCGGCTGGACGAGCCCACAGGTCCTGGCTCTGCTCGCCGTCGGGTTGGGGTTCGCCGTCGCCTTCATCGCTGTGGAGCGACGCGCGGCCGAGCCCATCCTGCCGCTCAGGCTGCTGCGCAACAGTGTCTTCATGACCGCCACGGTGGGCGCGTTCTTCATGAACATGGCGATGTTCGTGGTGCTGATCTACGTGCCCGTCTACGCGCAGGGTGTGCTGGGGGTCAGCGCCACCGAGTCGGGACTGATCCTGATCCCCATGAATGTGGTGCTGTTTCTCACGGGCATCGTGGTCGGCAATCTCATCACCCGCACCGGCCACTACAAGGAGTTCGTTGCCGCGGGCAGCGCCATCCAGGTGGTCGGCGCGGTGCTCATCATGCGACTCGACGCCTCCAGCTCCCACCCGTGGGTCCTGTTCTGCACGGCGGTGCTGGGGCTCGGCTACGGCATGAGCTTCCAGATCTACGTGCTGGCTGTGCAGAACTCGGCGCAGCGTCGCGACCTGGGGGTGGCGACGTCGGGGCTGCAGTTCTTCCGGAACCTGGGCTCGACGCTGGGAACCGCCATCGCGGGCACCATCATGAGCGCCCGCCTGACGGACGGGATCACTGCACAGCTCACCCCGGAGCTGCGCGCCCTGACCCCACCGGGTGGCCTGGACCCGAACGCGGTGCTGACGCCGGGGTCGCTGACGTCGCTGCCGGAGCCTCTGGCCGATGTGCTGCGCTCCGCGCTGGCCGGGGCGATGTCGTCGGTGTTCCTGATCCTGCCGGTGCTGACGGTGTTGTCGCTGGCGGCGACGCTGTGCATCAAACCGGTGCGGCTGCGGGAGACCCTCGACGAGCGGCCCGGTGAGCTGCTGGACGCCACCGCCATGTCCAGCCCCGACCAGGAGCGCCACCTCAGCCCGGAGGATGAGCACGCCCGCCACAAGGAGCGGATCATGGGGGCGCACCTAGTGCTGCTGGCGGAGCAGGTCGGCGACCAGAACCCGATCCTCCGCGACGCCGTCGCCGAGTTCGGGGGCGGGGATGTGGAGCGTGGCCTGCAGATGCTGCTGTCGACGGGCACGATGCTGCTGAGCGAGGACCCGGAGGTCATCGACGAGCACGAGGCCTTCGCCGTCGAGCTGTCCCAACGGGGCCGGGAGAAGCAGATGCTCAGCCGCAACGTCACAGATCGCCTTGACGCCGTCGCCACCCTGGTGGCACAGAGGCCGACGGGAGCGCCGACGAAGCCGCGCATCGATACCGTCGAGGGCATCGACGGCTCCAGCATGCGGCGCGCCCTGATGATGCTGGACAGCGCTCTGGTGGCGGACATCGCGACCCGGGAGCTCAGGAGCGGCCAGAGGCCATGATCCTCACAGAGGCCATCTGACCGACCCCGTCGATCTTCATCTGCCTCTCATAGCAGCCCATGGCAAACACCATCACGGCATCAACATGGAAGGGCTATAGCCAAGGACACACGTCACAGCAACGTGGTGGGTGTGCCTTTCCAGACCAACAGCAGGGCGTCATAGGCGTCAGCAGCTCTCATCTGCACCTGAGAGGTCATCGGCAGCCAGGACCACATCGGGTTCACCGTCTCCCCCACTGACCCCATGGGCAGCTGTCGCTCCACAATCCGACGGTTGACATCACTGATGGCAGCGAACTCCAGGTAGCCGGTCACCGTGCCCTCGAACATGCCCCGCAACGGATCATTGGTGGCGCATGCGACCGGACGGTACTCGTCGCCCACCCGGACCGTGACGTCGGCGGAGATGAACTCCGTGCCGATGACGCGGTAGTCGTCGCCCCAATGTTCGGCGGCGAGCAGACCCATGGAGCGGTATTGCGGATCCCAGGCAAACTGGGCTCCGGACTTGTCGAGATGCCCGTTGTGCCCGAAGACCAGCACCTTGCCGGGTACCTTCCCCACCAGCCAGGCCAGGTTGTCGAACATGTGGGAGTCGCGCACCCGCCCGTAGGCGTCACCGGAGCCCCGCATATCGCAGGCCTGCTGAATCTGCCTGGCGAGCATGCCCGCCACCCCCGTCTCGTCACCCAGGGCGGCGATGTCCGAGGCCAGGGCCCCGACACGCTCAGCGCAGGCCTTGAGATCACCGTCCGCTGCTGTGGAGGCCCAGGCGTCAGTGTAGGGCTCCAGCTCGGCAGCCGCGCGGGTCGCGAGTTGCTCGTCGAGGTCCTGAAGCAGGGGCAGCAACTCCGCTTTTGCCCTGTCAATGCGCTGGGCGTCAAAGCCAGTCAGGTGGATGCGTTCGGCCTCGGGACGGTCGGCGTTGTGGCGTCGTATCCAGCTGAGCAGCTCAGCGTTCTCCCGGGTGACGTAGATGCGGAAGCCAAGTGCTTTCACAGCGTCCTCGACCGTGCCGTCGCCGCCCTGCACCCAGCGGTCGGCGATTCGCGCCCCGGCATAGTCGGACTCGAGGGCGACGGTGGTGAAACCCTGGGTCGCCATTTTCTCCAGGAGCTGGATGCGGGCCACCTGAAACTCGTGGGTACCGTGCGTCGCCTCCCCCAGGGCCACAACCTTCGCTTCGGTGATCTGCGACCCGATGACGGCGTCGGCAAACTCCACTGCCTGCGGCTCACCCTGCGCACGTTCCGTCCATGCACGCCAGCCGAGGAGACCGCCTGCCGCCAGGGCCACGAGCGAAACGCCGATCCCGATGGTCTTGATGGCCCTCATCAGGCGACCTCCTTGCGCAGCACCCGGGCCGTGCCGATGACGGCGGGGACGACCAGCCAGATTACAGCTCCGACAGCGGTCATCGCCCATTCGGTGAGGGTGTAGACACCCTGACGCATCATCGACGACGGGGTGGTCGGGTCCACCCAGGACAGGGCTGCGGCGTACTCGGGCAGCGCGGTGCGGATCATGCTGAAGACCATGGGCTGCACCAGGGTGATGACGATGGCGGCGGGGCCGTTGAGCAGCAGCAGGCTCAGGGCATAGGCCTCCAGCACATAGAGGACTCCGACGAGCACAGCACCACCCAGAAGGTGGCTATTCACCGACCAGTCGGGGGCGACGCCCTTGGACATCGCTCCGACAAAGTGAACCGGCACCGCCGCCAGGTACGCGACGACGTAGACGGCGAGGGTCACGGCTACCAGCGCCAGCGCACGGGCGACGAGTACACGAACCCGGTCAGGCTCCAGGAGGTGAGTGCACATCACGCTGCGATTGGCGTATTCACTGGTGGTCGCCAGGATCGCCTGCACCGACAGCAGGGTTCCGCCGGGAACCACTGCCAGCGCGGCGACAGCGGAAAGGCTCTGGGCACTGGTCAATGCCCCACTCACGGCGAAGAGCAGCGTCAGAGCGACAGCCACTAGGGCGAGGATGCGGGCGACGCGGGTGTCGGTCAGCTTGCGGGTCTCCACCAAGATGGTGGTTCCGAAGCCTGGCCGGGTGGTGTGGATGCGGTGGGAGAGGGTCTGGGATGTCATGTCGTCTGTCTTTCGTCTCAGGCAGCGGAGCGGTCGGTGTCGCAGGTGAGGCGCAGAAAGAGGTCTTCGAGGCTCTGGGCACTGTGGACCAGTTCGTCGGGAGCACCTGAGGCCAGGAGCCTGCCATGGCCGATGATGACGATGCTGTCGGCGATCTCCTCCACCTCATGGAGCTGATGGGAGCTGAGCAGGATGGTGCGACCAGCATCGGCCTCGCGGCGGAGCAGGCGACGGAGCCACACGATGCCCTGCGGGTCGAGGCCGTTGGCGGGCTCGTCGAGGATAAGGACCTCAGGGTCACCCAACAGCGCCAGCGCAATGCCAAGTCGCTGCCTCATCCCCAACGAGTAGACGCCGACGCGACGGCGAGCCTCGGAACGGGTCAAGCCAACACGGTCCATGGTCTCGGCGACGCGGCTGCGATTGATGCCCATGGACATCGCCGCCAGGCGCAGCGTCTCAGCCCCGGTGCGTCCGGGATGCGTGGCGGAGGCGTCGAGGACCGCGCCAACCGTGCGTCCGGGGTGGGGAAGCTGCCGGTAGGGGGTGCCGTTGATGAGCGCCGATCCACTGGTGGGATCAGCCAGTCCGCACAGGATCCGCAAGGTGGTGGACTTGCCTGCACCATTCGGTCCAAGGAAACCGGTGATGGTTCCCGGGGCCACGTCGAAGGAGATGCGATCGACGGCGACGACCTGGTTCACACAGCGGCCATACCGCTTGGTCAGTTCTGTGATCGTGATCATGACCCCAGCCCACCTGGGCCATGTGGGATGCCTCTAGCGGCCAGGGGCTGAAGCTGTATCGACCATCGGCTGAAAACAGCTGGCCCATGGTCTCGAGCAGCTGCTACCCAGATTTTTTGTCAGACCTCCGTAGTAGCGTTCCGACATGATCATTTGGAGAGGCTGGGGGATCGTCGCGATCCTCTGCGCGGCTGCCGGTTTTGCCTTGTCAAATGCGATGTTCAGCGGACATCAGCACAACGGTTTCCTGGGCATCGGGCTCATGATCGGCGGGCTGCTGTGTTTCCCGCTGGGCTGGTGGCTGAATGTGCTGCGGCCCGCGAAGAAGGCGGAGATGCTGGCCCAGGAGATTGGCCCCGAGCAGGCAAGTATTGTCGGCAGTCAGCTGCGGAATCGGCATTCGCTGTTCTTCATCCCGATGCAGTTCATCGGTGTGCTTTTCTTCATCGGCGGGCTAGTAGCCGTAGTGATGTGGCTGGTGCAGGGCACATAGCCCTCAAAAGCTGTAGGTAGAAAGGCATGGCAGAGGCTCACTTCAAAGCGCGTGTGTCCCGGGGCTGGTCAGCAGCTGTGTGGCCGGTGGCCGGAGCTCTTCAGTGCTACTACATGCTGCCAGCAGCATGGCTGGGGATACGACGCGGCTGGAGTGCCCCGTATCTGTTGATCTTAGCCGCAGGCCTTTTCTCTATGCTCCTGATCGCTGGGCGGCGGAGTCGGCATCTGGGGAAGCTGACGGTTCTAGCGGTTGCGCTGCGTGCCCTCACGGAGAGTCTGACGCCCGCCGTGCTGATGTTGTTGGCGCATATGGCAAAGCGACGGCCGCTCTGGCAGTCCCTGATACTGGGGCTCGCCGCCGTGGCCGCCAGCCTGGTGTCGGGGCTGATCTGGGGCTGGGAGCAGCCCATTACCGTGCAGGCCTGGCTGTTAGGCATCGGGGTCGTCAGCGCCATCGGCATTGGCTACGGACTTCAACAGCAGGAGAAAGCCGTGGCGGCTGAGACTGCCCGGAGAGAGGCTGCACTGCGAGCCGACGAGGCCCGCCTAGAGCAGGTGCGGCTGGCCGAGCGGGAACGCATCGCTCGCGAGATGCACGACGTGGTGGCTCACCGCATCTCCCTGGTGGCGATGGCCTCCGGAGCGCTCGCCTACCGCGACGACATGTCCCCCGCCGAGGTCAGGGAGGCCGCCCAGCTCATCAACGACAACGCAAAACGTTCCCTTGATGAGCTGCGGCTGGTGCTCAGCACCCTCCGGGATGCGGACAACGCGCCAGCGCCACCGCAGCCCGGGATTGAGCAGGTGCCGTCACTGATTGAGGAATCACGACAGGCCGGACAGCACATTGATCTGGATGTTCAGACGGATCTGACCCAGGTGCCTGGCCAGGTGGGTCGTCACGGCTTCCACATCGTCCAGGAGGCCCTCACCAATGCCCGCAAGCACGCGCCGGGATCCCCCGTCGAGGTGCGGTTGACCGGGTCGCGTGGTGAGGGACTGCTGATCCGGGTCACCAACCCCCTGACCGACGCACCCCGCGGTGCGGGCTCCCGGCTGGGGCTGGTTGGATTGGCGGAGCGGATGGAGCTGATCGGTGGCCGCTGGTCGGCTGGCAAGCGCAACGACAACTTTGCAGTGGAGGCCTGGCTGCCGTGGACGTGACCGAATCAATCTCGGTGTTGCTGGTGGACGACGACGCAATGGTGCGCACTGGGCTGCGCATGATCCTGGGTGGAGCCGTCGGACTGAACATCGTGGGAGAGGCTGAAAACGGGGCTGTCGCACTGGAGATCGTCGGCACAGCCCGACCCGACGTGGTGCTGCTCGACGTGCGGATGCCGGTCCTGGACGGGCTGGCCACCGCAGAGCAGCTGCTGTCCCGACCGAATCCGCCCGCCATCATCATGCTCACCACCTTCAACACCGACGACTATGTGCTACGGGCTTTGAGGGCAGGGGCGCGCGGTTTCCTGCTGAAGGACACCTCCCCCGCCGAGATGCTGGACGCCATCCGCCGCGCAGCCGCAGGGGAGCCGGTGCTGTCGCCACAGGTCGCAGGCCAGGTCATTGCCGCCGCCACCGCTCAGGAACGTGTGGATGGCGCAGCGAGGAAGCAGCTGGATTCCCTCACGACCCGGGAGCGTGACGTCGCCCGTCTGCTCGCGGAGGGCAGGTCGAACCAGGACATTGCCCGTGAGCTCTACATGAGTCTGGCGACGGTGAAGGCCAACATCACCCGCATCTTCTTGAAGCTGGCGGTCGACAACCGGGTGGCGACGGCGATGCGGATCCGCGACGGCGGCGGAATCCCCAAACAGCAGGACTAGTGCCGTGCGTCGTTGTTTCGTCGGGTGTTTTCCGATCCCCAGATGTGGTGCCTCACTTCGTTCACCTCACTCACGGCGCACCCAGCACCGTTTCGCTCGGCTGCCTTGGCACAGCATCCAGCCCGGTGGTGACGTCATCTCCAGGTCCCGATCGTGAGCATCGTTGGCCCGATGGCGTAGGTGGGCAGCATGACCCACTATATGGGCCATCCCACGGCTGCAGCCGACTGGAGGCCCAACGAACTCACAGGTGTGACTGACGTTGAAGGGCCAAGCCGACCGGTATGTCTTTCACGCTGAGGATGTGGTCCGCGTTGCGGAGACTGTGGTGTGGTTCCAGGTCACTGGCCTGTCAGTGTCATCAGTTCCGTGAAGACAGATCTCATCACTTAGAGCATCTGATTTGTAGAAAATCGTAGAAATCAAGAAGCTCTGCGTCTATAATTTCCTCATGATGCTACTGAGTTTCACGGTGCGCAACCACAAGAGCATCCGCGACGAGGTCACCATCGACCTGACAGAACCCTCGTTGCGAACTCTCCAACCGCGCAACGGCAACTGGGATGATGTCACTTACCCGATCGCAGCGCTGTTTGGCGGGAACGCGACGGGCAAGTCTGCCGTGCTGGATGCGATGCTTTATGCATTCACCGCTGTCGCGCAGTCAGCAACCACATGGCAGGCATCCAAGGTCATGCATCGAGCTCCGTTCAGACTGGATGGGACGGAAGATGTGGCGTCGAGCGCCTACGAGTTGGACTTCGTCCACGACGAGACTCGCTACGTGTATGCGTTCGAGGTGGATCGTGAGGGCATCAAGCGTGAACTACTGCGTGACCTCCCCGCCTCCCGTTGGCGCACCCTTCTCGACCGCAATCGCGACACCGGTCTCTTCAAGTTCCATACGACGCTGCGAGGGCGGATCGAGGTGACGGTTCGCGAGCTGGTGCTCAGCCGGGCCCTGCTGATGCCGGACTCGGCTTTACATGGTGTCGCCTGGGGCCTGGCGTCAGGCTACGACTTCGTGTCGGTGAAGGACACAGACCGGGCAGCACGGCTGTCGGTCATCGCGAACTCTCTGGCAGAGGGAGCAGTCAATCTCGCTGATCTGGAAGCCTTGCTCACTGCTGCGGACACCGGCATTCAATCAGTTTCGATCGAGGAGAGCGAGATGCCAGAGCAGGCCCGACGAATCTTGCGCGCTGCCCTCAAAGAGGTACGGAAAGATGGCCCCAGTGAATCCTCTGACAGCGGCGGCCAGGAGCGGGGGGTCAATTTGGACAACGACTTCCTTGGCGTCGTGGTGAGGAACCTCCTGTTCACTCACCGAGGCAGCGCCGAGAAGCCGCCGCCATTCCGCATCCAGGATGAGAGCGATGGCACGATCGCCTGGCTGGCGGTAGCAGTGCCCGCGATGGAAGCGCTGCGACGAGGCGGGCTGTTGCTCGTCGATGAGATCGATGCCAGCCTGCATCCGCACCTGGTCGAGATTCTGCTGGAAGCCTTCGCCGACCCCTCGGTCAACAAGAAGAATGCTCAGTTGATCTTCACCACCCACGAGACTCACCTCCTGTCGCCGCAAAGCAACGTGAGGCTCGACCCTAGGCAGATCTGGGTCACAGACAAGACCTACGAGGGGGTCACGGAGCTCGCCTGTCTCGGCGACTTCCCGAAGCACCCGGACGCCAACGTCGCCAAACGCTACCTCGCCGGCCGCTACGGGGGAATCCCCAGGCTCGCACCCAGCGTCCTGGCCATCTTGGTCGATACGGAGGCAAGTTGACGATGGCGGCGGGTCGGAAACCGGAACGAACCAGACGACCAGTGCATTCTGAAGGACGAAGAATTCTCGTCGTGGCCGAAGGGGAGGTGACTGAACCCCAGTACGTGCAGCGCCTCAGCGCGTACCTGCGAACCCGAGGTGTCACGGCAACCGTGAAGACCATTGGCACAGGTCAGGACCCGGTCAAGGTGGTGAAGAAATGCGTAGAGCTGAGGGAGACCGAAGTTGCGAGGAAGGGGCGAGAGTACGCCTACGATTTCAGCGTCTGCCTCGTCGATGTCGACCGCCACGCCCACCTACACGATGCGTGCAAGTTAGCCCGCGACGAGGGGATCCTACTGCTGGTCTCCAACCTCAAGTTCGAGGTCTGGCTCCGTTGGCACAAGGAGCACAAGGACGCCGTGCTGAGCAGTGAAGAGCTGAACACGGTCGTCACCAAGCTTGGGCTGGTCGACCGCAAGAAGCTCGTCGCCACGTTTCCATTCCATACCGTTGACGATGCTTGTGCTTACGCGCGAAAACTCGACCCCGAGATGGCGCCAGGACGAGTCGGACCCGATCCATCCTCAGCCATGCCAATTCTCATCGACCTGATGAAAGGACGAGAACTCACGACCTGAGCTATGAAGATCGCCAGTGATGGCCACGGCTTTGACATGGCTCACGACCCGCCCTACGGCTAACCGACCTACCGTTTCGTATCAAAATATCAAGAACAAAAGATGAAGGACTCCAGGCCAGCCTGCACAAGGCCGTCGACCAGATCTGCACATTTCACCCCTAGACCCAGAGGCTTATTCATGGGGTTTGTTGACACAGGCTGGAAGACGCAAAGGACGGCTTGCTGGCACCTCGTTACCCTGGGGTGGTGCCGACCGATCCACACCCGCTAACAGGCGATGCCTTTGCATCGCCTGTTCCGGCGGGGAGCGGCTGGCCTGGGGACCCGGCCACCGGGGCGACCCCCGTCGCCCAAACGGCAGAAGATGTCACCCGGCTAGCGGCGGCGGCAGCAGACCTCGCCGAGCGCGTGTTCACCGGCGACCGCTCCGGGGATTGGCTGTTCCCCGCCCCAAGCCCCGATTCGGCCACGGTGCCACAGCCACACTGAAGGCAGCGGAACACACGGTGATGCTGCTCGGCTGCTATCACGTCAGCCAACAGAACACCTTCACCGGTCGCCTCACCGAGCAGATGCTCGACGATGTCCTGCTTCAGCTTCAATCAGCCACGCGCTGATCACCCCCTGGAAACCACCAAGTCAGGCCGCGGACTCCAGGGAGCTGTCGATGGCGCGGAGTTCCGCAATGACGGGCTGCACGTCAAGCGGTGTCGCGATGTTCTGACACTGCCGGGCCAGCTCAGCCAGGGCCTCCGCCTCCGCGCGACCGCGATCCACCACCTCCGCGACCTTCGGCATCATCTCCGCGACCCGCGGGTCAGGGTCGGTCGCGGCGAGGGTGCGCCACTCGTCGATGAGGGTGGTGGGCATCTCCACCAGCCCGGACAGCTGCTCCGCATCCTCGCTGGCGGCAGCGGCTTGTTCGGCATTGTCGGTGAGGTCCTCGGCGGCCTTGTGGACATCGTCGCTGAGGGCCCGCACCAGGCATTTGATGGCCTCCCCTGGGTCGGTTGGGCCGGGCTCCCCATCGATGGCCTCGCAGGCGAACTGCCCGACGGCGTCGTTGTGCAGCGACGCCAATGCGATGAGGAATCGGCCCTGCGCGCACGAGACCCGCAATCGGCCGAGACGCTCGACGAGGGCGCGGTTCATCTCCGAGATCTCCTCGATCATGGAGCGCCACACGTTGACGCCCAGCATGATCGGGGAGAATCCCCCACTGCTCAGCGACCCGAACTCCTCTGCGGTGGCCTCGCTCTTCTCAACGGCCTCAGTCATCCTCGCCATCCCCGCCACCAGCGCATCCGCCGTCGTCTGCAGTCGGTCGAGGTGCTCCAGCCAGGCTTGGAACCGTTCGTGGTTGCGCCCGGCTGCCTCCAGGATGTCGCCGAATGCGCTGCGTGTGGTGCGACGGGGGAAGTCCCCGACCTGCTGGGCGCGGGCTAGGACCTCGGCGGGCAGGGCTGTCCAGATGAACTCGTCGTAGCTCGGGAAACCGGCCCCGGCCAGGAGCTCCGCCAGGTGCCCAAGCCCCTGGAGTGCGGCATTCCGGGCACTGACGCCGTCGGCGCGGGCCTGCAGCTCGCCGGGCCGGACGGCGGCGTAGAGGGAACGGGCCGCGTCGAGGAGATCCTCCCAGCAGGGTCGGCTCCGCACGGACAGGTAGTCGTCGCCGAGGGGGGTGATGGTTGCGAAGACGGTGTAGCAGGAGCCGTCGCCCGCCAGGTTGTCGACGTAGGCGCAGAAGGGTTTGCCGGCCTCCAGCATGTCCCACATCAACCGGAAGGCCCCGCCGGGCATTGATGGGTGCCGGATGATGCTGTGCGGTGCTCCGATCAGCTTCTCGGCGGGGTAGCGCGCCAGCCGCTCGAACACGGAGTTGCCGATCTTGATGATGCCCTTGGCGTCGGTGGTGGAGAAGAACAGCTCTTCAGGGGCCACCTCGTGCGTGGCTCCGGTGGGCTCCGGTCTGATCATGCTGGCGACTGTAACCAACAGATCCGCCCATTCCAGCCAGGTCTCGGGGCCCCAACCAATCGGACGACGAGTTCCCCGACGGCTCCGCCTCACCTCACAGAGCACCTCACGTGCCAGCTGAGGTTGCCTCCATCAGCTCCAATCCTCACATCGGGGATCACACGGGAGGGCCTGTCCTCTGGGCGCTACTGACATGGTCGCCCCGCTCCCAGATGGATTCGCCTATCAGGAGAGTTCAGGACCTCCGTTACGAGAGGAGGCCCTACCCTGCTTCCGGGAAATGCCCTGAGTCTTCTGAATCGTGTTCCGGCCCAGAGCCCTGCCAGATGCCCCGTAACCTGGGCGGGGAAAACCTGCCTGCAACCTTTTCACTCGCGCCCTGAGCAGGGACAAGTTCAGCGCGTTGTTTTCCCTGGACAACTGCTCCAGTCTCATCTGCTGGGCCTCACGATCACCCGGATGGGCTCGGGCCACAACCTTCGCCGCATCCGCTGTGGCCAGCTGGGACGTGACCCGCATGAGATCGGAGTCATCCTCTCCGAGGTGCACCTGGTCACGCAGCGCCTGCTCCAGGTGTTGAAGCCATCGCTGGGCCTGCTGGGGGTTCATGCTCTCGACGGATCGCGCACGTTCCACCGCGTCAGCTGAGGTCCTGGCCTGCTGCGGGTCGCCTTGCGATACCCAGGCGTCGTGGAACACCCGACCATCCCGGTCCTGGATGACGACCCGGTCGACCAGCCCGGAGATCACCAGCGCAGCCACTGTTCCCGGCACGGCAGCTGCGGCGATGTCATGATGCTCGCCCGGGGTCCACCTGCCAGCCCCAGCGTCTTTGATCTGCTCCAGGTAGCGCGTCACAGTGCCCAGCCGCGACACCTCCAACGGCACCGCGACAACCCGCAATTCCGTCTCATACCCGGCCTGACGGAAGGCCTTGAATTCGCGCAGCAGCACGTCTGGCTGCCGCAGCGTTGTCTCCACGACGGCGCTGATGTAACGCTCTCGCAGGTATTCATTGGACATGCCCACCCAGGGGCCCGACGCCGACGCCGTCACCTCGGGCATCCTCAGGGGATCTTCGCGCATCAGGCGTCCATAGTCAGGGTGGAATTGACGCAGCTCATCGCCGTTGACCGTCACCGATCCGGGAAGCCCAGCACCGGCCTCCTCAAGCACCCGCCCCTTCCCAGCCCCTGGCTGCCCGCCGACCGACACAAAACGTGGGGGTGACACAGGATCACCAGGCACCTGATAGCTCAAATCATCAAGGTAAGGGCGAACATCAGCAAGAAAAATCTGGCGAAGTTCGTCAGGACTGAGCCTCTGCGTCATAAATCCAGCTCCGGAGCCTGGAGGGGCATAGTGGCCAGAAGCTGTCGAAACTCAGCACGCTTGGCCTCAATGGCCTTTCTGCTGCGGGTGTCGACGGCACGGGCCTCCCGCCCAACACGTCCCGCCTCAGCTTGCCAGTGCGCCGCCTCTGCCTCCGTTCGGGCAGCCCGCTTCCACTCTATGTAGCGGCCACTCACCTGTGTGGCGAGCTCACGCATGGCGTCGTAGATCATCGGATCGAAGTCTTGGTCGTCATCAACCATGTGGTCCTCCTCGGCCGTGTCCTTACCTAAGGCTAGTCGACGACGACTTCAGCCCTTCCGGACTGAATTGCGCGACCACTCCCGAGCAGCTATTCGCACCAGGTCGGCCCGGTACGCGGCCTCGTAGCGAAGCCAGGAGTCGGCTGGAATTCCGACCGCTTCTTCCAGGCTAAGGGCAGTGTCGCCGGTGATGGGAGCGCGCCCATTGATGATCTCACTGACCTGTTCACAGCTGCACCCCAGAAGTTCAGCAGCCTTCTGCCGAGACAGGCCCTGCTCAAGGATCCACTCCTCCAAGTACTCCCCCGGTGCAACGGCATAGTCGGTCACAGTCATGGTCTCTCCTCTCCAGCACAGCCAGGATGCCGATCACAGTATCCGAGGCCACAGACAGAATTCCGGGGGTCCTCCCACAGCCGTGGGTCGGCTGGTTCGGGCTTCCAGGGCCAAGGCAGCGAAGACGGCCTCGTGGATGCGCCGCAGCGGCTCGCCCGCGACGCACTGGGGGATCGACTCCAGTCCCAGCGCGTATCCCCGCAGCGCTAGGGGGAGCTTGCGGCCCAGGTTGCATTTCCACAGCCGGGCCAGGTTCTTAGGCACCGTGTACTCGCGGCTACAGACCTTCAGCCCCTGTTGACCTCCCGGAAGCCAAGGCGACGGTAAAGGTGCTCACCAGGTGAGCCGACGGTGACCGCCAGGTCGAAGATTGCCTCTCCCACCTCGGCCAGGCGGGCGGCGGCGTATTCGATCAGGGCGGTTGCCAGACCCTCACGCTGCGCTGAGGGGTCGGTGATCACATACAGCAGGCTTGGGGCGCCGTCGACGCGGGCGATGATGCTGGCACTCACCAGTCGCCCATCCCGGCGGATCACCCCGCAGGCATACCGCAGCAATTCGCCGTGATGACCGTCGAGGGTGCGGGTCACCTCAGCGATCGCATCCTCGACGGGCTCGCCCTCATAACCGGGGACGGCATGGTATGCGTCGGCCATCAACGTGCCAAGCTCATCGTTGGTCGTTCCCGCAAGCGGCTGCACTTCCTCGTGCTGCGGCATGGCAGGCGGGAACTCAATCAGGCTTCGCCGCATATGGCGGCGTACAAGAGAGTCAGACATGGCCCGACTTTACCGACCCGCCTGATCACACCTGACGGAGGGATGCGAAAAGCCCTCCGGATATAGAGGACTCGCAGGATTCCAACCAGGGCATTGCGGACCGAGCCTGGGTTCTCAGTACCCGGCGCGCCACCCCTCCGCGACGCCCCGGGCGTAGGCGGCCTGACCCAGGTGGGTGACGGCGTCGTCGATGATGCTGATGATCCGGACCCCACGGGTCACAGGAGGATCCCACCGGGTGTCGACGACATCATCAAGCTGGGCGGATGTCAGCCTCCGGAGATATCCGCTGAAGGCCTCGACGACGGCGGCCAGGTAGTCACGAAGCGCGGCCGGGTCGCTCACCCGAAGGGCAGCAACGTCCTCCAGGGAGTCACCGAAGCCGAACTCCGTCGCACCACGGCCGACCCCGAGCCTCTCACCCCAGTCCCCCGTGACCCAGACCTGGTCCTCCCCGGAGAGCTCGGCCAGCTGGTAGTCCCATTGTCGCGCCGCGTGCCAGACCAGCCAGGCAATGGAGTTCCCCCGGCCTCCAGGCATCGCATGCAGGACCTCGTCGGAGATGCCGTTGAGCACGGCGTCGGCGGTTCCGACGGGGCGGGTCGCAGCGTCGATCAGCAAAGCAGATGCATCCATGCCCTGATTCTGCCATCCTGCCTCATTCAGCGACGGTGGCGACTCGCTACCGTCGCACATCCCGATCGGCACAGCTAGGCAGTGTCAAGCACGTCATCCCACCTGGCCGAGGTCGATCTTGCCCATCTGGAGGATCCTGCCTCGGTTGGTCTCGTCGGCCATGAGCTCCCCGATGTTCTCCGGGACGACCTGCCACGAGACCCCCCAGCGATCCATGCACCAGCCGCAGCGTTCCGCCTCGGGCACGGCGGACAGTCCGGCCCAGAATCGGTCGATCTCCTCCTGGCTGCGGCAGGTGACCACCATCGAAACCCCCGGGCTGAAGGTGAAGTCATGAAGGGCACCCGAGTCCATGGCCGCACACCAGGTGCCCCGCAGAGTGAAATCAGTGAACATGACCGACCCCTCGTCGAGATGCGCGTCCTGTCCATGGCGATGCAGGCTGCCGCGGCGGGAGTCGTCGAAGAGCTCGATCCAGCTGGTCGTGGCCTCCTCCGCATGGAGATGGTTGGGGCCGCCGAACATGAACGACGGGACGATGAACGGCCGCGGCTCTCCCGCCGGGTCGGTGAGCATCAGCTGCCAGGTGAACCCGAATCGGTCACGAACCCAGGCGTAGCGACGACTGAAGGGATATTCGCCGAGCTCCATCAGCACTCCGCCGACGCTGAGCCTTTCATACAGCTCGTCGAGGTGGCTGCGGGCCTGCTTCTCGTCTCCGAACAGCAGGGGATCGAAGTTCAGTATTCCGCTGATCGACGGGTTCGGTGCGTAGGAGTCGTCACCGCCAACCAGCGAGAACTTGAAGCCCCCCACCTCCACCGTCGCCGCCAGCCCTGGGAGCTGATCGACGACGGAGGCGTCGCGGAAGGTCTCGGCATAGTATTCGGCGGCCTCGTCGACAGCACCGCACCAGATGGCGGGCATGATGCGCTGGGTCATGCCGCCACTGTAGACGGAAAACCCATGCCATCGCCGAAGTGCTGCACCTGTCCGCTGGCAACATCGATCTGGCCCTCCCCATCGGCGACCACAGCGTGAGCTCAGACATCAACGCAAGTCACTTCAACAACCAGCTGACCAACGAACCGCAGAGCACGAGAAGCCGGATCATCGTCACGACATACCCGAAAGGGCCGTCATCCCCGCGCCGACTGCCGGGAGGTGGCGACCCTCAGGACTCGCTGCAGCTCGCCCCGGACGGCAGGCCATTCGCTGGCGATGATGGAGTAGGCGGCGGTGTCGCGGATGGAGCCGTCGGGCATGATCTTGTGGCTGCGCAGGATGCCGTCGAGTTTCGCGCCAAGCCGCTCGATGGCGCGGCGGGACTGGCGGTTGAGCCAGTGGGTGCGGAACTCGACAGCGATGCAGCCGAGGGTCTCGAAGGCGTGGGTGAGCAGCAGCAGCTTCGCCTCGGTGTTGATGCCGCTGCGTTGGGCGCTGTTGGCCAGCCACGTCGAGCCGATCTCCAGGCGACGGTTGGGTTCGTCGATGTTCATGTAGGTGGTCATCCCCACGATCTGACCATCAGTTCGTCGGATCGTGAACGGCAGCATCACCCCGGTCTCCCGGAGCTTCAGCCGTCGCTCGATCTCGCGGGCCATGCCGGCCGGGTCGGACACGCTGGCGTAGCTCAGCTCCCAGAGTCGCCCATCGGAGGCGGCAGCCACCAAATCGTCATGGTCCTCGACGCGAAGGGGCGTCAGATGGGTGATCTGACCGGTGAGAGTGATGGGATCGGTGAAAGTCACGGTAGCAGTCTAAGAGACCTCGCGTTCACCCCCGGGGCATGGGATTCCCCATCTGATGGAAGCCATCAGACACTTTATCCAGACAGACCACGCGGAGTCACAGCCCAGCAGCAACGTCACTCGCTGCAAGTTTAGTAGTCATAGGTCTTGGCCTGACCACAACGCTTCTCCAACAGAAGCTTCCCAACAACCCTTCCTGCAACCAGCAGTGATCCGACACCCCCAGCCTCAGCACCCGCACCGACCATCTCCACCCACACCCCGAACAACAATCTCCATCATCATTCCACGTCCACCGACGGCACCACCAGACAGAAGTACTGCTACGACACAGTTTACTGCGCAACAGAACCTTCAAACTTTTGATAGTCTACAGAATCCGGCACCAGCCTTTCCGAAAGTTCGAGGCAATGCAACTACGATGCCAAGGCTTCCCGCCTTATGACTGGACCCCCCTTGACGTGAGCTCGCTCCCCGAGGACGGCGAAGAGCAGATAGGAACAAAAGATAAATTTTGGGTTTGCAACGACGAGGGGACGGAACGCTGGCTATGGAAACAAGCACGCAGCAAAGGAGGGACCCCTCGAGGAGAGGACTGGGCAGAATGTTTGGTCCATGTCATCGCACAGCTCTTAGGCCTACCTTCTCCATGCGTATCCCTGGCCACCCGGAAAGACGAACGCGGCGTACTGATCCGCAACCTCTTGGGCGACGGTCAAGAACTTGAACATGGCAATGAGGTGCTCGCGAAACACATAAAGGGATATGACAGCTCCACAAAACGCGAATACCCCCTGTACACAGTCAGCAACATTCGATATGCCTTACAAGAAATAGCAGGACCCCCTCCGTACAGCAGCTGGACCGCATTTGACGTTATTTCTGGCTACTTAATGCTTGACGCTTTAGTTTCCGGTTGTGACCGACATCACACAAACTGGGGCATTATCAAGACAGCTGACAAGAGTTCCAGTATATTGGCACCAACCTTCGATCACGGAAACGCGCTCGGGTTCACCGTACCAGAGAACAAAGTCCAAAAACTACTGGACAATGAAGATATTCTAAGAAAATGGGTCGAAAAAGGACGGAATAAGTATTTCCAAGGAAAGCCGCGCATGGCTGATGTCGCCGTCGAAGCGCTCAGTTCAGCATCCATCGACAGCAGGGAGTACTTCCGTTGCCGGCTTCTTGACCTAAGCCTCAAAGACGTGACCGACGCAGCAAAGGCCTTCCCCAAACAGATTTTGTCAGCCGAACGAGCTAGGCTTGCTTGCAAGATAGTTGACGTGAACCGAGGGAGGCTGCTCGATGCAATCAGTGCTGGCTGACACCCGTTCGGCTGCGGCCGCCGCAAAGGGCCGCAGGCTCCGCCTGATCTGGAAGGATCCCCAGACCGGGCGCTACAGCCACATCGGCTGGTTCGATGCCCTGGCCGACGGCCGGTACTCCTTCAGCTACGCAGCCGGAGCCGTCGAGAACAAAAACTTCACCCACGTGTCGCAGTACCCAGATCTTTCCCGCACCTACGTCTCAGAGTCGCTGCCCGCGTTCTTCGCCAACCGCGTCATGAACCGTCGTCGCCCCAGCTATGAACAGTACATCGACTGGCTCGGGCTTACCCCAGACGCGCTGCCCGTGGAGGTCATGGCTCGCACCGGTGGGGGTCGAGCCACCGACTTCTACCAGCTCGTGGAGGATCTTGACCTTCGCGACGGTCATTGCGAAGCCCGGTTCTTCGTCTCTGGGATGCGTCATGTCACTCCCGGGTTGGCGCTGCTGGATGACCTTCAGAAGGGTCAGGAGCTGGATCTGAGGGACGAACCGGACAATCCGGTCAATGAGCGCGCTGTACTGCTGAATACTGAAGGACGTCCGGTCGGCTATGTACCAGACTGGATGGTGAACGACGTGCATCGCCTGCGCACGGAGGGAGCAGTGCGCGTATACGTCGACAAGGTCAACCCCGACGCACCTGCCCGCCTGGCCGTGTTGTGCCGGCTTGTGGCCACTCGCTCCTCCTGAGGTCCGGACGTTCTGCCTCATCGCCGGAATAGGGCATCCAGCCATGATCCACGGGCCAGGAGGAGCGCCCCCACCGCGACGACGACCAGCACGCCCAGCACCCAGAGGTCAGGGCGCGCCAGCTCCCAGATGAAGACGATCCCGAACACGGGGGCTCTCTGTGTGACGGCGAGCATCGCCGCGGCCCCCGCGAACGCCAGAGTTGTCACGCTGACGTCGAGTCCCATCATCTGCAATGCACCGGCGAGGGCGGCGCCAGCACTCGCCCCCACTCCGAAGGACGGGGCGAGGAGACCGCCCTCAGCTCCCGCACCCAGCGTCAGGGCGGTCAGCAACGGCTTGAGGGCGACAACCCCCAGCAGCATGGCCAACGCCATCCCCCGGGCATCCGAGGCGAGGGCAACCGCCATGGCATCCCGCCCATTGCCCGGAACCATGGGCAGCCACAGCGACACCAGGCCCGTCGCGAGCCCCGCCACCGCAATGCCGCAGGGCAGGGCCCAGCCATCCTTCAGACGATGCGTTCTCGCCCACACCCACAGCCCACGACTCCCCGCTCCCAGACCGGCGGCCAGGGGGATGAGCAGGAGCAGGGCCCACAACGTCGCCGCCGACGGCGCCACCGTCGCGACCTGGAAGGTCGGGTGGCCCCGGGAGTGAATCCACGAGACCACCACAGCAATGACGCTGACCGGCACCGCCAGGAGCACGCCACGGCGGCGTATCCCCGAGACCATGACGATCTCGACGGCGTAGGCCGCACCTCCCAGGGGCGCGTTGTACATCGCGCCCAGACCGGCCCCGGCCGCGGCAGCGATGAGTGAGCGCATCAGGGACGCATCCAACAGCAGCCAGGCGCTCAGCCGTGCCGCGACCGCACCGGCTGCCAGCCGCGGCGCCCCCTCACGACCCACTGAGTTGCCCGACCCGACGGTCAGCACCTGGATGACAGCATCACCGAAAGGACGGGGAATCCCCATCCGGGAGGCGGCCTCACCGTCGCCGTCCCTCACCGCGGCTGTCACCCCGGTGACCCCTCCGGTGGCGCGCAGCCACCACCACAGCGCCCCGGCCAGGACTCCACCCGCGGCGGGTGCCAGGATGCGACGCCACGTCGGGGCTGCCATCACCCGTTCCGGGAGACTGCCCTGGGCGACGCCGTAGAAAAGCCACTCAAAGCCCTCCAGGAGCAGCGCCATGGTAATCCCGATGACTCCGGCCGACACACCCGCTAGGACGATGGCCGTCGCCACCCTGGCACGACGCCCCCAGACCTTCGCGCATATCATGCGCGAAACGGGCATTCCAGGCGGTGAGGGCATCAAAGGCACAATATCGCCTCGACGCCTTCACAGCGGGGTGAAGATGTCAGCTCTCCCCGCAATCAGCAGCAGCGCAGTCAGGCATCTCGGACACTCGGACAGCACGTGAAAACACGATGGCCGGGGCACCTCTGCCTCGGCCATCGCCCAGTCATCGACTACTTCACGCGCTGCCCACGCCACTTGAACGTCAGCGCGCTCAGAACCAGACCACCAATAGTCCACGCGAGGAGCATGAGAGCCACCCGATCCAGCTCCCAACTCCCTCCCGGCTCATTGGAGACGAGAGAGTCGGGCAGGAAGACGTAGCGCAGCCCCTTCGCCATCCACGCCAGCGGGAACACGTAGGCGATGTACTTCATGACTGCGGGGATCATAGCCAAGGGGAAGAACACACCCGGGATCAGCTGGAGAATCATGAACGGCGGGGTCGCCGCCGCTGCTGCCGCCCGGGCATTGGGGATCACAGCGGTGTACGCAATACCCGCAAGCGAGCAGGAACTCACTCCAAGAAGGATCACCCACGCCAGGGTCAACCAGCGAGCTGGATCCGTCGGAATCGGAAGGTTGTACAGGACAACTCCGAGCCCCACGATGATGACCACTTCCAGCAGGGTCATGACAAGAGTCTTCACCATGATGCCGACGAAGTATGCCGGGCGCATCATCGGGGAGGCCGCGAGCCTCCGAATCAGGCCTTCATCACGATCCAGAGTGACACCGATAGCGAGCGTCTGGAAACAGGCACTCATGACCCCAACTGCGATCATGCCGGCGATGAACATCACCCGATAGTCGACATTCGTTCCCTGAATCTTGCCTTTGAACACGGAACCGAAGACGATCATCATCAGCGCGGGCAACGCCATGTTGAACAACATCGACTGCCAGTCACGGAAAGCGGCTTTCAGTTCAGCGCTTATGCGAGCGGCACTCGCCGCCCAAAGGCTGGGGAGCCTCTGGACCGTCGTCGCCGCATCGCGCTGCGAGGCTTGCACCCGCTCCATCTTCCTCTCCCTCAGCTCGGTCATCGCTGTTCCTTTGCTTGCTCCACCATGTTGATGTAGATCTGCTCAAGATTTGGCTGCACCACCTGGAGTCCAGGGAGCTCATACAGCCCACGCCTCTGAGCCTCATCCAAGAGAATCCTCAGCAGGGCGCTCGGCTCATCGGTTGAGTAGGGACTGTCTGATTGACGGTGTGTGGGGTCTGGCCTGGTCTGAGAGGGGACGGCCGTGGCTGATATGACCGATATGTTGGAAGACGAGGTGATTGATCCTGTGACGGGTGAGATCATCGTTCAGAAGGACTTGGCCGGGCGTCTGCTGGTGCAGGCTAGGGGACAAGGGGGTGAGTTTGGTCGGGCCGGGAGGGTTGTTGAATCAGCTCACCAAGGGAACGTTCTGGAGGTGGTGTTGAACGCCGAGTTGACCGAGCTTCTGGGTTACGAGCACGGTGGCACGCTGATCGAGGTGAACATGCGTAACGGTACCCGTGTCAGGACGGTGTTGACCGAGGTCGGGCCGGTCGAGACCGGTGGTTCTCCGTGATCGTGACGGCTCCTTCGAACCGATCATCGTCCCGAAACGGAAGCGACGTTTGGACGGCATCGATCAGATCGTGTTGTCGCTGACCGCCCGCGGGGTGTGACGACCGGTGAAGTCGCTGCCCACGTCGAGGAGGTGTACGCAGCGAGGGTGTCGAAGG
>ERZ773077.573-NODE-573-length-27657-cov-8.992283_pt1 | contig 27657 bp, 23 predicted proteins | sample MGYA00580612_ERZ773077 | MGnify/ENA primary metagenome ERZ773077 (study PRJEB29015, sample SAMEA2737971) | human oral metagenome | biome: human oral; feature: human-associated habitat; material: dental | place: China | collected 2021 ...
TGCAAGTCCGCGCGTCTCGTAAGCGATAGTAGCTAGCATGCTAAAATTGAAACTTATTCATACTCCAACCGATCCAATACACTAGAGCGGCAGTAAGTACTGTGAAAACTAATAGCCATATAATTCGCTGCCACCATCGACGTGCCGCAAATACGGAAATAAAACATAAAGCAACAACAACACCAAGCATAAAGCCGTAAAAATCTACGTTTTCTTTCGTAATACATCTACCCAGTAGATAGCAATATATCCACCACGCAGTAACCGCAGAAGCTATATACTGCACAACTTTTCTAACGGTGCTTATCTTATCCTTGTTTTTATCCCTCACAACTCACCCCCTTCGGCAGCTTATTTAACTTTATTAGTTTACGTGATTTATAATTCTTATCATACGGGCTTAGAGCAGGTGATAAATAATCTTCTGGTTTTAGTGCATAGCATTTATCATTCATGTCTTTGGATAAAATTATAGGTGTATCTTTTGGAATGTTATTCTCTTTATCATATTCTTTCATGATGATAAGTTTACTAAAGAAGAGATTTTTAGTATCTTCTGTTAGGCCGCTAGCAATGAGTGCTTCGGTATTATCTTTGTTGCTTGATTTGTCAATATAGTCATTGTTTACACCTGTTAATCTCACTGCTCTAGTATTGCGAAAGACATAGATTTTACCTTCATCTTCGTTAAATTCTGATTTACCATTGCGAGCGACATAGAGAATTGGATCGGTGATTTCGGGATCGCAGGCATCGTCGATGCCGTCAAGGCCAGTCTGGGCAAGGGCTGACGGGCGGACTGCAGCGTGCCCTTCCCGAAGGGCCACGGGCATCCCCACCCCTGGCCCTTCGCATACGGACCCGCCTTTCCCCCATTTGCGAGCCCGCCCATGCCAGAGCCCGCCCCTGTCGGGCGGCCCGCCGTCCATACCCATTCCACGCAGAAGCCCACCCTGCCGATCCCTCATTATCCCGTCTCGTGACACACAGGTTTCACCGTTTCCGTCACCCCTGCCGACACGGAAAATCGGGGCGCCAACCAGAAAATCACTTATCATTTGCGCCCCGCCTTTCCCTGGTGCGCGGGGACGAACGCGTCCATGGCGCGCACCAGGAAAAACAGGCCGCCTGTCGGCCCATAACGTTAACTGTCATCCCCTCATGATCCGCAACTGCCCCCTCCCGCTGCGCCGTCTGCCCCTGATGCTGGGCCTGGCGCTAGCCACCCCGCTGGCACTGGCCCAGCAGGCCGACGAAGTCACCGTTACCACCGAAGAGACCATCACCGTCCAGCCGGCCGAAACCATGCAGGCCGATACCGGCACGGCCGGCCAAGCCGCCGACAGCCGTGACGCCACCCTGCAAGCCGTGCACGTCCGCGCCGTGGTGTCCGAAGGCTACAGGCCCGTCACCGTCAAGGCCGGCACCTTCCGTGGCGCCAGCGTGATGGACGTGCCGTCCACCGTCAACGTCGTGACCTCGAAGGTGCTGGAAGCACAGGCCGCCACCGGCCTGTACGATGCCGTCAAAAATACGGCCGGCGTCACCCGCCAGCAGAACGGCGGCGATACCTGGGACCAGCTGGTCATTCGCGGCATGGAGGTGCAGAACCGCACCAACTACCGCCTGAACGGCTCCATGCCCATCATGAACTTCTCGCAGGTGCCCATGGAAAACAAGGCCCGCGTGGAAGTGCTCAAGGGCGCCTCGGCCCTGTACTACGGCTTCACCGCGCCGTCGGGCATCGTCAACTACGTCACCAAGCGGGCCGGCCTGCATCCGGTCACTTCGGTGGGCCTGCGCTTCGACAGCAACGGCACCGCGCTGGTCAGTGCCGACCTGGGCCGCCGCTTCGGTGACGAAGACCAGTACGCCCTGCGCCTGAACGCCGCCGGAGGCAGGCTGGGCAGCTATCTGGACGGCGTGGACGCCGGCAACCGCAGCTTCGTCTCGGCCGCCTTCGACTGGCGCGTCACCAGCCGCCTGATGCTGCAGGCCGACTTCGAATACGATCACCGCCGCGTGGTGGAACAGGCAGCCGTCACGCTGCCCACCGCCGTCAACGGCGTCATTACCCTGCCGCACGCCGTCGATCCGAAGAAACTGGTCGGCCCCGACTGGTCCACCTTCCGTGCCGACACCACCAACCTGCAGCTGCAGGCCGACTACGCACTCAACGACGCCTGGGCCCTGACGCTGGAAGCCGGCCGCTCGAAGGTGGACCGTGACCGCACACTGCCCACCTTCCGCTTCACCAACGCTGCCGCCGTGGCCACCGGGGCTGGCAGCATTCGCGGCAACATGCAGAACAACGTCAACACGTCCGATCTGCTGCGTGCCGAACTGGCCGGCATCGTCGAGGCAGCCGGCATGACGCACAACATCACCGCCGGGGTGGCCAAGGCCGACAAGGAACAGGAGCCGGTCTACCAGCGCAACTACACCGCCACCGGCCAGAACCTGTACAACCCGGTCCGCCTGACCAACTACACGTTCACGGCCCGCCCGGCCAACCCGACCTCGCCGCTGCTCGAAACCACCGACCTCGGCGTGTACGCCATCGACCGCGTGGAAATCTCACCGGAATGGCAGGTCATCGGCGGTCTGCGCTACAGCAGGTACAAGAGCGACCAGGGCACCAACCACTACCGCGCCACCAAGACCACCCCGATGGCCTCGGTGGTCTACAAGCCGGCCGACGACCTGTCGTTCTACGCCTCCTACGGCAAGGCCCTGGAAGAAGGCGAAACCGCCCCCAACGGCTCGGCCAACCAGAACCAGCGCATGCGTCCGGGCGTGAGCGACCAGTACGAGGTGGGGGGCCGCTGGCAGATGCCCAACGGCACGCTGCTGTCGGCTGCACTGTTCAACATCAACCGGCCGGGCTACTACACCAACGCCCAGAACATCTTCACGGCCGATGGCGAGCAGCGCTACACCGGTCTGGAGCTGTCGGCCCAGGGCGAGCTGGTCAAGAACGTGAACTGGCAGTCGTCGCTGATGCTGCTGGATCCGAAGTTCCGCAAGATCAACGACCAGTACAACGGCAAGCTCCCCGAAAACGCCGCCAAACGCACGGCCAGCCTGTTCCTGTCGTATGACATCGACGCCCTGCCCGGCCTGTCGGTCAACGGCGGCGCCTACTACACCGGCCGTCGCCCGGTCAACGACCTGAACCAGGCCTGGCTGGGTGGCGTGACGCTCTACAGCGCCGGCGTGTCGTACCAGGCCCGCCTGTTCGAGCGCAACACCACCTGGCAGCTCAACATCGACAACCTGGCCAACAAGCAGTACTGGGCTGCCGCCGGCACCCGCCTGGCCGCCGGTGCGCTGCGTGTCATCAAGCTGGGGCTGAAGGTGGATCTGTAATCCACCATCTCCCCGCTTCGCCCGCCGGCTGCCCCTGCGGTCAGCCTGGGCGGCGGCAGGCGGCTCATCCACCTGACGGGCCACCTGTCGCCCTCACCCGAACGGGAGCACTGCACCTGTGGCAGCGACTCCCGTTTTTCATGATGGATGGCACCATGGCGCACATGCCCCCTTGGTTGACATCTTTCATGACTCACAGGCCCCCAGGGGAGCCTCTGCAAAAGTCCTGCGGCACTTTGGCTCCCTGGCGCTGGGCATGCCATACTTGACCACCATGATCCGTCAGCTGCTTGCCATTTCTGCCGGCGCCAGTGTCGGTGCCTGCCTGCGCTGGCTGCTGGGCCAGGGACTCAATGCGCTCTTTCCCGCCATCCCGCCGGGCACGCTGGTAGCCAACCTGCTGGGTGGCTACCTGATCGGCGTGGCCCTGGGGTTCTTCGGGCAGCACATCGATCTGGCCCCCGAATGGAAACTGCTGGTGATCACCGGGTTTCTGGGCGGACTGACCACCTTCTCGACATTCTCCGCGGAAGTCACCGGCCTGCTGCAGCACGGCCGGCTGCTGTGGGCAGCGTGCGCCATTGGGGTACACGTAGCCGGCTCGCTGGTCATGACGGTACTGGGGCTGATGACTGTCGGGGCGTGGCAACGGTTCTGAGCGACCAGACCCTGCGGCACGTTTTGGCGGGAATACGGCGTGAACATTCTTTCAGGGCAGGAAAGAGACCCTGAAGTACGACAACCACAAAGCCATGTCCCCCTATGTCAGAAAAACAGACAGTGCATATAAAATAAAAATCATTTCTTATCCATAGGCACCCCTTCCATCATGACATCGTCTTTGACCGAAGGTTCTGGTTCGGGCACGCAATCCATGGCTGCCGGCACGCAGCAGGACTCACCACAGATGCCCGACGATGCGGTCTTTCTGTTCTCGCACGGCCCCCACACGCTGCGTACGCAGGGTGTGCAGGAGATCATCCAGACCCCGGCCGTGAATGGCATGGACGCGGACAGTGCATTGCAGCAGCACATCCGGGCAGCCTTCGCCCGGGCACGCGCAGCCGGTGTGGAACGGCCCATCGTGGTGGGATCGATCCCCTTCGATACCCGCGAACCCAGCTGCCTGTATGTTCCGGCCCAGTCCGAATGGATCACGGGTTGGGAAGACCTGACCACGGCGGATCTGCCTGCTCCCCCTGCCCCGCACAGCCTCACCACCATCCCGGACCAGCAGGGCTTCGAGCAGGGCGTGGCCCGCGCCGCAGCAGCCTGCGCAGCCGGCCCGCTGCGCAAGACCGTGCTGGCCATTTCCAGCCGTCTGACCTTCACCGCCCCCCTGCCCGTGGCGGTGCTGCGCACACGGCTGCGACAGCAGAACCCCAGCGGTTACCTGCTGCAGGTTCCGCTGCCCGGTGGCGGTCATCTGGCCGGCGTCAGCCCCGAGCTGCTGATTCGCCGGCATGAGAATGTGGTGCAGTCCAACCCGCTGGCCGGATCAGCCCGCCGCCTGCCCGACCCGGTCGACGACCGGGCCAATGCCGACCGGCTGACAGCCTCGGCCAAGGACCATCACGAGCATGGTTTCGTCACGGCCGACATCCGTGCCCGGCTCTCTCCCCTGTGCACGACGCTGGAAGTGCCGGAACATCCATCGCTGATCAGCACGGCCGCACTGTGGCATCTGTCCACACAGATTCACGGCATCCTGAAGCCCCCCTGCTCCAATGCCCTGCAGCTGGCCTGCGCCATTCACCCCACGCCGGCGGTATGCGGTACGCCACGTGATGAGGCGCATGCCATCATCCGCAGTATCGAGCCGTTCGAGCGTGGACTGTTCACCGGCTTCACCGGCTGGATGGATGCCGACGGCAATGGCGAATGGGTGATCACCATCCGCTGCGGCGTGCTGAAGGACGAGCAGCTGCAGATCTTTGCCGGTGCCGGCATCGTGGCAGCATCCGACCCGCACGCGGAGTGGAATGAAGTACAGACCAAGCAGCGCACCATGCTGCGGGCCTGCGGCATTTCGTGAAGCACTTCCATATTTTTTCCGATAACCGAACCATGGCCATTCCTGCCATTGGCAGTTACCCACTGCCCACCCCCGACAGTTTTCCGAAGAACAAGGCGAGCTGGACACTGCAGCCTGCCCGCGCCGCCCTGCTGGTCCACGACATGCAGCAGTATTTTCTGCGCTTCTACGAACCGGATTCGGCACTGCTGAAAACCCTGATCGGTAACATTGCCGCACTCAAACGGTGGGCGGCCCGGCACGGGGTGCCTGTGTTCTACACGGCCCAGCCCCATCAGCAGCCCGCGGGCGACCGTGCCCTGCTCAACGACATGTGGGGACCCGGGTTGCCGGCAGCAGATGCGGCCCAGCAGGCCATCGTGCCGGAGATTGCACCGTCCGCCGGTGATGTGGTGCTGGACAAGTGGCGCTACAGTGCCTTCCAGCGCAGTGATCTGGCAGAGCGGCTGAAGGCACAGCAACGCGACCAGCTGGTCATCGTGGGCGTGTATGCGCACATCGGCTGCATGATCACGGCCGTGGAAGCCTTCATGAAGGATATACAACCCTTCCTGGTGGGTGATGCCGTGGCCGATTTTTCCGAGGCCGAGCACCGGATGGCCCTGCAGTATGTGGCCACCCGGGCTGGGGTGGTGCTGGCTACGCAGGACATCATCACATCCACGAAGAACTGATCTGAACAGCCGGTAGAGCGCTGGTATGGCTGGGCCACGAAGGACATCACATCCACGGGAAACTGATCCGACCGCAGCCCTGCCGCCCGGTCCTGCACGCACAAAGGGCATGTCTCTGGAACGAATGCGTCCATGACACGCCCGGGTGACAGCGGCTGTTTTTCATTTTCCTGAATCGACCTCATACGGGAGCCCCCTGTCATGACCATGAATTCAACATCCACCCGGCGGTTTTCCGGAAAACGCGTCCTGGTCACGGGCACGGCCCAGGGCATAGGCCGACGCGTTGCCGAACGCTTTGTCGGGGAAGGAGCCGAGGTGATCGGCCTGGACCGGCAGGCCCCCGCTGCGCCGCAAGCCGGTTCACGAGAAGCCCGTGATTCCTCCGCCTCCCCTTCTGCATCTGCCAGCGCCGCTGCCTTGACCCAGCTGCAGGTGGACCTGACGGATACGGCCGCCATTGCACGGGTATGCGCCCAGATCCGCCAGCGCTGGGATTCGCTGGATGTGCTGGTCAACGCCGCCGGCGTGCTGCGCATGGGCGGGCTGGATACGCTGAGCGCCGACGACTGGCAGGCATGTCTGGACGTGAACGTCACCGGCCCCTTCCACCTGATTCAGCAGTGGGCGCAGGTACTGAAGGCGCAGCGCCGCGGCGCCATCGTCAACATTGCGTCGAACGCGGCCGTGGTGCCGCGCATCGGCATGCTGGCCTACTGCACCTCGAAGGCGGCCATGGCCGCGATGAGCCAGACGGTGGCGCTGGAAATGGCACCTTTTGGGGTGCGCTGCAACATCGTTTCGCCGGGATCGACCAACACCCCGATGCTGGCCGGCATGCTGGGTGATCCGGCCGGGCAGAAACGCCTGATCGAGGGGCTGCCCGAAGACTACAAACTGGGCATCCCGCTGGGCAAGATCGCCACGCCGGATGACATTGCGGACGCCGTGCTGTTCCTCGCGTCCGACCAGGCCGGGCACATCACGATGCAGCAGATCGTCATCGACGGCGGGGCCACCCTCGGCGCCTGAACGAATGGAAAGGCTTCCGTCAGACTCTGGGCTGCCGGAGACCCGAAGCCCCCCGCACCGGACGGTCACCCCCGACGACGGTACACCCCCACCTTCACCCCCAGCGCCACCATGGCAATCAGCGCCGGCACGGCCACCACGGCAAAGATGTCCGGCAGGCTCACCTGCCGTGCCGTCAGCGCAGCCACCAGAAACGAGCCGGCAATGCCGCCGAAGCGGCCGATGCCCAGCATCCAGGCCACGCCGGTGGCCCGCCCTTCGGTAGGATAGAAACCGGCTGCCAGCGCCGGCATCGAAGCCTGGGCGGCATTCATCACCACCCCGGCCACGAACACCACGAGCATCAGCAGACCGTGGTCGCCCATGGCCTGGCCGATGGCCCAGACGGTCAGCGCCGTCCCTCCATAGCCCAATGCCAGCACCCCGCTGCCATTGAAACGGTCCATCAGCCAGCCCAGCACCACGGCGCCCACGCCCCCCAGCGGGAACAGGGCCGTGACCAGCGAAGCCGTGCGCGGGTCCATGCCGCTTTCACGGAACAGCACCGGCATCCAGTTGATCAGCGCATAGAACACCACCAGCCCCATGAAGTAGGCCACCCACAGCATCAGCGACCCCAGCAGGTAATGCCGGGACAGCACGAGGCCGATGCCACGGGCTGGCGCCTGTTCACGACGCACCTCCTGCTCCCGGCGGCCCCCCTTCGCCCAGCGGACCTGCAGGTACCGGGGCGATTCCGGCAGCCACAGGAGCAGGGCAGCCACCAGCACCAGCGGCGCCACGCCACCCAGCTGCAGCACGCTGCGCCAGCCAAAGGCCGGAATCAGCCAGCCGGCCAGAAAGCCGCCCAGTGCAGCCCCCAGCGGAAAGCCGCAAAACATGGCGTTGGTGATGAAGGCGCGGCGCGATGGCGGGCTGAACTCACTCATCAGCGTGACGGCGTTGGGCATGGCGGCCCCCAGCCCCACGCCGGTGACGAAGCGCAGCACCGTCAGCATCTGCAGGTCAGGCGAAAAGGCCGAGGCCAGACAGGCCACGCCGAAGACCAGCACCGAGGCCGTCAGCGTCAGCCGCCGGCCCCAGCGGTCGGCCACCGGGCCGGAAAGCAGCGCCCCCGCCGCCAGACCGAACAGGGCCGCGCTGAGCACCGGCGCCAATGCCGGCTTGGCCACACCCCATTCCTGCATCAGCGAGGGCGCGATGTAGCCAATGGCAGCCGTGTCGAAGCCGTCGAGCAGCACCACCAGAAAGCACAGCGCAAAGATCAGCCAGCGTACGGCCCCTGCAGACGGGCTGTCGATGGCCCCTGCTGCCTGGCCAGATGGTCTGGGCGCATGCCCGGTTGATGGGGTTGCCTTGTCGGTGCGGTGATCGGGCATGATCGGTGTCCCCCTGCATGTGCCGGCGGGGCCATGACGTACCCCGCGGGTGGTTTCGGGCCGTGGCAGGTTTGCCCTCCATCTGGCCGAAACGAAAAAGTAGAAAAACGAGCCGCGATGATAGCGCCCCATACCCCGGCGCGTGTCATGGACGCGCTCTGCTGAAAGGAAAACTGAACACACCCACACAATCACCCGGGTCACTGTTTGACGGGTGCCAAACAGATTCCTATACTGTCGCCGCTCTGAAGGCCAGAGCACAAACGCGTCTTATTTAACATTCAGCAGGCTGCGCTGCCTGCACGGGAACCAAAGTACCGCAGGATTTTTGCGGAGGCTCCCGGAGGCAGGTGCTCTGCGCCTGCGGCACGCATCTCCTGTCGTGCCTGGCTGGCATCGTTCATCAGCCAGTCCCCTGCTGACTCACATCCTCTTCCCTGCAGCCCCACCGGGCCCCCCCTCAACGGAGCAAAATCCATGTTCTCCCGCAAAGTCATTGCCGCCACCCTGCTGTCGCTGGGTCTGGGCGTTTCCGCCACGGCAGCCAACGCCACCACCTATCCGCTGAAGCTCGAGAACTGCGGCTATCCGCTGACCTTCGACAAGGCGCCGGCCCGTGTGGTCACCGTCGGCCAGGCCGGCACCGAAATCCTGTACTCGCTGGGTCTGGCCGACAAGGTGGTCGGTACCTCGGTGTGGTTCAACCCGGTGCTGCCCCAGTTCAAGGCCGTCAATGCCAAAATCCCCCGCCTGGACGACAACGCCCCCAGCTTCGAATCCGTGGTCGACAAGAAGCCGAACCTGGTGGTGACGCAGTTCGAGTGGCACATCGGCAAGGAAGGTGTGGTCGGTACGCGTGAACAGTTCCATGACCTGAAAATCCCCACCTACTCGCTACTGTCCGACTGCGAGGGCAAGAACAACACGCAGGGCTCCGACGGTACCCGTACCGACGCCTACAACATCAACACGCTGTACAAGAGCATCGACCAGCTGGCCACCATCTTCAACGTCGAGGCCAAGGGCAAGGAACTGGTCAGCGGCCTGAAGGCCCGTGAAGCCGCCGCCGTCGAGAAGGTCAAAAAGGCCGGTGTCAAGAACCTGTCGGCCGTGGTCTGGATGTCCAGCGCCGACATGGAATCCGACCCGTGGCTGGCTGGCCAGAAAGGTGTGGCCGGCTACATGCTGAACCAGCTGGGCATCAAGAACGTGGTCACCTCCAGCGAGGAATGGCCGACCGTGGGCTGGGAAACCGTGGCCAAGGCCAACCCGTCGATGATCATCATCGCCCGCATGGACCGTCGCCGCTTCCCGGCTGACGACCACGAGAAGAAAATCGAGTTCCTGAAGAACGACGCCGTGACCAAGCACATGGACGCCGTGAAGAACAACCGCTTTGCCATCGTGGACGCCGACGCCCTGCAGGCCTCGATCCGCATCGCCGGCGGCATGGAGTCGATTGCCGACACCGTGGTCAAGATGAAGGGCCACAAGCACTGAGCTGCGTTTTCCGAAACGCCACGCTTCGTGGCCTGAACGGAGCACACCGCGCCCTGCAGGACGGCGCCCCGCCACCGGGGCTGCCTGTCCTGCCGGCAGCACACGTGTCCTGAACGGGCCACGACCAGGCGGGCAGCAGTCCGTGGACGGTACACCTTCCCTGCCGAAGGTCATGTCCGCCCCGGCCGCTGTCCGCCTTCCCGCTTCAACAGCCCGTGCAGGGCCGTCCTGCACAGGGGCCGCCGGCCAGGATGGCCATCCCGATGCGCTGGCCCGCCCTGCCGTCTGCCCTGACACCATTTTCCCGACCATGGCTCCCCCCGCCCAAAAATCTCCCACCGTGCTGTGGCGCGTGACCGGCATCACCGTCATCGCCCTGGCCGTGCTGTTCCTGACCATGATGCTGTGCATGTCGGTCGGCGAGATCAGCATGCCCTTTGCCTCCATCCGCGATGTGCTGGCCAACCACCTGCTGGGCCTGAACATCGAGGTCGAACCCATCGATGACGGCATCATCTGGAACTACCGTCTGACCCGTGCCATCGTGGCCGCCTGCTGCGGCGCCGGCCTGGCGCTGTCGGGCGTCGTGCTGCAGACGCTGCTGCGCAACTCGCTGGCCGATCCCTACCTGCTCGGCATCTCGGCAGGCGCCTCCACCGGTGCGGTGCTGGTCACCATCGCCGGCGTGGGCGGTGGTCTGGTCTCGATGACCTTCGGCGCCTTCATCGGCGCGCTCACCGCCTTTGCGCTGGTGGCAGCCCTGGCCCAGGCGGCCGGTGGTGGCGGGCTGCGCAACAGCGGCCAGATCATTCTGGCCGGTATTGCCGGCTCGCAGCTGTTCAACGCGCTCACCTCGCTGATCATCGCCAAGTCGGGCAGCGCCGAACAGGCCCGTGGCATCATGTTCTGGCTGCTGGGCAGCCTGAGCGGCGTGCGCTGGCCTGACGTACCCATCGCCACCCTCGTGGCCATTGCCGGTCTGGTCATCTGCATGCTGCATGCCCGCGCCCTGGATGCCTTCACCTTCGGCGCCGAATCTGCCCAGGCCCTGGGCGTGCCGGTGCGCCGTGTGCAGGGCATCCTGATGGTGACGGCCGCGCTGATGACCGCCGTCATGGTGTCGGTGGTGGGTGCCATCGGCTTCGTGGGTCTGGTGATTCCGCACGTGGCGCGGATGCTGGTCGGCGTGCGCCACCAGCGGCTGCTGCCCGCCAGTGCGCTGATCGGTGCCCTCTTCCTGATGCTGGCCGACATCACGTCGCGCGTCATGATCAAGGGTCAGGTACTGCCCATCGGCGTCGTTACCGCCCTGGTGGGTGCCCCGGTATTTGCCTTCATCCTGCTGGGTCGCGGCAAGGCACAGCGCTGAACGGAGCAGACATGAACATGAACGCAACCCCGTCACCGGCCACGCCGGGCACCGCCACCGCAAACCCGGCTACTGCGGCCAACACCGGCCAGCCGGCTGGTGTGCACCTGATCCGCGAAGTGCCGGCGCTCGAAATCAATGGTGTGTCCTGGAATGCCGGGCGCCAGCGCATCGTCCACGACGTGTCGTTCAGCGTCAAAACGGGCGAGCTGCTGGGCCTGATCGGCCCCAACGGCTCGGGCAAGTCCAGCCTGATGCGCGTGATCGCCGGCATCTACCATCCGTCGCAGGGGTCGGTGCACCTGCAGGGCCACAACCTGAAGTCGCTGCGCCGGCGCCAGATCGCCCAGGTGATGGCCATGGTCTCGCAGACCGCCGACACGCTGGATGCCATCAGCGCCCGCGATGCCGTGGAGCTGGGCCGCACTCCCTGGCTGTCGGCCCTGCAGAGCTGGTCCGAGCACGATGACCAGCTGGTACAGGAAGCCCTGCAGGCCGTGCAGATGCACGAAAAGCAGGACCGCCAGTGGGGCCAGATGTCGGGCGGAGAGCGCCAGCGCATCCACATCGCCCGCGCCCTGTGCCAGCAGCCGCAGATCCTGCTGATGGACGAGCCCACCAACCACCTGGACATCCACCAGCAGCTGGCGCTGATGGACCTGGTGCACAGCCTGCCCATCACCAAGGTGCTGGCCATCCACGACCTGAACCAGGCCATGCGCTGCGACCGGCTGGCCGTGATGTACAACGGCCGGCTGCATGCCATCGGCACGCCGCAGCAGGTGCTGACCCAGGAACTGATGCGCGACATCTTCCAGGTGCAGGCCGACGAGCTGACCGACCCGGCAGATGGCGCCCGGGTGCTGCGCTTCCGCTCCCTGCCCGGCCAGGCCGCTGCCTGAACGGCAGGACAGCAGGGTGTGCCCCCGCGCATGCCCTGCCCGCCGCATCACCCGGCCTGCGCGCATGGCATGACGCCCGCCAGCGGCGTCTGCCACCCCGGCACATCCTTTTTCTAGCAGGATTCATGCCGGCCAGAACCATTCCCCTCCCTGGTGCGCGTCATGGACGCATCCGTCCCCGCGACACCGCCTTTGCAGACAGAACCATGAACATGAAAACCCTCGCCTCCCGTCTCTCCCTCGCCGGCGCCCTGGGCACCCTGCTGCTGGCCGCCGCGCCGGCCCATGCCGAAACCGTCGAAGTGAAAATGCTCAACCGCGGCGCCAACGGTGCCATGGTGTACGAGCCGGACTTCGTGAAAATCAAGCCGGGTGACACGGTGAAATTCCTCGCCTCGGCCAAGGGGCACGACGCCGTGGCCATGAAGGACATGATCCCCGAAGGTGCCGAGCCCTTCCGCGGCAAGATCAACGAGGAAATCGCCGTCACGCTGACCAAGCCCGGTTTCTACGGCGTCAAGTGCCTGCCCCACTATGCCATGGGCATGGTGATGCTGATCCAGGTAGGCGATGACGCCAAACTGTCCGAGCTGAAAGTGCCGGCCGATGCCCCGGCCAAGGTGAAGAAACGCTTCGAGGAAATCGCCGAACGCGCCTCGAAGCAGTAACAAACACCGGCCCTCCCCCACGGCCCGTCGCCCTCCGGCACGGGCCATTTTTTTGGTCCCGACGCCTCCTGGCGTGTGTCATGGGCTCATTCGCACCCACGCTGGCCCAGGCCGTGTGCCGACATGGCGCACTGCGCATACAGGGCTGGCCGCCCTGCCAGGCAATGCAGCGCCGGCAGCGCAAGGTTACAGGTACGCGCCATGAGTTTGACGCACCCGCGTGCGCCTCTCTATACTGGCGCCGCTCTGGTTTCGCCAGTCGCCCGCCCGGTTTTCCGGTGGTGTGCTCCGCCTGCTGCTGCAGCACAGGCTCACCCCACTGCCGACAGGCCCGGACAGGCGCCGTGCGGGAGTCACCCGGGGGCCGTCGTCTGCCCTACCGCTTCCGGGCCACTCAGGGAATCCAGTGCGGACATGCGCAGTGCGCCACCCACCAGCCCCATTCACCCGTGTCCTGCCGCAGCCATGCTGCAGGCAGTCCGGCACCGCAATGGCCGGTTGCAACGGTGCACCACACGCCTGCCCGCCCAAAATGGAACTGCCCCCGCAACTGTAGGCATGGAGCCGGCTTCAGCGGAATCTGCACACCACCCGGTCTGCACATCCGTCACACCACTGAACTGCCCAGACAGCGCAGCCCCGCCTCCGGCGGACTGGCCTTCCCTCCGGGAACTGTCTGCACGGTTCGGGAAGGCGAAGTCCGGCGCTGAAGTGCCAGTCAGGAGACCTGCCCGAGCTGAAGGAACCTCACAGGCCTTTGCCGCGGTTCCTTGACGGTTCATGGCCGGCGGGGTGTCTGGCACCGTGAGCGATCCTTGCTGCATCGTGCCTCATCCGCAGGCAGGGCTGCACACACCGGCGGGCTGTACAGGCCCGATAGTGGTGCCGGTCATTTGCCCGCTCCATCCGGCCAATGCCACCAGGGTTCCCCTCCCATACTCGCCCCCACGGTCCCGGACCACGCCGGCGCAGCCGCGTCGCGCCCGTTCTGTCCCCGACTTCAAGGAGCGAGTCCCATGTTCTCCCGCAACACCGTTTTTTCCCGCATGGCTGCGTTCAGCCACGGCCCCTCCGTCTCCGGCCCGGCCAGCCTCCCCCGCCGGGCCATGGCGGCGGCCATACTCCTGTTGGGCCTGGGCTCCCTGCCCATGTCCGCACAGGCCACCACCTACCCGCTGAAGGTGGACAACTGCGGCCACACGCTGGAGTTTGCGAAGGCCCCGGCCTCGGCCATCACCATCGGCCAGGCCGGCACCGAAATGCTGTATTCGCTGGGTCTGGGCGACAGACTGAAAGGCTCCTCGGTGTGGTTCAACCCGGTGCTGCCGCAGTTCAAGGCCATCAATGACAAGGTGCCCCGCCTGGCCGACAACGACCCGAGCTTCGAGTCGGTGGTCGAGAAAAAACCCGGTATCGTGATCACCCAGTTCGAATGGCACGTCGGCAAGGAAGGCGTGGTGGCCACCCGCGAGCAGTTCCACGACCTGAAGATCCCCACCTACCTCATGCCGTCGGACTGCGAGGGCAAGGACAACCTGACCGGCTCGGACGGCACCCGCACCGCCGAATACAACATCGACGCCCTCTACAAGAGCATCAGCCAGCTGGCGCAGATATTCGATGTGGAAGCGAAGGGCAAGGCCCTGGTCGATGACCTGAAGGCCCGCCAGGCCGCCGCCGTCGACAAGGTGAAGCAGGCCCAGGTGAAGAACCTGTCGGCCGTGGTGTGGTTCTCCAGCGCCGAAATGGACATGGACCCGTACGTGGCCGGCCAGAAGGGTGTGGCCAGCTACATGCTGAAGGAGCTGGGCATCCGCAACGTGATCAAGTCGAATGAAGAATGGCCGACCGTGGGCTGGGAAACCATTGCCAAGGCCAATCCGTCGCTGATCATCATCGCCCGCATGGACCGCCGCCGCTTCCCGGCCGACGACTACGAGAAGAAACTGGCATTCCTGAAGTCCGACTCGGTGACGAAGCACATGGACGCCGTGAAGCAGGGCCGCATCGCCATCGTGGACGCCGACGCCCTGCAGGCATCGATCCGCATTGCCGATGGCATGGAGTCGATTGCGGACGCGGTGGCGAAGATCAAACGCTGAGTACGTCCGGCGGGTGGCCAATGCGATTGGCTACCCGCGAGATCAACGTCGAGCGTGTTATGGACGCATTCGTCCCCACGCTGGTCCGGATTCCATGTGCTGACAAGGCGCACTGCGCAGTCACCCGATCTGCCGGGATGGTGAACCCGCGGTACGGTGGACGCCAGCACACAATCTGACAGGCGAATTGACGGGTGAAGGAAAGACAGGGCCATTTTTGCATTGGCCCCGCGCTTCTGGGCATACTGTCCGGCTGGTTGACGGGCACTGGCGTGTGTCATGAACGCATTCGCACCCGTCACGGCCGTCTCCTTTCTTCCCGCCTGCGCCCGGCCATGAATTCACTCCTGTCCATCGCCTTCGTCTATCTGTTTTCCGCCGTCGTGGCGGTACCCATTTCCAAACGCCTGGGGCTCGGCTCCGTCCTGGGCTACCTGATTGCCGGCATCATCATCGGCCCCGTGCTGGGGCTGGTGGGCAGCGAAACCCACGAAATCCAGGAAGTGGCCGAATTCGGCGTGGTGATGATGCTATTTCTGGTGGGCATGGAGCTGGAGCCCGCCACACTCTGGCGACTGCGCAACAAGCTGCTGGGGCTGGGCGGACTGCAGGTGCTGGGTACCGTGGCCGTGATGGCCGGCCTAGGCATGGCCTTCGGCATGCCGTGGCAGGTGGCGGTGGCAGCTGGCTGCGTGTTGGCCTCGTCCTCCACCGCCATCGTGCTGCAGACGCTGGGCGAAAAGGGCCTGCTGGGCTGCCCGGGAGGCCAGAGCGCATTTTCCGTGCTGCTCTTTCAGGACATTGCCGTCATCCCCATGCTGGCCCTGCTGCCGCTGCTGGCCATGCCGGAACTGGCCGGCCATGCGGGGGTTGGTGAAGCAGAGGCCACCGCCACGCTGCTGGACGGCCTGAGCGGCTGGCTCAAGACGCTCATCATCCTTGGGGTGGTGGGTGGCATCGTAGTGGGCGGACATTATCTGTCGCGCCCGGTGTTTCGCTACATTGCCGAATCGCGCCTGCGCGAGGTGTACACCGCCTTTGCGCTGATGCTGGTGGTAGGCATTGCCGCGCTGATGAACCTGGTGGGCCTGTCACCGGCACTGGGCGCCTTTCTGGCCGGCGTGGTGCTGGCCGACAGCGAATATCGCCACGCCCTGGAAAGCACGCTCGATCCCTTCAAGGGCCTGCTGCTGGGGCTGTTCTTCATCACGGTGGGCGCCGGCATGAATTTCGGGCTGCTGGCCAGCGAATTCTTCACCATTCTGGGCATGACGGTGGGCGTCATGGTGGTGAAGGCCGCCGTGCTGTATGCGCTGGGCAAGGCATTTCGCCTGAAGCGTCTGGACAACCAGCTGTTTTCCCTGTCACTGTCGCAGGCCGGCGAGTTCGGCTTCGTGCTGATTTCCTTCGTGGTGCAGCATGCGGTGATGCCGTCGGCCATGGGCGAACGGCTGATGCTGGTGGTGGCGCTGTCGATGCTGCTCACCCCCACGCTCTTCATCGTGTACGAGAAGCTGCTGGCCCCTCGCGCCGCCACCAGCGACACGCGCGAGGCCGACAGCATCGAGGAGGAGAATCCGGTCATCATTGCCGGCCACGGACGCTTTGGCCAGATGGTCAGCAGCCTGCTGCTGGCCTGCGGCCACCGGTCCACCGTGATCGACTACGACGCCGAAACGGTGGACGGCATGACCCGCTACGGCATGAAGACCTACTATGGCGACGCGACGATTCCCGCCCTGCTGGAAACGGCCGGCATCGCCCGGGCCAGACTGCTGATCCTGGCCATCGACGGCCGCGAACAGGCCGTGCAGATCGTCGAGTATGTGCATCGCCTGTACCCGGACCTGCCCATCATCTCGCGCGCCTACGACCGGCTGCATGTGTACGAACTCCACCGCGCCGGCAGCATTGCCCTGATTCGTGAGCTGTTCGACTCGTCCATCCGCTGCGGCCAGACGGCCCTGGAGTTCCTCGGCATGGACGCCGGCCAGGCCGAACGGATGGCTTCGTTCTACGCAGCCCGCGACCGCCGCAGCGTGCGCCTGATGGCGGAAGCCTGGCAGCCAGGCCAGGGCCGCTTCAGCAACCCGGAAATGGCAAAGATTGGCCAGGACGACGATGCCGAGACCCAGGCCATGATGGCCGCCCTGATGCGCGGCGAAGCCGTGGACTGGCAGCCGGGCGAGGAAGGCTGGCGGGAGCGGCTGGCAGCACGGCGAACGGCACAGCGCAGGAGCACGGACAAGGCCGGCAGCGCAGAACGGACGCAGCCCCCGGACACCCGCCCGTGACCTCCGGAAGAAGCGGCGCCCATCCGTCCACGAGGCAGACGGCGACCATCCGCTCACGGAGCAGCCGGCGGCCACGGATGAAGGCCGGCAGCCATGGATGAAGGCTGGCGGCCATGGATGAAACGGCCGCCTTCCCCGCGGGACGGCTCATGCGCAGACTGCAGTTGCAACATCGGATATCCCCGCATACCGCGGGCGTTGCAAAACGGACTCAGGAAAAACCATTAATATCTTGCAGACGACACCGGCCAGTGACGGGGCATTTTCCCGCCCCTCCCGGCCCCTGACCGCGCACGACGCAAGGAGTTACGCATGGGTCTGAACGCTCTCTTTCTCGGGTACGGCCGCATGGGCGCGGCCCTGGGTGAAGCCTGGCTGGCTGCCGGCCTCGTGGATGGCATCGACGCCGTGGATCCACTGCGTGCCCAGGACGTGAAGGCCCGCATCTACCGTCAGGCCGCGGACCTGCCAGCCACCCGGTACGATCTGGTGGTCATGGCCGTCAAGCCCGCCATGGCCCGCGAGGCACTCAGTGCCCTGCCCGCCTCCCAGCTGGAAAAGGCCACCGTGATGTCGGTGATGGCCGGCGTGTCCATCGACACCCTGCGGGCCGCCCTGCCGGTTCAGCGCCCGGTGGTGCGCAGCATGCCCAATACGCCAGTGATGGTCCGTCAGGGCTGTGTGGGCCTGTACGCCGGCAACGATGTCTCCTCCACCCTGCGTGACACCCTCACCCGGCTGCTCAACGCCGTGGGCCGCGCCTTCTGGGTGCAGAACGAGGACCAGCTGCATGCCGTCACGGCCATCAGCGGCAGTGGCCCTGCCTACTATCACCTGTTCAGCGAGGCGCTGGCCGACGCGGCCGTGCAGCTGGGTCTGCCCCGGGATCTGGCCCGTCAGCTGGCCGTGCAGACCGCGCTGGGAGCCGCCACCCTGCAGGCCCAGGAAGGCGCCGACTTTGCCGAGCTGCGCCAGGCCGTCACCTCCCCCAATGGCACCACCCACGCGGCCATCGAGGCGTTCGAAGCCGGCCATGCCCTGCGGAGGCTGGTCCACGAGGCGGCAGAGCAGGCGCGCAAGCGGTCGGTGGAGCTGGCCGAAGGCTGAGTCGGCGGCATGCCCGCAGAATCCTCGATGGCTCAGGGAGGACAGGATGCTCTCGCCCGCTTCTATCCGCTGCCTGCTCCGGTCGACCGGCCACGCGCTCCGGCGGGCGGGGCGCCTCATCCAGCCGGCCCTCACATCAGCGGCCCTGTGCCTCATGACGGCCTGCACGCACGAGTCCGGGCTTCCCATCGAAAAAACGACCCTCCCCTCCGATTCGGACCGGGCGGCATGGGAAGCATGGCAGTCAGCCCAGGCAGCGTCCCGGGCAGGGATGCATGCCGGAACCGGACAGGTTACCGGCTCGCCGAACAGGCGCTCCGGCCCGGTCGCCCCGCCACCGCCCGACCCATCGGCCGCGCCATCAGCCCCATCAGCCCTGCCAACCCCATCAGCCCCGCCAGACCCGTCACCCGCCTCCGTCTGGTACCAGAGGCTGATGCCCGAAACCGTCGCGTCGGAGATCGAACTGTGGATGGCCACGACAGGAGAAGAACCCGTCGATCTGTCGTCCCTGTCCAGTCTGGAAGCCTGTGACGACGCAACCTGCACCCCCCTTCCCGTCACGACCCGCGGCATGGTCATTTCCCCCGGCCACGAGGGCAGTGCAACACGACTCGGCCAGGTCACGACCACCCAGCGGATGGTCCGCTACATGCTGGCCCGCGGCAGGACGACAACCGGCCGGGTGTTCATCCAGCGCATCTATCTGGCACGGGATGTCGACCTGCACGGGAACAGGCCCGGCGTGCGGGTGTTCATGCTGGTGTCGGGAAATGGCAGATGCGAGGACGCATCCTGTCTGGAAATCACCGCGGCCGTGGCCGATCACGGCACGCCCGGCGCAAGGACGCCCGATGTCCACACCACCGCTACCGGCACCGGTGCGCCATGAATTCCGCCACGTAATCACTGGAGGGGTTGTCTACCAGCTCCTGCGGCGTCCCGTGCTGGATGAGCTGCCCCTCGTTGAGAATGGCGATGCGGTTGCCCATTTTCAGGGCCTCATCGATGTCGTGGGTGATGAAGATGATGGTCTTTTTCAGGCGCTGCTGCAGGTCCAGCACGCGATCCTGCAGCTTGATGCGGATGAGCGGATCCAGCGCCGAAAAAGCCTCGTCCATCAGAATGATGTCGGTATCGGCCGCCAGTGCCCGGGCCAGACCGACACGCTGGCGCATGCCACCGGAGAGCTGCTCGGGGTAGCGGTCTTCCTGCCCGGTCAGCTCCATTTCATCCAGCCAGTGACGCGCGCGCTCCTCCTGCTCCCTGCGGGAAAGCCCCTGCACACGCAGGCCATAGCAGGTGTTCTGCAGAACCGTCATGTGCGAAATCAGCCCGAAATGCTGGAACACCATGCTGACGCGGTGACGGCGAAATTCGCGCAGGCCACGTTCGTCCAGTCCGGTGACATGGGTGTCGCAGGCCCAGACCTCGCCGCAGCTGGGTTCGATGAGGCGGTTGACGTGGCGCACCAGTGTGGACTTGCCCGAACCGGACATGCCGATGATGCAGAAAATCTCTCCCTCGTCGATGCCGAGATTGATGTCGCGCAGCCCCACCTGGCAGCCGGTGCGGGCCAGGATGTCGGCACTGCTGGCGCCGTCGCGCAGCATCTCCAGCGCAGGCCCCGTCTTTCGGCCGTAGATCTTGCTGATGTGTCTGAACACGATGCTGGTCATCGCACAGGCCTCCCCGCCATCGGACGCGCCCGGCCCGTCAGGTCCACGCGCCCCCTGGCGTGCCCCTCCCCCGTCCCGGTTCCGGTGAAGCCCTGGTCCATCAGGCGCATCTGCCCCATCATGCCTTCCTCCCATATGCCTGCGTGATGCGGTCGATGACGATGGCCAGAATCACGATGGCGGTACCCGCCTGCACCCCTTGCCCGATGTTGAGGGTCTGGATGGCCTGCAGCACGTGCTCACCCAGCCCCCGGGCACCGATCATCGAGGCCACCACCACCATGCCCAGCGACATCATCACTGCCTGATTGATGCCGGCCATGATGCTCGGACGTGCCTGCGGCAGCAGCACCCACCACAGCAGCTGCCAGCGGGTATTGCCGAAGGAATCGGCTGCCTCCACCATCCGCGCATCCACCTGCCGGATACCCAGTGCCGTGAGGCGGATGAGCGGCGCAATGGCATAGACCACGGTGGCAAACAGCGCCGGTACCTTGCCAATGCCGAACAACATCAGCACCGGAATGAGGTACACAAACGACGGCATGGTCTGGATGATGTCGAGCACCGGCGTGAAGATGCGGCACAGGCGTTCGTTGCGCGCCATGATGATGCCCAGCGGAAAGCCCAGCAGCATGATGAAGAGCGACGAGGCAATCAGCAGGGCCAGCGTCTGCATCAGCGCCGTCCAGAGGCCAAAGCCCCCCACCACATAGAAGCCCGCCATGCACAGCACAGCCATCCAGAGCCGACGGGTGGCGTGCCACGCCACCAGGCCGAGCACGGCCAGCACCAGCCAGGGTGGCAAACCGTCGAGCGCCTGCTCCAGCGGCAGCAGCAGGCCATCGAGCGTGAGCTGGCTGATGCGGCGGAACTGCTCGCCATGCTTCTGCACCGTACGGGCCAGCGAATGGTTCAGGGCATCGGCCACCGACCACGACGGGAAAAAGCCCGCAGGCTGCGCAGGATTTTCTGCGGCACTGCCGTATTTCTGCTGCAGGCGCACGCGGGCATCATCCGATACCCAGTGTTGCCAGATATCGGGATTGTCACGCAGGAAGATACCGGCCTGTTCATCCCCCTTGCGCCGGTGTTCGGCCATGTCGAGGATCATCCGGTTCAGAATGGCCGGCTCGAACTGCAGCTTTTCGAGCAGGGCCACCAGCTCGGGATGCTGCTGCCGGAACGGCATGGATACGGCGACCGTCAGTTTCGAGACGGGAAAACCCGACACACAGCCGGGGCCTCCTCGGCCATCCCTTGCCTTGCCGTCCTTTTCCCCGCCGGCCTGCGCCCCGGCATCCAGCGCCTTGCCATCCTTCGTCTTGCCGTCCTTCGTCCTGCCCTCCGTGCCGGAGGCTGTGCCGTTCACATCCGGTGTACTGTCTGTCGCCGCATCCTGACCGGCAGCAGCATCGTCTTCGGCCTTCAGCAGCGTTTTCCAGCACCCTTCATCGTAGGCCGGAAATTCGATGGGCCGCATGTTGTACTTCGCCATCAGGCCCGAGGGCTGCCAGTAATAGAAGAGAATGGGCTTGTGCTGCTCGAAGGCGGCCGAAATCTCGGCATCCAGCGCAGCGCCGGTACCGGGGTGGACGTTGTTGTAGGCACCGGAGAGGCCGGTGTTTTTCAGCAGGCGGGTGTTGAAGGTTTCGCACACCCAGCCGGAGGGGCAGTTGAGCAGGCGGGCCTTGCCGGGTTTTTCCGGGTCGGGAAACAGGCGGGCGTAGCGGGCCAGATCCTGCACCGTTTTCAGATCGGGATATGCCTTCTGCACATAGTCGGGCACATACCAGCCCTGCACGGCACCACCCTTGAGCGTGTCACCGATGATGGCCACGCGGTGCTCGCGCTCGGCTTGGTCCATCACGGCAGAGCGCCCCACCCACTGTTCGGCAATGAGCTGGATGTCGTTCTGCATCAGCGCCGTTTCCAGCGACGCAGACGAACCGGGCACGATTTCCGTACGGCAGCCATAGCCGTCACGCAGCAGGCGGTCGATGATGGCGGTGGTGATCTGGCCGCTTTCCCAGTCCAGACCGGCAAGGCGGATGGGCGCTTTCGAGGCACAGGCGCCGGTTGCAGAACCGGGCGCCGTGCCGGCAGCAAAACTGCCCTCGTCCTCCCCGGCTGAAGCCCCATCCTTGTTGGTACCGGCCCTGGCACTGCTTTCGGTACTGACCTTGGTGCTACTTTTGTCAGCCTTGGCACTGCTTTCGGCACCGGCTGACGCGAGCACCACCCTGCCGTCAGAGGCACGGGCAGCAGCAGGCGCAGCCATGACGGCGCTCAGCAGCGTAAAAAATGCGATAAGCCAGTGCTTCGGCATGCGCGCGTCTCACTCTCGCGAAGGGAGTTTTGTGGAAAAAGGAGCGCACGCTGCAAGGCGGCAGGACACGCTTCGAAAAGTGTGCCACATCCGGCGCGACAGACGCATGGGTATTTTGCAGCGATGTAACAGTGCCAATCGCTGCCCTGAATCCCCCCGCCTGTCGTCGCCAGCATGGTCGGGTTGCGTTGCATCCCCGTCACGCCCTGCCTAACTGCCCTGCCCGCACGCCCGGTCAGCCCGTCTGGGCGCCCCGCCCTGCCAGCCCCCGGCCAGCTCACCCAGGCTGCTCGCCAGGCTTGCCCGGGTCGTCTGACTTGTCCCGGGCAGCCTGCATTGCCCGGGCTACCGGTATGGCACGTCTTTTTGTTATTTGCGCTGTTTGCCCGCCTTGCCGGACTCGGCCCGGAATAAGGCCCATTCTTCCACGACGCGGCCATCGGGCAGGTGGCAGTAGCCCACTTCGCCGGCGGCTTCCTGGTGAATCTCCAGCTTGCCGCCCTGCTGGATGCAGAAGTCGGAAGCGGGGTTGGACATGCCGATCATCGGGGATTCCTCCCCGGGCTGCCCACTGGAAGGCTGAACGCCCGATGACGGTTTGCCGGATGACCGGGTTTGCGCAGAGGCGCCACCGGACGGACGGGTGCTGTGTTCGTGCTGCATGGTCTGGCCCGAAGCGGAAGTGCTGTTCTGGACAGCGGTGTTCTGTGCGGAGGATGTCGTACCCTGTGCGGAGGACACCGGTTGCTGCACGGACGACGCTGCATCCTGGACGGGGGTGGTGCACGCAGCCAGGAGACCGGCAGACAGGATCAGCAGCAGTTTCTTCATGAGTTTTACCTCTCAAAATACAACGGTACGCGGCTTCCCAGCACACAGGCACGGCAACACCATGCACCAGGCCGGGAGTACGGCAGCCACACCCCGGCAAGACCGGAACGTCTCCACGGCGAAAAACCGGGAAACCCTGCAATGCCGGACGCCCCTGACGCAACGACGCCCGGCACCGGCACCTGCGTACAGGCACCGGTACCGGGCGTGCAGGAAAACCGGCAGCCCGATGTGATCAGCCGCAGCTGCCCAGCATGCCACACTGGGTGCAATAGTCGCAGCCATCCTTGCGGATCATGGCGTAGGCGCCACACTCGCTGCATTTCTTGCCGGCCATCACGCCCGATTCTGTTCCGGACACCGCCGACTGGACCGCTGCCGACGACTCGGCCGGCAGCTCGTCCGGATCGAACAGCGAGGCCTGCACCGCCTCCTGCCGGCGGGCAATGAGGTTCTGCAGCGCATAGGCAATGGCCGCCACCTCGCTGTCGTGCCAGCGCGGCACCCGGGTGCCATCGGCCTTCTCGTAAAAGCCCAGACGCACCGGACCGCGGTCCCACGTGACCTTGCGCATGTCGGACAGCGCCCGGTCGAGGAAGCCGCCACGGGCGGCCAGGCTCAGCATCCGCATGGTGGCGGTAATCCACTGCTGCGACTCGCCGCTCTGCCCCACCGGCATGAAGAACTCGATGGCGCGTTCCACATGGCTGCCATCACCCGCCTCCACGGGCAGGAAGGACACGATGAGATAAAGGCGCTGCTGACCCTCCTGCGTCCAGTATTCGATCTTCTCGGCCACGGCGTTCAGCGCCCCCGGCGGGCGGCGCTCGATCACCCGGCGCATCGGATCCACGTCCGGCACGGCCGGAGCGGCCGCGTTTTCTGCAGGCTTTTCCTCCGGTTTCGCCGGTGCAGCTTCCAGCACGGCACCCAGCACGTTGTTGGGACGGTAGGTGGCCAGCCCCTTCAGGCGGGCCTTCCAGGCCTGCTGGTACAGGTCCTTGAAGTCCTCGTACGGATAGTCGGCCGGCACGTTGACCGTCTTGGAAATGGACGTGTCGATGAACGGCTGCACCGCTTCCATCATCGCCACGTGTTCCAGCGCCGTCATGCCCAGCGCGTTGACGAAATAGTCGGGCAGGCTGTTCACGTCACCGCCCTGCTCCCGGTAGAGGCGCCAGGCGTGATCTTCCACCACGTACTCGCTCTTCGAACCGTCGGCCTCACGCTTGCGGCGGGTGTAGGTCCAGGAGAACGGCGGCTCGATGCCGTTGCTGGCATTGTCGGCAAAGGCCAGGCTGACGGTGCCGGTGGGCGCAATCGACAGCAGGTGGCTGTTGCGGATACCGTACTTGCGAATGTCGGCCTTGATGTCGTCGGGCAGGCGGGTGGCAAAGGTGCCCTCACCCTTTTTGCTGCCCTTGCCGAGGTACCTGTCGGCATCGAACTCGGGGAAGGCGCCCTTTTCCTTCGCCAGCTCCACCGAGGCCCGGTAGGCCGCGTTGCGCATGGTTTCGGCAATGCGGGCGGCCATGGCACGGCCCTCCGCACGGTCGTAGCGCAGCTTCAGCATGGCCAGCGTGTTGCCCAGACCGGTGAAGCCCACGCCGATGCGGCGCTTGGCGGCAGCCTCGGCACGCTGTTTGTCCAGCGGCCAGAAGGTCACGTCCAGCACGTTGTCGAGGGCGCGCACCTGAATGGCCACCACCTCCTCGAAGGCCGCAAAATCGAAGGCCGGCTCACCGCCCTGGCCAAAGGCATGGCGCACGAAACGGGTGAGGATGATCGGCCCCAGGTCACAGCAGCCATAGGGCGGCAGCGGCTGTTCACCACAGGGGTTGGTGGCCTCGATGGCCTCGCAGTAATTCAGGTTGTTGTCGCGGCGGATGGCGTCGAGGAACAGGATGCCCGGCTCGGCGAAGTCGTAGGTAGACTTCATGATGGTGTCCCACAGCTGCCGGGCAGGCACACGACGATAGACCCACTTGCCGTCGGCGCGCTGGGTGGCGCCGGCCTGCATGATCTTGCGACCCGGACGGGCCTTGTGCACCAGCTCCCAGTCGGCGTCGTCGGCCAGGGCCTGCATGAAGGCATCGGTCACGCCCACCGAGACGTTGAAATTGTTCCAGCGGCCCGGCGTGCGCTTGGCGGTGATGAAATCCAGCACGTCCGGATGGTCGATGCGCAGCACGCCCATCTGCGCCCCCCGGCGGCTGCCGGCGCTCTCGACGGTGGCGCAGCTCTGGTCGAACACGTTGATGTAGCTGCACGGGCCGGAGGCAATGGAATGCGTACCCTTCACTTCCGCACCGTTGGGGCGAATGCGGGAGAAATCGTAGCCCACGCCGCCACCGCGGCGCATGGTTTCGGCCGATTCGCGCAGCGCCTCGTAGATGCCGGGGTAGCCATCGTCGTCGAAGCCCTGGATGCAGTCGCCCACCGGCTGGACGAAACAGTTGATGAGTGTGGCCTGGATGTCGGTACCGGCGGCACTCATGATGCGGCCGGCACCGATGGCCCCTGCATGCAGGTTGCCCAGAAACTTCGCTTCCCACTCGGCACGGATGTCTTCTTTCTCGACCGAGGCCAGCGCACGGGCCACACGGGCGTACAGGTCGGCCGCCGTCTGCTCGTTGCCCTTCAGGTACTTTTCGGCCAGCACGTCCTGGCTGATGGGCTGGACGGGCAGCGTCAGGGCAGTATTGGCGGCAGGCAGGGGATCACGTTTCATGGGAGGCAGATTCCAGAACGACAGGGCGCAACAGGGCTTCCGGCCTGTTTTGCCAGAAAGACGGGGGCGTCGAAACCCGCGGGCACAGGGCCCCGGCGGGCAGCATGCGGATGGAGCCGGTGGCTCCGGGAGGAGGCTGGCCGACGCAGCGGCAGCGCGGGACAGGAACAGATGCCTGCCCCAGCGAAGACCGCAGCATAGCACAACATACAGTGCCCAAAAACCCTACACCACACTAGCGACCGGGCGGGCCCGGCAAGCATTGTAAGCCCGGACCGGCATGGTGGGGTGTTTCAGACAGAAAAACGTTGTGGTGTGGTGAGCGACGCCACGGCACCCGGCAGAAGACGTGGCAGCCGCGCAGCAGACACGACAGACACGACAAGCCCGGCTGACCCCGGCCAACCCCGGGAGGGAGGGCGCCCCCCTTGTGGAAGGGAGGGAAATGGATTAGGATACACAGAAAACATGCACGGAATACACAATGCGCACAAACATAGATATCGATGACGACCTCATGGCCGCCGCCATGCAGGGCGGACAGTACAAAACCAAACGCGAGGCCGTCGAAGACGGGCTCCGGCTCATCGCCCGCCGCAACCACGCGCGCGAAGTGCTCAAATGGGAAGGCAAGCTGCACTGGGACGACCAGCCCGATCCGGCCGCCATTCACACGGACATGCTGATGGAACCCCGGCCTGCCTGGCCGGGTTCGCCCGAAGGTGCCGGCCAGCCCGGCGGCCCCCGCAAACGGAGCGGCCATGGTTCCACGGAGTGAAGGCATCATGACACCGGGTGAAGGCGCCATGATCGTCGTGGACAGCAGCGTCTGGATCGACTTCTTCCGCGGTGCCGACACCCCGGGCCGGCACATGCTGAGGGAGGTCCTGCAGCAGGATGACCCGGCCATCGTCGTGCCGGATCTGGTGCTGTACGAGGTGCTGCGCGGCTTTCGGCACGCCCGCGACTACGCCAACGCCCGGCGGCTGCTGGAAGGCTTTGACGTGGTGCCCGCCTTCAGCCCTGCTCTGGCGTGCCTGGCGGCCGAGCATTACCGCACCCTGGTGGCGCGCGGCTTCACCATCCGCAGTGCGCTGGACGTGATGATCGGCACGTTCTGCCTGTATCACGACCATCTGGTGCTGGACAACGACAGGGATTTCGAGGTGATGGAGCGGATACTGGGGCTGAGGCGGCTGACAAAGGGATGGGGGTGAACAACCCTGCCCCGGTGCACCATGTCGGAACCGCCGCTTTCGGGCGGAACCGGGGGTAAACAGCCAGGGCATTCATGCAGATGCTTCATGGCGGCATGGCCATGCGGCCGAGCCGCCGCCCGACTGAACGGCAGAACGGCAGAACGACTGAACGGCTGAATGGCCGGAACGGCGCCGGCTCAGGCACCGACCCCCTCGAAAAGCACGGCGCGACCTTCGGTAGCAGCCAGCTGGAGTGGCTTCGATTGGCAATACTCGGCACTGCCGTACCAGGCTCGCGCAAACGCCATGTCCGGAAAGCGAAGCACGACCCCGCCATCCGTTGCCGGCCCCTCCAGCGCTTCATTCGCACCATTGAACACGATGATCTCGCCGTGGTACTTCGTCAGTCCTGAACAACCCAGAATCCGCACGTCAGCCTGTTGCTGAACGGAACGAC